>ENA-UOJG01001702-UOJG01001702.1-human-gut-metagenome-genome-assembly--contig:-C47-NODE-1702-length-21848-cov-9.383609_pt1 | contig 21848 bp, 21 predicted proteins | sample MGYA00242340_ERZ723887 | MGnify/ENA metagenome assembly ERZ723887 | reverse complement strand
AGGTGAACCCTGTTTCGGCGGAAAAGATCGCCGCAGGCGAGCTTTTTCGACGGCCCGGAGGGCCTTCACACGCCCGTTTCCCAGTCAACCACGAGCACCTTGGTGCCATACGGCAGGTGCGTCCAAAGCCAATAGGCATTTATGCTGCCTTCCTCCTGGGCCCGCCAGTCCACGCGCACGCAGCCCTCGGACGCGCGCTCGCCCAGCTGGGCCGTCTGCTCGCTAAAATCCATCGCATTCGCGCCTGGCCTGTATCCCACCTGGTGAATCAAATTTCCGCCGTCGATACGGATGGCGTACTCATACCGAAAGCCCTTGCTTTCAAAGGGCATTACGCGGTCGGTGGTCAGAAACGCGCCCCGCCTGGTTTCCCGAAACGCCTTGTCCTCCGCCTTCAGGCCCGTGCTTACGCGCGCATGGGCTATGGGCTTGCCGCGCTCGTACACGGTTAGCGTTTGCGTTGCTTTGTTGATGAGCACGCCGTAGCGCGTGTTGGGCGCGACCATTTTCAGCTTCCGGGTGGGCACGTAGCCCTCCACGCAGGTATCGTCCTCATGCCGCCAGGCGCGCACGCGCGTGTAGGTCTTACCAACCTCCAGCACCTCAAGGCCCTGCGACTGGCCATGCACATTCCCCACCACGCCGCTTTTGGGGGTAGGCCCGGCATACAGCCGCTGATGATCCTCCGCATCGATGTTCACAACGGCTATGGGAGCCGTTATGGCCTGCCACACGCTTGCGTCGTCCAGCGCGGCGGGCAGCAGCGGCCCCGTGGGGCCCAGCTCCGCCTGCGCCGGGCGCTGGTTTTGTACCTTGAGCGGAAATGTGAAGGCCCGATCCTCCGAGCCGCTTGCATACACCTTGACGTAGTAGTCGCCCTCCGCGAGCTTGCGCCCGTTCCTTTCGCCGTTCCACACCATGCGGAAGAAGCCGCTGTTGTTGACCTTTTTGCGCACGGAGGCCGCTAGCTGCGTCCTTTCCGCATCGGAGTAAATTTCCAGGTTCACCACGCACTGGGCCGTTACGGCGCAATCCACAAACCAGGGGCTTGCGCGCTTGTGGCTAAACACCTCGCCGCAGGGCAGGGCATAATGCAGCGTTGCGATGGGGCTTTCCACGCAAAACCCGGCCCGCATCCAATGGCGCGTGCCGTCCGCCCGTTCCAGCATAGCCATGGCCCGGCATGCGCCCGGGGCCAGCGGCATGCCGCCGTAGGTGGTTGCGTCCCACACAAAGGTGTTTTCGCCCGCATGTACCGTCGCGTCCTTCACAATGGGCTGCTGCTCGCCCAGCGCGTTCCAAAGGCGGATGGTCAGCCGCCCGTCCGCCGGCGCTTCCACGGTAAGCTCCGTGCGCGCAAAGGGCTGTACCTGCGCAGGAAAACGCAGCTCCTCCGCCGACGCGCCCGCCGCAAGCAGCAGCCATAGTCCCGTCAAGACCAGCCAAACCCGCCTCTTCATGCATGCACCTCGTTTCTTTTGCAAAATCTATCTATTTAGGACGCGCGGAAGGCGGTTTGCGTTTGCGGATTTTGGACATATTTGTAACAAAAAGGCTTCCCCACTGCTATGCAAAAGCGTTTTGGGCTTTGCATAACAATGGGAAAGCCTTCGCTAAGGAAGGGTATCAGCGGACGCCCTGCGCAAATGTCGCGCGCACGCGCGCCCCGCCGCCCGCGCCGTTGGAAAGGACAAGCTCGCCGCCGCAGCGCTGGCAAATCACGCGGCAAATGTTCAATCCCAGCCCCAGATGGCCCTGCGGGCTGTATCCCTCCGCCCGGTAAAAGGGCTCCGCGGCCTTGCGCAGCCCCTCCTGGGTAAAGCCGGGGCCGTCGTCCTCGACGGTTACCGCCAGCCTGCCATCCGCCGCCGTTACGGATAGGGCCACATGCTCCCTGGCATAGCGCGCGGCGTTAACCAGCAGGTTTTCGCACGCCTGCGTCACCAGTTCGCGGTCCAGCGCCAGGCGCAGGCCGCCGCCCGCCGTATGCAGCGTAACCTGCTTGCCGCCGCACAGAATATGCGCCTCGTCCTCAAGGGCTTTCGCTAAGTCCGCAATTTCCACGGGCGCTGGCTTTGGCTCCAGGTCATCCAGCCGGCGCAGGCTGGACATGGCTTCCACATACTCCTCCAGCCTATGGATGTGCGCCTGCATAACGCGCACATCCTGCGCCATTTCCTCCGGATTGGCGCTTCCGCTTTCCAATTCCTCCCTAAGTATGCCGGCGTGGCCGCGCAACACGGTGAGCGGCGTGCGCAAATCGTGCGCGAAGGCCGCGTTCAGGCGCTTGCGCTCCTCCATCTGCCGCCACAGGGCGCGGTTGTTTTCCGCCAGCGCGGCGCGCATTTTCTCGAAGGAATCGCACAGCGCGCCCATCTCGTCCCGCCTATCCCAGCGGATGGTAAAATCCAGCTCCCTATCCGCAATTTTTTGCGAGGCCGCGCTTAGCAGCGCAATGGGCTGCTTGAGCTTTTTTAGGTAAAACAGCGCGCCGCACAGCACCGCCCCGCCGCCGTAGCACAGGGGGAACACGGCCAGCGTGCCCAGCGAAAGCAGCGCGGAGCGGGCGCGCTGTTGCGCGCTCTGTACCGGGATCACCATGATGAGGGAGCTGCTGTTACCGTCCTCCGCGCTCTCGTCCTCCCAATACTCCTGCGCGATGCGCATGGTAACGCCGTCCGCCTCCAACAGCGCCACCTCGCCGCCCTGCGCGTCCAGGATGCGGTAATGCATGCCTTGTTCGTCGGTCCAGCTCACGTAGGTTCCGCCCGGAGGCACCTCGTATTCCTGGTAGTTCAGCCAGAAATTTTGCGCGTCGTCAACGCGCAGGCTATCCAAAGCGTTCACGGCCAGCGAACAGATTGCTGTGGCCGTTATAAAGCCCGCCAGCGTGTACAGCGCAAACGACGCCCTTAGCGACCAATCCCGGATATGCCTGCGCCTGTGCCAGCGCTCCTTCAACGCACCCATTTGTAGCCACATCCCCACACGGTTTCAATATAGCTGCGCGCGCCCGCCGCCGCAAGCCTTACCCGGATGCGCCGGATGCGCTCCGCCACAACGGAGGCGTCGCTTTCGCCCTCGTAGCCCCATACGCATTCGTAGATGCGTTCCTTATCAAACACCTGCCCCGGGTTCTGGCTAAGCAGCTCGATGATGTCAAACTCCTTTTTGGCAAAGGAAAGCGGTTGCCCGTCGTAGGTGACGGTGCGGTTGGTATAGTTAATGGCGAGGCGCCCGTCCATGCGCACCTCCGCCACGCGCGCACGGCGGCTTTCCCGCCTGAGGTGCGCCGCCACGCGCGCGCCCAGCTCGTCGATGGAAAAGGGCTTGATCACGTAATCGTCCCCGCCGGAGGCAAAGCCGCGCAGCTTATCCGCGTCCTCCACGCGCGCGGTTAAAAACAGCACGGGGCAATCCATATGCATGCGCAGCTGGCGGCATACGGCAAAGCCGTCCATATCCGGCATGTTCACGTCCAAAAGCACCATATCCGGCCCCTGGGCCACCTTTTCAAGCGCCTCGCGCCCGTTTAAGGCGGTGATCACCTCATACCCGGCGCGGGTAAAATACCGCGCCAGCATGGCGGTAATATCCGGTTCGTCATCCACGATCAGCAGCTTTGCCATCGCTTTCGCTTCCTTTCTTTTCCGTGCCGTTTATGCGCCTGTATACCACAACGCCCAGGCCGCACAGTGCCAGCGTAACGCCAAACACCGCCGCGGCAAAGCCGTATTGGCCCATATTCAGCGCGTCGCCGCCAATGGTGGAGGTAATCACCGAGGGGATGCGCCCCACCCCGGAAATGAGCAGCCAGCGGCCCAGCCGCATGTGCGAAAGCCCCACGCAATAGGTGAGCAAATCCTTGGGCGTGCCCGGAAACAGGAAGATAACAAACAGCCATGCTTCCAGCCTGCGCTCATCCTTTAAGATGCGTAGCGAGTCAATCCTCTCCCTGGGGAAGAACACCTCCACGGCCCGGCTGCCGTACCGCCTTACGAATAAAAACACGACCGCCCCGCCGATTACCGCGCCAAGCAGGCACAAAAGCGTGCCCTCCACCGCCCCAAAGGCATAGCCCGCGGCAATTTCCAGCGGCTCGCCCGGGATCATCGCCACAACGATCTGCAGGGCCATCATGCCCACGAAGGCCGCGCCGCCCCACCATCCCTTCTCCTGCACCCAGGCGCGAAACTGCTGGGGATCGCTTAAAAGCTTCAGCATCGGCTTGCCCACCCAAAGGCAGGCGGCCGCCGAAAGCGCGATAAAAATACCTATGCCCATTCCCGCCAGCCATTTGCGCCTGCGCCGCTTCGTATCAGGGGTTTTCCTCTGCTGTGTATTCAACGCCTATCACCGCTTTCCTGCGTTCTGCCGGGAAGAGGCCCTCCTCGCCGGCAGCTTTTAGCATAAGGCGCAGGTTTCTATTTTTTCTCTACTTTAAGGGAAAAAAGCCCGCCCCTTCCGCCGGCTTCCAAAACGCACGCGCACCTCCCGGGCCAATATACTGCCTATGGGAGGTGCTCACCGAAATGAACGATATTGTGCTTATGGCGCTGATAGCGACGCTTGGAACCTGGTTTGTGACCGCGCTGGGCGCGGCGACGGTGGTATTTTTCAAATCGCCCAATCAAAAGGCGCTCAATCTGATGCTGGGCTTTGCCGCGGGCGTGATGATCGCGGCCAGCTTCTGGTCGCTGCTTCAGCCTGCCATTGAGCGCGCGGAGGCAGCCGCCGGCATGCCGCCGTGGCTGGTGGCGACGCTGGGCTTCCTGGCTGGCGCGCTGTTTATGTGGGGCGCGGATAAGGTGGTGTGCCTGGCGCGCAGCCGGGCCAACAGCACCCAGGGCCGGCCTAACGAGCGGCTTAACCGCATCATTATGCTCATCCTGTCCATTACGCTGCATAACATCCCCGAGGGGCTGGCCGTGGGCGTGGCCTTTGGCGCGCTGCAAACGGGCGTTACGGCCGAGAGCCTCATGGGCGCCATTACCATCGCGCTGGGCATAGGGCTGCAAAATTTCCCGGAGGGCGCGGCGGTTTCCATCCCGCTTAGGCGCGAGGGCTATTCCCGCAAAAGAAGCTTCCTGCTGGGGCAGGCGTCCGGCCTGGTGGAGCCCGTCGCGGGCGTGATTGGCGCGCTGCTGGTGGTGTATGTGGAAGCCATATTGCCCTTCGCGCTCTCCTTCGCCGCCGGGGCTATGATTTTGGTAGCCGTGCATGAGCTGATTCCCGAATGCCAGGAAAACCAGGCGGCACAGCCCTATTGCGCCACCATGGGCATTGTGGCCGGGTTCGCGGTTATGATGCTTTTGGACGTAATGCTTGGCTGAGGGGGACGCCTCCTTCGGAGGGCGCCGCGCCCTCCGAAGCTTGTTTTACAGCGGCCGCGCGAACGGAAGCAAGCCAATATTGACAATTCACAAACTGCCATATATCATACTAAAAAACGATATATTCCTAAGCGGGAAGGAGCAAGTTGGAATGAAAAAGCAGGTTTCGATTCTCATGCTGTGCCTGTGCCTGTGCCTTTGCCTAGCGCCAGGAGCGTTTGCCAGTTCAATTCAAATCCCCGCCACCTCTCAGGAGGCGCTCAATCAGTTGCCCATGTCTTTGCCCCCTTTGCCTGAAATCACGGTGGATTCCACAAGCTATTCCCAGGGCACAGCCTTCGTTATCAGCGGACTGGACGCCTGGCCTATCGAATATATCAAGAATTATCAAAACGGAGTATTCCTGTATTCGCCTAAAAATATGAGTACCGATGGCCTTAAGCCCATCAAGGGTTTGGAAAAAGAGCCTTTTGCCATTATCATGTCAGAGGATGCCAGCACCGTAAACTTCGTGCTTAAAAAGTCCAAGCTGGAATATTTTCAAATGACCCTGAATGAAGAAGAGGTAGAATTTACGCTCCGCTTTGCCAATAAAGCTTCCTGCGTGATACGCTCCAGTGGAACGCTGCGCAACTATTCTTTCACGTCCAAGGAAGTGGAGGTATCTGCCGACTACGATGAGGATGGCCTGCTGCAAAGCTACAGCTATTTCAAAACAAAATGGACTAACCGACGTGGATACATTCAGCTCGAAGCCGACTATAATCCTTTGGGCGATATCAGCCGTTTGTATCTCATAGACGAGCCTGATACCCGTTATTCCTGCTACGACGGCCAGTGGTTCTACAAAGCCGTGCATGCGGGCACTGAAGCTATCCTTTCATGTGAGGAACCGAAAGGATTCAGCTTTGATACCTATCCTCCCGCCACATTCTATCCTGCGGAGGACGGCGCCAAAATCGCTGAAAAATATAAAAGCTCTCTTACGGCATGGGATCCCTTGTATTCAATAGATGAAGACCTGAAAAAAGGCGCTAATCCAAACAACCTGTTTCCGCCGCTGCCAAAAATTTTGGAAGAAACAAACGACGCCGGCGATCTTATCCTTACCATCACCGGACTGTCTGCCTGGGGAGTCAAACCTGTGAACGGCGATTTCTATTCGGAGATTGATGCGCAGCTATTGCCAGTTGATAATCCTAACGATGAGTTCAAAAGCAGAATTGCGGGGGATAGTCTTTTGAATTCCTATATCTGGCTGTGCCTGCCGTCCGACGACCTGGATACGTTTAATTCCATCAACTTTCATAAATTCAGCGTTGAAGATGATTGGGGATTGAATATATCCTTGGAGAACGGTTCCTACTATTCCTTTTCCTTAGGCGATACGCCTTATTTGAGTTATTACGAATGCTTCAGGAACGGCAAGGTTTATTCCTATGACTTCCTTCCAGACGGTTCCCTCTGCTATTCTGATATAATCCAAAACATATTCTTCGATGGGGAGCTGCTACAAATCGCGTATGATCAAGAAGATGCCGTTCAATCCTTTGTCCAATTTATGGAGATTTCCCCGGAGCATCGTGTGGAATCCTGTTACAACTCCCAGGGAGAGCTGCTTAGCAGCATTTATTATGCCGGCGATCGTATGCTCTACTATGACGGCTCATCGAAGGAATGGACGGACTTCTTCAGCGAACAGGCCGTATCTGCACCGGAAGACTTTGCGATAATCGAATCCCTGGATATTCAGCGTTTAAACGAACAATTGCAATAAATCTCCGCATCCCCTATTCCTAAAGAGGCATTGGAGCGCTGTGGATTCCAGACCTTCTGTTTGCAATTATGAAGCGACCCACAACCAAATACTGCTTTCCGGCATATGAAAAAGAAAATTGCCGTGCAGTTCGCTGCCGGTTTCTTTTCACCTTGCGCCTGACCCGCAAAGGCAGGTTGCTGTTTCTCACCTGTAAAAGGCGCTGATCAATGTAGTTATACAAAGTCCTGGTGCAGACCATCGTTTCAAAAAGGTTTTCTTGCCGCGCGCAGCCGCAGGCCGCATACGGCGAGCTTTTCCCAACAAGTATGGCCTCCTGCGTTGCCTGGCGGGCCTGATAGACCCTCTGCCCAGCGCCGGAAAAATACCGTGTATACTGGCGGTATTCGCTATCCATCTGCTGGGCGGTTCCGCGCTTGGGTTGCTTTATCTGCCGTTGACTTCACAATACCCAGTTCCCAGGCTATCTGGTCTTTGCCCGCCTTCGTTTTATAATCCGCCTCCAAAGCTTGTTTTTTCTTTGCGCCTCCCACGCCTTTGCCATATGCGCCGCCGGATGGTATAATAAGGCGGGTATATATTTTGGAAACGCCCACAGGAGGACTGCCTTGCAAAGAATCGTTACGCGCCTTTTGGCGCTTTCCCTGGGAATGGCGCTGGCCTGCCATGCGGCCGCGGCACGGGCCGCCTCAACGCCCATTGCGGTTCAGACGCCCCGCGGCACGGTGGATTTTTCTTATGTTCAAACCCTTAACCCGGAATGCGTGGCATGGCTCTATCAGGAGGGGACAAGCTACAGCCGCCCTATTTTTCAAAGCACGGACAATCAAAAATATGCGAACCACGCCTTTGATGGCACCGTTATCAAGCGCGGCAGCCTGTACCTGGACGCAGCCGCCAGCCCCGCCCTGGAGGACGCGCTTACGTTTCTCTATGGCGATAGCCGGGAGGAGGGCCCTTTTGCCCTGCTAAAGGACTATCTGGAAACCTATGCCGCCCGGCCCGCCCTGCGCCTTATCACCCCCGGCGGGGACTGGCAGGTGGAGGTTTTTGCCTGCATGGCTTCCACCACGCGCGATACGGATTCCTGGCGGCCGCCTGCGGATACAAGCGGCGCGGCGCGTGAACAGTGGTACCGCGCGCTGCGCGCCCAAAGCCAGGCGCCCACCCCTGCGGCGGCGCTGCCCGGCGAGGACGAGCGCGTGCTGGCGATGGTGGGGATGGGCAACAACGGCAAATGCATCCTGGTATACGGCACGCTGCGTCCCATCCGCTACACGGGCGGCGAGGCCTTCGACCTTGTGAAGCGGGAGCTGGACAGCCGTGAAACCACAAGCGGCCTTAAAGAAGCAGGCCCCTTGGGCCAGTTGATGGTTTACGCCCAGGATGACCCGCTTTGGAGCAAAATGCGATACGAAAGCAGTAGCAGTCAGTATTTCCGCCGGTTTGGCGGAGGAGGATGCGGCCCGACGGCGGTGGCCATGGCGCTTGCCAACCTGCTTCCCATGGACGAGCTGCCCAAGCTTGGCTCCGCTGCCGCCTCCGACCTGGGCGTGCTGTTTTGCTCCTGCTCGGTAAACCGCAATTTCTGCAACCATATGCATGTGCCCTATCAGCTTTCCACGCCGCAGGAATACCTGCGCTACCTGCCCGTGGCGGTGGCGAACTTTGCGGCTGGGAACAACCGCTGGGGCGTGGTTGCGCGCCGCGGCAATGCCTACGGCACCAGCATGAAGTTTTTGGAGCCGCTGTGCAGCGTGTTTGGCATTGAGGCGACATCCACCCGCCTAATTGACGAGGTGATTGAAGCGGTGCTTCGCGCGCCGGGCCGGTGTATGGCGATTGCCTGCGCCACGCTTGGCAGCCCCTTTACAAGCACCAGCCATTACGTGGTTATTGCCGGGGCGGATGAAACGTACTTTTATGTGCTGGACCCCCTGCCCCGGGAAAGCTACGGGAGCCTGGATAGGTATGGCATTGTGGAGGTGCTTTCACCGGGCGTTGCGCGCATCCGCATTGAAAACGCCTCGTTGTGCCTGCTTTCGCCGCTTGTTATTTTAAGCGTATCTGAATGAAAACGCCAAAGGAGATTCCTTATGCAGCCAACCACCGATGATTTTGAGGGCCTAAGCAGCCAGGAGGCCGCGGGCCGGGCCGCAAACGGCCAGGCCAACCGAATGCCGCGCCAGCGCGAGGGCGGCGTTGCGGATATCCTGCGCCGCCATGTGCTCACGCTGTTTAACCTGCTGAACCTGGCGCTGGCCGCGCTGCTGTTTTGGGTAGGCAGCCACCGCGACATGCTGTTTTTGGGCGTGGTGGTTTCCAATACGCTTATTGGCGTGGTTCAGGAGCTGCGCGCCAAGCGCACGCACGATCGGCTTCAGCTTTTGAGCGAGGGACGCGTGCGCGTTCTGCGCGACGGCGCGGAATGCCAGCTTCCCCCGCAGGAGCTTGTTTTGGGCGACGTGGCGCTGCTTTCGCGCGGCGATCAGACGCCGGCGGACGCGGAGGTGCTTTGCGGGCTTGCGCAGGTGGACGAGTCCCTGCTGACGGGGGAGAGCGAGCCAGTCAATAAGGGGCCGGGCGACCGCCTGTATTCCGGCAGCTTTCTGGTGGGCGGCGGCGTAACCGTGCGCCTGACCGCGGTGGGCGCGCAAAGCTACGCGGGGCAATTACAGCTGGCCGCCCGCAAGGTGCGCCGCCCCAGCAGCGAGCTGATGCGCGATATGCGGCGCATCATCCGCTGGGTAAGCGCGCTTATCCTGCCCATTGGCATAAGCATGTTTTTGAAGCAGTATTTCACCATGGATGTGGATTTGCAGGGAGCCGTTACCAAAACGGTTGCCTCCATGCTGGGCATGATCCCGGAGGGGCTTATCTTGCTCACCTCCGTTTCGCTGGCGGTAGGCGTGGTAAAGCTGGGCCGCTCAAACGCCTTGGTGAACGAGCTGTTCGGCATTGAAACCCTGGCCCGCACCGACGTGGTGTGCATGGATAAAACCGGCACCCTCACCAGCGGCGAAATGACGCTGGAGGAAACCCTGCCCTTAAACGGCGCCTCGCAGGAGGAAATCGCCGCCTGCCTGGGCGCGCTGCTCGGCACGTTCCCAGATGAAACGCCCACTACGCGCGCGCTTGCGGCGGCCTATCCCGCCAGCGGCGCGCAGCCTGTGGCGGCCGTGCCCTTTTCCAGCGCGCGCAAATGGTCCGCCGGGCAGTGGGACGCGCTTGGCACGGTGGTGCTGGGCGCGCCCGAGCGGCTTGCGGGCGGCGGCGTGCTTGAGCAGGCGCAGGCGCAGGCCGCCCAGGGGCGGCGCGTGCTTATGCTTGCCCGCACCTTGGAAGCGTTAAACGGCGAAGAACTGCCCGGCGGGCTTGCGCCGGTAGCGCTTTTGTGCCTGCGGGATTCGCTCAGGCCCAATGTGCAAAAAACCGTGCGCTACTTTGGCCAGCAGGATGTGGCGCTCAAGGTGATTTCCGGCGACAGCCCGCTTACCGCATCCCATGCGGCGCTGGCGGCTGGCGTGCCCGGGGCCGGGCGCATGGTGGATTTGAGCCTGCTTTCGGGCGAAAAGGACTATGCTGCCCTGTGCCGCGAATATACCGTGTTTGGCCGCGTATCGCCCGAGGATAAGCGCGGGCTGGTTGAGGCGCTCAAGGCCGATGGGCATAACGTGGCCATGGTGGGCGACGGCGTGAACGATATTCCCGCGCTCAAGGCGGCGGATTGCTCCATCGCCATGGCGGGCGGCAGCGACGCGGCCTGCCGCGTGGCGCAGATTTGCCTGCTGAACGCGGATTTTGATGTGCTTCCGCAAATTGTGCTGGAGGGAAGGCGCGTAATCAACAACATCACGCGCGCCTCGTCGCTGTTTCTGGTCAAAAACATTTTTAGCCTGCTGCTTTCGGTGCTGCTGCTGGCGCTTCCGTTCGTGTATCCCTTTGCGCCCATCCAGCTTACGCTCGTCAGCGCGCTTACCATCGGCGTGCCCTCGTTTGTGCTGGCGTTACAGCCCAGCCGCGACCGCGTGCGCGGCAGCTTTTTGCGCAACGTCATCATGCGCGCGCTGCCCGGCGGGGTGTGTACGGCGGCGCTGATCATTCCGCTAATGGCCTTTTCCAACCGGCTTGGGTTTTCTGCCGAAACGGTGAGCACCCTAAGCACGCTCATTGCCGGGTATTCCGGCATGGTGGCGCTGTTTTTGACCTGCCTGCCGCTAAACCCGCTGCGCGGCGCGCTTGTGGCGCTGATGTCGGCCGCCTTTGCCGCGGCGGTGCTGTTTTTCCCGCAGGTGTTTTACCTTACGCCCATCGCCGGCACGCAATGGGCCATGCTGGCCGCGGCCGCCGTGCTGGCCCCGGTCGTGCAGGTGGGCCTGGGCGCGCTTGTGCGCCGGGCCGGCCATAAACGCCCCGCCGCCGCCCATCCGGCCTGAATGGAAGGGCGCGTCCCCAAACCCCGGCAAACGCAAAGCGGGCCGCCCTTTTGCGACCCGCCAAGAAAAATCTAAAGCCCGCGCGCGTCTGCTTTGAAAGCCTTGCAGCGCAAGGCTTTCTTACGCTGCTCGCCGCCCGGCGCAAAAAAGGGCCCGCCGCGGCTTCCCTTTCTGCGATAGGCCCTGGCCTTGTTAGGCGCCCGTTCCGCTAAAAGCAGGCGCTTAGCGCCTTACGGCCCCTAAAGGGGCGGCGGTTCGGGGCCTAAGCCCCTCCTCCACCTAGAGCTCGTAGCGTTCCAGGATTTGTTTGGCGATTTTGGCCCGGGAGAGGCGCGCGTCCATCGCCTGCTTTTCGATGGCGCGGTGCGCCTCGCCTTCGGTTAGGCGCTCGTGCTCAATCAGCAGGCACTTCGCCCGGTCCACCAGGCGCAGCTCCTCCAGCTTCTGGTGCAGCTTTTCGTTTTCGCGGCTTACCAGCAGCAGGCGGTTGCGCGTGGCCGCCGCCAGCTGCACGGTCTGCTGAAAAAGCTGCGGGTTAAGCGGCTTGGCCGCCACCAAAACGCCCGCCTCCGTGGCGGGATTGTAAATCATTCCCATTAGCTCCGCCTTTACCAATAGCACAACGGCGCACAGGCTGCTCTCGGTAAGCTCCATGGCCAGCTCAAGCCCGCTTTCATCCGCAAGCGGCGCGTTGATCACCACCATGCCGTAGCCGCCCTGGGCCAGCAGGCGGCGCGCCTCCCCCGCCGAGGCCGCGGCGCTTCCCGGCGGAATGCCCATGCCGCTTAACAGCTGGCGCAGCTTTTCCCCGCCGCGCCCGCATACCACCAATACTTTGCTTTCCGTCACCCGCGCGACCGCCCCTTCCTCACTGCCGGCATCGTGCCGCTAAAAGCGCAGGATTTGCGCATGCGTTTGGGCCGCGGCGTCGCGCGAGCGGGCGGCCAGCAACCCTTGGGCGCGTTCCACATAGCGCCGGGTAACGGCGGGCGGCAGAGCCGCGTTTACAAACGCGCTGTCCCGCGCAAGGGCGATGGCCTCCTCCATGGCGAGGGGCAGCAGGGGCGCGCCGCTATCCGCACCGGTGAAAAAGCCATCCAGCGACAGGTTCTGGCGCAGGCCCTCCAGCGCCGCCTCTATCAGCAGGGCGAAGCCGATGTATACGTTCATTGTGGGGTCGGGGCTGCTTAGCTGCATGCGGGCAAAGCGCTCCTGCGGCAAGGGGATGCGCAGCGCGCTGCGGTCGCGCTCCATGCTCCAACACAGCCTGCAAAACGCCTCCGGCGCGCTCAGGCGTTCGTAGCTGTTGGGCAGCGGGTTTAAAAACAGCGTCATTTCCGGCAGGCGGCGCAAAACGCCGGCCATGCAGCTGCGCGCCTCCGCGCCCAGCGCCCCGTCCTCCATACGCAACAGGTTCCGTCCCTCGCGGTAGAGGGCCAGCTTCACATGCAGGCCGTTGCCCGCCTCGCCCGGCAGGGGCTTGGGCATGAAGGTGGCATGCACGCCGTAGCGCTGCGATACCGCGCGCACCGCGTGAATGAAGGCCACGTAATGATCCGCCGCGGTAAGCGGCTCGGCGCGGTGAAAGTCCACCTCGTTTTGGCCGGGGCCGCGCTCGTGATGGCTGCTCTCCGGGCGGATGTTCATCTGTTCCAGGGTGAGCACGATATCGCGCCGCACATCCTCGCAGCGATCCATGGGCGCAACGTCCATGTAGCCGCCCGCGTCATGGGGCTGCATGGTTAAGCGGCCGTGTTCGTCCAAATCGAACAGGTAAAACTCGCAGTCCGTGCCGATGCGCACCTGCAACCCCGCGTCGGCCGCATGCCGCGTGGCCGCGCGCAGCATGGCGCGGCTGCCGGCGGCAAAGGGCTCGCCCTTAGGGGTATATAAATCGCACAAAAGCCGGCACACGCGCCCGGACTGGGGCCGCCAGGGCAGTATGCACAGCGTGTCCGGGTCGGGCCTGAGAACAAGGTCGCCGCCGGAGATGCCTTCGCAGCCGTCCACGGCCGTGGCGTCTATGGCGATACCCCTTTCAAACGCCTCCGGAAGCTGGTCTGGCAAAATAGCGATGTTTTTCAATTGCCCAAACAGATCCGTAAACGCCAGGCGGATGAACTTTACGTCGTTCTCCTCAATAAATTGCAAAACCTCGCCGGAGAGCATAGCGCACCTCTTTCCGCAGCCCGCGGGCCGCACGGTCCTCAAAATCCAATTTCATTATAACATAGCGCGGCGGCGGGAGGGTGTGTTTTTCCTGTATCTGAGGTTTTGCGCAGGTGGTCGTTGACACTCCAACGGCGATACGCTAGAATAAAGGGCGTTGTGGCCTATTGAATCCTGGAGGCGAGGGGAAATGTTTGTTCCTGTTTTGTTGTTTGGAATCGGCCTTCTGTTCCTTATCAAGGGCGGCGATTGGTTTGTGGACGGCGCTACCGCCATCGCGCACCGCTTCCATGTTTCCGAGCTGCTGATTGGCGCAACAGTGGTATCCATCGGCACCACGCTGCCGGAGGTGATGGTTTCCGCCGCCTCCGCCATAGGCGGCCATGGCGAAATCGCTTATGGCAACGCCATAGGCTCCGTCATTTGCAATACGGCGCTGATTGCGGCGCTCACCATCGCCATCCGTCCCTCCGCCGTGGATAAAAAGGCGCTTCGCATGCCGGTGGCCTTCTTTTTTGCCGCTGCGGTTATTTATGCGCTTACCGCCTATCTGGCCGGGTATTTCAGCCGCGCGATTGGGCTTGTGCTGCTGGCGATGTTCGCGGTGTATCTTTATCTGACCATTTCCCAGGCCCGCAGGGAATCCGCCGCGCCGGCGCAGGCTGCGCCGGAAGCTGCGCAGGATCCCCTTTGGCGCGAAGTGCTGCTGCTTGTTACCGGCGCGGCGCTGATTGCCGCGGGCGCGCACCTGCTGGTGGATAACGGCACGCTGATCGCTCAGGCGCTGGGCGTGCCAGAGTCCGTAATCGCGCTTACGTTTGTGGCGCTGGGCACATCGCTGCCGGAGCTGGTAACGGCGGTTACCTCGCTCATCAAGGGGCACAGCGCGCTTTCGCTGGGCAATATCATCGGCGCAAACCTGTTCAATCTGGTGCTGGTTAGCGGCACGGCCGCAACCCTCGCGCCCTTCACGCTGCCGCAGGGCAAAACCATCGGCGGCATGAACGCCTCGCTGGCGGTGGATATGCCGCTGATGTTTGCGGTGATGCTGCTTATCACCGTGCCCGCCCTGTGCAAGGGGCGCCTGTCCCGCTGGCAGGGCGTTACGCTGCTTTGCCTGTACGCGGCCTTCTGCGCGTTCCAATTCTTCTGCTAAGCCGGGGGAGCTTGTTGCCGCATGATGGATTTAAGCGCGCTGTACCAGCCCATTACGGCAACGCCCCTCAGCCCCGCGCAGCGCATTTTGGAGGCGCAGCCCGGCGAGGCGATGCGCCCGTATGTGCGCTGCTTTTGGCAGGAGGGCGATGCGTGCGCGCCCACGCTGGTGGTGCCCGATACCTGCATGGATCTGCTTTTCCGCTGGGACGCTGTCAGCGGCGGCTATGCCTGCTGCTTCAGCGCCCTGTATGACAAGCCGTTTTTTCTGCCCGCCGGCGCGCAGCGCGTGCCGGTTTCTTTTGCGATACGGTTTTACGCATGGTCCGCAGCGCTGTTCACGCGCGCGCCGCTGGCGGGCAGCCTACGCCTCTCCCTGGACGCGCGGGAGTATTTTGGGCCCCTTGTGCGCGACCTAACGCGCATGCTGCATCAAACGCCGGACTTTGCTTCGCGCTGCGCCAGGGCGGAGGGCCTGCTGTATGCGCGCATGGCCGCGCCGCAGCCGGACGCCGCCTTTGGCAACGCGGTATACGCCATTTTGCAGAGCCGGGGCCGCCTGCGCGCGCACGAGCTGGCAAAGGACGCGCACCTAAGCCTGCGCCAGCTGGAACGCCTGTTTCAGCGCTATGCGGGCGTGCCGCCCAAGGCGCTCAGCGCCATGATACGCTATCAGTACCTATGGCGGGACGCGCTTTTCTTGCCGGACTTTCACATCCAGGACGCGGTGTACCGCTACGGCTATACAGATCAATCCCATCTGCTGCGCCAGTTTCGCGCGTATCACGGCCTGCCGCTCGGGCAGGCCCTGGCGCTGGCGCGCGGGGATGTCGCGTTTTTACAAGACGCATCCGCCCCTTTCTGATACCCTAAGGCGCAAGGAGGGATGCATTATGAACCTGACCCACGAAAGATTCCGTCAAATCGAAAGCTGGATCCTGCGCAACGGACGGCCGTTGGAGGCCGCGCGCTATGCCATGCGCTTCCAGGGCGAGGGCCCCGGGCGCTTCCTTGCGCTGCTGCGCCTGTATCAAAATGCCGACGGAGGGTTTGGCCACGCGTTGGAGCCGGACGGCTGGAACCCCCATTCCACGCCCTATGGCACGCTAAGCGCGCTGAACCTGCTGCGCGAGGCTGGCGTGAGCGATTACGCCCATCCGCTCTATCAGGGCGCGCTTGCCTATCTTGCCAGCGGGGATGGCTTTGAGGACGGTTGCTGGCTTTTCAGCATGCCCAGCAGCAACGATTATCCGCACGCCCCCTGGTGGGGCTACGACCCAGCGCTCAACCAGGCGGAAAGCCTTGGCCTGTCCGCCGCGCTGGCGGCCTTTGCCTTAAGCGCGTGCACTGCCGGTGAGCCGCTGTATCAAAAGGCGCTTGCGATTGCCCAACGCGCCTACGAGCGGCTCATGAGCGGCGCGAACCCCGGCGTGATGGGCATCGACGGCTTCATGGCCCTCAGGCCGCACTGGCAGGCGCTTTCCATCGCGCCGGATCTATCCGCAGTGGACGGGGTTTTGCATGCCATGGTGAACGCCGCCATCGTGCGCGATGCGGCGCTGTGGGAGCAATACGTGCCCCGGCCCTCCGCCGCTATCCAATCCCCGGACAGCCCATTTTATGCCGAAAACCGCGCTGATTTGGAGAAGGAGCTTGACTACCTGATTGCCACCCTGCCTAAGGATGACGATGTGTGGCCCATTAACTGGTGCTGGTTCCAGGAGGGAGAGCGTTATCCCAAGGCCTTCGCCATCAGCGAAAGCTGGTGGAAGGCCTGGAAAGCCATTGAAAAGCTGTGCCTGCTGCGCGCTTTCGGCAGGATTGAGGGTTGAAACAGGCGGCGAGGAGAATGCCTCGCCGCCTAGGCCGTCGAAAAAGCTCGCCTGCGGCGATCTTTTCCGCCGAGGATTGCGCCGTTCGCCTACTCGTCTACGGCTTGCCGGGCGGCGAACGGCGTAAGGAAACCTTGCTTCGCAAGGCTTCCGAAACCGGCGTACACGCCCCGGTTTCGGAACAAGCGTTGGAGGGCTGCGGCCCTCCAAGCCTCCTATGGGGTTTATCGACAGGCTGGACGGCGAGGAGAATGCCTCGCCGCCTGTTTTTGATGAACAAAAAAAGCCTTGACATTTCAAGGCTTTTCTGATGGTAGCGGCGACTGGATTCGAACCAGTGACACTCCGGGTATGAACCGAATGCTCTAGCCAGCTGAGCTACGCCGCCATGTGGTTGCGGGGGAGGGACTTGAACCCACGACCTTCGGGTTATGAGCCCGACGAGCTACCAAACTGCTCCACCCCGCGACGCTTGCCGCTCACGCGACAATATGTATCTTACTATATGTTTTTTGTTTTGTCAATCCTTTTTTGAAAATGATTGCAAGAAAATTCCCTTGACATACAGGCGGGCGCGTGCTATTATCTGCTCGTAAACCCAACAAAATGATGGCTTCTTCGGGGCAGGGTGAAATTCCCTACTGGCGGTACAGTCCGCGAAGGAGCGGCATGGCACAGGCGCTTGCGCCCGGCCTGCGGCTCCCCGATTCGGTGCAATTCCGAAACCAACGGTGAACGGCTTTACGGCCAAAGTCCGGATGTGAGAAGAGCAGCCTGCCGCCTTGTGGTGCGGTTGCCCCTGATGCGAAAAAGCCATCAGGGGCAATTTCACTTAAAGGAGGCAACCCTAATGACCACTGCCAAACGCAAACCCTTCCTTACCACCCGTGAGCTTGCCACCATTGCCATCCTGGCGGCCATCGCATCCGTGCTGTTTATGATTGAGGTGCCAGTCGTGCTGTTTTACAAGCTGGACTTCAGCCATCTGCCCGGGCTGCTGGGCGCGTTCGCCATGGGCCCCATTCCCGGTATGCTCATCCTACTGATCAAAAGCCTGCTGGGATTGCTGCATTCCACGTCCCAGGGCGTGGGCGAGCTGGCCGATTTCCTCATGGGCGCGGCCATGCTGCTGCCCGCCGCGCTGATTTACCGGCACAACAAAAGCCGTAAAAGCGCCATTATCGGTATGGCCGTAGGCACGGTAACAGCCACCCTGGTAGCCGTTTTGGCCAATATGTATATCATGATTCCCTTTTATGGCGTGGCCTTTGGCATGCCCATCGAGGCCATTGTGAGCATGGGCGCGTCCGTGGTTCCGGCGGTGGATACTGCTTGGAAGTTTGTGTTCCTGATCACCGCGCCGTTTAACCTGCTGAAATGGATTATTATCAGCGTGCTGGCGGGGCTTATGTACAAGCCGCTTTCGCCCATCCTGCATGGCCGCAAGCGCGCAACGACGGAGGCGAAGGCGAATTGAGGCTTGAAAGCCGCAGCGTGGAAGAAACCCGGCGCATCGGCGCGGCCCTGGCCAGGCAGCTCAGGGCCAATGACGTGCTGCTGCTGCTGGGCGATATGGGGGCCGGCAAGAGCGAGCTTACGCGCGGCATAGCGCGCGGGCTGGGCGTTACCGGCTATGTGACCAGCCCCACCTTTACCATTTTGCAGGTGTATGATTCGGGCCGCCTGCCCCTGTACCACTTCGACTGGTACCGCTTAAACGGCGCGGAGGAGCTTTACGAGCTTGCCATGGACGAATACCTGCAAAATGGCGGCGTCGCCGTGGTGGAATGGCCCGGCCGCGCCCAGGAGGCCGTTCCGGAGCGCTATTTGCAAATCACGCTGGAGCCTGCGGGCGAGGGGGAGCGCGTTCTCACCCTTACGCCCGTGGGCGGCTTTCATGATCTCGATTGGAAAGGACTGGTTTGATGAACATCCTCGCGGTGGATACGTCCGGCCCGGTCGCGGGCGTGGCGGTTGTGCGCGACGGCGAAATTGCCTACGATGGGGCGGCCGTCAACCGGCTCACCCATTCCGTCAACCTTATGCCCATGATTGAGGAAGCGCTCAACCGCGCGGGGCTTGCCGTTTCGGATGTTGATCTTTATGCCGCAGTTACGGGGCCTGGCTCGTTTACGGGCGTGCGCATTGGGGTGAGCGCCGTTAAGGGCATGGCGCACGGCGCGGGCAAGCCCTGCGTGGGCGTTGACGCGCTGGAGGCGCTGGCCGCGGGCCTATGCCTGGCGGACGCGCTGGTTTGCCCCATACAGGATGCGCGGGCCGGCCAGGTGTACGCCGCCGCGTTTTTGCCCGGGATGCCGCCCAAGCGCGTGCTGCCCGATATGGCGGAAAAGCTGCCCGTGTTCCTGGAGCGTGCCCGGGAGGCGGCGGGGGAGCGCAGGCTGTGCTTTGTGGGCGACGGCGTAAAGCCTTTCCGCGCCGCGATTGAGCAGGCGCTGGGTACGCGCGCGGCGTTTCCGCCCGCGCACATGCGCTATCTTCGCCCCGCCAGCGTGGGGCTGCTGGCCCAGGCGTACCAGGCGCAAAGCGTGGATTATCTCATGCTGATGCCCATGTACCTGCGCGCGCCGCAGGCCGAGCGCGAGCGCGCCCGCAAACTGGGGGCCCAGGCATGAGCGTGACCCTTCGCCGCATGACCCTTGCGGATGTGCCCGCCGTGCACGCCATTGAGTTGCGCACCTTTTCCACGCCGTGGTCGTACCAAAGCTTTGTGGACGAGATGACCACCAACAAATGCGCCCGCTATATCGTGGCCGAGGCGGATGGGCGGGTGGTAGCCTACGCCGGCGCATGGCTGGTGTTTGAGGAAGGCCACATTACCAACATTGCCGTGGATGAGGCCGTGCGCGGCCAAGGCATCGGCGCCGCCGTAACGCGGGCGCTGATGCAGTACGCGGCCAATATGGGCGTGCAGTACATGACGCTGGAAGTGCGAAAATCCAACCTGATTGCGCAAAGAATGTATCAATCCCTGGGCTTTATTGAGCTGGGCGTGCGCAAACGCTACTATGAGGACAATGGCGAGGACGCCTATTTGATGGTGTGCCAAACCATGCCGGAGATCGACCCTGATTTTTGCGAGGAGCAGGAGGACGCCCATGCGCAGGAATGAGCTGGAAGCCCTGGCCCAACGCTTTTGCGAGGCTGTTGTGCGTCAGCAGGAAGAACCCCTGCTGGCTTTTTTTGCGCCGGGAGCGCAGGTATGTTGGCATTGCAGCAACGAGCGCTTTACCGCTGAGGGCTATGTGCGCGCCAACTGCGCCTATCCTGGGAGCTGGAAAGGCGAGGTGGAGCGCGTAGACCCCATTCCGGGCGGCATGGCAGCCGTGATGCGCGTATGGATGGGCGATGCGTCCTTCCATACCGCCTCGTTTTTCCGGCTCACACCAGAGGGCAAAATTGCCGCCCTGGACGAATATTTTGGCGACGATGGCCAAGCGCCGCAGTGGCGGCGGAAGATGGGCCTGGCACAGCCAATTCGCTAAGGGAGGCGGCGGCCGGAAGCGCTTTTGGGGAAAAGCAAAAGCCGTGCGATCTATCACACGGCATTGCTCTTTGCTGTTTTTACGGCCTGCCGCCGCAACATACGCGGTGCGCAGGCACACGGCAAAACCCTTACTGGGCCTTGGCCAGCTGCTTCGCCAAGCGAGCCTTCTTGCGGTTCGCGGTATTCTTATGCAGAATGCCCTTAGCGGCGGCTTTATCGATAGCGGAGGTGGTGAGGCTGTACTGCGCGCCAGCGTTTGCGGGAGCAGTGGTGACCTCCGTTTCAAACTTCTTGATCGCAGTCTTGACCTTGGACTTCACGATACGGTTGCGAAGATTCTTGGTTTCGCTCACCTTAACGCGTTTGATGGCGGACTTGATGTTCGGCACCGTCTTTCACCTCCTTAGATTCCATAAATCGCAAGGATGATTGTACCATGGTTTTTTTCAAAATGCAATACCCATGCGGTATTTTCTTGCGCTATACCAGCAGCCCGGCCAAAAAAGCCACCGCGCAGGCGGCCGCCGCCACGGTGAGCAGGCTTTTTTCCATCCACCCAAGCGCCAGCGCCGCCACGGTGCCGCATAGCGCGGTTATCCAGCTGCCGGTGGAGGAAAAGATGGCGGGGAAGGTCATCGCCCCCAGCACCGCATACGGCACGTAATACAGGAAGGACTGAAAAAACACGCTGCGTACCTTGCCGCGAACCGCCGCCAGCGGCAGCATGCGTATCAAATAGGTTACGCCCGCCATTACCAGCAGGTATATCAAAAACTTGTCCCAGGCCATTAGCGCGCCTCCTCCTTTGCTGTGGAATCCTCCTGCGGCGGGCGCGGCATCAGCCATGCGCCCAGCGCCGAGGCCGCTACCGCGCATAGGATAATGCGGAACCCGTCCGAGATGAAGTGAAATACCGGCGCCAGCGTAAACAGGCAGCTAAGCGCCACGGAGATCACGATGACCGTGCGCACCTCGCGCGAGCGCCTGAACGGCGGCAGGATGATGGCAATGAACATGCCGTAAATGGCGATGCCCAACGCATCCGTTATGGCTTTGGGCAAAAGGCCGCCTGCCAGCGCGCCCGCCAGCGTGCCGGACACCCAGCCCACAAACGGCCCGTTGGTAAGGCCGTACAGATAAGCCCGGCCAATTTTGCCCGGCTGCTGAGACGCTACGGCGAACACCTCGTCCGTGTTGCAAAAGGACAAAAGCAGCCGGTGCGGAAGCGTCATGCTGCCATCCAGCTTTTGCCCCAGGCTCAGGCTCATGAGCGCGTAGCGCAGGTTGATGGTGAGCTGCGTCAGGGCCATCTCCGTAAGGCTGGCCCCCGCGGCCATTAGCTGCAGGCCCGCCAGCTGCCCCGCGCTGGTTACGTTGAAAAATGAAATCATCATCGCCTGCAAGGGGCTCAGCCCCAGCGATGTGGCCTGGATGCCAAACGCAAAGGACACCGAAAGGTATCCCAGCGCAATTGGCACCCCATGCCGTAATCCCCGTTTGTAAGCGGCAAGCATGCGTATCCTCCCAAAGCGTTTCTTTTGCGGCTCAAAAGGCGAGCGATGCGCCAGCCCGTAGGGGCTGGCGCTCAGGCCGTCGAAAAAGCTCGCCTACGGCGATCTTTTCCGACGAAACAGGGTTCAC
>ENA-UOJG01001698-UOJG01001698.1-human-gut-metagenome-genome-assembly--contig:-C47-NODE-1698-length-21883-cov-5.785826_pt1 | contig 21883 bp, 27 predicted proteins | sample MGYA00242340_ERZ723887 | MGnify/ENA metagenome assembly ERZ723887 | reverse complement strand
GCATCCTGGGCATCTTGGAGAGCCTTATCAGCAGCTTTTCTTTCTTCTGCTTCAGTTGCTAAATCGGTAGAGTTCTTATCAATCTTGGCTTCTAATCGAATATCTTCTGCCTTACGAGCAGCAATTTCGGTTTCAAGTAAAGCCTTAACTTCTAAGTAAGAGCCAGAGATATTATTCTGAATACCTTGGATTAATTCCAAGTTTCTCTGAATATTAGCCGAGTTCTGATTGATAAGAGCATCCTGGTTATTTGCCCTTGCCAATAGTTCAGTACGAGTTTCAGTAACATAAGTTCTTAAATCCTCTACTGTCTTGGTCAAGGTAGTACTCAAAGTAGTAAGCTTAGTATCCAAAGCTTCATCGCCTTCAACTCGTTTTTCGGTTTCTGTCTCAATCTTCGTAGTTAACTCATTTAACTTCTGAGTCATAGTTGTTGCAAAGTTGGGGTCATCACCGAGAGCCTTGGCAATTTCCTCAAGTGTATCTAATACACCAGGAGCAGAACCAATGATTTTCTGAATTGCAGCTTCTACCTCAGCTTCCGTTTGGAATCCTGAATCATTCAGAAGTTCAGAAACTTTTGTGATATAGTTAGCATGCTCAGCTATACCGTTTAATTTCATCAGAAGGATATCGGTAAAGTCATTTGAAGAGAGTACTTTACCATCTACCTTATCTACCTTCTTAGATTCAATTGCCTGGATAGCCGTTGTACGGTCTGATATTTCCTGAGCAATCTTATTCTCTAATAGGGTATCTGCATTCTTACGGTCAGCAACTTCTTTGTCGATATTTACCTGAAGAGCAGTATCCCCAGCTAAACGAGTATTGGCTTCATCGGATATATCCTTAGTTAAACCGTTTACTTCGTCTTTATGATTTGCTATTGCAGTATCCAAATTGGCCTGTATAGCATTCTCTCTAGCGGTTGCTCGGTCTTTCTCAGTAGTAATTGCTACCGTATTAGCATCTACCTTTGCTTTGATTTCATTTAAGCTTTCAGTAGAACCGGTTTCCAAGGAATCAATTCGGTCGCTTAATGTTTTATCTGCAGCTTCCCGGTCTTTAACTTCTTGAGTAACCTTACCTTCTACTCGAGTAATTTCTGAAGAAGTCTGTTGGCTTAAGTTAGATATCTGACCTTCAATTTTAGTTTCAAGGGCAGTATCTGCAGACTTACGGTCTCCAACTTCCTTATCCAAATTTACTTGAAGGATTTGGTCTGCTGCCTTACGTTCTGCTGTTTCTGTTCCCAGAGCAATATTAGTTGTATCAATACGAGAACTTAAATTGCTATCGCCATTAGTACGGTCCACAATTTCCTCGTTAACCATATCCTTAACTTCCTTGTAGTTATCGGCAATGGTTTTATTCATGGCAGTGATTGCCTCTGAGTTCTTTGTGATATTTGCTTGGTTAGTAGCAATTGCCGTAGTATTGGCATTTACCTGAGCAGTTAACTCATTCTTAACCGTATTGATAGCATCCTGGATTGATAAAGCCAAATCCGAAACTCGCTGAGTAAGAGCAGCAATATTATCGGTATGGGTTTTATCGGCATCCTTTCTGTCTGATGCTTCTTTATCAATATTTGCTTGCAGGGTAGCATCGGCATCCTTTCTGTCTTGGATTTCTTTTGCCAAGTTATCCTTAACTACCTGAAGAGCCGTGTTTCCAGTTTCAGAAGAATTATCTACATACTCCTTAAGTTCTTCCTTAAGAGCAGCATCAGCTTCCTTACGTTCTACAACTTCTTTATCGATATTGGCTTGTAATGCTGTATCGGCTGCAGTACGGTCTTCTATTTCTTGGTTTACCTTTTCGGTAATTGCTGCCAACTTCTTTGTGATAGTTGAAGCAAAATTAGGGTCATCTCCTAATGCTTTAGCAATCTCTTCCAGAGTATCAAGTACTTCTGGTGCAGAACCAATAATCTTTTCGATAGCTGCCTCTACTTCGGCTTCTGTTTGATAACCAGCATCATTTGCCAATTGAGATACAAGGGTAATGTAATTAGCATGTTCCTCGATTCCATTCAACTTAGCAAGTAAGAGGTCAGTAAAATCATTCTTAGTTAAAGAATAACCTTCTCTCTTGTCTACCTTCTTGGAATTGAGGTCTGCATCTGCTGCAATACGAGCTTCCTTCTCGGCTTCAAGAGCAGCTAATACATCGGTCTTATCTCCATCTACCTTTTCTCCCAAAGCAGATATCTTCTGGTCTAGGATTTGGTCCTGAGCAGTACGAGTTGCAGCTTCAGAATTAATATTAGTCTGAAGAACCTGGTCTGCAGATGTACGGGCTTGAGCCTCTTTATCGATGTTTACCTGGAGGGTATTATCTGCATTGGTACGGTCAGCTACCTCTTTGGTAATCGAATTCTGAAGAGTTTCTTCTGAAGCCTTACGATTGGTTATCTCATCAGAAATTTTGCTTTCTAAAGCAGCATCCCCAGTTTGACGATTAGTGGTTTCTTCCGTAAGTTTCAACTGAATATTTGCATCAGCATTTGCTCTTAACTGAGCTTCTGCAGCAACATCCTGTTTGAGTTCTGCCTTATCATTGATATGCAAGGTATTCAGTTGGTGAATACTTTCGGATAAAGCATCATCGGCTGTTTTACGAAGCTCAGCTTCTTTATCTACCAAATCCTTAGCATAAGCCTTAGCATCGGCCAATGAACCAGTAGTTTCATTCCGAAGGTCTGCAATATCTGCAGTATTCTTATCTACCTTTGCCTCTACCTTGTCTACCTTATTAATAAGGCTAGTAACTGCAGTATCAATTTTATCATTGAGTAAATCCACTGCCTTGATAAAATTAGAATTAACCTCGCTAATTTGGGTACTCAGTTTCCCTTCCTCCTCCTTAGCTCGGTTAATCTCGTCAGTCAGTGCATTACGTAAATCCGTTAGTTTGTTGGTAATTGTAGTAGCAAAGTTGGGGTCATTTCCCAATGCTTCTGCCAATTCCTTTAATGTATCAAGTGCATCATCGGCACCATCAATCAAATCACTGATAGCTTGTCTTACCTGTTCTTCAGTTTGGAACTTAGTATCATTCTCCAACTGAGAAAGCTTAGTGATGTAGTTTGCTCTTTCTTCAATGCCTTCCAGTTTCTCTTTGAGTTTATCCGTGAAGTCATTTTTAGATAAGTCGTATCCTTCTCTCTTATCTACCTTATTGGCAATAGAAAGAACGAATGCCCAGAACTCATTAATAGTTCCAGCAAACCCGGCCTTTACGAAGTCATCGAAATAACCCTGTAAAAGTCTTTGGTCAATTTCTTCATTTGTGTAATACTTACTTACGTACATATCATTATTATTTTAAGGATTGATTACTTGCTTACCACAGAAGAAGTCAGAATTCTTATCTCTGAATGGTTCTCCTTCTTTTCCACAGAAGGCATTCATTGGAATATCTGGATGTTCTGGGTCTGGGTCTCCACCGTCTTCAATATCACCTCTGATTATTGCATAATCTGGAAGTTGATTGATACGGAATTTTATCACCTGGCCAATACCCGGATGAGGTATTATCTTATCCCAAACTTCTCCAAAGTAATCTTGAAAGCAAGTAACGAACTTACCTCCGGTCATAGACTGGAATGTAGTAACGTCTAAATTACTTTTCTTACTTTCAATATGTACTCCAGATGTACCGTTCAAGACAATCAGGTTACTGTCAAACCAAATACCGTTCCCAGTATTAATTGGTTTCCATCGTAACATTAACATCTTTGCCATATACTTTTCAATTTTATTCTACGAATTGTATTTTGGTATCTCGGTCCCTTTTTAGGATAACCATGAAGACTAATGCTTCATCCTTGGCTTGGGCAACTTGTGTATCTCCCGAAGGTTTATAAGTGATACCATTAATTACAAATCTATCTTCAGACCAGTTAAAATCCCAATAGCCTTCTGGAGTTAAATATCCCAGTTGTTCTATATATGATTTAGTAACCAGTATTGATAAATTCTCATCATCGAGTTCTCCAGTTACTGTTGCCTTATTAATAGGCCAGTTTCTGAAGGCATTGTAATAACATAATGCCTCGATTGGTATATTATAATATTTAGGGATTTCATCTTCTCCATGACTTAGGAGTTGATTTACATTCTTTGCCCAAGTTATAGTTTGCCTACCAGCATCTATATCCAAGAAATCATTTATAATCTTCTTGTATCTATCCCAAGACCGGTTCTTAACCAATCTATGAGGAGTCTTGGTCATCGTTTTCTAATTAAGGTTCTACCATTACGTTTTACTGGAGAGCTGGGGTTTGGCCCATCTATTAATCCAGGTCTTCTTCTGTCTACTACTCTTGGAACTACTACATGACTTGCTTGGTCACAGAATGGTAAGTAGATTTCCAATCGTCCAGCTAACATACAAAGGTTTTTTCTTAACTCGTCTATGATACCACCAGGTTGCATTGCTTGAGAAAATGTTTTCCATAGGGAAGATGTTGCATCGGCAAGTGTATCATAGTACTGTACTTCAGTAGGCCCAGTTGTGATTTGTTTGATTCTATCACCTCGAGCTTGTTCCGGTTTAGAAGAACCATCACCAACTTGTTCTTTGGTTGAAGTAAGTTGACTTAGGTATTCTCCTGTACTTGTTAATAAATTAAGGAGCTTAACATTGAGATAATCCCATGCTGCCAATTCCATAATTAATTGGTTTTCTAGAGCTTCATACATTAACTCATCATTATATTTATCCAGTGGGATAATATGATTTACTAGCGGTTGGATATATAACTGCCATTTAGTTATGTACATTGCTTTCTCTTCTGATGACATACCATCTGAGATTTCTGAAGGAATGTAATAATTGATTAGGTTATATATACTATCGGTTAATGTAGTTTTAGACTCGGTATTTACAATTATGGTTTTAGTTGCATTTAAGTTAAGTCCTTCGGAGTTCGTTATGTTCAACGCTACTGTATAGAATCCGGACTTTTCATAAGTATAAGTAGGTTGTTTAACATCATAAACGGACCCCTTATCATCACCAAAGTCCCAGTCAAAAATGGCCTTGGCTGGGACTTTGGTTAATACTCTAAATGAAACTTCCAGACCATTCGCAATAGCTACAAAGTCTAGATTGTCCATGGTATCTTATTTTTTAGATTCTTCGAACTCTTCCAACAGAACCTGAATCAGAGTTTCAACTGTATCACCTTTGTCGGCAACAATTTCGTGACGAGCAGCGATAAGGGTTGCTTCTTCGAGAGTATAGGCTTTGGCAATCTTTTTGATTTCCATACCTTTTTCGAACTGAGCATTCAGTTTCTTTTCCAACTTATCGATGTCATCATTGGAGTATTTGTCGACAGCTTTCTTATCAAGAACCAAACGCAGGTGACCTGAATTCAAAGCCATCTGAATCTTTTTAGTTCTGTACTGTCGAGCACTCAATTCTTTTTCTTCTCCTCTACAAATTGTAATACCTGTAGATTGGTCATGGAAGCTGTAAGCTTTAGCACCTACAGTTACTTTATATTTATCCATAATTTTACTAAGTTTTTAGATGTTTAAAATTAGGGGTAGGTCCTCGCAAAACCTACCCCATCAAGAAATGGAATTATTTGTAAAATAAACCAGGTGTATTATTACTCAAGGTTAACCAAGAGATACGGGTCAATGTTCATAAATTCGGGGAATCCAAATTCTGAGAACTTCTTCTCTGCAGACAGAATCAATGCAGCATCCTGATACATCTTAGAGAAGCCTGTAGTCAGAGTAGCATAGATTGCCTGAGTCTGATTTGATACAATTCTTTCTGATTCAAGCATCAACTGTTTTGCAGTCAGTTTAATCAAAGCAGCAGTTGTATCAATCAACAGCAAACCTTGGTCAGGTGTTCCCGGATGAATATAGAAGTTAGCATTCTTAGGTACCGGAGACTTCACGTTCAGTGTAGCTTCAGTTGTACCAGAATGACGTTCTTTGAATTCCGGCAAGTTCAGCATTTCGATTGCCTGGTCTTCACCACCAATCATAGTAGTAAAGTTACGTCCCATACGAGCAGCTCTTACCCAGATATGTAGCAAGTCTTTGTAAGTGATACCCTTCGTAGTTTCATATACACCGATAACCGGAGCAGATTCTGAACCATCAGGTTTGTTACCGTTGATAACAACATCCATTGCCAGAGTATCCATTGCATAACCAAGCTGAACACCGAAGTCACGAAGGTAGATTGCCAATACATCCAGAGATACATAGTTACGAACTTCATCAGTAAGTTTGAATCCCTTACCAATTTTGAAGAGACTTACTGATTTCTGTCCAAAGCTTACATCTCCCAATGGGATAGTTTCTGCTTCGTTAACCTTTGCAGGTGCAGCATCGGACATATTAATCATCGGCATGATTGCGCTAAGACCACTGATTGACTGGTCAGATGCAATAATCTCCGGATAGAACGGAGCTTGACGCATACCAAGAGTGATAGCAGAACGAATGATTTCCGGAACAATCCAACGAACATCTTGCTGAGGCATTGTGAAGATGTTTTCCATTGTGTCGATTTTCGGATTGATATCCAACTTCTCGAACAATTCATCTTGGGTAATACCCCATTTACCAGTGGTAAGTTCACCTAATGTGATGTCCACAGGTTTCTTGTTCTGTGAACCTTGACGGTAAGCATCCAACTGCTGTACCATTTGAGGAAGTTCTTTTGCGAAGTCTTCTCTCTTCAATTTTGAAATATCAACTTTTTCCATGTTTCTTCTTCTCTTATTTAATAAGTACTTGAATTACCTCGTTTGCCTCATCTGCAGGTATGATGGCAATGAAAGGTGTAGCATCTGTTGACTGATTTGCTTTTACAAATCTGTCGTTCAGCAAGTCACCAGAGGGAACTACATATCCTGCTTTTAAGTCAGCAGCATTAGATACCCAGTTACAAATCATGTAACCTTCTACAGCAACAGTTACCTCTACTGGGAATTTGTTCTGTGCCTGGTAAGCAGGATTTACATTGTCGGTTACTGCCACTCCGATATATACCTGAGTAGATTCAGTGTAAGGTTCAATTAAACCGTCTTCTCCAAGAGCTACCGGCATACCTTGCAAAATTGTTTCACCATCTTTTACACAGAAAGCTTGGTGCAATTTGTGTGATTCACTTTTGTAAATCACCGCTCTTGGGGTCTTTTCCCCAAACAGCGTCATTGGCTGGTCTTTGTTTACGATTTTAGTCATAACAGTGATATTTATCGATTATTACTTGAATTTCTTCTTGTACAAGTCTTCAAGGGTTTCCGAAGTAGACTTGGCTTCTGCATTTGAAGTAGTTGCAGGTTTTTCAGTTTTTCCCTCATTTTCATTCTCTGCAACAGAAGAAGCACGGCTTACATCGTGAGAACCACAGCTTGCACATACCATTGGGAATTTTTCTTCCAGACGACTCTGATAATCCTTAGTCAAGGAGATAAGAGTAACGATGCCAGTAGTTTCGGCATTCAACATTGTAACAATAGTTTCATCGGCTTTGTCACCCATCAGCTTCTTGTAAGTAGCAACGGCACTTTCACGGAGAGAAGCAATATGATTCTTTCCTACAGTTGCCATTTCCTTCAAGTTTGCAACTTCTGCATTCAGGTTGGTAATCTGTTCTGTAAGAGAAGATTTCTCTGTAGTAAGATTATCTACCGTTGTCTGAAGACTGTTTTTGGATGATACCAAGCTTTGAATACAAGAAATAACTTCTTCCTGAGTCATTTCTTTGCCTTCTGCCAGAGATAACATGTTATCTCCGAAAAGCTTTTCTAAAAATTCTTGCAATTCTTTGTTCATATTTTCTTTATTAGGATTATGATTTTCTTGGGTACCATTATCATTAAAAGAATCTGGAGTATTGTCCTTTTCTTGGAATGAGTTGAAATCTGTTTTGTAGTCAGTAAAGAAGTACTGTTTGGACTTGTCATCCCGATATTCCTCATAAGAAGACCAGGTTCTTTTTGCAAAAGTTGGATTAATGATTTTACCATCTTCACCAATCTTTTGAGCAAAAGAATCAGCTCCATGAGATACCAGAGATGTTTCCATATAACGAACTACTTCAGTAACTACTCTACGAATCATTTCACCCTTAGAGTCATAAGTACCAAGCTTTTGGTAGAATTCACCATCTTCCATTCCTGGATGTGATTTATCCCACTTAAACTGTACTGTTACTGAGTTACTGTGAATTGAAGGAGGTTCCATAAGAATACCTCTAGCAATTCTTGGGTTAGCTTTACCATCAATCTTCAAAATACCGTTGATACCTGCAGGTATAGTAAAGCTTCCATCCTTATAAGACTCCTGCCACATTACTTGAGATACAGCTCCAATTGCATTACCAATATTTGTTTCATGGTCGCAATTTACTGTTTGCCCGAGTAACATTTTCATGGAAGCCTTAAGTACTCCATTCTGACCAAAGTCAGTAGGATTCCAGTTCTTGGATACAATCGTTTCAGAAAGTAACCTAAACATTGGTTCTATGAACTCTTCGTCCTTCGGAGTAAGTTCCGATTTATCAAGGTTTGGATAATAGGTATTATAATCTATATCCCCTCCCCAAAATCCAAATTGAGCAATGGTATCCGGTGTCGGAGTCTTCCATTTGTAATAATTCTCTGAGAAAGCCTGGGCTCCAACTGCTTCTGGGATATACCCAGCCATAATGGTATGACCCTGGCCAATCACCATTGAATCAAGATGCTCTTTGTTTCTTTTAGTAAATTTACTCATCTTGCTTTTGTATTTTGGTCTCCACGAGATGGAGCCGGATTAGTTTTATCTCTTGACCTACGAGCAGATTGATTTTTATCATCTTGCCTTTGCTTCTTCTTAGTTCCTTCTTGAGGGTCTGAGTTACCGCCTTTAGCAAATTGGTCCTCAAGTGAAACTCTTGGTTCATTCTCATCAGGAGAATCATAACCCATTGCCCAAGCATATTGGTCTTGGCTAATGATACCAGCCTTATATAATAAATCCAGGTTTTGGATTTTATACTGAAGACCTTGTTGAACCTTAACTTCATCAGAGATAGTTGAAGTTCCCCATGATATCTTTATTCCCTTATTATCAAAGCCTGCCAGACGCAGTTCTAAAGAATAAAGAAAATCCAATACATAAGTTACAAGCATTTGGATATTTTTTAACTGGCTGATTAATTTAGACAGCATTATACCCGTTGCTCCCTCTCCCGTTGTTGAACTAACTCCAATAAGGTTTCCATTAACTCCCAAACCATTTGCAACTGATTGCTGATTCATGTTCCAGGGTTTCTCAATATTACCAAGCTCCTTGGTAGTTGAATTGAGTTTAAACTCATGGTCATCAATATAACCCGTTACTATTCCGTCCTTCATGCCATTACGAAGATTTCTTTTCAAATCCTTTAGTGTACGTTCAAGACGATTCTGGTAAGCTTGTAAGCTTTCATTAGGATTCTGGTCTGGTTTAGTCATCTTAGCTTCCAAGAATCCTACCATACCAACCATCTCCATTATGTGTTTGAAGTTAACCTTCATATCATGTTGGCCTTTTAATGAATCCAATGCTGCCATAAAAGGAGGAATCCCATAAGGTTCATCAGTATCATTAAACATACCAGCATACACATAAGTTTCTGGGTTTAGTTTGATATAATCTTGGTGCTTTACGAAGTAATTCTTATTCCTCTGGTAAGGAGAATATACTCCATTGTTCTCTCTTTTGAAAACAATGTTCTCGGGTCTAAGGAATAAGACTGTATCCAAACCATCCAACATATCATTGGGAACTCCTTCAACAGATATAGCTCCACTAACAAGGCATTGTACAATCATCTTATTAACTAGACCGTCTATACCAGCAGTATACCTGGACCATTTCTTTGTAGCTTCGGTAAGATGTTTTCTCATCTTATCTGCTTCGGCATCTGAATTATTTGGGAATGTTACCGTATGACCGGTGTTTGCCAACTTAAACATATCCTGCAAAGCAATGCCCATATCCGGATTTACCTTATATAAATCACGAATCAAAGGGATTACTTCAACACGAAAAGAAGGGTCTACCATTACGGTCATCCCTTTCAGAGTACTGAGTAAAGAGTTATCTTCATCCACTGATACTCTACCAGGAGATATAGCAGCAGCTTTTGGCTTGCTTGGCTCCTTGTTTGATTCAGGAGGTGGGTCTTTCTTTCTACCCCAACTCCAATTAAAATTGAGCTTTTTCATTTCGGTTGTACTATTACGTTAGTTTTTCCTTTTCTTATGTGATTACAGATTGCTTTACCGAATATAGAGTCATCTGCATATACATCCCCCTCTAGGTCTACATCTACTGTAGAATTATTAGCTCTATGCTTACCCATTGCAACTGGCCTACCTAAACCATCATATATGAAGGTATATGCTTCTTGAACAAAGAAAGGGTCTTTAACAGTAATATTATCTTCTCGAATATCCTGTTCAAGTCCCTCTACAATAACAGAACGGTTCTTTTGTGTAGTTAACCATCCTGGAGATTTATCTACCTCAGGTCTAGATTTACCTTTCTTCTTAAGCATTTTCTGATAATAATACAGTTTAGGATAACCTTCAGTTTGAAGAGCAGAAGTTACTGCTAATCCAACATCATTGGATTCTGGAGCAATGGTAGCAAAGTTAAACAAATGCCCTGTATCTCCAAGTAACCTTGCATACTTATCTACTGAAAGTCTACCTTTGAATACTGCTTGTTCTTCTCCTTGTTTATCCATGCAAGTAAATGCAGAGTAGTCAGAAGACCTACCAGTTGAAACGTCAGCACCAATGAAATATTCCTTATCTGGTGCTGGTTCTAAGAATTGCCGATATTGACCATTGAATCTTTTCTTAATAACTGGATAATCACTAAGACAGTCTTCGATAGCTTTGATATCAGCTAAGTCGAAGACCGTATTTCCAGATGATAAGAAGTCACCATCGATTTCTTGTGCAGTTCTTTTTGTTCCAAGAGCAGAAGACATTTCATTATACCAATTAATGTCTCGTTCTGGGTGCATTTGCCAATACAATCGTAGTGGGTTAAATGGGTTTCCACCTGCAATAGCATCAACCCAAGTTGAGTGGTAGAAGTTACCAACTCCATAAGGAGTGGAATTGATGATAGCAGCTCCACCAGTGGAAAGAGTAGGAAAAGCGGCTGCCCAAATCTGGGCTGCCCATCTAACTACTGCTGCTTCATCAATTACCAGTAAGGATAGAGATTCTGAACGACCGGCTTCTGAAGACGTTGGGATAGATTCTATGAATGAGCCATTATCGAACTCTATCATTGATGCAGAACCATACTCTCCCGAACGACCATTTATAATCGGTGTCTGTAAATACCATGGCAGGTTTTTGTACATGAACTTAATCTTCTTAAGTACCTTCTTTGCTGTTGTGTCCTTGATTGAGATAATGTTAATCTTCTTGTTAGGATGATACATTGCCAACCATAGGCAGTACATAGATATAAGCTCCGTAATACCTGCCTGCCTGAACTTAAGCAGAATATTGAAACGTTCTTTTACGAAGTTATACAGAACCGATTTTTGATACGGGTAAAGTTCAAATCTTACCTTTCCCCTCATAGGGTGTATCACATAAGTGAAAAGGCTAAAGTAAAAAACATCATTACTAACTTTAGCAAGTGTTGCTAGTTCTTCCCTTGTAAGAGCAGATGTGTTAGTTTCTATGTTAATCTTCTTTGCCATAATCAAAAGTTATATGTTACTGAAAACTCTAAGTCAGCTTTTATTCCCGAAAAGAACTTCGGATAATGAAAAGCATTTATACCAAGTTTATAATTGAAATTAGTAGTCTTGATTGAAAGGCCTGTCCCTATGTCTAACATTTGATTAAAGACCCTATATTTACCATAAACGTATGGACTTAGAGTTAGTTTTCTAATTCTTTTTTGAGTTAATTGACCTTCATACCAATTGTACTTATACTTACCTAAGTCCATGTTAAACATTCTCGTTGAATAGGAGTTTGTTTCTTTGTTGAATAAACTTAGATTCAATTGGTTTTTATCCAAGGTAAATTGGACCAAAGAATCTTCTCTACTAATCCTATTCGAAGTAACCGCTGTTGAATCAGAAGCCTGGGGTTTAGTCGAATTGCTACTGTTTCGATAGAAGTCGTAGAGAAGAATTCTCTGGGGCTGAACCAATTGTGTATAGGGTATCACAGGTTTGAAGTTCTCTTTCAATTTGATTGTATCAGGAATGCCAATGACCGATGAATCAGGAAGTTGACTGATATATGAATTCAGTTTGTAATTCCTGAAGCAAAGGTAAATAGTAAATCCTAGTAGCAAAAGGAACACTACGTCTTTAAGTGTCTTCTTCATCTCGTAACTTCAGATAACTATCTTTGGCGATGAACTTATCAATGCAAAGATGGATTAATACTTTCATACTCGAACTCAAATCAAGAGTCGGTATTCTTAACTTAATCTCCAAACCCTTAGAATCTTCGGTAATGGAAACTTTAATTCTTCCTCGATGATTCTTAACGAGTCGATTATATAAGGCAGCAACCATGTTAAAGATTGCTTTCAGATTCTTCGGTGTAATTTCTGAACGATGTAAAATTTTCTTGGTCATATCACTGTAATTTTTAGGTTCATACGAATATAGTCAACTAGCTCTAAATCAGGTACTTGGCATCAATTTGCCAAGTCTTGGTACTACCTAATTCATTCAAAATCAATCAGTTAGGTTTGTGGCTTGTTTCCCTTTCCCTTAACAATCCCTATCCTTTCAGATTGTATTTTGGAATTATTCCTTTCCTTCCTTCTTACCTTCTTACCTGGCTAATAGCCATTATATATATAGGGGAGGTCACTGAAATTATGGTACCTTTTTAAGGCATCTCTTGAACCATACAGAAATTTCATAAACCGACCCTTTAGCTATGGTATACCTTGCCTTGTTAAGCCAGTAAAGGTAATTGCCTTCATCTATGAAAATCTTGTAGGCTTTAGGAAATCCCATGATTGCTTTGAAATCTAAAATCCCAAGAGGGTAACCATCGGGTCGGAATTGTCTATCAGCAGGTCTTAAAGTTAGAGGAGCTTTATCTAACTCTAATCGATACACTCCTGGGAGAGTACTCATCTTAGCAGTCTTTATGGGCCATTTCTTTTCATTCTTGAAGTCACTATTCCACAATAACTGAATCTTTCTAACGGTTAGATTCTTCTTTGCAGGAAGCTTTCGATAATCATACATCGCCAAAGTCTTTTCAATTGGAATGTTATAATTTAATGGATTCTGGTAATCGTTAAGTAGATTTCTAGTAATTGTTGGAGTTTTTACTTGGAATACTTCATTAAAAGCATTCAAGTATTTCTTACCAGTTTTCTTATGCACTCCAATGATAACTAAACGTTTCCTTGATACTTGGGAGTTCCCATAGTCAGAAACTGACCTTTCATGAAAAATAAGTTTATAGTCCTTAAAGGTTAAATTAAAGAACTCATAAGGAAGCAGAGATAGCAAACGAGGAAGATTTTCAATAAGAAAAATCTTAGGCTTATATTCTAATATTGCAGCAGTTACTAGATTTAAACTCCTGTTATCCTTAGGATTACCCAATTCTTTTACCTTTGAAAGCCTCATAATGGATGATGCCCCACAGTCTGGAGATGATATAATAACATCTACTCTCTCCTCAAATTGAGGTAAGTTATATCCTTTGTAGAATGGTATATCACCAAAATTAGCTTTCCATTGCTCTTCACCAGGAGTATGGAATACTCCTCTTACTTCTATATTCCCAATCAGATGTTTTCTGAAAGGGAAGAGCAGGGCACCTTGCCCTGCACATACTCCCAATACATTCATTTCTTGTAGCTTCTAAGTTTTACATACTTAACCCAGGAATAATGTTTACGAGTTCGGATATACTCCAAGTCGTGGTCATTATTATGGGCTTCCTCTTCGAAGCTTACATCATGGTATCTTTCGCTTTGTTTGTTCCACTTAGCAAAGAACATGATGATTAGGTACTCGATTGCATACCATAAGTAGTAGAATATCCACAACATCTCTTGCATTTGTTTGAGATGAATGTGCTCATGATTGTAATCATAGGTATCAAACTTAGCACCTTTTCTCACAAAGACAATTCCGAATAGGTTCATTGCCTTGTATCCCTTGAAAGGGATGAATTTGTTGTAAATTACCTTCATTATATCTTGTTTTTAAAGTTTTCGTAAGCGTTTTTTAACTTCTGGTCATAGGCATTTTCAGCATAACCAGGACCATTATACTTCCGAGCAAAGCCTGCCCAGTCATGTTCTTTCAGATTTTTCAAGCAACTGGTATTATTCATGTAGTAATACATGAGTTTTAACTGACTTTCATGAGATTCCTGCATCTTTTTCACGAATTCGAAGACGTCTTTACAGCCACAATAGAGGTGATTGAAGCCCATAATCTGAAACATTCCCCAAGAAGCTGACTTCAAAGCACATTCTTCGTCGATTTTCTTGGCAATTTCGAGTCTTTTGTACTCACTTGCTCCTCCTAAGTACTTCGATTTATCCCATTTTGGGAAACAAATCGTAGGGTAACTCTTTTGAGCAGCTACTGACTTGTCTAAACCGAACTTATTTTTGATTTCTTTGTACATAATGTGACCTTCAAACAGAATTTGAGGTCTACCATCTACTAGAAATCCATCTCTACCTGCTCCTTCAACCAGTTGTACTGCCTTTAAAAGAGCTGGCTCCAGTCCTAAATCATTGGCCAGAGCCACAATCATTTCATTAGTTAACTTCTTATCCATAACGTTATATTTTAAAGTTCATTAAAGAAAAGAAAGTATTGCGTATACCTTATCTGGATGATAGTTAGGAGTTCTATTATCTTATATAAATTTATAATAATATGGAACAGAAACTCACATGTCACTTATGTAATTCACCCTTAAATTTGGATGATTATGATTTAGCCAAGACAGTACCTCAGTTAATGAAGGAAAAACAACTTTGTTTTCAATGTGCTTTTTGGCATAGAATTATTGAATCGGATAAAACTCTGATAGAGGATTCTAATTATGAAATGATTCCCTTGGTTACACCTTATTTTCAGCATTATTCTATTCACTTAAATAAGATTTGGTTAGAAGTCGCTACCTTTAGAAGAGAGTCATTAGGTTCAACCAAGAAATATATTGCTGCAATGGTAAATGATAAAGTGTATATTGGTTCGTATAATAATTGGGGATTCCAGGGAATAATTCCGGCACACTTAAGAGAACTTTTTACTCCAAATGGTATAATCCTAACTCCAGAACAACTAGACGACTTACTTAATCGGAAATCCTTTACCGCAGCAGATTTAAAAATTCTTATGAATAATTGCAATAAATCAGAATAATTTTGTATATTTGCATAAACATTTTAATAATAAAGATATGAAAAAGAACAAAGAAACCAAAAAGCTAAAGGAGGGTGAAGAAGTCATTTTCTCTGATGGCAAAACCTTAATGGAGAAAGTAATCGTAGAATCTATCGATAAGAAAGGTGGATTTGCAGTACTGAGCAATAAAGTAAAAGTATCAAGAACTATTGGACCAGATGGGTTCTATACAAGGTTAGATGGTAAATCATCTATAGTATTACCTTTAACGGATAAATCCGAATTGGATTACCAAGCCTTCAAAGCTTACTTCTCTATTAAGAGAAACTTGGAATTTATAGAAGCCAAGATAAAAGATATGAAGGACGAAGAGTTCAGCGAACTAATCGTAGAATTAGATAAGAAGATATCCAAAATCGTAACAAAATACTTTGAGCAATGACAACTTGGATAATCTTGGGTATCATATATGCCGTATGCTATATACCTGCATGTTTTATTACCAGAATAATTACTTCTACCCACCCAATGAAAAGGGTGGGGTTCTTTTTCCTAACAGTCTGGTTAATCATGCCCCTATTTCCGATATATTTACTAATCACATACTTTAAGAATTATGAACAGAGAAATCACAACGAAGAAGGTAGGTAGGCAAAAGAAACTTACCAACCCATGCCCAGTAATTAAGGGAGAAGTACAGATAAGGGTAGGAAGCCCAAAGTGTATTACCTGCCAATGGTTTGAAAGAAAATTCGAGAAAGATGGAAGAGCCTACGTTCACTGCAATCGATTATAATTCCTTAGAAAATAGGGTAATTGAGGGATTGGTAGGAGATTATTACCAAATGGTAAAGAATACCTTTGAGACAGTCCTATATGGAAGGATTCATATACAGGATTCTCCGAGAGGATTATGTGCTGACCTGATAGAGGTAAGTAGAAATATTTATAAACAATATGACCAATATGACCTCCCAGATCGGATATTCCTATGGAGGCAGGTAATTAAACCATGGTTTACCCCACAAAGGTTTAACCTTACCTATGTATACTTCGGATATTCTACTCCTTTAATCCAACATCTGAAGGAAGAAGTCCTAGATATAAATGGGATGGTATGGTTCAAGGTACCATTAGAAAAGCTTAAGGACCACGAATATCTTTTAGGACTTTTAGGAACAGCATTCTGGTTCCCTGTATCTAAAGAATATAATGCTGAACGTATTAAAATACTAGAGTGTGCCCTTGAGGACTTAGAGAGAATTAAAAGGGAGGGAGAACCAAAGCTCCCTCCTCTTACATTTGAAGAACCTAAAATATACCCATGATGGAAGATTTAGCAAAGCTTACCAAAGAGGAAGAGGAAATCCTTATGCTTACTGAAGAGATTTGGAATAGGTTTTTGGCATTACCCATTAATCATCCGATGGAGGCAAATGAGATAGCTATGAAGATACATGATATCCAGAGGATGATTATATCTAGGCCTGGATTTAGGATGAACCAAGAAATGTTTAGGCAATATGGTAACGGTAACTGTAATAAGGGATGATGGCAATAAGAGAATCCTAAGATGCAAAGAGGGTAATAGGGTTTGGTATCGGCTATGGATTAATCCTGAGGATATGATGAGAATAGAACCATTATTAGAGGGAGGAGATAGGATTTGGATGGAAGAACTTGAGATGTATTATACTTTCTCCTATGAGATAAGAAATGGTAGAAGGGTTTTAGGGAAGGATAGGATTAAGGAGATATTAGATATCCTTTTATAGGATGAATGCCAGGGATGTTAGGTCTCTGGCTTCTTTGTGTGTGCATGTGTGGTTCTAGGTACCCCTTAATACGAGGAGCGATTTTTGTGTGGTAGTTTTAGGGCCGAACGGTTACGTTAAATTTAACATTTAAAAATAAAAAGTAAGGGACAAACATTTTTATTTGTCCCTTTCAATTTTAAATTAATTCAATCAAAGTAACACATGTATCTTTGTTTTGCAAAATAAATAACTCTGAATCATCATCTTTATTTGCGTACACATTGTAATAATCTGATTCAATTATTTTTTTGTGTCCGTCTTGCAAAAGCAATTTATCAAGAATTTCAAACGTTTCACTTAAACGTTTTTCTGTTTCTTCTTCGTCTTGCAAACTTTCGCTTTGCATATCTAAAACGGAAATATTTATCTTTCCGTCACTCTTAGAAATCGAATGATTTAAAAATTTCTTTAATAGTTCTTTGTTCATATCTTTAAAATTTTAAAAAGGGAAAGATTAAATCTTTCCCTTTGCAGTTAGTTACTTGAAATTCTTAACAATATTCAAACCTTTTGTAAGAACTTCTTTTTTTGTGTCCTTTGTATTTTCGCTTGCAATAGACGCAAAAGAAAAATCATGAATTTTATAAACTTGCTTATAAAAATCGTTGAAAGCTGAAACAAGTGTTTTTAATTCATTTTGTTTCTTTTCTTCTTTTGCTTTGCAAATCGAATCAAGCAAAGAAAAAGTTGTATTTCTTAACTTTTTTCGATATGCTTTTTTTTGCTTTTCGTTCAATTCAGCAAACAGGGATTCAACATAAATTTCTGTTTTCTTTCCTAAAGAAGTTTTTAAAAGTCCGTTTGTTTTTTCATTTAGATTTTTAAAAATACTATCAATTGATAGTTTAATAGTGCTATTTGCTTTTGCTTGTGCTTTTGCTTTATTTGCACTAACTTTGTTTACTTTGTTGTTAGCAACTTCTTTTTCTACTACTACATTTTTTGATTCTTCCATAATAAAATACATTTAGTTTTTAAGTTTATTTTATTATATCCTTTTCTCTATAAAACTAAATGATTTATAAGAAAAAGAGAAAAGGAATAAATTAATTTTATATTGTTTCAATATGTCAAATATCGCTTTTTGATTACATTACAAAGATACAATTTATATTTTAATTAGCAAAATTTTCAGAGAATTTTTTCTTTAAAAATTGTTAATCAAAATTTTAAATATCTCTTTGCTTTTTCAACAATACAAAGATAAGAAATATATTTGAATCTACAAAACATTTTCAGAAAAATTTTCGAGAAATTTTTAAAGAATTATTTTTAATAATTTTGCATGAAAAATTTGCAAGTAGGTTTTAGGGGTTTGAAAGGTGGGAATGGTTGTGGGTAGGTAATAGAGGTATATTGATGGATATAGGGAAGGGGTTGGTATAGGTACCACTTTAGAAAAAAGAAGGCTCCATACAGTCCGGTAGTTATTATCTGTATATTACATTACATAAAGGCCATTAGGTGACTAGCAGGCTTTTATACCAATGCCATGGGCCATGTAGGGAGTCCTAAAGAACTAAGGCCTATGAGTCTGTAGTTAGGACTATGGTAAGCCTTAGTAAGTCCCATGATGGCCTACATAGAAAGGTTATAAGAAAAGCCCAGTACCTTAGATAGGCATGGGCTTAGGTGTAACATAGTTAGCGAGATTTGAATATAGCTATCAAGGCAACTATAGCAGGAGATAGCATAAAGAGTAAGGCAAGTATCATTGTAATATTGCCTTGTAAGGCCTGAGATAAAATATATAGAGCTCCCATAGCGATTAGCAGGAATAGATGTCGGTGATGATAAATGTATTATTAGCATAGTTTACGATTGGTTCGCAGGTTTCATTGTTTTCGCAGAATACATTGTATAAGGCAGCCTGGATATATTCGATATCGGCATCGGAATAGGTAGTGCCTGTAGTGAAGACCCAGGTATGAGTACCTTTGTAATCGGTAACGGTAGAAGTAATCGAAGCAAGATATAACTCGTATTCCTTAATAGAAGTCTTTTGAATGGCTTCTAGGATAGGAATGATATATTCTGAGTAACCCATAGAGTCATCGATAATAGAATCGTCATGGCCAGTAGAGATAACTACCAGGTCCTTGGCCATAGGATAATAATAGGCAATAGGATAATTGTTACCGTTGAGGATGGAGTTTGCATTAAATTGTACTGTTTTCATATCTATATATTTTTAATTGTTTATAGTGCAAATATAATGCTTTTTATTTATTTATGCAAATCCTACTGAGGCTCTTAATGGAGTAAGGCCATAACACCATAAGTCCTAGAAACCTTGCAATTAATACTAATATAAATACTTAGCTAATAACTGCAAAAGCTCTAGGACCATATTACCTATTTCCTAATTATTACCCTATTAATATTAATAACTATATTACCATTATCTGAAGACCTACTTTTCTTTAATAAATAACCTATAGTACCCATTGGTATATTATACTCCCTAATAAGTTCATCATAGGATGTCTTCTGTGTTTCATATTACCTTGTTATTTTAATTAGTATATTATATAATAGTGCTTAGTTAGGTAATCGGATTAAGGTAATAAAAGGGCCATTAGGGGTCTAGGATTTATCGGATTTAGGTACCCAAATGGGCCTTAGTTGTGGGCCTTTTAGGCAATGGGTTATAATGACCAAAGGCTATGAGACATATGTGTTAGATAGCTCTAGGGTATAGTGGCTGTATAGTAGAAAGCCTCTGCCAGATCCCCTACCTCAAATTTTTCCGACCCCCGGAAGGCCCCAAAAGTAGATTGTATTATGTATATTGATTAGTATTATATTAGGTTGAAGGTTATATGTATCTTAGATAAGGTTACATAGTTAAGCCCAGTATGATTTTGTATTATATGTTCATACTGGGCTTTATGTATATTATTTGGTTATTTGTTTTGTTTGGGGTTAGAGGTATCTTAGGATTACAGTTTCTAATAGGATTAATAGGATTATCTGTAGGCATTGTAGGATTAAGTATATGTATTTTTGTTTGTTGGTGGGGTACTTTATTTGATGGTATATCTTATCCCTGTGGGTTAATGATAACCAGGTATATAGAATTACTGGGATTAGTAGTAGGGTTTTCATTTCCTTTTCTGTTTTAATTTGTTTTGGGTACGTAGGTGCTTGTTGAAGGTTGCACCTGAGTCTGTGTAGTAATTGGGGTTTGGTTTACCTGGAGTAGGAAAGTGTTCATTCCATTTATCCTGGTGAGGTATGTATACTTGGTTCTTGGATTTCTTTTTCATAGGTCTAATATTGCGGTTTTGAATCCTATTGATGTTAGTTCTTGGGTTTGGATATGTACGATTTCGAAGTATTCCTTGATACCCTGTAGAGAATAGAATTGTAATACTCCTCCGTCTCCGTATTCGGCATTTACCTGGTTCTATGATTTCCTCATAAGCCTTGTCTTGGTTATCGTTTAATGAATGGTAGATGTCTTGGACTTGGCCCTCTTCTACGATTACTAAGGTTGTGATTTTTAGTTTCATTTTCCGTAATGTTTTAGTTCTTGGTTATACTCTGGGTATTTTTTCTCGTAGTAGTCATAGAGATATTGGTATTCGTCATCTCCTGACCAGCAGTCAAGGAAGTAATCGTATTGTTCCTCGGTAGCTTGGGATGGATGTATTCCCAATGTATACTTGCAGTAGTGTTCCCATACCGTTTTAGGTTGGAATTTATTGGTAGGGAATGCCATGACTACTAGAGCCATGGCAATTGATGTTAGGATTATAAGTTTGGTTCTCATTTGATAAGGGATTTGAAAAAGTTGATAGTATTTTGAGCATGTGACATAGGCATTTGACCTTGGATAGAGATAATATGATAGGGATTTTGTGCAATGATTGATGCAAGAACTGAGGTTGAATTTAATGTTGTCATGATGTTATAAGTTTTATTGGTTAATGTTAATTGTTAGCGATTTGATTGTTGAATGTTGTTTGGTCATCGGCATCAGGCCAACCCATGGATTCCTCCATATATTCGGTAGTATAATCGATAATGGTTGCAGCATCGTCTTTGTTAATTGTAGCAACCTCGGCTTCGATTTCCCGTTGGATTTGGTCGTAGTGATAAGCAAATGACCTCCGTATGCGTGCAGCAATTCCGGGGTATTTTTTAAATAATTCGATTAATTTACTTTCTTCATTCATAACGTCTATTTTTAAATGTTTATGCAAATATAAGAATAATATTTTAAATATGCAATAACCCCGATTACTTACTGGAGCCTTATAAGGTCAACTATTTCGATGGAAGAGTATGGCATACCTATAAGTTCTGAGATTATCCTTTTAGTATGATATACATGAAGATGGTTGGGGTTTAGTTTTACCCTTGGGAATATTAAGTATGGCCTTAGTTCCTCAGTTCTATAGGTTATGATTAATTCTTCTTAGAACTTTTAGTTTTTGCAATCATATGATACTAAAAATTTGGACTTTTCTAGCATATTATTAATATTAAGCAATGAGTATTCTCATAAGTTAAAGTTTCTTTACTAGTAGGATGGGAGGATTCACCCATTATTAGGATAATTCCTCCCATGACTAAGATAAGTATAATATTAGGCTTCATGTAATTCTTGATAGGTTGTACATAAGTCCTCGATTAGGTCCCCGATAGTATCCTCC
>ENA-UOJG01001697-UOJG01001697.1-human-gut-metagenome-genome-assembly--contig:-C47-NODE-1697-length-21891-cov-6.288056_pt1 | contig 21891 bp, 27 predicted proteins | sample MGYA00242340_ERZ723887 | MGnify/ENA metagenome assembly ERZ723887 | reverse complement strand
TATACAAACACAAATACTAATGGCTATTATGTAGGAACAAGTGCAAACCCAACGACCCACGATGCAAGTATATCATCAGATACAGCAGGATACGGAGACACACTATACTATCCACATAAATCTGCTTATTCTAATTGCAATGGATATTGGCTTGCCGCGCCTTCTGCTTATGACGCTTACAATTTTATGATCGTGTACTTCCCCGGCTCTGTGACCTACCGCAACCGCTTTAGCAGCGCCTTCTATGGGGTTCGTCCGCTAGTTTCTCTAAAATCTGGAGTCACATTGCAAGATAACAGCAATGGAACAGTAACGTTAAAAAAATAAGGGAGGAGCTTTTTTTCGAACATACACATTTTATGTTAATTAAGGTAAATAAAATTATTAAAATATAGATGATGAATTTGGGACATTTTCCTAAAATAAACAATAGGATTTTATCATAAAATAATTATAATTAGTTGAGAAAAAGTAACAAACTATTTGTATAAATTTCTAAAACTATTTATATAAATTCCTAAAAAACCTTGTTAAATACAAGGTTTTTGTGCTATAATTGATTAGTATTGCATTGCTCAGAGGTTAGTAATAATAAGACTGCATTGCAACTTTAAGGAGGGGGAAACTATGATTAAAATATATAACACAAATATGGAAACAGGTAAATTAGAAAGTGTTGAAGAGATTAGCAAAGGAGTATGGATTAATTTAGTGAACCCGTCTGATTCAGAAATAAAACGAGTTTGTACTGAAATTAATATAGAAGAAGATTTTATAAGATATCCTTTGGACTATGAAGAACAAGCGAGAATAGATACAGACGATGATAAGATTTTGTTTGTTATAGATGTTCCAATTATTGAGGATATAAAAGATGATACAACATATACTACAATGCCACTTGGTGTGATAATTGTAAGAGATGATTTTTTAATAACAGTTTCTTTAAAGAAGAACAAAATTATTGATACATTTGAAAGGGGCAGAATTAAGGGACTTTATACATATAAGAAGACAAGATTTTTATTGCAAATTTTATATTTAAACTCAGCATGCTATTTGGACAACTTAAAGAAGATTAATAAAGAGCAAGAAGCAACAGTTTTTTTATTGCAACAGAGTATGAAAAACAGAGATTTAATACAATTGTTAAATTTGCAAAACAGCTTAATATATATTACAACGTCACTAAAATCAAATGAAATAGTAATGGAAAAAACATTAAGAGGAAAGATTTTAAAGATGTATGAAGAAGATGAAGACATACTTGAAGATGCAATCATAGAAAATAGACAAGCTATAGAAATGAGTAAAACATATAGCGATATTTTAACAAGCACAATGGATGCATACTCTTCAATAATTTCAAACAACCTAAATGGTGTAATGAAATTTTTAACCTCACTTACAATACTAATATCAGTACCAACATTGATAGCAAGTATATGGGGAATGAACGTAGAGCTACCATTTGAAAAAACCCCATATGGATTTGGAATATTAATGGTAATTTCAGTAGTTGTTGCTTTTGGAGCATATATATGGCTAAAACGAAAAGATATGATTTAAGGAGATAAGGGAAAAAATGATAAATTCAATAGGTGTAACAGTAAGGTTTGGAAAAAGAGTGCTATTTGAAGATGTAAATATTAAATTTACAAAAGGAAATTGTTATGGGTTAATAGGTGCAAATGGTGCTGGAAAATCCACATTTTTAAAGGTGCTCTCAGGAGAAATAGAACCAAGCAAAGGAGAAATTGCAATAGATAAAGGTGCAAGAATTTCTGTATTAAAACAAAATCACTTCGAATATGAAGAAAATACAGTAATAGATACTGTTATAATGGGAAACAAGGAATTATACGATATAATGAAGGAAAAAGAAGTTTTGTATGCAAAGCCAGACTTTAATGAAGAAGATGGTTTAAAGGCGGCAAAATTAGAAGAACGTTTTGGAAACTTAGATGGATGGAATGCAGAAGCAGATAGTGCAATATTGCTAAACAATTTAGGAATACCAGCAGTAAATCATTATAAATTGATGAAGGAATTAGAAGCAAAAGATAAGGTTAAGGTACTTTTAGCACAAAGTTTATTTGGAAATCCAGATGTTTTGCTGTTAGATGAACCTACAAATGACTTGGACTTAAAGAGCATAGAATGGCTACAAGAGTTTTTAATAAATTTTGAAAACACAGTAGTTGTAGTATCACATGATAGATACTTTTTAAATAAGGTATGTACACATATTGCAGATGTAGATTTTGGGAAAATAAAAATATATCCAGGAAACTATGACTTTTGGTATGAATCTAGTCAATTAGCACTAAAACAAGCAAAAGAGCAGAATAAAAAGAAGGAGGAAAAAATAAAGGAATTACAAGAATTTATTGCAAGGTTTAGTGCAAATGCTTCAAAATCAAAACAAGCAACTTCAAGAAAAAAATCACTAGAGAAGATAGAACTAGAAGAGATTAAGGCGTCAAATAGAAAATATCCATATATTGATTTCAAACCAGATAGATTGCCAGGAAACGAAATTCTGAAAGTAAAAAACATTTCAAAAACAATAAATGGAGAAAAGATATTAGATAATATTTCTTTTAATGTAAGACCAGGAAATAAAATTGCAGTAATATCAGATAATGAACTAAGAACAACCGTGCTATTTCAAATAATTGCAGGAGAAATTATTCCAGATGAAGGAGAAATAGAATGGGGACAAACAATTACAAATGATTATTTCCCAAAAGATAATAATTACTTATTTGAAAATAAAGAAACATTAGTAGACTGGCTTAGAAAATATTCAAAAGATCCAGATGAAACTTTTATTAGAGGATTTTTAGGAAGAATGTTGTTCTCAGGAGATGAAGCTTTAAAAAATGTAGATGTATTATCAGGAGGAGAAAAGGTTAGATGTGTTTTATCAAAGCTAATGTTATCAGGAGCGAACTTTCTGGCTTTTGATGAGCCAACCAACCACTTAGATATGGAGGCAATAACAGCATTAAATGAAGGTTTAAAGAATTTTAAAGGAAATATAATATTTACATCTCATGACCACCAACTAACCCAAACAGTTGCAAATAGAATAATAGAAATAGGACCAGAAAAAAAATTTGATAAAGATATAACTTATGATGAATATTTAGAAAAAAAGGACACCGTTCAGTAAGAACGGTGTCTTGCTCTTGTTTAGTCCAAGTGATTCCAATGAAAATTCCTAAAAACAACGTTATCTTGGATAAAGCTAGGAATGTCCTGCGCTGGAATTATGAACTTTTTACCACAGATAGGACATTGTGTAAAGTACACTATTTCAGAATTTTCATTCCTTGTCCGATAAAAGTCCTTAGCTGTTTCTGGAGAAAAGTCTGTTCCACAAGAACACTGCACATCTAAAGGCCAAGTCCAGTTCACAATGAAGTTTATTTTCATAAAAACCTCCTGCTCTAAGAGCTATAATTGATTTAACATAGCGCTAAACCTAAGTATATTGTACCATAATTTACATAAAAATGCAAATTTTAATGTAAATTTTACCAAAAACCTTGACAAATAACAAAAAATAGTGTAAAGTAGAATAGCATTACAAATTTTAAAAAGGTGAAGTAGTTATGGATAGAAAAGTTGAAATTAGCATGCTTTGCGAAATTTATGGAAAGCTATTAACTAAAAAACAATTAGATATTATGGATAACTATTATAACCTAGACTTGTCTCTTTCAGAGATTGCAGAGAATGAAGGCATTACAAGGCAAGCTGTAAGAGATATAATAAAGAAGGGGGAAAATAAACTTTTCGAATTTGAAGAAAAGCTAGGAATTATGAAAAAAACGATGAAGCAAGAAGAAAAAATAGCAGATATATTATCTGAGCTGACAAAAATTCAAACAAAGTTTACAGATAAACAAATTGCAGAAATACTAGAACATATTAAAACTGAACTTAACTGTGTTGTCTAAAAAAACGAAAAAATGGAGGTATATACAAAATGGCTTTTGAAGGTTTATCTACAAGATTACAAGAAATAACAAGAAAACTTAGTGGTAAAGCAAGAATTACTGAAAATGATTTAAAAGATGTAATGCGTGAGGTAAAGCTAGCTTTGCTAGAAGCGGATGTTAACTATAAAATTGTAAAGGAATTTATAGCAGAAGTAGAGAAAAAAGCCTTAGGTCAAGATGTATTAAAATCATTAACTCCAGGACAACAGGTTGTGAAAATTGTAAGGGATGAAATGACAGAACTCTTGGGAGGAGTAACAAGTAGAATTAATTTTACTCCAAACCCACCTACAATTATAATGCTTGTAGGACTTCAAGGTTCTGGAAAAACCACAACTTGTGGTAAACTTGCAAATCTATTAAGAAAACAAGGTAAAAAGCCATTACTTGTAGCATGCGACGTATATAGGCCAGCTGCTATTAAACAATTACAAGTAGTAGGAAGTCAATTAAATATTCCAGTATTTGCAAATGAAAATTCAAAAGATGTAGTGCGTATAGCAAAACAAGCCATATCACAGGCTTATTCAAAGTTAAATGATGTGATTATACTAGATACTGCGGGACGTCTTCATATAGATGAAGAACTAATGCAGGAGCTAAAAAATGTAAAGTCAAATGTTAAACCACACGAGATACTATTAGTAGTAGACTCAATGACAGGTCAGGATGCAGTAAATGTAGCACAAACTTTTAATGAAAATTTAGGAATAGATGGGGTTATACTTACAAAGCTAGATGGCGATACACGTGGAGGTGCAGCACTTTCTGTTAAGAAAATTACCGGAAGGCCAATAAAATTTGCAACAAATGGTGAAAAGCTAAGTGATATAGAAGAATTTCATCCAGATAGAATGACATCAAGAATTTTAGGCATGGGAGATATGCTTTCAATAATAGAGAAAGCTGAAGAGGCTTTTGATGCTGAAGAAACATTAAAGCTAGAGAAGAAACTTAAAAAACGAGAATTTGATTTAGATGATTATTTAGTTCAACTGAGACAAATGAAAAAAATGGGTTCATTCTCATCTCTCTTAAAAATGATACCTGGAATGAATAAGTTTGGAGATATAAAAGTAGATGATAAAGAATTTGTGAAGATTGAGGCAATAATATGCTCAATGACTGCAAAGGAGAAAAAAAACACCAGACTTCTAAATGCAAGTAGACGTCAAAGGATTGCAAAAGGAAGTGGAACAAAAGTACAGGACATAAATAAATTTATAAGCTCATACGAAACAACACAAAAATTAATGAAAAAAATGCAAAACAATAAAGGCGGAATGAAAAATGCTTTAAAAGGCTTAGATATGAATAGCCTTAAAAATTTAAAATAGTTATTAATTTTTTAAATTTATTATGTAGGAAAGTTCTCCTTGGAATTGACTTCAATAACAAGAAAAGTTTCCTATATATGTCGGAATGCGAAGCATTCTTGACAAAGTGAAATGAAGTTTCACTTTTCTTATATAAAAAATAAAAGGGAGGATTTAAAATGGTAAAAATAAGATTACAAAGAGTAGGAAAGAAAAAAGCACCATTCTATCACATAGTTGTTGCTGATTCAAAATCTCCAAGAGATGGAAAAATAATTGAACAAATTGGAACATACAATCCAATGACTAATCCATCAGAAATCGTTTTAGACAAAGAAAAAGTCGAAAAATGGATCAAAAATGGAGCAAAACCAACAGAAACAGTTAAGCATTTAATTGAAATGTAAGCCATTACTTTGGAAAAGGGAAAAAATAAAAGTAAAGAAATTAAAAACAAATTTTAAGGAGGCAAATATGCAAGAAACATTAGAGACAATAATAAAAAGTTTAGTAGAATTTCCTGAACAGGTTTCTGTGAAAGAGGTTGCAGGAGAAAAATCAATTGTATTTGAAGTAAAAGTAGCAGATACAGATATGGGAAAAGTAATTGGTAGAGAAGGTAAAATAGCCGCTGCAATAAGAACAGTTATGAAGGCTTTAGCTGCTAAAGAACAAAAAAGAGTTTCTGTAGAATTTATAGGATAATTATATATGGAAGAATATTTAGAAATTGGTCAAATTGTGAATACAAGTGGATTAAAGGGTTTTTTAAAGGTAATACCATTAACAGATGATATTACTAGATTTGAAGATTTAAAAACAGTATATATTCAAGAAAAAAAGGATTTAGTAGAATTTAAAATTCAAGAAGTTAAATATAGCAAAAATATGGTACTATTAAAATTAGAAGGAATAGATGATATAGGCGAAGCTGAAAAGTTTAAGAATTTCTATATTAAAATAAATAGAAAGGATGCTGTAGAGCTTGAAGAAGATTCATATTTTATTGTAGATATTATTGGATGTAAAGTTTTTACAGATGAAAATGAGTTTTTAGGGAAAGTAATCGATGTATTCCAAACAGGAAGTAATGATGTTTATACTGTAAAAAATAATGAAGATAAAGAAATTTTACTTCCAGCAATAGAAGATGTTATAAAAGATATTGATATTGCAAATAAAAAGATAGTAGTAAAGTTAATGGATGGGTTAATATGAAAATAGATGTATTAACGCTCTTTCCAGAAAGCTTTGAGCCAATTAAACAAAGCATTATAGGAAGAGCATTAAATAAAAAAATAATAGATATTAACTTAATAAATATTAGAGATTTTTCAAAAGACAAACACAAAAAGGTAGATGATACTCCATATGGTGGAGGTGCCGGAATGGTAATAAGACCAGATGTTGTATATGATACTTACAAAAGTGTTTATGAGAAAAATGCAAAAACAATATATTTAACACCTCAGGGAAAAACTTTAGACCAGAAAAAAGTTCAAGAATTAAGTAAAGAGCAACATCTCATTTTAATTTGTGGGCATTATGAGGGAATAGACCAAAGGGTTATTGATGAAATAAATCCAGAGGAAATATCAATAGGAGATTATGTGCTAACAGGAGGAGAACTTCCTGCAATGGTGCTTATAGATGCAGTTTCAAGATATGTAGATGGAGTTTTGAACAGTAATTCAATTGAAGAAGAATCATTTATAAATAATATTTTAGAATATCCACAATATACAAGACCAGAAAAATTTTTAAAAAGAGAAGTACCAGAAGTTTTAAAATCTCGGAAATCATCAAAAAATAGATGAATGGAGAAAAGAGCAATCAATAAAAATAACAAAACAAAAAAGACCAGATTTATTCCAGAAATGGAAAGTAAAAGGTTAGAAATAAAGAAGGGAGGATATCAAATGGATATCATAAAATCAATTGAGCATGAGCAAATGAAAAATAAAATACCAGATTTAAAAGTTGGTAATACAGTAAAAGTTTATGTAAGAGTAAAAGAAGGAAACAGAGAAAGAATCCAAATTTTTGAAGGAATAATAATCAAAGTACAAGGAGGAGGAATTAACAAGACATTTACAGTTAGAAGAATAGCTTCAGGAGTAGGTGTTGAAAAAACATTCTTAATTCACTCACCAGCAGTTGAAAAAGTAGAAGTAACAAGAGTAGGTAAAGCAAGAAGAGCAAAATTATTCTATTTAAGAGACAGAGTTGGAAAATCTGCTAAGACAAAAGAACAAGTAGGAGCAAGAATTGAAACTAATGAAATAACGCTTAAAGAAGATATAACAGAAGAAGTAGCAGAAGAAATAGCTTCAGCTCCAGAAGAAGCCCCAGCGGTAGAAACAGAAGCACCAGTTGTAGAAGAAACAGTTGATACAGTGACCGAAGAGGCTACAGATACAGTAACAGAAGAAACTACAACAAAGGAAAATAAATAATAAAACGGGAATAAGTACAAGTGTAACTGAGTAACCTATTAATGTAAAACTAGGAGGGAAATATGAATTATTTACTTAAAACTACATTAATAGGTTTATTTTTTGGCACTTTTGGGACTACTATTGGAGGCATTATAGGTGTTACCTGGAAAAGAAACTCTAATAGATTTTTAAGCTTTATTTTGCAACTTGCGGCTCGGGCTTATGATGGCTATAATTTGTTTTGACTTAGTTCCTGAAGCAATAGGTATGGCAGGACTTGTAAATACAATAATTGGCACTTTATGTGGAGTTATAATAATGCTTTTTTGCGATAGCTTTATTAAAAAAAGACATACAAAGGCTGGAAATAATTCATTATTAAATACAGGCATCATAGTAGGGATAGGTTTAGCGTTGCATAACTTCCCAGAAGGATTGGCAATAGGGTCAGGATTCGGAGCATCAATCAAACTAGGATACTCATTAGCAATTGCTATTTTGCTTCATGATATTCCAGAAGGTAGATTTCAAAGTAGACAGTATGTGTGATAAAAAAAATTTGAATGTATAAAAAATATATAAATTTCAGAGTTTGAAAGAATTTTGAAAAATATTTTTAACTATTGACAAAAACAAACGTTTGTCGTAAAATTATAATAGATATTTAAAAGGTAATCAGATAGAAAATAAACTTTGAAGGGAGTTTTACATAATGGACAATGAATTAAATGAGCGAAATAATTTTATAATGTATACAACAGATGATGGACAAGTTGACATTGAAGTGAGATTAGAAGAAGAAAATGTATGGCTTACTCAAAAATCAATGGCCGAATTATTTGAAACAACTAGAAACAATATAACAATGCATATAAAAAATATTTTTGAAGATGGAGAACTACAAGAAAAAACAGTTAGTAAGGATTCCTTACTAACTGCTAAAGACAGAAAAAACTATAAAACAAAATTTTATAATTTGGATTTAATTATAGCAGTGGGATATAGAGTCAAATCAGTTCGAGGCACGCAATTTAGAATATGGGCAAATAAATTAATTAAAGAATATCTAATAAAAGGGTATAACCTTAATGTTAAAAGATTCAAAAACAATGGAGGAGGAACGTACTTTGAAGAGGTTTTAGAAAAAATTAGAGATATACGTTCATCAGAAAAAGTATTTTGGAGAAAAATATTAGATATTTATGCTACAAGTGTAGATTATGATGCTAAAAATGAGCAAACAAGAGAATTTTTCAAAACAGTTCAAAACAAAATGCACTATGCCGTTCATGGTAACACAGCAGCAGAAGTAATATTTAATAGAGTGGATAGCAAAAAAGAAAATATAGGATTAACAAACTTTAAAGGAAATATGCCTACAAGAGCAGAAACAGAAATTGCTAAAAATTATTTGAGTGAAAAAGAATTGGATTTATTAAATAGAATGGTGTCAGCATATTTAGATGTTGCAGAGATTAATGCTTTAAATATGCATGCGATGACAATGAAAGACTGGGTAAAAGAACTAAATGGATTTTTAACTATGACTCATAAAGATATATTAGAAGGAGCTGGGACAATATCTCATGAAAAAGCATTAGAGAAAGCACATAAAGAATATGATAAATATATGAGAAATCATTTAACACAAGCAGAAAAAGATTATCTAGAAATAATGGGAGAAGATATAAAGAAGTTGAAGTAATGATAGATTAGAAAAGTTTAAAAAGCAATTAGAAGATAATGATGATTGGAGTAAAAATAAAATTTATGAATATATTATAAAGTAGTATTAAAGGGGGAAAACACATGCAAGATGTAATGAATTCATTAATAATAGAAATATTTTTAAAAAACTCATTATTTTGGATAGTTATAATAGTAGGAATAACATGTTTATTATTTTATAAACAAATAGTAGGTAGAGCTGGTGAATATTGGACAAAAAAAGAATTAAAGAAATTAGGAAAAGGGTATTTAATTATAAATGATTTAATGATTAGAACGGAAGATAAGAAAACACATCAAATAGATCATGTTGTTATTTCTAAATTTGGGATATTTGTAATAGAAACAAAACAATATGATGGTTATATAACCGGAAATGATTATGACAAGAAATGGTGTATGAAAGCAGGAAAAAACAGATTGTATATAAATAATCCTGTACATCAAAATTATGGACATATAAAAGCTTTGCAAGAAGTTTTGAAGTTAAACGAAAAAAAATTTATATCAATAATTTGTATGTCGGGTAATGCAAAATTGAAAATTAAATCTAATAAGGTGGTTAAAGTAAATGATGTAATAAATAAAATAAAATCATATCAAAATATATTGATAGACAATTGTGAGGAAATTTATGATGAATTAAGAAACATTAATATTACAGATAGAAAGCAAAGAAATCAACACAACAGAGAGGTAAAAAGCACTAAAAGAAAATAAATAGAAATCAAAAAGTGAGATGAAAAATTTATAATACATTTTAATAGTTTTAATTGATATTACGTGTGGGCTAAAAATGTCCAAATCTTTGAGTAAAATAAATTTCTGAATTGGACATTTTTTATAATCAGAAAAAGTAGTAATACCAATGCTTTTGAACAAAATGGATGACATATTTTACTAACTAGGGTAGGTGTGTGATAGTGAAAACTATCGCATAGCTACCCTAGAACTATTTATGAACAGATACGGACATACTAAAAAAATCAAAAATAAATTTTAATATAAGAGAGAATTTTTATAAGAAAACAGATGTATATATAGTATAGGGAGAGTGAATTAATATGAGTGAAACTTTCAAAATCAATATATACTTCGATGAAAGAGGTGAAGAATTAGAGGGAGTAATAAAACACTTAATAATTAATATCTTAAAGAAAGATATTTTTGAGCATTAAAATTTTGCTCTAAATAAGATATAATAAAAATTAAATTCAAATTGTTTTTATCAAGCATAGAAGGGAGGAACAATGCTTGAACAAATAGAAAAAACAATATATAAGGTAGCAATTTATATAAGGCTATCAAAAGAAGATGTAGATAGAGGATATGATGAAAGTGAAAGTATAAAAAATCAAAGAACGTTACTAACAGAATATGTACAAAAATTAGGATGGAAGTATCAATTAATAGATACATATATAGATCAAGGCTTTACTGGAACAAATTTTAATAGACCAGATTTTCAAAGAATGATAAAAGATATAGAAAATGGAAAAATTAATATGGTTGTAACAAAAGATTTATCTCGTTTAGGTCGTGATTATATAGAAACAGGAGAATATATAGAAAAATGGTTTCCAGGAAATAATGTAAGATATGTTTCTGTAACAGATGGGATAGACACTTTTGAAGCATCAAATGGTAATAATGATATAGCACCATTTAAATCAATATTAAATGATATGTATTCTAAAGATTTATCAAAGAAAATTAGAACAGCACTTCACACTATGCAAAAACAGGGGAAATGGGTAGGAGGAAAAACGCCACTTGGATACGCAAAAGACTTAACAGATAAAAATAAATTAATAATTTATGAGCCAGAGGCTCAAATCGTAAGGAATATTTTTAATATGGCATTTACAGGAAATCAAGTTGGGGTAATAAGAGACTACTTAAATAGTAATAACATTCTAACTGCTAATAAATCAAGATATAATAAAGATACATTCTGGGAAAATAAAACTGTAAAAAACATATTAAAAAATAAAGTTTATATAGGTACAACTGTACAAAATAAAAGAAGTAGAATAAGTTATAAAAATAGAAAAATTAAAACAAATCCCGAAGAAAAATGGATAGAAGTAGAAAATACACATGAACCAATAATAGATAAAAAAATATTTGATGCTGTTCAAAAAATGGTAATAGTTCAAAACTATAATAGAAATGAAAAGAAAAATATGTTTTTATTAGATGGTTTACTTTTTTGTTATGAATGCAAACACAAAATAGGAGTAAGAGGAAAAAAGAATGGTAACTATTATATGGTATGTAACAATTATCGAAGAAATTCAAAATTAAAACTTTGCACATCACATGGTTTTAGCTATTCTAATTTAGAGGAAACTATAATTAGTTATATTAAAAATTTATTTCAAAAAATAGATAGTGAAAAAATAGAATTAGAAGTAAAAAAAGGAATGACAAAATATGATTATGGAAAAATACTTCAAAAACTAGAGAAAGAGATAAAATTAATAAATAACAATATTGATCAAATGTATGTTGATAAATTAAATAATAAAATAAGTGAAGAAATGTATGAAAGGTTATTTTCGAAATTAAAAAATGAAATAAAGCAAAAAGAAAACGAATACATAGAAATAAAAAAACAAAAAGAAGAAGCAAAACAAGATGATACCGAAAAAATAAAAAGTGTTGTACAGAATTTTCTAAGTCTAAATAAACCAACATCAGAAATTATGAAAGTAATTATTAATAAAATTGAAATTCATCAAGATAAACAAGTTGATTTGTATTTTAATTTTAAACAATTAAATAACTTAAAAGAAAAAATATAAGGCTAATTTAATATTAAATTAGTCAAAAATAAAAATCAAAACTGCCTATTTTTATATCAACCAGAAGGATTATCTATGTCTATTCCAATGAAAAATGGAGGAATGAGTAAAACAAAGGCCTTAAATTATACATTTTTATCAGGAATTACAACAGGAATAGGAGCATTTTTCGGAGCGTGGGTCGGTCAAATTTCAGATGGGATGATCAGTACTTGTTTGGCAATTGCAGCAGGTGCAATGTTATACATAGTTTCAGGAGAGCTAATACCAGAGTCTAATAAATTATATAAGGGTAGAATAGGATTTATAGGAAATATTATTGGATTTACTTTAGGCATAATTGCATTTAATGTATGAGATTTTAAAGACAGATTTTTATAAATTAGATTCATAATAACACATTAAAAATTACTTAGATCATATTGTACAATATGTTTTTTTGTTGAAAGATTATAAATTGATATAATTGTACAGGGAGTAATGACACATAAATTTATATAAATATATATTGCAACATTATTACAAAAATATTACAAAAATATTACAAATACTCTTGACTTTTTTCAAAAAACATAATATTATTATATCGGTAATTTTAAAAAATGGAGGAAGTATTTTGGCTTGTCGGAGATATAATTGTAGGAATAGATATTGGAACCTCCAAAGTAGCAAGTGTTATTGCAGAAATTAATAATTTTAATCAATTAGAAATTATTGCAACAGCAGAGTGCAAATGCTTTGGAATGAAAAAAACTAAGATTACAAATGAAGATGAAATTGCCTCTGCGATAGAAAAGAACATTTCAGAAGTAGAAGCACAATCAAAGATAAAAATAAATTCAGCCTATGTGACTATACCTGGAAAATACGTACAAATAGTTCAAAATAGTATAGTTAAAGAGGCAAAAGATAAATTTGCTGGAATAACTTCAAAGGATGTAAATTCAGCTATGCTTCAACTAAGAGATATAGACCTTCCAGATGACAAAGTAATAATTGATATTATTAAAAATCAATTTTCCATAGATAGTGGAAGAGTTGTAGAAGATCCTGTTGGAGCATTAAGCTCAACTGTCACAGTAACTGGACAAGTTATACTTGCAGATAAAGAATATGTAAGACAATTAACTAGTATATTCAAAAAAGCAAATATTGAAGTGGATGGAGTAATACCAAATGTTCTTGCACAAAGGTCTGTAATATTAGATGTAAATGAATTAAATGATAATGTAATGATAGTAGATATAGGCGCTGGAAATACAGATATTGGAGTGTTTAATGGAAAAGATTTTGTATATGCAAATACAATTCCATTAGGAGGAGACAACATTACAAGTGATATTGCACAAGTTTTTTACATATCTGAAGAGGAAGCGGAAAGGTTAAAAAAGCAATATGCGTTAGCTCTAAAATCATTTATAGACAATGATACTGATATATTGCTTTCTACATATAAAGGCGATGAAAAGAATAAGAAAATAAAAAGCTCAGACCTTATCGAGGTTATAGAAGCAAGAATAGAGGAAATTTTTAGCTTAATTAATAAGCAAATAACTTCTTTGGGAATTAAGTCTAATATAAATAATGTTATACTAACAGGACAAGGAATAACTTGTATAAGTAAAAGCGATGTGGCAGGCAAAATTGTTTTAAATATACCAGTAAAGATAGCAACTGGAAGGATGACAAGTATTGTAAAGCCAGCATATAGGTCAAGTTATGCTCTTGTTAGATATGTATCGAATAGACCATATGCAAAAAATGTAGCAAGCAGAATAGATGTTAAATCAAATGAAAACTTTATGAAAACTATACTTGAAAGAATTAAAGAATTCTTTTATACCTAAGTTTTTAATTTTTAATAATATATAAGAAAGGGAGGAATTTGCATTATGACAGAATCAGAATATGAAGAAAACAATTATATGATGGATGGTACAGCTTTAATAAAAGTTGTGGGAGTAGGAGGAGCAGGAAATAATGCTATAAACAGGATGATTGAATCAGGCATAAAGAATGTAGAGTTTATAGGAGTAAATACTGATAGACAAGACTTACAAAAATCAAAAGCAAGTACAAGAATACAAATAGGAGAAAAATTAACAAGAGGTTTGGGAGCAGGAGCTAATCCAGATATAGGGGCTCAAGCAGCAGAAGAAAGCAAATCTGAAATAGCAGAGGTTCTACGTGGTGCAGATATGGTATTTGTTACAGCTGGTATGGGAGGAGGAACAGGAACTGGAGCAGCTCCAATAGTTGCAGCAACTGCTAGAGAGCTTGGAATACTTACAATAGGTGTTGTTACAAAACCATTTACCTTCGAAGGAAAGAAAAGACTTAATCAAGCAGAAAAGGGAATTGTGAACCTAAAAGAAAAAGTTGATGCATTAGTTGTAATTCCAAATGATAAATTATTACAAATAATTGATAGAAAAACAACAATTGTAGAAGCATTTAAAATGGCTGATGATGTTTTAAGACAAGGTGTTCAAGGTATATCAGATTTAATTTCAGTACCAGGACAAATAAACTTAGATTTTGCAGATGTTAAATCGATAATGTTAAATACAGGTATGGCACATATGGGTATAGGTAGAGCAAGCGGAGAAAACAGAGCAGAGGATGCTGCAAAACAAGCAATTCAAAGTCCATTACTTGAAACATCAATAGAAGGAGCAAGAGGAGTAATTATAAATATTACTGGTGGACCAGATTTAGGCTTACAAGAAGCAAATACAGCAGCAGAACTAGTTCAACGTAGTGTAGACCCAGAAGCAAATATTATCTTTGGTGTTGTAACTGATGATAATTTAGGTGATGAAATCCAAATTACAGTTATTGCAACAGGTTTTGAAAAAGATGATAATGTATCTTCAATAGGTGTTGAAAGTTTAGTAAATAATACTTGGAATAAAAAAATAAATTCAATACCAACATCTCAAGATAATAGAACTGATAATCAAAATGATTTAGATATTCCATCTTTTTTAAGAAAAAAGGGAAATAAAATATAAGTAAATATAAATAAAACAAATAAAAAAAGAAATAGTCTATTTTAGTAGATTATTTCTTTTTTTCGTCCCTATAAAATGACAGACTTTGCACATTAAAAGTAGTACAATTTTTCTTAAGAGGTAAGGAAATGACTCTGTATGTAGATATAGTCTTTTTGGAAAATGTATTTATGAATTCAATAATATTGCTTGCTACAGGAGTTATTTTAAAAGACAAGACAAGGATTATAAGAAACCTTATATCTAGCTCAATAGGTGCAGTATATGCAATTATTATTTATACTTCACATATAGAAATATACTCAAATATTTTTTTAAAGATAATGTTATCTTTAGTAATAGTATACATAGCATTTAAACCACAAAATACAAAATCTTTGTTAAAACACTTAATAATTTTTTACTTAACTTCTTTTACCTTTGGAGGAGTAGCTTTTGCACTATTATACTTTGTAAGACCCCAGGATATACTGCTTCAAAATGGAGTCTTAATAGGGACATATCCAATAAAAATGATTTTAATAGGTGGAATTGTTGGATTTGTAATTATTACAATTTCATTTAAAAATATAAAGGGTAAATTAAAAAGAGAGGATATATACTGCAATGTAAAACTAAATGTAGAAGAAAAAACAAAAATCATAACAGCATTAATAGATACAGGAAATTTTTTAAAAGATCCAATAACAAAAATACCAGTAATTGTTGCCGAAAGAGAAAGTTTAAAGGGATTATTTCCAGATGAGATATTGCTTAATACTTCAAAAATTATAAATGGTGGGAGTATAGATTTAGGAGAATATGCATCAAAGGTAAGAGTGATACCATTTAAATCTTTAGGAAAAGATAATGGGCTACTTTTAGGAATAAAAATAGATGAGGCATATATTGAATATCAGGATAATGTATATGAAATTAAAAATGTTATTATTGGAATTTATAATGGTATTTTAAGTAGAAACAGGAAATATGTAGGACTTGTGGGACTGGATGTTATTAATGAATAATAGAGTTAGGCTTTATAGTATTTTTTTGAAAGGATGGAAGAGTATGGATTTTTTCGAAATTTTAAAGAGTAAGATTAGGAAGTATTTTAGATTTGGAGAGTTTGACGATGATGGAATTTTTTATATTGCGGGAAGTCAGACCTTGCCACCTCCGTTACCTTCAGATGACGAAGAAAAGATGCTAAAAAGATTGGAACAAAATGACTTTGAGGCCAGACAAGTTTTGGTAGAACATAATTTGAGATTGGTTGTGTATATAGCTAAAAAGTTTGAAAATACAGGAATAGGAATAGAGGATTTGATATCAATAGGTACAATTGGACTTATGAAGGCAATAAATACCTTCAATAAGGGCAAAAACATTAAACTTGCTACATATGCATCACGTTGTATAGAAAATGAAATTTTAATGTATTTAAGGCGAAGCAGTAAGATTAAAGGAGAAATATCTATAGATGAACCACTAAATCAAGATGGAGATGGTAATGAATTATTATTATCAGATATACTTCGGAACGGATGATGATGTTACTTCAAGAGCAATGGAGGAAGAGGTTGATAGATTTTTATTAAAATCAGCCATATTAAAGTTGAATTCCAGAGAAAAGAATATTATGGAGCTTAGGTTTGGGTTTAACAGTGGAGTTGAAAAAACGCAAAAAGAGGTTGCAGATATGTTACGGAATTTCACAAAGTTATATTTCCAGATTAGAAAAGAAAATAATGAATAAAATGAAGAGGGAAATAATGAGTAAAACAGGATAAAAACAAAAAATAATAACAATGTACTTGCAAAAAATCATATAATGAAGTAAAATATATATATAATGTAAAAGAGAGAAGTGATAAGTATGAAAGTGTATGATAAAGAAATGTATAACAAACAGGAAAGTATAAGAACAGTAATAATTTTTATAATAGTATTTTTATTAGGTTTTTTTGCTGGTTATATGGCTCATTCTTTTAATGAAACTCATAAACCAGATAATACAAATAGTACTTATATTGTTCATAATACGAAGTAATTATATATTTGTAAGAGGATCTTTGGATCCTTTTTTTTGTATAGAAAATTTGAAGATTTTTACGTATATCACAAGAAAACTTACATCAAAAAGACTTGCTAATGTAGCTTTGCCACTTTTCTTATATGCATAATAGATGTAATTTAATCATAAACTTATTATGGGAGGATAAGGTAAGGAGGAAAGAGATTATTAATTTAGTAGGAGAGTTTTATGCAAAGTGCAATTATTAATATAATTAATAGATTTGGATATTTAGGAATAGTAGCATTAATAGCAATTGAAAATATTTTTCCTCCAATACCGTCAGAAGTGATTTTAACGTTTGGAGGTTTTGCTACAACAATATCTAATATAACAGTAACTGGTGCAATTATTACAGCTACAATTGGCTCTGTTTTAGGTGCAATTGTGCTATATTGGGCTGGTAGGGTTTTAAATGAGGAAAGAATATATAGATTTACCGAAAGTAAAGCAGGGAGGCTTTTAGGTTTAAAGAAGGAAAATATTCATAAAGCATTTAGCTGGTTTAACGGCAAGGGTCAATTTGCTGTGTTCTTTGGGAGGTTTATACCTATTGTAAGAAGTTTGGTATCAATTCCAGCAGGGATGGCGAAAATGCCGATGGCACCTTTTTTAATACTAACAACAATTGGTAGCATAATTTGGAATACAGTATTAATAGTGTTAGGAAGAATAGCAGGAGAATCTTGGAATATAATTGCTAAGGTGGTGGGCGGATATTCTGACATTGTTTTAATTGGCTTTATTGCTTTATTTATTCTAGGTTTTGCAATGTTTTTTTTCAAAAGGAAGGGTAAGATAAAAATAATTAGAATAAAGAAAAATAAATATAAAAAAAATCTTGAATAATAATGAGAGATTTGATATACTTAGACTATATTAATAAAATTGGAGGTAAATGATATGACACCACATAATGAAGCAAAGAAAGAAGATATTGCAAAAATTGTTTTAATGCCAGGAGATCCATTAAGAGCAAAATATATTGCAGAAAACTTTATGGAAAATGCAAGACTTGTAAACTCTGTTAGAGGAATGTTTGCATACACAGGAACATACAAAGGGAAAGAAATTACAGTAATGGGACATGGAATGGGAATACCAAGTGTAGGAATTTATGCACACGAATTATTTAAGTTCTATGATGTAGATTGCATAATAAGAATAGGAAGTTGTGGAGGATACATTCAAGATCTAGAACTAAAAGATATAATCGTAGTAAATGAAGGATATAGTGAATCAACATTTGCAGAGATTTATGATGGAAATAAAGAGCATTCAATAGCAGCAAAAAATTCTTGCAATGATGTTATTCTAGAAACAGCTAAAGAAATGAATTTAAGCGTAGTACAAGGAAATGTACATAGCACAGATGCATTTTATTCAGAAACAGCAAATCTAAAGGAATTATATGAAAAATATGGATGTATAGCAGCTGAAATGGAATCATTTGCATTATTCGAAATAGCAAATCATTTAAACAAAAAAGCAGCTTGCATATTATCTGTTACAGATTCACTTGTAAAACCAGAACAGTTAACACCTCAAGAAAGACAAACAGCTTTGGTAAATATGATAAAATTAGGATTAGAAACAGCTATAAAATTATAAAAAAACACCCTAGATTAATATCTAGGGTATTTTTTATTCACATTCAACATAATTAATGTCCAAATTATTTAATGCTTTTATGTTTATATATACACCTGCACCTACAAATTTTCCTCCACATTTTTGAATTAATTGTTTAGAGGCTTCTAGAGTGCCACCAGTTGCAAGTACATCATCTATAAAATAGAAATTTTTATTCTCATAATTACTATTTGTTGGTAAGCATAAAGAATCTTTACCATATTCTTTATAATAATCAACAGATAAAACTAAATTGTCTGGCAATTTACCAGGTTTTCTAATAGGAACAAATCCTAAATTTAATTTGTTTGCAACTGCTGTTCCAAAAATATATCCTCTTGATTCAGGGGCTATGATATAATCCGTATTTGTTGGTACTTTTGAACTCATCTCATCAATGATTTTTGAAAAGTCATCTTTATCAGCAAGTTTAGGAGAAATATCGATAAACCTTACTCCTTTTACAGGGAAATCTTCAATAAATCTTAACTCAGCCATAAGACCACACACCTATCTTTAAAAAATTTACGTATAAATTATAACATAAAATGACATAATAATACAATACATAGTAAGTAAATAATACAATTTTGATGTAAAAAAATTAAAAAAATGGTTATAGGGTAATGTTTCACATCATTGACACATATACATATTTTTTTGAGAAATTTTATTTAAAACTATTTACAATTTTCGGAAAAGATTTTAATGTAACTGAAGCAGGAACAGTTGAGAGCTTTTTAGAAACAGAAAAGCAACAATTTATTAAGGATTATAATTTGGATTACAATAGTGGAGTTCATGCACAATATGCTACTGCAGAAGAGTTTGCACAAGCAATGATGAACTTAAATTATTATAATGAAGATGCTTATTATTCTTTTGTAACTGCATCAAATATTTATGAGAAATATTATACATTAAATATAAATGGAAAAGAAGTTAAATTCTTAGTAATTAAAGATAGTTCAAAAGTAAATGACAATATTTCTCTTGTTACAAATGATATTGGAAGTAACATAACAATAAGTGCTAAAACAACAGCAATTCCACTTGATACACTTATTCAAGTTTCAAAGATAACTAATGGAATTGAATATGATAAAATTGTTAAGTTATTAGAAGTAACTAATAGCGAAATGTTTGATTTGAAATTATATTCTAACTCAACAGGAAAGTATATACAAAAATTATCAAATGGAAAATTTGAAGTAAAAATACCAGTAAACGAGAATTTAAAAGGTAAAAATTTGGTGGTATATTATGTAGATAGCAATAATAAGATAATAGAATATGAAGTAACAGTTGAAAATGGATTTGCAACATTTACAACAGACCACTTTAGTATTTATACTTTAGCAGAGAAAAAAGTTGTAAAAGAAACACCTGATAATACGCCTTCTGAAACACCAGACAATACACCTGCAAAAGAAGAAAAGGATGAAACACCAAAAACTGGGACAGTAGATGTAATTGAATATGTTTGGGTGATAACTCTTATATCAATATTAGGAATAGCTGTATTAAATAAAAAAGAAACAAAATAAATAATTACATATTTATATCTAGGACGGATTGTATATCTGTCCTATTTTTAAAAAAGGAGATAGAAATGCAAAAAAATAAAAACTTAAAGAATAGCAAAAAAATAAAAATACTTTTGTTAATAGTATTAACGACTATAGTTGTTTTAGGGGTTACATATATGTCATATTACTTATATAATAATTATAAGACAAGAAAAGATAATACCGAGATATTAGGTAATGTAAAAATAAATGAAACAGATATTACAGGAACTAAAACAGAAAGAATGTTACAATTAGAAGAACTACAAAAGGAAAATGAAGAAATAATAGGTTGGTTAGAAATTGAAGGAACTAATATTAATTATCCAGTATTACAAGCATCAGATAATGATTATTATTTAACGCATAATTATAAAAAAGAAAAGTCAAGTACAGGAAGTATATTTTTAGATAAAGATTTTGACTTAATCAATGGCAGTTCAAATTATTTAATATATGGGCATAGAAGTAAAAGTGGTTTAATGTTTGAAGATTTAATGAAATATGCAAAAGAAGATTTTTATAAAGAGCATACAAAGGTAAAATTTACTACCAATAAAGATGATAGCCTATATGAAATCTTATCTGTATTCTATTCACGAGTATATTATAAAAGCGAGAAAAATGTTTTCAGATATTATTATTTTGTAAATGCTAATAATGAACAAGAATATAATGACTTTGTAAATAATGCTAAAAAAGTAAGTTTATACGATACTAGTGTAACCGCTAATTATGGAGAACAACTTTTAACATTAAGTACATGTGAATATTCACAAGAAGATGGTAGATTTGCTATTGTATGTAAAAAGGTAGAAAATGAGCAATAACTTTGTTTCAAATGCTTTAGCATTATTTTTATCTTTTTTTACTTGCATGAATTTTTGTTGATATGTTCTTCTATATTCTCCCATAGCTTTTTGTCTCCTTTCGTTCCTAATGAATTTATAAAGAATATTCAATATTTTAAATATGAGAAAATTAAATGATGAAGAAGAACTAATAAATGTTGGCTAGATAAAAAATAGTCATAACAGAATATGATAACAATAGTAATATTATTAACATTACTAGCAGTAAGCGTAGACTTAATAATAGATGGAAAGATATTTACAAGTACAGCAACAGGAGCAGAGTGGGTAGTATTTGGAAGAGAAGATAGTAATAAAGATGGAAAATATGAGACTTTATTAATAACAACCTTAGCCCCATCAACAGAGAAATTAACACTAGGAGAAGTACTAGTAAGTAGTGAGGAATGAAGTTGATAAAATATTACAATTATATTACAAATTGCAAAAAGTATTGCAATTTGTAATTTT
>ENA-UOJG01001691-UOJG01001691.1-human-gut-metagenome-genome-assembly--contig:-C47-NODE-1691-length-21957-cov-23.289243_pt1 | contig 21957 bp, 20 predicted proteins | sample MGYA00242340_ERZ723887 | MGnify/ENA metagenome assembly ERZ723887 | reverse complement strand
CTCGAGCTGGACGGCGGCCTCGGCTCCTCGCTCGGGCTGCTGATGACCATAGAGCTGACTTGAATATCAACAGACGGCAAAACGGAGCGCATCACGCGATGCGCTCCGTTTATTGTTGTCCGTTTCAGCTAATTTCCAAACCCGAGGCTGGGACGATGGCGCCCTCTGTCTGAGTCGCGTGGAAGCTGACCCTGTCGCCCACGTTCAGGATAGCGGCTTCGGGGCAATCGGCTGCGCTGACGCTGTAGTAGACGTCCCCGCCCTCGAGCAGGATATAGTACACGCTGTTGCCGTTTATGACCGAGCTGCGGACGTCCTCGACGACTCCCTCGACCTCGTTCGTATCAACGCTCACGCTGCCTTCAATCGAAATGCCGTTTTCGGCCAGCAGGCGCTCATAGCTCTCTATGCAGCTGGAGACGGAGGTCCCCGTTGCGACGACGTTATACTGCTGGACGTTCACCATCGCGTACATCTTGACGAGCTGGCTGGCGTCTTTGAGGGCCATGAAGTAGGTCGGCTGCCCGCCGATATTGAGCAGCAGCGGGCTGGTGGCCTGGTATTCGTACTGCTGCACCGCGCCCATGGCCGAGGCCATGGCCGAGCTCTCCTCCGCGCCGGCGCAGGGATAGTAGTTGGACTCCTTCGTCCTCTGGTTCACGAGGATGAAGCCAATATTGCCCCTGTCGCCGGTCACCGAGGTGATGCCCGTGTAGAGCCACACGTCGTCGTCCTGGGCGATGTAGTTGTACTGGCTCGTCGTCTCCGTGCAACCGCTCTGGCCGAACAGACTGTTCCAGAAGCCGTTTTGGTAGAGGCCCTTGTAGTTGTACTGCTCGAGTATCAGCTCCGCGGTGTAGACCCTGTCCACCCACTGCGGCACGTCCGCCACGTCGTAATAGGTGCTCTCGCCCGTCACTGCGTTCACCAGCACCGCGCCTATGGCGTCCTCGCCGCCGAAGAGGCCTACCTTCTTGGTCACGACCGTGGCCACCCAGTAGGGCTCGCCCTCTTCGTTTACCTCGAAGTTCACGTCCGTGAACATCTTCGTCGGGTACTTGAAGCGCAGATAGCGGTCTATGTCACGGAAGAAATACTCCGAGGGCGAGTAGCGTATGCCCTCCTCGAGCCGTTTCACCGTGACCTCCTGCGTCACCATGTCGATGACCATGTAGGCCGGTATGCCCTCCTTCTGGTTGTTCCACCACTTGAAGAAGTCGCCGTAATTCAGGTAGGTGACGCGCACGGGCCGATTCTGGTAGTTGATCTGGAAGCTGTCGGCGTAGATCTCGAACTGGCTGACGAGGTCGGAGAGCTCGCCCAGCTTGCGGTTTGCCAGCACGTTGGCCGAGGCGGAGTCGAGCATGGGGATCTGGTCGAAGGAGATCTCCGCCACGTCCGTAGCGAAGTCCCCGTCCTCGACGGGCAGCAGCGCCGCGTAGTCCCTTGCTCTGAAGAGCTTCCAGCCTATCAGGCTGCCTACCAGAGCCACCGCCACGCAGAGGCAGATGATATAAAACGGTATCGCCGCTCTCTTTCTTGCCTCGGTAACATAGCCCTTCGCTCCGGCGCTCTGGAAATTGAAGCCCTCCAGCACAAAAACGCTCGCGCAGTAAACGACGCAGAGCAGGATTATAAAGACGTAGAGGTCGCCCGAGTGTATGTTTATGGCGGGCAGTTTGAAGTAAAAGTAGAAAAAGCCGAACACCAGCGTGATGACCAGGCTGATGCCGAGACTGGCCGCTCTCGAGCGCGTCTTTCTGGGTTTGCGAGCGCCTCCGCCGCCGTTAGCCGCTCTCTCCGGCGGCACCCAGCTGTATTCGCCGGTATTTGCGTCTCGAGTGAAGCTGCCGAAGCTGCCGAACCAGGATTTCATTTAATACCTCCAAAAATTTTTGTCACCGCAGGGAGGCCACCCCGCGCATTATGAAGTCCCCGCCCAGCTTTGCTATCTCCGCCGGGGACTCCTTGAGCCCGGAATTCATCCACTCCTTCGTTATGGACAGCATCCCTTGGACCGCGAAGGAGCAGAAGAGGTCCAGCTTCCGGTGGTCCGCGGTGCAGGTCCGCTCCAGGAAACTGCGCATGTATTGGTTTTTAAGCGTCTCGAAGAGCCGCTGCTGGAAATCCATGTCGTTGTTGCGGCAAATGAGCGCCCTATAGACGTCCGCGCTGTCATAGCAGAGCTTGAGCACGTCCTCGAGATAGTGGTAGGTGGACTGGTCCCAGTCCGGCGAGCTGTTTATAACGCTTATCTCCTCCAGCCTCACGAAAATGGTCTCCTCCAGCTGGGTGAGCAGGTCGTAAACGTCCTTATAGTGAGCATAGAAGGTACCCCGGTTGACATCTGCCAGCTCGGCTATCTCCCGAACTGTGATCTCGCCCACGCTCTTTTCCATCATCAGCGTCGTCAGCGCCATGCGGAGCTGCTTCTTCGTTTTGCGTACCCTGCGGTCCGTCCTCGGTTCTTCCATTTTCGTCATCTCCTGACTATATCCAAAAATATCGTGCACAGCATCCATATAAGTTTATTATAAACGACTTATGCGCGTTATTCAACCGCGAGTTTGTTTTTGTGTCGTCATTTTTCGCACAGCCCCGGACATTTTTGCCCCCGAATGTAGGATAGCGCCATTTATTTCACAATGTGGTTGACGATTTTATACAATGCAATTATAATGAAGCTAGAACTTATGCACTTATATAACAATTTGGCAGAGGGGGGTAAATACATTGAGAGACCTGAAGCACCTGATACGCTTTGAGGAGCTGCTTCGCGCCGCGAACAACGAGCTGGTGAAGCAGGCCTGCGCCGAGGGGAAGCTGGCGCTGGGCTACAACTGCTCCTACATACCCGAGGTGCTGCTGGACGTGGAGGGCTGCTGCGGACTGCGCCTGCGCGCGCCGGGCTGCACCAGTCCCGACATGGCCACCTACTACATGACCAACCGCTCATGTCCCTATTCCAAGAGCATATTGGAGCGCGCCTTTGAAGGCGGCTACAACTTCCTGGACGCGCTCATCGGCCAGGAATGCTGCTGCACCATGAACAGGATGGAGCAGTATTTCGACTACTGCGGCCTCATCCCCAAGGAAAAGTTCTTCGTCGCCTGCATAGACATGCCGATAAACCGAAGCGACTGGCACGTCGGCTACTACAGGAGGCAGATGGAGAAAAAGATCCTCGCCCCGCTCGAGGAGACCTACGGCGTGGACTTCTCCGAGGAAAAACTCCGCGCCGCCATAGCCGAGCACAACGAGCTCTGCCGCATCATCGGTGAAATGGGCGACATGCGCAAGGCGGAAAACCCGGTCATCACGGGCTATGAGTTCCACGTCATGCAGCTCGTGAGCCTGACCTGCCCGAAGTACCTCATCCTGCCGCTTTTGCGCGAGACGCTGGAGGAGCTAAAGGCTCGGGAGCCCGAACCGAAGCCCTGGTTCCGCGCCCGTGTCATGGTCACCGGCGCGGAGATAGACGACCCGGAGTTCACAAAGATGCTGGAGATGTGCGGGGCCATGGTCGTTGCGGACCGCTACTGCTTCGGCTCCATGCCGGGCAGGGAAGAGATCGAGATAAGGGAAGGCGAGTCCGCGCTCGACGCTATCGCCAGGCACTACCTCTATAATAACCACTGCCCCAGGGCGATGGGTCCGAAAAACCTGAAGGCAAGAAAACAGTATATATATGAAAAGGCGCTCGAATACGGGGCTGAAGGCGTCATAGTCGAGAGCATGAAGTTCTGCGAATACTGGGGCTACGAGCGCGCACAGGACGCCGCCTGGCTGACGGAGGGCTTCGAGGTACCCGGTACGCTGCCGGTCTGCCAGATAGAGCGGGACTACACCTGCGCGGCCTCGGGCCAGCTCAGGACAAGGTTCCAGGCCTTCGTGGAATCGCTCGAGATAAAGCGCATCCAGGCCGCAGAGCAGAAGGAGGGCGCGTAAGATGGCTAAGCAGAAGCACAGCTTTAAGGAAAAATGGGGCAGCTTCAAGAACTTCGCCAAGGGCGAGCCGCTCTGCGCCTTCATGGGCGACAATTATATCGAAAAGACCAATATCATGAACAGGCGCGAGTGGCGCGGCTTCGTGGATACGGCCTATGACTTCGCCTGGTGGCTCGGAACCTGGGGCAAGATGTCCGGGCTCATAATGCGCGACCCGATCAGGATGGTCCGGGCCTTCTGGCGCTACCGCTGGCTCTCGGGCTACCTCTGCACGCCGGCAATGGTGGACAGGTGGACTTCGGGAGACCGGGGCATCCCCCTCCGCGCAGACCACCATGCCATAAACGCCATGGTGTCTGACTCGATCGACACCATCTGGAAGCTCATCCGGGCCGACCGCCGCTTCGGCGAGACGAAGTGGACCGAGCGGACCATAGGCTTCGACTACACCCTGCCGAAGCACATCATGTTCGGTTTCCCCGGCTATGAGGCCATAAACATCCAGCAGCACCCGGCCTTCATGATACCCATCATGAACAAGCACTACGGCTGCTACTACATCGACCAGGCCGTGTCCACGGGCATACCCCAGGACATGTGCACGCTGCCGCTCGTCGAGGTGGGTGTCGCGGTGGAGGACGAATACCCGGACATAGGCAACTGCTACCTCGCCACGAACAACCCCTGCGACGCGAACATGATGGACAATGCCGCCATGTACCGCCGTCTCTCCGGCGACGGCAAGAAAGCCGTCCATGCCTTCGTGACGCCGCTCATGTACGACGACCCGACCACGAAGGAGCTGGGCATACACGAGATCTACTCCGCCATCGAGTTCCTCGAGGAGCAGTTCGGGCAGAAGTTCGACTGGGACGCCTTTGCGGACGGCATCAGGCGCTTCAACGAGCTGAACATCCACGAGACGAACAAGTGGGACGTCTACGCCAAGTGCGACAACATCGCTCTGAACAGCATGGCCCAGGCCTTCTGGCGCATCTACATGTACCAGCAGGGCGCGAATAAGCACTTCGAGCGCGAGGCGAAGGTCATCTGGAAGTACTTCGAGAAATGCCTCAAGAAGGATATAAAGCCCTTCAAGTACAGGCACCGCGCTCTCGCCTGGAGCTGCGGCTCGACGTATTACGACAACGCGACCTGCTGGCTGTACCAGTGCTGGGGCATCCTGACGGTCATCAACATGGACTCGCTGACGGGCCACAACATCGTGGACACGGAGGACAGGGACGAGATGATGAGCGACATCGCTGACCTCTACGCCCGCTCCCCCATGCGGACGCACACGGTGGGCGGCAACCGGCACATTTTGATGATGTTCGAGACGGCGGCGAAGTTCAACTGCGACATGATCGTCATGTACGACGACATCGGCTGCAAGGGCATGGCGGGCTGCCAGGGCCTCCTGGAGGAGGAGTTCCGGAAACATCCCGAGTTCCACATCATGTGGATGCCTCACGCGCTGATGGACTGCCGCACCGTGCCGACGGCCGAGGCCCGCAAGGTCGTCAACGACTATATGACCACCGTCCTGCACGAGGAGCCGGTCGACCCCTCGCTCATGGACTTTGACGACTCCGAAGGCTGGTAAGGAGGTAATTATGAAACTGTTCTGGAAGATCTTCGCGGCGCTCTCCGCCGTGCTTGCCCTGCTCTTCACGGTGTATATGCTCAATCTCGATATGAAGCTCATGCGCAGCGTGGTGCTGCCCTTCCTCAACAAGCACTACGACAAGCAAAAGCGCGAGCACGTCATATAAGGAGGCGGGACATGATCGTAAACGACAATATAAAACCGCGCCGCCTCACGGACGAGGAGCTCGCTGCCAGGGCGCGCGGCGTGTTCGACAGCTACGCAAACTACCTCGTTTTCTGCGGCGCGTGCGGGAAGATGAAAAAGACCAATATGTACGTCATGCGCGCCGAGGCATATATCGACGAGCTGAACGCTGCAAAAAAGACCTGCCCCGCCTGCGGAGCTCAGGCCTGGACCCTCGGCTACCCGGAAAACAGCAAATCCGGCTTCGTGAAATTCTAATAAAAGCCCCGGTCCTCAATGGGACCGGGGCTTTTCGTTATTCTGGGATGTCTATTTCCGCCGGGTCGTCCGGCTCGCTTATGCAGACCCAGATGTCGCCGTTGGACTCAAGGTCCCCGATGACATCCAGGGGCTGCTTCATGTAGCGCGCGTGAGCGGAGGCGGCGAGCGTGCCGTCCTTCAAATAGAGGGCGCCCTCGCTCTCGAAGATGAGCCGGGTGTTGCGCGTGACCTTGCCCGTGACGAGCAGGGGCTCGCCGTACGGCACGGGCTTTTTGAAGCGGACGCTTATGTCCCCGGTGACCGCCCAGGTCTCCGGCTCCGGGACGTTTATCGCCCGGCCGAGCGTCTCGTCCAGGAGCGCCGTGATGACGCCGCCGTGTACGCGCTGGGGGTAGCTCTGGTGCTCGGGCTTGGCCTCCACCAGGGCGGCCACCGTCCCGTCCTCGAGCTCGTAAAAGCGGCTGTGCAGGCCAAAGGGGTTGTTCAGCCCGCAGACAAAGCAGTTGCCGCTGTTGTTGTGCTTCCTAACTACCTTTTTCTTCAAAAATCGCGCCTCCAAACGCTCAGACCGGCAGGTAATTCATAAGTCCGCCCAGGCTGTCCTCGACAGCGGTTATGACCTTGGCCAAGTCGTAATTTGAAAACACCACGTCCGCTATGCGCACCAGGTCCGCGTCCATCAGCAGGCCCAGGGCAAAGACCACGCAGCCGAGCGCGGCCAGCACGAGGACTACGGTCAGTATAAGGCTCCAGAGCTTTTTCATCCGCGCTCCTCCTCTCCGCGCTCATAGCACCAGTCCCGGCCCTTGCGCAGCAGCAGGTCCACGAAGCCGACCGCGCAGCGCCGGAAAAACCAGATCGCCACGCAGGCCAGCAGCAGTCCCAGCGCCGCCAATACCAGGCCCGCGCCCGCAAGCAGCAGGATATCCGCAACAACGCTCATGCCCAAAAAGCAGAAGGAAACGAGCAGCGCCGCCGCGCCTATCACCAGCGCCCCCGCGCAGAGCAGCGCCAGGGCCACGGCGGCCAGCGCCGCCGTCACGGGGATGCCCAGCACTATGCCGAAAAAGACGTATACGATCAGCAGGCCCACCTTCGCCTTGGGCGGCCTGGGCAGCTCCGGCGGCCCGTCCCAGAAGGGCGGAAGCTCTGGAGGCTCCTCCTCGTCCGTTTCCGGTTCCGGCAAGGACTCCGCTGCGGGCGCATCGCCGCCGTCTCCCTCAGGTTCCGGCTCCGCTTCCTCCGGGGCGCACTCTCCGGCCTGCTCCGGCTCGCCGGTATCCTCGCTCTCGGGTTCGGGCTCGGTCTCGGGCTCGGCTTCGTCCGCCGTCTCTTCCAGCTCGGTCTCGGAAACAGGGTCCGCCATATCCGTGCCGTCCTCTGTCCCCGGCTCCGGTTCAGGCATTTCAGGCTCCTCCGCCTGCTCGGGCTCAGAAGCGGGCTCAGGCTCCGGCTCAGCCTCGTCCGCGGCCGGTTCGGGTTCCGGCTCCGGCAGAGGCTCCGGCTCAGGTTCGGGTTCGGGCAGGGGTTCGGGTTCCTGCGCCTGTTCGGCGAGCTCGTCCTCCTCCGGCGGGACATAGCCGCGCAGGACGCTCACCGCGGCAAAGGTGGGGCTGCCGAGCTTGGCAATAACGTCGGCGTCGCTCTCTCCCTCGTCAAAGCGCTGGTTTATGCCTCTCAGCACGGCCTCCCTGTCCGCCGGAGCCATGCCGGAAAGGAGCTTTCCCAGCTCCGCTACATATTTTTGTCTGTCCAAGGAAAGTCACCTCCGAGTGACGGGATGTGGGCATACATTGTTATTATAATGATTATACCACCTCCGGTCAAGCGCCAAAACGCAGGGCCGCGTCTTGACAAGCGGAGCAGATTCAAATACAATAAATGTTCAACAAACGAGAATTCGCGGGGAGGTTGCCGATCAGATATGGCGAAGGATAAGAAGGTAGAACAGATAACCGACATGGAAGTCGATTTTGCCCAGTGGTTCACAGACGTCTGCACCAAGGCGGAGCTCGTGGACTATTCGGGCGTAAAGGGGCTCTTTGTTCTGAGACCCTACGGCTACGCGATTTGGGAAAACATCCAGGCTGCGCTGGACAGGAAATTCAAGGAGACCGGGCACACGAATGTTTCCATGCCCATGCTCATACCCGAGAGCCTGCTCCAGAAGGAGAAGGACCACGTAGAGGGTTTCGCCCCCGAGTGCGCCTGGGTGACGGTTGGCGGCAGTGAGGAGCTGCCCGAGCGGCTGTGCATACGCCCCACCTCGGAGACTCTCTTCTGCGAGCACTGGAGCCATGTCGTACACTCCTGGCGGGACCTGCCCTGCCTCTATAACCAGTGGTGCAGCGTGCTCCGCTGGGAAAAGACGACGCGCCCCTTCCTCCGCGGCCGCGAGTTCCTCTGGCAGGAGGGCCACACCATCCACGCCACAGAGGAAGAGGCCAGGGAGGAAACGCTCCGGATGCTGGAGATCTACGCCGACATCTGCGAGAACTGGCTGGCCATGCCCGTCATCAAGGGCGACAAGACCGAGAAAGAAAAGTTCGCCGGCGCGGAAAACACCTATACCATCGAGTGCATGATGCATGACCGCAAGGCCCTGCAGTCCGGCACCAGCCACTACTTCGGAGACGGCTTTGCAAAGGCCTTCAACATCACGTTCTCGGATAAGGAAAACAAGCTGCGCAACCCGCACGAGACGAGCTGGGGCATGTCCACCAGGATCATCGGCGGCATCATCATGACCCACGGCGACAATAACGGTCTGGTCCTCCCGCCGAGGATCGCGCCGATCCAGGTCGTCGTCCTGCCGATAGCCGCGCACAAGCCCGGCGTGACCGAGGCCGCAGAGAAGGTCGTGGAGCGCCTGAAGGCCGCCGGAATCCGCGTAAAGGGCGACTTTTCGGACAACTCCCCCGGCTGGAAGTTTGCCGAGTGGGAGATGAAAGGCGTGCCGCTGCGCCTGGAGCTCGGCCCCAGGGACATCGAGGCGGGCGTCTGCGTCGCCGCGAGAAGAGACAACGGCGAAAAGCTCACCGTGTCGCTCGACTCGCTGGAGACCGAGGTGCCGAAGCTGCTCGAGGCCGTGCAGCAGGGCCTCTTCGACAAAGCCAAAGAGAACCTGGAGGACCACACCTACACCGCCTCGACGGTCGAGGAGGTCAAGGACGTCGTCGAAAACCGCGGCGGCGGCTTCATAAAGACAATGTGGTGCGGGGACGAGGCCTGCGAGCTCAAGATGAAAGAGCTTGCCGGCGTGTCCAGCCGCTGCATGCCCTTCGCTCAGGAGCACCTGGGCGACACCTGCCCCGTCTGCGGCCGCGCCGCCAAAAAGATGGTCGTCTGGGGCGTCGCATACTGAGTCTGTTTCAAAATAGAGAGCCCGCCGTTTTCTCCTCCTGGAGAAAACGGCGGGCTTTGCCGTCCCCGGCGTGCTCAGCGCCTGCGCGTGGAGGCCCGGACGATGAGGTTTGAAGCCGTGGTGTAGGACTGCGTCTGGAGATTGGGGCGGCGTATGCAGTCCGTCAGGAGCTTCGCCGCCTGCGCGCCCATGTCCCGGACGTCTATGTCCACGACCGTCAGTTCAGGGCTGGTCAGGCGCGAGAAGGGGTAGTCGTCAAAGGTGAGGACGCCCACGTCCGCAGGTATCCGGAGCCCCAGCTCCTCCAGCGCCGCGACGCAGCCGAGCGCCACGAGGTTGTTTGCGCAGATGACGGCGTCCGGCGCCGGCTTTGCCGACATCAGCCCATGCATCATGCGGCGGCCCTCCGCCCTTGTGGACTCGCCGAGCCAGATATAGCCCTCGGGCAGCTCGCGCCCCGCATTCTCCAGGCCCTGGCGCACGCCCTCCAGCCTGTGCGCGGAGATCATGTCGTGCTCGCTGCCGCCGATGAAGGCAATGCGCGCATAGCCCTCGTCCACCAGGTGCGCCGCCGCGGTCATGCCGGAAAAAACGTTGTTTATGTCTATCCAGCAGACCTGGCTCTCAAAATTCGGCAGGCCCAGGACGATGTGCGGGAAGCGTGTCCGCGTAAGCAGCGCCGCCAGCGGTCTGGACATGACCGAGGCGTGGACCGCCAGCCCGTCGCAGCCGCGGCGGTTTATGAGCTCTGCCGCCGTCTCGCAGGCGGAGGTCGTGTCCGCGGAGCTGAGCCGCAGGGCATAGCCCCGGGCGCGCAGCGCCTCCTCCACCCCGGAAAGGATCTCAAAGAGGTGCGGGTTCTCAAATGCCGTGTTAGGCCTCAGATCCGCGAGAAACACCACCGTCCGCGTGCTGCCGCGCGCAAAGCTCTGGGCGCTGGCACTCGGATAGTAGCCCAGCTCCTGCATCACCCGGCGCACCCGCTCCGCCGTCTCCTCCGAGATGCTGTAATGCCCGTTTATGACCTTGGACACCGTGGAGATGGACGTCCCCGCGGCCGCGGCCACTTCCTTTATCGTCACCGGCACCCGACTCACCCCCTTGAAAGCGCCACCGCAAAACCGTATGGACCTATCATACCACCGGACGCGCCCTCCGACCAGAGCGTTTCTCCCGGCGGCGTGAAGGCTGCCTCGCGCTCCGAGCAGTTTAGCGCCAGCGTTATGCGTTCTCCAGCGTGCTCTCGGGCGAAGGCGAAGAGACCGGAGCCCCGCTCCGCGCTCAGGACGCGGAATTCTCCCCTTTGCAGAGCCGGCTGTGAGCGCCGCAGGGCAACGGCCTTTTTGAAGAACTCAAACAGCTCCGCGTCGCCTGCGCCCCAGGGCATGGGGCGGCGGTAGTCCTCCTCCAGCACCCCGCTAATGCCCAGCTCGTCCCCGTAAAATATGCTCGGCACGCCCGGGAAGCAGAGCTGAAAGAGCACCGCAAGCCTGTAGCGCCTCAGATCTCCCCCGCAGAGGGAGAGAAAGCGGCTGACATCGTGCGTGTCCAGCACGCCCAGCTGCGCGGCGACGAGCTGCTTTTTGTAGCGCATTAGCATCCCCGTGCAGCGTCCGGAGAAGGTATAGGCGTCCTCGCTCATCTCCGCGAAGAAGCGGCGGCAATGGCGCCTGAGCTCGTAGTTCATGCAGGAGTCGAACATGTCCCCTGCCAGCCAGTGGCCCGCGCTCTCCCAGACCTCGCCTATAAGTATGGCATCGTCCTTCACAGCCTTGACTCTCCTGCGGAACTCCCGCCAGAATGCGTCGTCCACCTCGCTCGCCACGTCGAGCCGCCAGCCGTCTATGCCGAACTCCCGCAGCCAGTACTCGCCCACGGCGCAGAAATATTCGCGCACTTCGGGGTTTGCCGTGTCCAGCTTCGGCATGAGGCGCTCGTAGCCGAAGCACTCGTAGCCCGGTATCTCCTCCGGGTCCTCGGGCCGCGTCACGGGAAAGCTCAGGCGGTAGAACCAATCCTTATACCGCGAGGCCTCGCCCCTTTGCACGACGTCCTCGAAGGCGAAAAAGCGCCAGCCGCAGTGGTTGAACACCCCGTCTATTATGACGCGCATGTCCATATCGTGCGCTCTGTCCACCAGCTCGCGGAAGTCCTCGTTCGTGCCGAGGCAGGGGTCGATGTGATAGTAGTCTATGAGGTCGTACTTGTGGTACTCTCCCGCGGCAAATATGGGATTGAGATATATGCAGTTGACTCCCAACTCCGCGAGGTAGTCAAGGTTCTCCGTGACGCCCTTTATCGTGCCGCCGAGCTTGCCGCGCGTCCTGAGTCCGCCGAATTCGCGCTCGGTGGGCTCAAGACTGATGTGCCGCCGCGAGGTCGCAAAGCTGTCCGGGAAGATGTTGTAGACCACCGCCCCGTGGACCCAGTCCGGAGCCCGGGCAATGTCCGCGCGGTGGTTGAAGGGGAGCTTGAAATACTCCGAGCGGTCGTCCACCAGCTCATCCGTGAACACCCCGCCGTAATAGAAGCAGGTCTCCCGCCCGTCCGAGAGCTCGAAGTGATAGAAGATGCGGTGGTAGGGACATTCGAGCGTCAGCTCCCACCAGTCGTGATATTCGTCCGAGAGTGTGCGCTCCATGGGTTCAGGGAACCAGTCTATGGGCGTCCTGCGGCAGGCGGTGTCGCCGTACCAGAGCGTGACTCGTTCAAGGTCCCCCCGCGCGGCGCGCAGGCGAAGGACAATTCGTTTCTCGTCCAGCCCGTGGGCGTATTCGGACATGGGTATGTGCAGTATGGCTTCTTTTTTCATGCTATCCTTTCACGCCTCCCGCGGTGAGGCCGGAGGTCATGTGCCTCTGGCAGAGGAAGAAGATCACGAGCACCGGCAGCGACACAGCTATGGACGCCGCGGCAAATACCGGCCAGGAGCCGCTGGTCTCCGTGGCCTGCAGGGCGTAGAGCCCGGCGGCGAGGGTGTAGTTCTGCTCTCCGGTCATGAAGGTCGTGGCGTAGATATATTCGTTCCAGACGTAGATGAGCACCATGAGCGCCGTAACGACGACGCTGGGCTTTGCCAGCGGCAGTACGATGCGGGTCACGACCTGCAGGTCCGTAGCCCCGTCCATGCGGGCCGCCTCCTCGATCTCCAGGGGTACGGTGTCGAAATAGCCCTTCATGTTCCAGAGGCTGAACACAGCCATGGTGCCTGTATAGACGATGATGAGACCCAGGCGGTGGTTGACGAGCCCCATGGGCCGCAGCAGTCTGTATACCGCGAACATGCTGAGGATGGCAGGGAAGCTGTTGAGCAGCACCAGCCAGCGCAGGACCAGCCTCCGTCCCGGAAAACTCCGGCGCGAGAAACAGTAGGCCGCCGGCACCGCCGCCGCCAGCGAGACGGCAACTGTCGAGACCGCCAGGATAACGCTGTTGCCGAACCAGGTCAGTATGTCCTCGCCCGTGAACACCGCCAAATAGTTCTCCAGCGTGAAGTCCTCGGGGATGAAGGAAAAGTCCGAGCTCAAAAGCGCGTTCTGTCCGTTCAGCGAAACGCTCAGGGCGTAGAGTATGGGTATGAGCGTCACGAAGCAGAGCGCAACGAAAAAGACGTTCAGGGCGGCCAGCCCTATCCCCTCGCGGAGCTTTCTCCCTCTCATCTCTCCCCCTCCCCTCCGAGCTGGTAACGCGCCGAGAAGGCGAGCAGCAGCAGGAATATGATTATGGATATCGCGGAGCTGTAACCGTAGTTGTTTGTGATGAAGGCGTTCTCATATGCGTAGGTCAGTATCGTGTGCAGGCCGGAGCCGGTCTTGGCGCCCATCTGCTGGGTCAGCAGATAGATGACGTCGAACTGCTTAAAGGTCGTGAACACCGTTATGATGACCGCCGGGGCTATGATGGGCTTTATGCACGGTATCGTGATGCTCAGGGAGCGGCGGAACCAGCTCGCGCCGTCGAGCAGGGCGCTCTCGTAGTAGCTGCGGTCTATGCTCTGCATCGCCCCGTCCATTATCATGAGCATGAAGGGCAGCGCCAGCCACAGGTTCACCACCGTACAGCAGATAAAGGCCGAAACGTCCGTCGAAAGCCAGCGCTGCGCCTCGAGCCCCAGCTTCTCCATCCACTGGTTCAGCAGACCGAACTCGGAGTTGAACATGCCCGTTTTCCACAGCAGGATGGAAACGTAGCCCGGCATGGCCCAGGGGAACATCAAAAGCGTCTTGTAGAGCTTGCGCAGCCGGAGCTTTTGTATGTTCAGCAGGCTCGCCAGCACAAAGGCGAGGACGAGCTGGACGGCCATGTTCACGATAGTCCAGAGCAGCGTGCTCAAGAGCGCCGAGAGAAAGCCCGAGTCGAACACGAAGAGCGCCTTCACATAGTTGTCCAGTCCGATGACCGTGAAGTCGAACCAGTGGTAGACGTTCATGTTCGTCAGCGAGATGAAAAAGGTATAGAGTATCGGAAAAACAACGATTAGCGCGATAAGCAGCAGCGAGGGGGCCGACCAGAGGTAGCTCACGAGCCAGCCCCGGCGCTGTTTTCTGATCCTGTTTTCCATCATTTCATGTTGGCGATGAGGCCCTCGGCCTCAGCGAGCGCCTCGTCAAAGGCGGCATCCACGTCCGCGCCCGAGAGGTTCACGTCTGTGAGCAGGTTGCTGACGACTGTCCACATGACGTCCATCTCCGGGATGTTCGGCATGGGTACGGCTATCTCCGCCGTCGTGCGCATGGCCTGTACCAGCTCGTCGCTTGCGACCTGCGGCTCGTCGTAGCAGTCCGCGTTCGCGGGGGCGCAGCCGCTCGCCAGGGCGAGGTCAATGCCTATCTGCGGCGAGCAAAGCGCTCCGAGCACGGTCTTGACCGCTTCGGTCTTGTTCTCGGCAGCGTATTTGAGCACCTGCACGCCCTGTACGCCCGAGTATGGCGCAAGCGCTTTGCCCGTCTCGTCCACCGTCGGCATGGGCGCTATCCCCAGCTCTATGCCCGCCTCGCGTGCGCTCGGCACCATCCACGGCCCGCCGATGGTGGCGTCCGCCTTGCCCTCGAGAAAGAGCGTGTTCACCGTCGAATACTCCGTCTCGCCCGGCATGAGCGCCACAAACTTGAGGTGATAGCGCAGGGCGTCCTTCACAGCCTCCGGCTCCGGGAAGGGAGTCCCGTCCTCGGAGATGATGGACCCGCCGAAGCCGTGTATCCAGGCCGCCGAGTAATACGCCGTAGAGTGCTGCTCCACAAAGCCGTAGCGGCCGCGGCCAGTGTTCTGCTCCATGTATGCGAGGAGTTCCTCCGTCGTAGCGGGGACCTGGTCGTCCTGCATGTAGCGCTTGTTGTACATGAAGAGCAGCGTCTCGAAATATAGCGGCAGCTGGTAGAGCGTACCCTTGTAGCTGGCCGCCTCAAGCGTCATGGGCAGCCAGTTGTCCAGCGCGCCCTCGTTCAGCAGCGTGTTCACGTCCGCGAGTATGCCCATCTCGGCAAAAACGCCTATCTTGTCGTGAGCGAATATGAACATGTCCGGCGCGGACGAGGGGTCGTTCCCCACGAGCTTCAGGGAGTCCGTGAGACTGGTCTTTTTCTCGAATACGGCCTCTATGCCGGGCGCGGCTTCGGTGAGGTAGGCAGTCAGCGCCTCGATGACCGCGTCCTCCTTGTCGTGCCAGACGACGAGCTTGTTTTCCTCCACGCTCCCGCCTCCGCAGGCCGCCAGCGGGATGAGCAGCGCGGCGATGAGCAGCATTGCAACAGTCCTTTTCATTTCACACCTCCAAAAACCCGTTATGGGCGGACGCGGTTATATCCACGCCCGCCCTTGTTACAGGCCGATATCAGTCCTTCTTCTTTTTCTTGGACACCGCCACGGCGATGACGATAACAGCTACCACCGCCACGGCGACGATTATCCACACCGTCGCATTGCCGCCGCTCTCCGTCTCTGCAGGAGCCTCGCTTGGAGCGGGCGTCGCTTCCGGCGTCGCCTCGGGCTCCGCTGCGTCGCCCGTCGGCTGCTCATAGCTCACAACGGCGTCCTCGGGTCCGTTCACGACCACCCAGACGTCCTTGCCCGTCTCAACGGTGAGGTCGGAGGTCTGGACGCTGCCCTCGTTTGCGTTTATGATAACGGAGTTTATCCAACCGGGCGCCTCAAGGGCGTACCAGCCGTCCGTCTCCGTCATGGCCTCGCCGGGCCAGGCTGCAAAGGCATTCGTGCCGTCAGGCGCCGACCAGGCCCAGAGGCAGGGACCCGCCCAGTCCTCGGGTACCTGGGCATACACCGTTATGTTCTCCACGCCCGCCGTCTCCGGGTCCTCGTAGGCGAGCTCGTAGCTCAGGTCGTCATAGACGGTTATCCAAAGCTCCTTCGGCTCTATCGTCACGTCCTCGGTCTGGACCGAGCCCTCGTTGCCGCTCACAATGATGCTGTTCACCCAGGCGGGGACACGGGCCGTGAACCAGCCGTTTTCATTCTCCGTCATGGCCTTGCCGGGCCAGGTCTCGAAAGCGTTTGTGCCGTCCGGGTCCAGCCAGGCCCAGAGGTTCACGGTTTTCCACTCGAGCGGTACGTAGGCGTGAACGGTTATCTTCTCAACATACTCGGGTATCTCGGCGTCCGTCTGCGCGTCGTAGCTGACCGTCGCCGTGTTGTCCTCAGCCACCGTGATCCAGACGGGCTTTCCAGCCTCGACCACCACGCCCTCGGTCTGCACCGCGCCGGCGTTTGCGTTCACGATCACGTTCTGGACAAAGCTGGGGACGTAGCAGTAATACCAGCCGGTGTCGCCGAGCTTGTCGGCCTCCTCGCCGGGCCAGGCTGCAAAGGCGTTCGTGCCGTCGTCGGCCCAAGCCCAGAGACAGGGCGCCTCCCAGGTCTCCGGCACGCTCACGCAGACCGGGACCATCTCCTCACCCTCGGCCAGCGCCGCGGTGCCGAGAGACAGCAGGCAGGCGCAGACGAGCAGGAGCGCAAAGAGCTTTTTCATTCCAAGACCTCCATTTCACATTTTAACGCGGGAAATCGAACCTTGGGGAAATAGTATCATCCTTTTCCGAGCTAAGTCAACGGAGATTTGAGAAAGCATTTTCCCGCGCTTTACCGCGATATTCGACAATAAATCTTGTGCTTATTTGTGGTATTTGCCCGGTATATTCGCACACATTTTGCAGAAAAGGCACAAACGCGCACTCTTCTGCCCGGGAGCTCAAAGAAAGTGATTTCGCAAGTTTCCGGCCGCAGCGCGGCACGCCGGCAAACAAAAAGACCCGGCGCTTTCCAAGGAAAGCGCCGGGTCTATGGTGTGAGTGGCGATACAGGACTTTTTAAATAGCCCAGCAATAAAAAAGTTTGCGGGCATCCGAACATAAAATTATTTGCATGTCCCCCCCATTTTAGGGCGACTGTTTTGAAGCAGCCGCCCTTTTTGGTCAAATTGGGTCTGGCGCTAGGGGTTAATAATTTTTCGCTTTTCTTTCTGCTCTCCCCGCTGCTTTGCAAGCTCCTTGTTATCTTCCTTTAGTTTATGGGCATAGGTCTGACAGTCCAGCACAAGTTCAGTTGAATTTTCCAGGCTCTGAGTACATGGTCTCGGGTGGTAATTGTAAAACCATTTTCGCTATCCATACAAATACCTCCTAGTTTTGGTCCCGCTTTGGCGTCTCCATCATCAGTTGCCGTTTATTCATCGGTGGCAGGCAGGACTGATTCCGGCACACATAGAACGTGGCTTCATTGTTCAACAGCTTATATCCTTCCAATGGGCGCTCCAAAACCTTGACTATGGCGTCAGAAGGCAACGCAAGCGGGATGTCGCTCAGGTCTTCCCCGTTTGGAACCACAGTGATCAGAACCGGTGGTTCCAAAAAATCCGACAGCGCCATTAAAAACGCTGAAAACCCAGCAGGAAATCGTTCCGCCTCTCCCGCCATATAGGCAAGCTGTTTGTTCAGGATGTTCTCCATGCTCTGCTCCGGAAGCAGCGCGTTCAGGCGTACAAGAACATAGGACATTAGGGAGTTGCCGCTGGGAAGCGCCCCGTCATAGCACTCCTTCGGGCGAAAAAGCAGCGTTTCATTTTTTGTGCCGCTGAGATAAAAGCCGCCATGCTCCGGGTCGTAATACTGGAGGACAGTTTCCCTGGTTAACTGTGCTGCACGATAAAGAAATGTGCGTTCGAGTGTGGCATCATACAGAAAAAGCAGGGCAAAAATATAGCTTGCGTAATCATCCAGGAACCCGTGCTCCCCAAGCTTGCCGTCCCGAGCGCTTACATAAAGCGTATCCTGATCGCACAGGCTGTTTTCTATAAAACCTTGAGCCTTTTTCGCAGCTTCCAGATATCCGGGGTTCCGGCTGCACCGGTACAGTCGGCACAACGCGGCAATCATGAGCGCATTCCATGCGGTCAAAATTTTGTCGTCCGTATGCAGACGGGTGCGTCCCCGCCTGTATTCCCGCAGTGTTGGCAGGAAGGGGTCAAAACTCTCATCTGTCAGGTTTTTTGTGTGGAGAAGGTTGGGGATGCTCTTGCCTTCAAAGTTCCCCGCTTTTGTAATGCCGAACCGTTTACAAAAAGCGGCGCCGTCGGCTTGCCCAAGCAGCCCGATGATTTCCTCCGGGGTAAATACATAGTATTTCCCCTCCTCGCCATCGCTGTCCGCATCCTGGGCGCTGTAAAAGCCTCCGTTTGGTGCAGTCATTTCGGAGAGAATATAGGATGCTGTCTTTTGCGCAACTTCCAGATAAAATGACCGTCCCGTGAGTTCATAGGCTTTGCAGTTGGCGAGAATCAGCAGCGCGTTATCATAGAGCATCTTCTCAAAGTGGGGGACTAGATAATAGCGGTCTGTGGAATATCGGCAGAATCCGTATCCGATATGATCAAACAAGCCGCCGGCATACATCTTTTGAAGGGTTATTTCCGCCATGTCTAAGGCTCGGCTGTTCCCGTGCTTTTTGTATTGCTGCATCAGGAACAGAAGATTGTGCGGCGTGGGAAACTTCGGCGCGCCGCCGAACCCGCCAAATGATGCGTCAAAGTTCTGCGTATACCATTGCAGGGCAGCGTCCAGCAAAGTCTCATCTGCCTGTGACGCAGGAGCATGATACTGATTTAATGCCGCCGTGATCTCATCCGCGGAGTTGAGAAGAGTGTCCCGCTCGTTCTTCCATTTCTGGTGAATGATGAGCAACAGTTCTTTCAGCCCTACCGCCCCATACCGGGCGGTCTTTGGAAAATAGGTTCCGGCAAAAAACGGTTTCTGCTCTGCGGTCATAAAAATGCTGGCGGGCCAGCCGCCGCTCCCGGTGAAAGCCTGACAGACCGCCATATAAATGCTGTCAATGTCGGGGCGTTCTTCTTTATCTACTTTGACGGACACGTAGTATTGGTTTAAGATATCGGCAATTTCAAGATCTTCAAAGCTTTCATGCGCCATGACATGGCACCAGTGGCAGGTGCTGTAGCCAATGCTCAAAAAGATGGGTTTATCCTCTGCCCTTGCTTTGGAAAAAGCCTCCTCGCCCCAGGGATACCAGTCCACCGGGTTTTCCGCGTGCTGGAGAAGGTACGGGCTTGTCTGATTTTTAAGATGATTACTCAAATCCTCACCTCATTTTTTCAGATTACCAGTTGCCGGGTTATCGATCAGCTCCCCTTCCTCGGTGAAGCGGGAGCCGTGACAAGGACAATCCCAGGTGTGCTCCACAGGATTCCATTTCAGTGCGCAGCCCAGATGGGGACAGCGTTTGGTCGTGGGCGTCAGCAGACTAACCATAGCTTCAAACCCGTTGACGGCCAATTGGGGGTGAAGGATGGAACGGGAGGGTGAGAACACCTCCTCGTACGGGTTTTTCTTTCCTTGCACAAGATCCGTGAGGATCACAGCGGATACCATGGAGCTGGTCATGCCCCACTTATTAAAACCGGTAGCCACATACAAATCTTTGGTGAAGGCAGAATAGGGCCCGATATATGGCACCCCGTCCAGGCTCATACAGTCCTGCGTGGCCCAGTGGTACTGCTCTTCCGCTTGCGGGTAATGCCGCCGGGCAAAATCCCGCAGTTCCTGCCAGCCGCCGCCCTGTTTGCCGGTGCGGTGATCTCCGCCCCCGACGAGCAACAGGTTTTTGTGATTGCGGAAGGACATACCCGTCTGCGCCTCGTCCAAATACATGCCGTCCACATCCGGTGCATTTTGGAGAGCGATGACATAAGAGCGGTGCTGATACAGCTTGAGGAAATAGCTGCCATGCTTGTTGAGAAAGGGAAAGTGGGTGGTCACAATGATCTTTTTGGCACGAATCCGGCCATGATTTGTCACAGCCGTGGTGCCGATCAGCTCCCTTACCCGCGTATGCTCATAGATGTGCAGGGCCTTTGCAATGCCGGAGACGAATTGCAGCGGATGGAACTGTGCCTGATTGGGGAACCTGACCGCACCGGCAACGCGAAAAGGAAGCGGTAGCTTGTCCACAAATTCAGCCGGGAAGCCCAGTTTTTCCAGTGCTTTGAGTTCCCTCTCGATCTTACTCCGGTCGTCCAGAGAATAGGTGTAGGCCGCCTTTTCCTCAAAACCGCAGTCAATATTCCGGCACAGCTCCCGGTATGTTTGAAGCGCTGCCTCGTTGGCTGAAAGATATTGCTTTGCCCGCTCGATTCCAAACCTCGAAATCAGCTTGTCATAGATCAGCCCGTGTTGGCTGGTAATCTTGGCGGTGGTGTTTTTGGTGATGCCGCTGCATATTGTCTCCGCTTCCACCAGCACATAAGGCACACCGGCACAGTGCAGCTCATAGGCGCACAGAACGCCCGCCATACCGCCGCCGATGATCAGCACATCTGTGTTTAGATCTCCGTCCTGAGCTGAAAAGTTCGGTCGCTCCCAGGCTTGCTCCCACAGTGATTCCATATGCTTCTCCCCAATGATTGTTTTGATGATAGTATTATCCAAAAGGAGAAAAGTATGTTTTTTCTTGTTTTACGCCCCATGACTTGGGACGAATTCATAGGCAGCATGGTCACTTTGCAGATCAAATATCGGTTTTCCTCTTTTCCACAGCCTCGCCCGCAGGTGCGCATTACAGCTCTCCCGAATGGTGTTGGACATCTTCCCGCACTGTGGCGCACGAAGGGGGTGTCCCACATGGGAGGGCGCCATGTCCAGTTCCAGCAGAACCCTGCCCTGAGACAGACAGATATGTTCTGGAGAAAATGATTGAACCTTAACGCCCCTGTAAGTTGCCAAGCGATACTCCCTTCCCTGGTACAAGATGGCGCAGATGCATCCACGGAAGGAACATCCGCAAAATGGAATATGGGCAATGGATACCATAATAGAACATGGTTCTGGGAAATCGTTGCACTGCATCCACAGGTAGGAGCGCGGAAAAGAGGTTCCGCTGTCTTTTTCTGCATAGCCCAAACCACCGTCGAAGCTGTGCAGATGTCCGTCCATAATGGCGCTGCCCTGGAGGGTATGCGCCATGCTGAGAACGCCGTGCCGGCACTCCATGGGGAAAAACCGGAACGGCCCCATGATATCGGAACCGAGCGGCGCAAATGGTCCGTAGGCAATATCACCGCTGATCCCGGGCAACGAAATATGACACCCCTGCCTTGAAAACCAACATCCATCCGCTCGTATCACACTGTCACGGACGGTCAAATTGGATATCTCAAACTGTCGGGCGCCTTCCTGCGAAATCAGTTGGATAAACGCCCCGCTCTCTGCCTTTCCGGGGATGAACGCGACCATGTCGTCCCCTTTTTGATGCTTAAAATACCAGCCCTCAAAGCCTTTCTGTCCCGACATACTCATGTCGCAGCCTTCCTTTTAGGGATGGACTTAGTATGTCCGTATGAGTGTCATATAAGACGACGTTCACTCGGTTCTCAACGAAGGGCAGCCGCCCCCGTACTTCTGCTCCGCCAGATCCCAGTTTACCACGTTCCACCAGTCGTTGATATAGTCCGCTCTCTTGTTATAGTGTTTTAAATAATATGCATGTTCCCACACGTCTAAATTAAGCAGCGGCTTTACAATGCCCGCCGGAGTTTCTTGATTGGCGGTTGTCACGAGGCAAAGGCCACGCTTGCCATTGACCAGCCAAACATATCCCGAGCCGAAAACGGACAAGGCCGACTCGGTGAATTTCTCTTGGAAAGCGTTCAGGGAGCCAAACCTGTGGTCAATGGCAGCGGCCAAAGTACCCTCGGGCGCTTTTTTCCCATCAGGACACATGCCATTGAAAAAGAATCGGTGATTATATACTCCGCCGGCATTGCAGGCAATTGCCAAACAGTCCTTCCCCGACATTTGCCCAGCGGTACAGATGAGCTGCTCAAGGGTCAATGTTTGAAGCTGAGGGTACTTTTTCAGGATGCTGTTCAGGTTGTCTATATAAGTTTTCAGGTGCCTGTCATGATGCAGCTGCATAGTCTTTTCATCTATGTACGGTTCCAAAGCATCATACGCATACGGCAGCGGCGTATTTTCAAATGGATAATGTTTGTTCAAGGCAATTCCTCCTTTATATACATTATATACAAAGAGAGGATGTCTTCGCACACCCTCCGTTTTATTTGCTTATT
>ENA-UOJG01001690-UOJG01001690.1-human-gut-metagenome-genome-assembly--contig:-C47-NODE-1690-length-21963-cov-8.203259_pt1 | contig 21963 bp, 12 predicted proteins | sample MGYA00242340_ERZ723887 | MGnify/ENA metagenome assembly ERZ723887 | reverse complement strand
ATTATCTAGAAAAAATATTAGATTTTAAGCATTTTCAGTTATTTCAAGGCGCAAGTACATATACGACAATTACTGTTTTGACAAAAGAGAAACGTTCTGCTAATGTCGATTATCTTGAGTTTGACAATAAATTATGCAGACAAAAGCTAGTTGATTCTCTTTTCCCCGATGAATTTTATATTTCTGGAAACTTTTATTTCTCGACTCGTGAAAATCTCGACTTGCTTAGACGAATATTATTAAATTTGGGGACTTGTAATATCCAAGTAAAAAATGGATATGCTACACTTTGTGACAATGTTTTTATTGGAGATTTTGATTTTGAGTCTTCTTATATGATTCCGATAATAAAAGCATCGAAGGGCATTGTAAAAAAAATCATATATCCATATAATGAAAATTCAGAGTTGATAGATGAAAATACTCTAAAGAAAGATGAGAAGCTCTATTTGTATCTTAATAATAATAAAGAAGTATTGAAAAATAGAAATGTCGATCTTTCGTCGGGAACCCCATGGTATGCGTTTGGCAGGACTCAAGGGATTAATGATACCTTTAAAAATAAGTTCACAATAAACACATTAATTCGCAATAAACATGATTTGAAAGTATTTCATGCCCCGCCAGGAGTTGGTGTATATAGTGGGTTATATATAATGGGGGATGGGCTAGATATTAATAAAATAAAAGATTTGCTTATATCTCAAGATTTTGAAATATATGTATCATTATTAGGAAAATATAAAAGTGGTGGTTATTATACATTTTCCACCAAAGATATAAAGGCATTTTTAAATTATAAACTTGCGTATGATAAAGGCCTAGATTTATGACAAACTCTGAGTTTTTAAACACTATTAAACATTCTTTTTTCTCTTATCTAGAGGTTAGAACTTCTAGAAGTACTGCCAAGTTAAAGTCTCTTCATGGTGATATTGCGAGTGACATTGCCAATAATTTGGGATGTGGATATTCAATAAAGTCTCAAGGATATGGGGATTCCAAGGAGGGAAAACTTATGGGCAGGTATTATCATAAGAATGTTGATATTACTATTCGCAGGGGGAATGAATCAATAACCGGCTATTCTATAAAATTCGTAGTAAGAAACTATTCACAGAATTCTAATAATTATTTTGAAAATATGCTGGGAGAAACAGCAAATATAAAGTCTGCTAATATACCATATTTTCAGATTATAATAATGCTAGATAAAATTCCATACTTTAAAAAAGAAGGAAAGTTTAAACGATGGGATATCGTTACTGAACATAATCTTGAAAAATATATAACTATGTCAAAGGATGATCCTGAAAAATATTTTCATACTCCTAATAAAACGTTGATAGTATTATTACATTTAAAAGATCGCCCCTGTGGCGTATTCACTGATGAAAATAATTATGCAGAATATTATCTAGCCCTTAGGAATATAAATGATTTAATAGGATATTCTGATAAATTTAAGAAAAATTTTGAAAATAAAAATAGAGCAAATACAATTTATAATGATTATGAGATTTTTTTTACTAAAACTTGTCATCTAATAAAAAGCATATAATTTCTATATAATATAAAAGCCTCCGATAAATTCGGAGGCTCTTTTTATTTCTTGGTTAATTAATTCTCGGACTTTAAACGTTCTATCTGTCGCGCTATTTCGCGCCGCAGCTTTGTGTATTCTTCGGGGTTCGGCAGGAGCATCGGGGCGTTTCTGCCGCCCGCATTCGGAATGAACGCCATCTTTTTTATGCGTTCGAGCGCGTCGAGTGCGGCCTTGTCGTCCTTTTGTTTGGCGAGCTTTTCCAGCAGGACAAAGTATTCGTAGTCTTCGACCCCGTCGCGGTGGCTCTCCATTCTGACGCTCGCAAACGGCTCCTTTTGCCCGATCAGTTTGCCGGGGTAGAAGATGTAGCCGTCGCCGTTGGGATAGCGGACGCGGTAGAGCTTGCCGGGGGTGTCGGACTGCGGAATATCGAGGTGGATTCCCCATTTGAGCGGGTTGAGCGTGTACCAGTCGGCCCCCCAGAATTCGTAGCCCTTGAAGCCGTACTTGTAGCAATAGAGCGGAAGCAGGCGTTCGAGCGCGTTGTAGGGGTTGTCGAGCACGAACTGCCCGTCGGTGGTGGTTATTATTTCGGCGCCGCCCTTTTTGAGCAGGGCGATTTCGTCTTCCGACGCCTGCCCCTGCGCGCCGACCCCCCAGATGTCGAGTTTGCCGACCCACTGTGGGACGTATCGCCACGTGCTGCAATAGATTTTCATTTTTGGCGCCCCCTCGTGCACGGCGTCGCAGAGGGCGATCATCTGCTTTTCGATGTCCTCGCGCTCGGCGAATGGCTCGTCGGAGATGTAGAATATGAAGCGGTCCATCCATCCCTTTCCCTCCAAATGCGCGGCTATTTGCCGCAGGCTTTCGACGAGGTATTCGCGGTATTTGGGGTTGAGGGCGGAGTGGTCGGAGGAGTTGTAGGGCCATTCGCCCGGGTAGGGGTTTTCGCCGAGGTACGGAGCGGGCGGCCGCGCCCAGCCAAAAGTTCCCGCCCTAAACGGCAGGTAAAGGCAGGGGAATTTGAGCTCGTTCAGGTAATATTCGGCCTCTTCGTCGAACTTTTTGAAGTCGGCGACGGGCTTGCCGTTTTCGAGCTTGAAAGATATTCCCGCCGGAACGGTGTCGGCGCTGAGCTTTTTGGACTTCAAATACTTCGCGGCTTCGCGGTGGGTGTAGTTTTTGTACTTTGCGCCGGCGGGGAGCCTGATGTCGAAAATCGCGCACACTTGCGGCTCGTCGGAAAGCGAGAATCCGTACACGCGGATTTTGTACGGTAGCGTCTTTAAAACTTTCCCGCCTGCGGAGAGCCTTATTTGCCCCTCGTATATGCCTGGCCTTGCGCCTTTGGGGGCTCTGAACGTCAAGTAGACGCCTTTCGTGGAGTTCGCGGGAAGATCGAACTTTGGCGATGGGATTATCGGGTCCGGGTACATGACGCCGAAGTTGTCCGGAGGCACAAAACGCTCGTAGGGCTTGAGGTCGGTGAAGTGGAAATATCTGCTCTGGGTGTCGATTGCGACATTGCCTATGTTTCCGATTTGCGGGGCGGGCAGGCGGGGAGATTCCTCCATGCCCAGAAAAGTTTTCACGCGGCTCCAGAAGGGCAGGTCGGCGTAGACGGGGGCGTCGGCGGAGACTTCGAGATTCTTTATTTCCGAATTGCCGCGGATGCCGAGCTGCATTCCCTCTTCCTCGTTGCCCGCCAGCTCGAGGTAGGGTTCGGTTTCGGGGCCCGGGGCGTCCGACGGGAAAATTTTTACGATGTTGTCGGTTTGCCACACCGAGAGCCGGCTGCCGTTTCCGCCGTCCGAAGCGTTTTCAATTCCCTTCATGTTCGCCTTGACGCATTCCGCGGCGATTATGCCGTCGTAGAGGTATTTTCCGCTCGTCGCCGTCAGGTGGACTTCCAAATTGCCGTCGCCGCGCGCGGGAATGGACATGGCGAACATCCTCCATTCTCCACCCTGTACCGGAGCTGAGTACGCGCTGAACTTTCCGCCCTTAGGCGAGAAGTGCGCGTGCACCGCGCCAGCCTTGCCGCCCGACATCTTGACCCATCCGGCAACGATGTATTCGGAGCCCGCGGACGCCGGAATCGACTGGCGGAATCCGCGCCATTCTTCCGGGCGGTTTTCCATGTCGAGCATCGCCGCGCGCTTTCCGTAGAGCCCGCCGTCCGCGATTTTCTCCGGTCCGTTTGCGTTTGAGATTCCCCAGCCTTGCGCTCCGGATTCAAAGCTCGGGTTTTTGAGCAGGTTTGCGGGCGAATTCATTATTTGCCCGAAAGTCTTGGCGTCGGCGGAGGCGGAGAGTTCGGCGTCGTAGTCGCTTAAAATGCCGCTGGCGAGCTTCGCGCGGGCTTCCGGCTTCTGGTTTTTCCTGTCCTTGTCGAGGTAAATGTAAACCGTCTTTTCCGAGCGCGGCGCGATTTCCCCGACGGAGGCGATGAGGTACCCCGAGGCGAGGAAGAACGGCGTTTCTTTGCCGTCCGAGACTGCGGCGAAAGCCTCCTTGCCGTAGTTGGCGTTAGTTATTCTGTTAATCGGAATGGCGGCGAGGGCGTTTTTCTTGGGTATGTCCGAGAAATTTGGGACGCCGATTTTGATTCTCGACGGGTACTTTTCCGCCGGTAAATGCCATTTTGCGTCCTCTCCGGAAGCGGACAATTCGAGGGATTCCGTCTTTACGACCGCCGCCGCAGGCTGCGGCTTGCGGGATTTTTCGATTTTGACGTGCAGGTCGTCGAAAAACGCCCTGCCTTCCGAGGCGTACAGGACGGTTCCGAATCTCACTGATTTTACGCCCTCGGGGACGACGCCCTCAAACTCTATTTTCTTCCAGTCGAACGTGCCGGAGTTTTGGTCTTTGTGAATATTTTTCGGGCCGACGTGGATGTAGAATCCGGCTTTTCCCTTGACGTTCTCGCCGCGCACCCAGCCGGAAAATTTGAATTTGTCGCCGGCTTCCGCGGGGAATTCGCGCGAGATGCAGACCCATTGGGGCTTTGAGCCCTTTTCGGCGACGGTAGAGGCGCACTTCCCGCCGCCCCTGCCGCCCGCGGCGGCGAGTTCGTTGCGATAGGTTTCCCGCGAATTGTCGTTCCAATTTTGCGGCGGAAATTTGCCGCCGGCTTCAAAGTCGATTTTTTCCTCCGCGTCGGACGCGGCGGAGACGTCGAGGTTGGAGGGCAGTTCCCACGCGGCGGGATTGTCGAAATACACCCACGCGCGCGTCTTGCCGTTCGGCGCGCATGCGACGGGAATGGCGAGCTCCGAATTTTCCGAAAGCGTTTCCGAATCGGGGACGACGGCGAAGAGCAGCTCGCGCCCGTTTTCCCCCACGACGCGCAGCTCCTTCGCCGGGCGCCCCGCGATTCCGAGGTCTTTTGCCGAAACGAGGGATATTTTTCCGTCGAGCGTTTCGCCGCCCCTGTTTTCAAACGCTATCTCGACCCGCTTTGCGTGCGGCCTCCCGCCGTCGAGATAGAGCGGGGAATGCCACGGTTCGGCGGAAGCGCAGAGCGCCGAGAGAGCCGCCGACGAAAAAGCCGGTAAAATTTTCCAAAACCTCGTCATATGCCGTCCTTTCATTGGGATATAAAACGATTAAAGCAAAAAAAAACGGCGGCGGGCAATGCAAATGTACCGGCAATAATTTTATTTTCCCGATGGAGAGGGTACCGCGCCCAATTGCGCAAGCATCGAAAAAAGGTCGGGCAGACCGCGTTCAAGCACGATTTTTCCATCGCGAAGGCGATATATATTTATTGCCGCTACGCGAATAGGTTTTCCGGTGGCGGGTATTCCCATAAAAGGCCGAGTCTGGGTGCCGCTCATCGTAAAGCGGATGACTACATTATCCCCTTCGGAAATCATCTCCTCTGGCGTCCAATGAATGTCCGGCATTGCTCCGCGCATCATGTCGAGCGCTGCGGCATATCCCTCTAAGCCTTTTAGAGGTTCGGTCGAAGTGGGAGCGTAGAATACGGCATCCGGTGCGATGATTCCCCTGCCTATCGAGGTTGCCCGTATTTATGAATTCCGCGAAACGCCCCATTGTCTTTTTGTTTTGTTCAATATCCATAGAAGAATTGGTTTGTATGGAACTCAATGTATGGATGAGTTGTTAAAATGCAAGGAAAGCCGTCGGGGGCGGATATGAACGGCAGTTTGAAAATTCAATCTCCCGCGCTTCCGCCATAGGGGAAAATAAAAAACCCGAACAAAATGTTCGGGCTATTTTTCTTAACCCTCTGGCGAAATCGCGGAATTGAACTGCGCTGCCGCTTGCCCTGCGGGTTTTTGGCTGTCGCCAAAAATTCCATCCCCGCATTTCCGCCATAAATAAAAGGAGAGGTTCTTTCGAACCTCTCTTTTATTTAACCCTCTGGCGAAATTGCGGAATTGAACTGCGCTGCCGCTTGCCCTGTGGGTTTTTGGCTGTCGCCAAAAATTCCATTCCCGCATTTCCGCCATAAATAAAAGGAGAGATTCTTTCGAACCTCTCTTTTATTTAACCCTCTGGCGTCCCCACGGGGATTCGAACCCCGGTTCTTGGAATGAAAATCCAATGTCCTAGACCGGGCTAGACGATAGGGACTCTCCAAAGAATTTTGAAGCGTTTATAAGAAACTATGCGCTTGCGCATGGCAAGCCTTTTTTTGCCGCCCGCCGAAAATATTTTGCGCCGCGCGCGGCAAGGTTTCGATATGCCGCGCGCAAAGCCGGATTTTGGCGCGCGGATTGGAAACTCGGGAAGCGTCGGGCCGCCGCCTGTTTTGGCTCCGAGGGTTTGGGCAGGATGCCGGGCGGCGTGTTGGGCGGCGCTTTTTCTCGCCCGCGCGCGATATTTCTTGCGGAAGAAAACGCTTTGTGAAAAATACGGTCAATTCCCATATGGACCAGGACTCGCCCAAGTCTCAAATAGACAGCCTTCGCGCGCAGATAGCCGAGCACGAGCGGCTGTACCGCATAGAAAACGCGCCGGTAATTTCCGACGACGATTTCGACATACTCGTGCGCAGGCTGCGGGAGTTGGAGGAAAAATATCCGCAGTTCGCCGACGAGTCTTCGCCGACGCGCGCGGTCGGAAACGACCTGACGGAATCTTTCGCGTCGGTCGCTCACATCGCCCCGATGAAGAGCCTCGACAACGTGTTCAATTCCGCTGAGCTCGAAGAGTTTGACTCGCGCCTGCACAAAACGTTGGGCGCGGAAGGCGAGTTCAGATATTGCGTGGAGCCGAAAGTGGACGGGGCGGGGGTTTCCGCCGTATACGAGCGCGGGAGGCTTGCGCGGCTTCTCACGCGCGGCGACGGCGCGAAGGGCGACGACATAACGCGCAACGCTTTCGTTTTGCGGAATCTTCCGGAACGCCTATCGGGGCGGAACATTCCGGAGCTGCTCGAAATCCGCGGAGAGGCGTACATGACGCGCGCGGAGTTTGCCAGGCTTTCGGAGCTTGCCGTATCGGAGCGCGGAGGAGACGAGGAGAACGGCGGCGGGCCGGCAAAGAGGAAGGCGCCCTATGCCAATCCGCGCAACCTCGCGGCGGGAACCCTCAAGCTGCTCGACAGAAAAATTCTCGAGGGACGGAATTTGGAGGCGGTGTTCTACTCGCTCGGGGCGGCGGAGGGCTTCGAGCTTAAAAGGCAGTCGGAGCTCGCGGAGATTCTGCGCGGGTGGGGACTTCCGTCATTTTCGTGGACGGAGCTCGGAGACGGCCCCAAGGGGGCTTTCAAGCGCATTTGCGAGCTCGAAGAGGTGCGCGCGGATTTCCCGTACAACACGGACGGGGCGGTCGTCAAGCTCGACGACTGCTCTCTGCACGCCGCCGCCGGAATGACGTCGCATGCTCCGCGCTGGGCTGTAGCGTGGAAGTACCGCGCGGAGCGCGCGCGCACGCGCCTCAACGCGATTACCGTGCAGGTGGGGCGGACGGGGGCGGCGACTCCGGTTGCGGAGCTCGAGCCCGTGTTCATTTCGGGCAGCACCGTCTCGCGCGCGACCCTGCACAACGCCGGAAACATCGCCGAAAAGGACATCCGCGTGGGCGACACCGTTGTGATAGAAAAGGCGGGCGAGATAATCCCCGCGGTTTTGGAGGTAGTAAAGGAGCTGCGTCCCGCCGGTTCCGTTCCCTACGAATTTCCCGAAAACTGCCCCGAATGCGGCTCCCCATTGCGCAAGTACGGCGAAAAAATGCTTTACCGGTGCCCGAATCTATCGTGCCCGAGCCAGGTTCGCGGGCGCATAGCGCACTTCGCCTCGCGCGGCTGCATGGACATCCGCGGGCTCGGCGCGGCTGCGGTGGACAAGCTCGTCGAGACGCTCGGAGTAAAGGATCCCGCGGACATATATTCGCTGACCCGCGAGGACGTGATGAAGATCGACAACTTCAAGGACAAGAGCGCGGACAACCTCGTATCCTCCATCGCCGCGTCGAAAAAGCGCGAGCTGTGGCGGCTGATTTTCGGGCTCGGGATTCTCGAGATAGGCGAGCAGTTCGCAAAGGATTTGGCGCGCAAATACGGCTCGCTCGACGCGCTCATGCGCGCGCCTCTCGAAGATTTGGAGTCCGCGCGCGGCCTCGGCTCGAGCTCAAAGAAAAAGGGCGGGGAAGCGGGCTCGGTGCGCGCGCTTTCGATACGCGCGTTTTTCGACGACCCCCACAACAGGGCTCTCATCGAGCGGCTGCGGGCGGCGGGGCTCAATTTCGGCTCTGAGGGGGCGGCTGCGGAAGCGCGGGAATCGGAGAGCCTGCCTTTGGCGGGTAAAGTTTTCGCTTTTACGGGCGCGCTCAAAAGCATGGGCAGGTCTAAGGCAAAGGAAATCGTCGAGGGGCTCGGCGCGCGCACTTCGGCGTCGGTGACGCGGGGGACGGATTTTCTCGTATCGGACGGAAAGTCGGACGGCGACAAGGCGGCAAAGGCGCGCGAATACGGCACGCGCGTTTTGTCCGAAGATGAATTTTTGAAAATGGTGGAGGGCGCGGAGGCCGCTGAGAGCGGCGCGGGCGAGCCCGCCGTTTCGGAGTCGGGGCAGATGTCGCTCGGCATTTGAGCCGCGCTGCGGCTTTGTCGGGGCGCGCCGGACGGCTGCGGGCGGCTTGCGATGAAATGCGCGAATTGCGCGGTTGACTCCGCGCGGAAAAATCCCCGGTTAAATCCGCCCGCGCCTGCCGAGCGCGGCGGCCAAAAGGGCGGCAACGGCCGCTATCGCAGCCGCCGAGGGCTCGGGAACGCTCACCGTGAGCATTAGGGAATTTTCCCCCGTCCATTCGAGTTCCGCCGATCCGCCCGACGCGAGCCGGAGGTTCCTTATTTCCACGTCGTCGGACACTATGTCGCTCCATCCCTCGCCGAGCGAACCTGCGGAAATGAGGGCGTATTCTCCTACCCCGATTTCGGCATTTGCGAAATCGAACACGATTTTGTCGAGACGCTGAAATTCCCCTTTGACTGAAATTAGCGCCTCCTGCGCGTTGAGCGCGCCGTCGGGGACGACGATTGTCAAAATCCCCGTTCCGTCGGCGGCGAGATTTCCGCCCACGTTTATCCTCTTGGCGAAAACCGTCAGGCTGCCCCTGCTTGTTATGGAGAGGTCGCCGGTTGACGATAAGGAATCAAAATATCCGTTTTTGTGGGAGACGCTGCCGAATATCGTTTCTCCGCGCTCAAAATATGCCGCACCGAATCTTGCGGTGAAATTCTGCTGGGCGGCGATGGGGTCTATCGCAAATGTCGTCGAGCCTCCGCCCCTGCTGTAAAAGGAGTTTGTGGAAAACGAAAAGCTCTCCTGTTCGGAATTTGCGGAGCCGAAAGTCACCGTCGCGTCCTGCGAATATATGAAATAGAAATGCGGAGATTGCTGTACGGACAGGGTTTCCGCCAATACGAGATTCGGATAGGGGGCGTAGAGGAAGTTCTCGCCCTGGGCGTCTTGGTATGTCACGTCCCCAAAGGCCAGCCATTTGCTCGAATTAATCGATTGGAGCGATTGCAGCGCGCTTCCCGTTCCGGAAATGTCTATTCTGTTGTTTGCCCCCCAGATCCTCGTAGGCTCCGAGCCGCTGTCGTCTTGGAAAGCGTAGAAATTCGAGGCGTCGGAAATATCGTTGGTTGTGCCCGGGGCGAAGTCCGTCCCGCCCATGAATATATTGAAATAAGGCGCCTGGGCGAAAGCTGCCGCGGCGGAAAAAGCGGCGCAAGCCAATAGGGAAAGAATTTTTTTAATCATAAATTTTTTATCTCAAAAAACTTTAACTATGTCAAATTATTTCTCTCAATCAATTTTCATAAGCCTTGCGTGCTTGCCCGCGGCTATGCGGCAATTTCCGCGCGTTTTCGTTTTCGCAGGGAGAGCCGAATTTTGCGCAGATGGGCGGCGGCTCTGGAAGCCGCGGCGTTGGACATGCGACGCTTTCAGATTGCGGAATCCGCCCTGGCGCTTTTCGGGGCGGAGCATTCCCGCGCCGTTTGAAATGCGCGGCGTTTCCCCATTGCGCGCGGAGGCTTTTTTTTGGGGAAAGCGCATTTATGGCGTTTCAGCCCGCGCGGGGATTTTGGAGAGGAAATTTTAAGGGCAATTTTTTCTTCCCGCCATTTGCGCGCGCAAATGGGCGAAAAAAGCTTCCGCCGTATGGAGGGCGGCGCGGCGTTTGTTTTCTTTGCGCGGCGTATGGATAAGAGCGGCGGGGAGCCCGTGCGCCCGCCGGTTTCGGCGGCTTTAAAGAGGCCCCTGCGGGGAGTCTTCGCGCACTTTTATTTCCACGCCGGGTTTAGATGGTTCGCGCAGCCTTATGCTGCCGATTTTGTACCTCTTCTTCCCGTCGCCGCCGTCGAGGGGCAACTCGTAGATAGGCGTGCCGTCGCGCTTGCCGACCGACACGTACACGTCGCAGTCCCCGGCCTTTGTGGACGGGGTGACGGGGCCGGCGTAAAATTCCGCGCCGTTGCGCTTTTCCATTTTCAGCGTAAATTCGTTGAAAAATTCTCGCGGCGTCTTGAAGCCTATCCGGAATGCGGGGGAGCTCTCGACGAATTTCGGCTCGCCCTTTGGGGCGACCGGCAGGTTTTTCACGTCGAGCGATTCGTCCACGAGAACCGCCACTATCCCGCCTTTGGAGTCCTTTATGGTGAGGGCGGGGAATCCGCCGCGGTAGCACGGGGCGACGCCGAGGTTTGCCCATTTGAATTTTACCGGAAATTTTTCGCCGATTTCGACCGCCGCCGGAAATTTTATCTCGGCGGGAAACAGCCTGTACCCGAGGCGCATGTTTATCTTTTCTACGAACTCTTTATTCTCTTTGTAGAAGCGGTCGGGCCACCAGTGCGCAGACATGTAGCTTGCGTGGTACTCGACGGACATTCCCGGAAGCCATTCGAGGGTGTCGGAGGGCTCCAAATGGTAGCCGTAATTGCCCGTCCTGCCCGAGTAAAAGTAGGCGCACCAGCCCATGTCGGGGTTTATCAGCGCCTTTCGGTTGTCCTCCGGACGAAAGATTTCGATGCGCCCGAACCCGCGAGGTCGGCTGCGGAAAATAGCGATGCGGCGGCTAAAACGGCATAATTTTTCATATCGGCATGATGGCGCAAAAGTTCCGAGATGTCAATTTCTCCGTTTTGGCGTTCGCATCTTGCAAGTTAGCGCGGGCAAAAAAAATCCCCCGCGCGCGGGGGATTTTTTCGGACGGCATAGTCAAAGTTTAGCGGCGGCGCCCGCGCAGGACGGACAGGATGACTGCCGCCAAACCGAAGAGCGCCGCCGCCTGCGCGGGTTCGGGAATCGTGCCTATTAGCGATATGTTCAGCCCGTGCGCCGTCGAGAGGATTTCGTATTCAAGGCCCGAGATTTCGACACCGTTATAGACGAATTCGGCTTCGTATTTCGATACGTCCCCGAACGATCCGGAGTCGGAAACAAGCAGAGAAAATTCGTCGCCCTCAAACGTCGTGTCGGGCGCGAAATCCGACAAATCCACCTCAAAAACATATCTTGCATCGTCTCCGCCGACTTGGGCTATGCCGCTTTCCGATACGAGCGCGCCCCTGTTTATCTCTATTTTTATCTTGCCGCCCGCCCAGTCTATCCCGCGCGCGTAGAGCGTCCCGCCGTCGCCTTCGGAGTCCATTGCGGCGACGGCGAGCGCCCCTCCCTCTATGCGTATGCGCGAGAGCTGCGCGGTTTCTTGCGTAGAAATCGCAAGAGTTCCGCCCTTTATGACGGTTCCGACGGAATCCGGATCGTTTCTATTCCACACGCTTTGCGAATTGTTCGAAATCTGGCGGATAGTTTGCGTGGCGTCCGCCGCCCCGTCCATTACCACGGTTATTTTCGACAATTTGACGCTTGCCGCCCAGTCGTCCATCAGTATGCCCTTGAACGAGGCGTCGGAGGAGTTGGAGAACACGAGAGTCGTCTGCCCTTCGGCGTTGTCGGCGAAATTGTTTCGGACAATACCCGTTCCGTCGATTCCGCCCACTCGCACGACGGCGGATTTCGACTGGCTGTACGCCGACTGGTTGTTTATGTACCAGATGGCCGTGTTCTGGTCGTTGGGGTTGGAGGGAAGCGCGCCGTTGAGGGTCATGCGCCCGACGTCCGCCGACAGGAAATTGTCCGACGCGCTATTGTAGCGGTACGCCTCCGCGCCGTTGCGGAAAGACATGCTGAAAATGGTCGAAGCCGAGGTAGGCTCGGCGGAGTTCGCCCCTATTGAGGCGGAGCCGATTTCCACCTGTTGGAAGCGGTTCAAAGAGTAATTGCGCGCCGATCCGTCTCCGGAGGAATACATAGTCATCTTGTCGGCGGCGAGCGACGGAGAGGCGTCCTCCGACGGGCCGTTGAGGGTCATTGAGGTTTTGAAAACGAATTCGCCGACGCGCGGCTGGTTGTCGTCCGAAAAATATTTGACCGCAATCTGGCTTGCCGCCCCGGGATTTGCTTCCGAGTCGAAAATGAATACGTTTCCAGCCATCCACGAATAGTCGTTTCTTACCGCGCCGGCGGAGGGGCTCCACGATTGGGGGTCGTCGAGCGAATAGTAGGTTTCCGTTCCCACATAGCCGTATTCGGTTGCGGAGAGCGCGGAGAAAGCGAAAATGAGGCTTGCAAGCGGCGTCAGGCGGGCGGCGAATTTAGTATGCATAAGGCAGTTGCAACGAATTGTTAAAACTGTGTTTTTTTACCAAAATGTCGAAAAATAGTCAAGAAGGTTTTGCGTATGCGCAGGTTATGTTGCGGTTTGCCCGCGCGAAAGAGCAGATAAATGGACGGAAAGATTGCGCGCCGCCCCATTCCCGCAGGGTTGCCGCGGGGAATTTGCCCGCTGGCGGGCGCGTTTTCGCGCGGGCATTGCGAGGAAGGTATGCGGGAGGTTTTTGTGGCGGATGAGAGAAAGCGTTTCATTGCCGCTCAAAAGGAGCGCGGCGGCAATCCAAATTCTTGCGCGGCGAAATCTGGATTTATATATAGATATGCAACCTGTCCGCTTCGCGAAACCCGCGCGGCCTGCCGCCCAATCGCCTATCCGATTGCGCCGCGGCGGGAGCAGGCGTATGCTGCGGATTTTGCCGCGCGCCTCGCCGCGCCCTTTGCATTCTCGCCGTCGAGAATCGCCGAGACGAACCCTGCGGTGAATGCGTCGCCCGCGCCGACGGTGTCTACGACTTCTACCGGCTCCGGCAGCCCCCTTGCGGGCTCCTCTCCCCGGGCGAACACGATATGCCCTTCTGCGCCGAGCGTGCACGCGAGGAATTTCAGCGAAAATTCTTCCGCGATTTCCTCCGCCATATCCCGAAGCTCCGCGCATTTGCGGGAGAAGAGGAGCCCGTGGACGATAGGGAGCTCCGAGTCGTTGAGCTTGAGCATGTCCGCGCATTCGAGGGATTCGGCGAGGATTTTTGCGTCAAAATAATTCTGGCGCAGGTTGGCGTCAAACACTTTCAGGCAGGAAGGTTTGAGGGTTTTCAGAAGCGCGAAAAGGGTTTTTCTCGAAGTCTCCGAACGCTGGGCGAGCGTGCCGAAGCAGAAAGCGCCGCAGCCGGCCGCGATTTCCGCGGCGGCCTCCGAAAGCCCGATTTCGTCCCACGCGGCGGGGCGGCGTATGTCGTAGGCGGGCAGTCCGTCGGGGCCTTCGGATACGTCAACAACCCCGGTGGGAATACCCGGAAGGACGGCGACGGCGCGAGCGTCTACGCGGATTTCGGCGATTTTCGCAAGCGCGGCCCCGCCGAGCTCGTCGCCGCCGACCGCGCTTATTATCGCGCAATCGCATCCGAATTTGGCGCAGAAATACGCGAAGTTAAGCGGCGCCCCTCCGAGGGTTTTTGAATCCCCGAAGCGGTCCCAGACGATTTCCCCGAACGAGGCGATTTTATTTTTCACGCGGATCCTTTCCGACGCCGGCTTTTGCGCGCTTTTTTTCGCGCTCGTCGATTATCACGGAAATTATGTAGACCGCCACCCCTACGGTGATGCCGCAGTCGGCGACGTTGAAGGCGGGCCACCTGTATTCGACAATCGGCAGGTGGACGTCTATGAAGTCTATCACGTGCCCGTAGCAGATTCTGTCGAAGAGGTTGCCGACGACTCCTCCCGCGAATATCCCGAGGGCGAGCTGCCCGCATCTGGTGTCGAAGCCGAGTTGGTTTCTGAAAATCCAGACGGCGGCGAGCGCGAGCAGGGCTATTGAAGACAGCAGGTAGGTCCGCCCCGAGAGAATCCCCCACGCGGCGCCCTCGTTTGTGATGTGCACTATGTAGAGAAAGCCGTCTATCACCGGGATCGGCGAGCTGCCGGAGCCGAAGTGGTAGGTGGGGTTGCCGCGCTCCCACGGAATATTGGCGACGACGGCGAGCTTTGTGAGCTGGTCGAGCGCGAACACGCCGAACGCCGCGGCGAAAAACGCGGCGGAAGACGCCTTTTTTGTGCCGGTTTGTTCCAATGCGGTTCGGAATCAGGAGGGCATGTCCTCGTCTTCGGCGGAGTCCGAAGCGTCGATGTCGTATATGGAACGCTGCACCGACTTTATCTTTTTGCTTTCGGCCTCCTTTATCTCCTGGCCGCGCTTGGTGCACCTCGTGAACGGTATGGCTTCGAGCCTCGATTCGGGAATGGGCTCGCCGGTCACTTCGCATATTCCGTATGTGCCGTTTCTGATGCGCTCTATCGCCGCGTCGATTTCGGCTATGATCTCCTTTTCATTGGAGAGCAGGTTGTACGCCATGTCGCGCTCAAAGCTCTCGCTCCCCGCGTCGGCGAGGTGCTGTCCGTAAGAGGACAGGTCGCCGGAGTCTTCCTTGGCGGAGCGTTTGAGGACTTCCTCCGATATGCTCTCCGCGCCGCGCGAGTGGCGTTTGCGCAGATCGACGAGCATATTGTAGTACTTTTTCCACTTGCGCGGGATTTCCCTTTCCCTGTGCTTTTCGAGCGACGGGGTTTCGACGGGGTTGAAGCCGAGAATGTCGAATATGCTTGCGGCGGCGACGGGGTTTTTCGGCGACGACGTCGCCTTGAACGGAACGGGGGCGGCTGGGCCTTTCGCAGACGCGGCCTTTTCGTCCGCGCTTTTGGAGGCGGCCTTCGCCTGCTGCTGCCCCGAGCCGGAAGCGCGCATTTCGAGGTACGCGTCGAGGTCTTCGAGGGTGAAGGCGATTGAGTCGGACGCGCGTACGCGGACCTTTTTTTGCGGTTTGGGAATTTCCGGAGTTTCGGAAATCTTCGCCGCGCGCTCGGCGGGCTTGGGCGATATTTTTATCGAGATTTTGCCGCCATTTTTCGCGCCCTTCGCCGCTTTCGCTGGCTTCTTTTTTGGAGCGGATTTGAGCGGGGCTTGGATGGAGGGCTTTTTCGCCGAGGAACCCTCCGGTTTTTTTGCGGGGGCGGATTTCAGCGACGCCTTGAAAACCGCCTGCCTTGCGCCGGCCGCGGGTTTCTTTTGCGCGGAGGCCTTTTGTCCGGACGCTGCGGATTTTTTCGCCGCCGCTTTTTTCAAGGAGCCCGAAACGGCCGCCGCTCCCTTGGCGCGCTCGGGTTTTGCGGCGGGCTTGGGGGCGGACTTTTTGTTCGTCTTTTTTGCGGCTTGTTTTTTCGTCATATGCTTTGCGACATTGCTTTTTTGCACCGCGGGCAGATTCCGTCCCCGGGGAGGTCCGGCAGAACCCTCCAACACCTGGAGCATCTGCGCCCTTCGGCTTTCGCGGCGCGGACTCTCGGGGTTTCAAAGTCGCCCTCCGAAACTTTCACGGAGGAGACTATGAATATCTCCGGCAGATTGGCGGAAAATTCGCGCAGGGCTTTCGCCTCGGGCGAGCCCGCGCCGGCTTCGATTTCTATTTCGGCCTCGAGGCTCTTGCCTATTTCCTTGCCCTGGCGCAGCTTTTCTAGCTCCTCATTGGCCTTTTCTCGCAGTGCGAGGATTTTCTCCACGCCCGCGCAGGCTTCTTCGTCCAGGTATTCTTCGCCGATTTTCGGCCAGTCTTGCAGGTGCACGGAATTTTCGGAAAATTCCGCGCCGTTTTTAAACGAGAACGCCTCGTCCGCGGTGAAGGTGAGAATCGGGGCCGCCGCTTTTATGAGGGCGTCGCTTATGATGTCTATGGCAGTCTGCGACGAGCGGCGCTCGGGGGAGTTTGCGGCATAGGTGTAGAGCCTGTCTTTCAGAATGTCGTGGTACACGCGCGACAGCGTCACGCCGCAGAAGTTGTCGAGCAGCTTGTAGACTTTGTGGAATTCGTAGGCGTCGTAGGCCTTTTCCGCCTCTTCAAGGAATTTGGCGGCCTTGAATATCGCCCACTTGTCGAGCGCGTCGAGCTTTTCGGGCGGGACGGCGTCGCTGGCGCGGTCGAAGTCGTAGAGGTTCCCGAGCTGGTACATTATGGTGTTGCGCACGCCGCGGTAGGCGTTGGCGATGTGCGAGAGTATGTCTTCGGAAATCGGAATGTCGTTCTGGTAGTCCACCGAGCTTATCCAGAGGCGCACGATGTCCGCGCCCCATTTCCCGACGTACATGTCGGAGGTCTGCGGCTTGCCGTCGCTGGACTTTGAAATCTTCTTGCGGTCCTGCCCCACGACGAACCCGTGCGTTATCACTTTTTTGTACGGAGCCTCTCCGCGCGCGGCCACCGCCGTCCAGAGGGAGCTCTGGAACCAGCCCCTGTGTTGGTCGGAGCCTTCCAGATAGAGGTCGGCGGGCCAGCTGAGGTCGGGGTTGCGCATGAGGGTCGCGATGTGGCTCGTGCCGGAGTCTATCCAGACGTCGAGGGTGTCGGAGCTCTTGCGGAGCTTGTCGGGCGACGGCCAGTTCGGGGGCAGGGGCGCGCCGTCGAGAATTTCGGCGGCTGATAGGCTGTACCACATGTTGGTTCCGAGCGTCTCCACTTTGCCGGCGACGAATTTGACAACTCCGGCGTCGAGGTAGGCCGCGCCGTCCTCGCCGTAGAAGGCGGGAATGGGCACGCCCCATGAGCGCTGCCTTGAAATGCACCAGTCGGGGCGCGACTCCACTGCGCCCCTGATCCGGTTCTCTCCGCGCGCGGGCAGCCATTCGACTTTCGATATGGCGTCCAGAGCCTCTTTGCGCAGGCCGTCCTTGTCGAGCGACACGAACCACTGGTCCATCGCCCTGAATATCACGGGCGTCTTGGAGCGCCAGCAGTGCGGGTACTGGTGGACGATCTCCGCCGATTTCAGCAGCGAGCCGTTGGAGGATATTATCCCGAGAACCTTTTCGTTTGCCTGGCTCTTGCCCGAGGAATTTTCAAGGACGCTCAGGCCGACGAGTTCGGCGGGCACCCGTCCGTCGTCGGCGTATTTGCCGTCGTCGTCGATGGGGGAATAGATTTCGAGGCCGTTGTCGAGCCCGACCTGATAGTCTTCGAGCCCGTGGCCGGGCGCGATGTGCACGACGCCCGTGCCGGAGTCGGTCGTCACGTAGCGCGCGCAGAACACTTTGCTCTTGCGGCTTATGAAAGGGTGATAGGCGGCGATCCCCTCAATGTCGGAGCCCTTGCCGAGCGGCGAGACTTTCGCGCCGTCGAGATCGCAGTCTTTTATGAAAGAGTCCGCGAGCGGCAGGGCGACTATGAATGTTCTGCCGCCCGCCGAAACCGCGCAGTATTCCACGTCGGGGTTTACCGCCATCGCGAGGTTGGAGGGCAGAGTCCACGGGGTCGTCGTCCATATGACGATTTCCGCGCCCGAAAGCCCGAGGCGTTTGTTTGATTCTTCGTCGAGCTTGAAAGCCACCCATATCGAGGTGCTGACGTGTTCGGCGTACTCGATTTCCGCCTCCGCCAGAGCCGTCGCGCAGGGGATCGACCAGTAAACGGGCTTCTTGCTGCGGTAGACGAGGCCCCTTTCGACGAACGCCGCGAACGTCCGCAGAATGTCGGCTTCGTATGCGGGATTTTTTGTCTTGTATTCGTTTTCCCAATCGGCGAGCACGCCGAGGCGCTCGAACTGCGCGCGCTGCCTCTCTATGAAGGACTCCGAAAATTTCGCGCACTCCTCGCGCAGCTGGGGTATGTCGAGCTCCCTCTTGTCTTTGCGCAGCTGCTTCACGACCTTGTGCTCGATCGGCAGCCCGTGACAGTCCCAACCCGGGACGTAGGGGGTCGCGAAGCCCCTCATCGTCTTGTAGCGCAGTATGGCGTCTTTCAGAATCTTGTTGAGCGCCGTTCCGATGTGCACGTCGCCGTTGGTGAACGGCGGGCCGTCGTGCAGGACGAATTTCGGGGCGCCCGCGCGCGCCTTTTGAATTTTTTTGTACAGTCCGGTTTTCTTCCAGTGCTCTATGCGCGCGGGCTCGCGCCTCACGAGGTCGCCGCGCATGGGGAATTTTGTGTTGGGAAGGTTTAGGGAACTCTTGAAGTCTGCTTCCGGCATTTTTCAGTGTGTGTGATTTGCGCGCCGCGCTGCGCGCGCGACGCCGTTAAACGGCATTGGGTTGCGGTCAGAACGGGAACATGTGAAAGCCGCCGTCCTCGGATTCCTTTTCGGAGATGCGCTCTTCGGTCTTGCGCTCGACTTCCGCCGCCCTCTCTTTGGAATCCCTCGCCTCCGGGACCTCGATTTCGGCGGAGGCCGCGGCGAGCTTGGCGGAGCGCAGGCGTTTTTTCAGGGCGCGGTTTTCCGCGCGTATTTTGGAGATTATCTCGGCGTCGAACTTCGCCTGCTCCGAAATTTTGGCTTTGAGCTGCGCCACCTGCTCTTCGAGGGCTTTTACGCGCTCTTTGAGCGCGGCTGCGGATTCCGAACCTTCCGCGGCGAACGCGCCCGAACCCAAAGCGGACAGCGCGGCCAACATCGCTATTGTCGAGGCAAATTTTTTCATGGCGCAAAAATCAAACAGAAGACGGAGCGGTTTGCAACTTTTTATTGAATTGCCTTTTCGGAGGCAATCCTCCAATATCGGGCGAGTATGAAAAAATTGACCCTCATAATCGCAATCGCGGCCGTTGCCCTGTTTCTCGGCGGCTGCTCCACCACAAACGAAAGCGGCGTTGAAATCAGCAAGGGCTGGTTTGCCATGGCTCAATAGTTTTGGCGCGTAGCTGCGTCGGAAACGCCGTGAAACCGCTCGCGGCCGAATGTGCCGTGCAGGGATTTTTGGGAATAGCGCAGGAAACCCCGTTGCGCGGGCGGTGGGCGCAAGCGGCTCGCCATTTTCAGCGGGCGCGGCGGTTTTGTCCGTCCGCGCCCGCATTTCGCCGTGAATTCCGAAGGTTTTTTCTTCATAAGCGCGTTTGCATTTATGTGAAATCAGATTTCCGGAGGGCGCCAGTCCTTTCGCGGGGATGGGCATGTCGGGAAATTCCGGGGGATTGGACCGATTCCGCAATCGCGGCCGCAAACGGCGCGGAACGCGGAAAAAAGGCGAATGCGATAAGGGGAGGTTCGCGGTTGCGACTGCGCGATCGTGCAGGGCGACATTTCGCGGAGAGGGCAGAAACCCCGAGGGCCGTTATAATACCGTGGGTTTTAGAATCGTAAGAGGGCCGATATAAATCTCCGCAATTTCGACTCCCGCCGCGCATTTCGGATTGCGGGCGCAAAAAAATGCGGGGAAGTTTTCCCTCCCGAGCCGTCTGACAGGTTCCGCGGCGTCTCCGCGCAATATGGCGCATGCGCCAAACGAAACGAAATTCTCGTTTCCTCGCGCCGTATGCCGCATTTTGCCCCGAGAGATCTCAAACCTGCGGATGCGCTCCGCAAGATTTCTGCGGGACGCAGACCCGCGCCAAAAAAGGAAAGGTGCGCCCAGCGAAAGGCGCACCCGTTTTTAGCTTCTGTTTTATGTGAGAAATTTCAGAACTTCGGGTGGCAGATGATAGTGTCGCCCGCCGCGACGACGGCGTCTTCCCCCTCGCTCCAGACTGAATCGTTCACGAGGACTTTGAAAGTGACGTTTCCCTTCGGAACGGACTGTTCCCAGAGCCATTCGTCTTCGCCGACGCATTGCATCGGGACGCCGGCGTTCCAGTCGAGGCCGCCGCCGAGTCCGCGAATAAACAGCTGGTTTCCCCAGCCGGCGTCATACTTGGCGATGACCCTCGTAAGCTTTCTTCCGGACGGAGATTTGCAAGCTCCGCCGGATTTGCACGCGCAATCCTGAGCTTTCGCCGCCGCTTTTTGGGAAACCGGAGCTTTCTTGGCAACGGTCTTGGTTGTTGCTTTTTTAGCTGTCTTTTTTGTGGCAGACATTTGGGTTCTCCTTTCCAGATAAAGAAATTTATTAGATCTCTTTAATTCTTATGCGTATTATCTTCCGACGGCGCAAAACAAATCAAGCATTAAATTTTTTTATTTCGGAGGCGCGATCGGCCTTTAAAGTTTGCGCCATTTATATCGGATTAAACGCGAAAATCTTTAAATTGTTTCATGCGGCGTATGAAATTCGCGGGGGAGTGGGAGGGCTAATGGGCGATTTTGCGCGGGCGGTTTGGAAGTGGAGGAGGGGGGGCTTTCGGAAATCGGGAAAGGCGCGAAATTGAATTGGAAGAAGGAGATGATTCTGTAAAAAAAAATAGATTGACATAGTTAAGGCTCTTATATATGCCAATTAAAAAATTAATTCCAATCCGCTTTCTATGAAAAAGATATTCCAATCGTTTTCGCTGTTCGTCGTTTTCCATATTTCCGCATATGCGGCGGCGCAGGAAAACACATATTATATATGGGCGGGAGCCACTGCCGTATACGGGGAAGCCAATCCTCTCAATTCGGAAAGTTGGAGCGTTTCGGACACTGAATACGCAGCGCCTCCGGAAGGGACCGACATGAATTCGCCCGACGCCAACTGGGTGTTCGACTACGGGGCGTATCTGCCCGTTTCCGGAAGGCAGGACAACATCTATTACAGGATCGGAACTTCAATGTTCCAGGTGAACTCCATTTCGATAATAAACCACGACGCCGCGGACACCGGATATTGGGCGAGCGACGGCTTTCACGAGACGGGGGGTTCCACGGGAATAAAGCTCGTTTCAAGCGTTTCAAATCCATACTGGAACATCGGCGCATTCACGTATACCGGCGCGGCCGGTTCTTGGGACAGGGGAGTCCAGCTTGCCTCGGCGAATACCGACGCGGCGCAGGCGGAAGTCGCCGTGGGCGAGATGAACATAGGCTATGGGGAAAATACGACAAGTTTCAACATAGGCTCCGACGCCGCCGGAACGGTCTACGCCACGATAGACGAGGGCGACACGCACGCGGGGGACGCCGTTAGACTCTCGGATTCCTCCGGCCCGAAACGCCTTACCGTTACGGGAGATTTCAACATACACGGCAACGCCACCGTGAATATGAACGTTTGGGACAACGCCGCTGACGCCGTCCATTCCGAGAGCGTCCCCGACGTCGCAATCGACGGAATCGTAAACATGACGCGAAATTCGTCGGGCAAAAGCCCCACCTGGAACCTGTTAAGCAGGAGTTCCACCGTAACTTGGGCAAACGGCGATCCGGCGGTGCCGGCTACCGACACATATATAAGAATCGGCGGCTTGCGGGGAGAGGGAACGGTGTCAAACAACTCGCGGACGCTTGAAGCGAGCGCGGTAAAGCTGATATTCGCCAACGAGACCGACTGCGAATTTTCGGGCGCATTCACCGAAAACCGCTCTGACGCCGTAAAAACCGTCATGAGCGTAAAGATGGCGGGACAAGACGGCGCCAGACAGATAATCCGCGCCGACGCCGCGTTTACGGGCGGAGTGGAAGTGGAGAGCGGCGTCCTCATTATTCACAGCACGTCGGCTCTCGGGAAGCTCGTCATGACGGGCGGCGGGTTCGGAGGCATAGACGGCGGGGTAACGGTATCCTCCGCCGAATGGCTCGGCGGCGACATAATATTTTACAATGCGGACGCGATGTACGGGGGGCTCGCCGACAAGATAACGGTTGAGG
>ENA-UOJG01001688-UOJG01001688.1-human-gut-metagenome-genome-assembly--contig:-C47-NODE-1688-length-21976-cov-5.715706_pt1 | contig 21976 bp, 12 predicted proteins | sample MGYA00242340_ERZ723887 | MGnify/ENA metagenome assembly ERZ723887 | reverse complement strand
AAAGGAGTAAAAAATATGAAAATTTATGATACTCATTCAGATGTCTTCTCTAATCTTTACGAAAGACATTTAAATAATGAAAAAAACATTTTTGCAACATATCATCAAGATAATATGCAAAAAGGAGAATTAAAAGGTGGTATTTGGGTAGTTTATAGTGAACATGATTTTGATGTTCTAGAAGCATACAATATTGCGTTAAAAGAATTTGCTCCATATAAAGATATGTATGATGTTGTATATGGGTTAGAAGGACTAAGAAATGTTAAAGACCTTGCCACTTTTAAAAAATTATATGACTTAGGTGTACGTCATGCTATGCTTACATGGAATGAAGAAAATCATCTAGCTACAGGAGTGGCTGGAGATAAAGACCATGGATTAAAAGAAGAAGGAAAAAAATTCTTAGATTTTATGGAAGAAAATAAAATGATTGTTGATGTATCACATTTGAATGTTAAAAGCTTTTATGATGTTTTAAACTATGTAAAAAAACCTGTAATTGCTAGTCATTCTTGTGCATATTCTTTGAGTGATCATCGTCGTAATTTAAATGATGAACAATTAGACGTGTTAAAGAAAAAACATGGATATGTAGGCGTAAACAGTGCTAGAAATTTTGTCAGCAAAGACGAGACTAAACAAAATGTTAAAGGCTTTGTAGATCAAATTGATTATTTAGTCAATAAACTAGATATTGATCATGTTATGCTTGGCTTAGACATGATGGATTACTTACCTAGCTATGGTGGTATAAAAACTGGTAAAAGTGATAATTTAGATGATTTAGTTACTCATGCTGATTGTCAAAATATTATTAAAGAATTAGAGTCAAGAGGATACAAAAAAGAAGATGTTGAAAAAATAGCTTATAAAAATTATTTAAGAATGAAAAATGAGATTTTAGGAGAATAAAAAGGTGAAAAAAATTTTAAAGTTTATAACGGTAACTCTTACCATTCTTTTGAGTCTTTTAAATATTTCAACAATTGTTTTTGGTTGGACACCACCAAAAATAAAAGAATATGAAGAAGCAACAGAAGAACTAAGAGCTGTATGGGTTTGTACGGTTGGTAATATGGATATTGAAAAACAAATGGGTAGTTCCAGTAGCGCCATCGAAGAATGGAAACAAAACTATTTAACGATTTTAGAAAATTCTAAAAATAATGGAATGAACACAATTATTTTTCAAGTAAGACCATGTAATGATGCTTTTTATCCATCAAAATACAATCCATGGAGCCAATACCTTGTAGGTTTCGGCATTGATCCTGGATGGGATCCTCTTGCATGGATGATTGAAGTAACTCACAATGAAGGCATGGAATACCATGCTTGGCTAAATCCTTATCGTGCATCAACTACTGATGTTGGTTTTAATTATATTAAAAACGATAATGTTACGGGATTTTCTTACATTGCTGATTATGATGAGAATGAACTAAAGACGAAAAAAACATCATTTTTTAATAATCTTAAAACTATAGCATCAAAATATAATAACGTTGTCGATAATCCTATTTTTTATGATGGCGAAGAATTGAATCATGCTGTAGTACTTGGTACTGAAGGAAACTATGTTTTAAACCCTGCTGCTAGTTCAACAATTAATAACTTGAATAATACCATTGAAGAATTAATAACTAATTATGAATTAGATGGAATACACTTTGATGATTACTTTTATCCAGCAACTACATCATATTCGGGAACTAATGATACGTACAAAGGATATACTTTCTCGACGGAACCAAACATTGATATGAGTGATTATTTAGAATATAAAAAAGCTGGTGGAGAACTTGATATATACAATTTTAGAAGAGAAAATGTTAATAATCTAATACATAGCTTGAGTGATATTATTCGTAAAAGAAATGAAACCTCAAAGACAAAATGTGCATTTGGTATTAGTCCTTGTTCATCATGGGCTCCTGCTATTGAAAACTGTCCGGTAGGTTCCCCTCGAGGAGCTGAAGGAGGAGAACCAGAACCTTGTAACAACTACTATTCATATTCCGATCTTTATGCTGATACAAGAAAATGGGTTTTAGAAAACTGGTTAGACTATATTGTTCCTCAAAATTATACATATCTTGGAAGTTCAGAATCGGGATATCCTAATGGAAATTATAACCGTATCGTTAGATGGTGGAGTTCTACTGTCGCATCTACTAAGGTAAAATTATATATGGGTACTCCAACTTATCAAATAGATGAATGGGCTAAAAGTGGTAAAGCTACTAAATCCGAAATATCTTATCAAATAAGATGGAATTATTCTAAGAAATATAATGTATCTGGATACGTTTGTTTCCGCTATGAATCAACAATTAAAGGAATTGGCAAACAAGCAACTGACTATGTTAGAGAGAATACTTGGAAAATGGCAGCCTTAACCCCTATATATGATTCATATTCTTATGAAAAAGCAACATCATTTGCGGAGGGAGTAAAACTTGACCAAAACACTAATGGTACTTATACGCTAACATTTAATCAAGTTGATAACGCTAAAGCCTATGCTATTTGTGAAGATGATAAAGTCATTAGTAGAGTTTTAAAAGGCGATAATCAAATTACTATTGAAGCTGTTCCTAATAAGTCTTATAAATTAATAACTTATGGATATGATAATAAACCATATTCTTCAGCTTATATAGTTGATTTAACAAAAGCATATAAAAATCAAAAACCTGTCATAAAATTAGAAGAAGAATTAAAGAAAAATTATTTGGTAAAGTCAAAGATAGATGTGAATTTTATAATAACGGATGCAGAAAATGATCCTTTAACTTATTCATTAAAAATTATTAAAGGTAGTGATACTTATGAGTTAGTAAAAGAAGGAACAAAAGTTACCAATAATATGGTTAAATATACTTTTGATGCTTATGCAGTCCCTATGGAAAATTTGAAATTTATCATTACGGTTAAAGATGACCAAAATGAAACAATATTTGAAACGGAAAGCTTTAACTTAGTGAAAGAACTGCCAATAGAAAATCCTACTCAGGATGATAATAAAGAAACAAAAGATGATAACAAGAAAGAAGAAAGTAAAAAATGTAACAAGAAAAAAACAGGTACTTATATCTCTTTACTAGCTAGCTTAACTTTGTTTATCATAAAATTTAAAAGGAGAGATGACTAAAATGAAATTACAAAGACACACAGTAGAATATATTAAATATTGGCATAATAAAGAGGAAATTGATATTCCTGAATATGTTTTCAAAGAAAATGATGTAAGGGGATGCTGGATTTCTAATGTTGCAAATATTGATACTCCTAATAATTTAGAAAAAGATGACTATAAGAAATATCTAATAGGCATTTTGGAAACAATGCAAAGCTATAATATGAATACGGCAGTTTTCCAAGTTAGACCGTTAAATGATGCTTATTACCCATCAGATTTAAATCCCTGGTCACGTTTCATTACGGGAACAGAAGGAAAAAATCCTGGTTTTGATGTATTAGAATTCTTTATTAACGAAGCTAAAAAAAGAAACATTAAAGTACATGCTTGGATGAATCCTTATCGCGTAAGCAATGTTAGTGTTACGGATGGTAAAATTACCAAAGATGAATATTTATCTAGCCTTGATGAAAAAAACTTTGCGAGAAAACATCCAGAACATACTATTTTAGATGGTACTGGAAAAATAATATTATCACCAAGTCATAAGGAAGTAATTGAATTTGTTAGTGAGTCTATCTTAGAAGTCGCAAGAAAATATGATGTTGAAGGTGTCCATATTGATGACTATTTCTATCCTTATGCTAAAATTAAAGAAGATGATGAAAGAAATGATTATTTGAAATATCGCGATAGTGAAAATCAAAGCTTTGATGATTTTAGAAGATCAAATGTTGACAAAATGATAAAAATGGTTCATGACAAATTAGAGGCTCTAGAACATGAAACAAATAAAAAAGTAGAATTTGGAATCAGTCCCTTCGCGGTATATAGAACTAATAGTTCCATTAGACCAGATGGTTGGGAAAAAGGTTCTTATAATGCAAGTAGTGCACTACAATGCTATAGTGAACTATATTCAGATGTTTATAAATGGATGAAGGAAGGATGGATTGATTACGTTGTTCCTCAAGATTATTTCTCATTTGACCGTAAGGATGTAAGTTATCATGATGTAGTTTGGTGGTGGAGTAATATTTGCAATGAAACAAAAACGAAACTATATATTGGTCAGGGCTTATATCAAATGGGTTCTAAAGAAGGTTGGGCGTGTGAAACATGGCAAAACAAAGAAGAAATTGCAAACCAATTAAAATTTAACTGCAATTTTCCTAATGTTTTAGGTACTATTTTCTTCACATATCGGGATTTAGTGCCAGGTCAAAATGAAATAAAAGATGCAGCCTTAAAAGACATAAAAAAAATGTGGAATCCTAATAAATAAAAAAAATAGGTAAGTTTATACTTACCTATTTTTTTAGATATAATAATTTGACAATATTAAAAATGAGCGATATAATTACAGGTTATTTTGTTACCATTAACAATCATAATATTAATTGGAATAATTCTTTTAAAAACTTAAAACGCTTCTTAAAATTTACTATATAGGCAATATTCTATAAACCATTTTTGGATAATTTTTGATATTTTTCTTCCATCAATAATCTTCTAAGTTTATCATTTGCACAAAAGCGTTTTCTTTGGTATAATAAGATAAAATAGGGCAAAATTGGCCTATTAACAAAAATAAGGATGGTGATAATTTGTTGCTTACACCAAAACCACAAAAAATCCTTTTTTATTCCCAATATTTTGAAAGCGCTTTACTAAAAACTGTAAACGTTGATGCTTTTAAAAATTCGGCTATAGAAGAGGAATTATCAAAGTTGAAACATCATTTTACCTATACTTCATCTATGGCTACTTTAATGTATGAAAAAGATGAAATGGGCGAAGAAGAGTATGTTTTGAAAATCGATGAAGGACAAATAAAAATCTTGGCTTCTACTAAAAAAGGTGCTTTTTATGCAACCCAAACTTTAGTTCAACTTTTAGAAGAAGAAAAGATTCAATGTTGTTTAATAAATGATTATCCTCTAATCAAAACAAGAGGTGTAATGTTAGACATTAGTCGCAGCAAAGTTCCTAGTTTAAAAACTTTAAAAGAGATGGTTGATTTATTTAAAAAGCTTAGATATAATCATTTAGAATTATATGTTGAGGGATTTTCCTTTGAGTATACTCATTTTAAAAAATTTCTAGCGGATGGAAATTATATATCTCTTACGGATTTAAAAGAACTAGAAGCATATGCTAACAAGTACTTTATTGATCTTGTTCCTAACCAAAATGGTCTTGGACATATGAGTGATTGGTTAGATACAGATGAATATCACTATTTAGCTGAATGCCCTAATGGATTTTATATTTGGGGTGCTGATAGAAAAGCTAGTACACTTGATCCAACTAATCAAGATTCAATCAAATTTGTTGAAAAACTTTATGATGATATGCTACCTCATTTTAAATCTAAATATTTTAATATGAATTTAGATGAGCCTCATGAAATTGGTCTAGGAAAAAGTAAAGAATTGTGTGAAAATAAAGGAAAAGAATTTGTATACTTAGATTATGTTAAAAAATTAAAAGATTATGTGGAAAAGCATCAAAAGACACCAATGATGTGGGCTGATGTAATTATTAATCATCAAGATTTATTGCCAGTATTACCAAAAGATATTATTTACATTGATTGGGGATATAATAAAAATTATGATTTCTCATCACATGCTGTCCAAATGGCTAATAATAAAATAAAATTCATGTTAGCTCCAGGCACTTCAACTTGGTCAAGCTTACTTGGAAAATATGATGATATGTATCAGTCTATTGACAAAGCAACTACAGCTGGTAAAGAATACCATGCGGAAGGAGTAATCGTAACTGATTGGGGTGACATTGGGCACTTACAATACATAGTAGCTAGTCTTCCAGGATTCATTACTGCCGGTTTAAAAATGTGGAATGATGCGAATGAAAATGATGTTAAAAATTATTTAGGAAAAATTTTAAATAATGATATTTTTGCAGATGTAATAATTAAACTTGCACATTATACTAATCTCGAAGGTGAATATCGTGACTATGGTTCAAGACTATTCTCTTCAATAATGTGGGCAGAACATGCTTCAAGATATCAAGATAAAATATCTTTTTTCTTAGAAAAAATGAAATATAATTTAGTTAATGATGAAAATATAAATTTATTAAATAAACTATTTTCTTCATCACTTAAAACATTAGATGAAATACCTAATAGTATAGAAGTAGAAGAAGTAAAAAATACTATTTTCTTACTACAAATATTATTAGAAATTAATAAAAAGTTGTCTTTAATCATCAACGAAAAGACAATAGTACATTTTGAAAAAGAGATTAATTTGTTGAAAACTTATAGCGATGTGCATAAAAAATTATGGTATGCACGTAATAATCATGCGGGCTTTAAAATGAGCAATCAGCGCATTTTATGGCTTGAAGAAATATTAATAGGACTTAATGGAAAGGAGCACTTATGAAAAAAACGCGAAGAGTTTTATTGTTTGTTTTAGGATTATCATTCACATTTATGTTATGTATAAATCTTTTTAACAAACAAGTTAAATTGGTTGCTGATAATAGTGAAAATGTAGAAGAAGTAACTTCATCATCAGAATATGAAAATTATGTAAAGACAAAAACTGAGGAACATAATAAAAAATATCCTGGTAAAACTACAACACCTAAATTAGAAAAACCAATTACTATTTATGGTGAAGACTATATAAACAAAGTTGAATTAGAAGATGAATATGCTGATGATGGCCATCGTGTGGTACAAAGTCTATCAGTTAAAGAAAACAACAATGTTTACGCAAATTCTTCATCTGCATCCGGAAATAGAGAGACCGTTTTATTACAAAGGGGAAGTACAGTAAAATACCAAGTAACCGTTAGTGAACCAGGTTTTTATAATATTTATTTTAATTATTATACTTACACAGGATACAGTTCTTCAATAGAAAGAAGTTTATTAATTAATGATAAACTACATTTCTCAGATTGTTCAAGCTTTACTATTTCTCGTGTTTGGCAAGACACAAAAATAAAAAAGACTGTTAATGGTGAAGAAATAATTTACAACGATGTAAAGACTGAAGAAACAGAAACATCAAAAATAATTACTAAAGCTTGGCGTATAGATACTAATGGTAACGAAGTAAAACCACAACAAGTAGAAATTAACAACTCTAAAACTGGTGGTTACTTCAAAGATTCTATGGGTTATGTAAATGAAGCATTTGAATTTTATTTTGAAGCTGGCGTAACAACTATTTCTCTTGTATATTCAAAAGAACCTGTTGTTATTGATACCTTTGAACTAAGAAGTGTTGAAAAGAAAAAATCATATTCTGAATATTTAAGTGCTTTAACAAGTGAACACGGAACAATTGATTTAAATAGTAACAGTGGCTGCTACACAAGAATTGAAGCTGAAGCTGGAACTACTAAATCAAGTCCAACTCTATATCCTATTACTGATCGTTCAAGTGCAGCTACAACACCATTTAGCATTACAAAAACATATTTGAACTGTATTGGTGGTGACAACTGGAAAGTATTAGGTGATTGGATTGCATGGGAATTTAGTGTTCCTAAATCAGGATACTATTATATATCTATGCGTGCTAAACAAAATCTAGTTCGTGGTATGTTCTCAACAAGAACCGTTTCTTTAGCTGAAAAAAATGCAAATGGTGAAATGGGAGAATATGAAACATTATTTGATGAATTAAACAATCTTCAAGTATCATACAACAATAAGTGGAAAAACATCACAATTGGTGAAAATGATGAATCAAGTGATGGTGGATATTTATTCTATTTTGAAAAAGATAAAACTTATTCTTTAAAAATGGAAGTAACATTAGGTGATTATGCTCCTTTAATTGCTCGTCTACAAACAGCAATTGATGAGTTAACAAAAATCTATCGTCGTATTATTGCTTATACTACTGTTTCTCCAGATGCTAATCGTGACTATGAATTAACTACAAAATTTGCTGATTTATTCTATGGAATGGATGAAACTGGTAATTATACAGTTAGCAAAGAAGGTGAATTCTATCGAATTCTTGCAGAACTTACAGAAATATCTAATACAATTAAGAGCATTTCTGGTGGTGCATCTGATAAGACTGGTGTAATTGATAGCGTTGTTGTTGTATTACAAAAATTCGTAGATAAACCTCGTACAATTACAAAGAGACTTTCAACCTATTCGACTAATGTATCCTCTTTAGGATCACTATTAAACGAATTAAGAGAAGCTCCACTTACAATTGACTATTTAGAAATTCATGCTGCTGATGTAAAACTTCCAAAAGCTAACGCTAATTTCTTCAAATCAGTTTGGAAATCAATTGCAAGTTTCTTCGCATCCTTCTTTATTGATTATTCATCAATTAGTGAAACTGATGAAGCAGGAACTGCAAGTACAACTATTGAAGTTTGGATGACTCTAGGTAGAGACCAAGCTAACGTAATAAGAAACTTAATTGATACAAGTTTCAGTAGTGAAAATGGTTACGCTATAACTCATCAAGGTGAAAATATTAATGTCGATTTAAAACTTACAGGTGCTGATGTTCTTTTAAAAGCAACACTTGCTGGAATTGGTCCTGATGTTGCGTTAAACGTAGATTCAAGTTTACCAGTAAACTATGGATTACGTAATGCCGTATTAGATTTAACTGTGTATAATGACTTCTGGGATAATGTTTACGCAATACCAGATGGAAGTCAAAATTATGATGAAAGTTATGAAAATGTTTATATGGCTTCATCAATTCGTCAATTCCAATTTAGTGATAGCGAAACAAAAGATGAATGGTTTGATAGTACATCTTTAGAATCAATTAAAAATATGAAAGAGAAAATTAATGGTGTTTATGCTTTACCAGAAAAACAAATTTTCTTAATGATGTTCGTTCGTGATGATATTATGGAAGAATTAGGACTTAGCGATATGATACCTAATACTTGGGATGATATGATTGACTTAGTTGCTGCATTACAAGCTCAACAATTACAATTCTATCTACCAGTAAATGATAGTGGTGCAACTGCTCTTAACCCTGTATTTGTTTCAATGTTATACCAAAATGGTGGAAGCTTATATACTTCAAATAACATGGAATCAGGATTTAAAACAGAAGCAGCTATGAAAACTTTTGAATATTGGACTGAATTATATACAAACTATGGTTTCCCTACTAGTGCAAGTTTCGTTAACCGTTTTAGAACAGGTGAAATGCCAATTGGTATCTCTTACTATGAATTATATAATACATTAAGCGTATTTGCTCCAGAACTTAAAGGTAAATGGAGTTTCCACTTAATTCCAGGTACTGAAAAAACCGTTGTTAAAGATGGCGTAACAAGTACTTATGTTGATCATACTGCAACTGCTTCAGGAACAGGAGCTGTAATTATGAAACAACCAGCTGAAAAAGACGAAAAGATTAAGAAAGCTGCTTGGACATTCTTAAAATGGTGGACAAGTGCTGATGTACAAGCACAATTTGGTCGTGAAATGGAAGGTATTTTAGGATCAGCTGCTCGTCACACAACAGCTAACGTTGCTGCTTTAAAACAATTAGCATGGCCAAGTGCTGACTTAGAAATGTTAATGTTACAATGGTCTACAGTTCATGAAATGCCTCAAATTGCGGGTTCATATATTACTGGCCGTGAAATTGAAAATGCATATCGTGAAGTTATTAACAAACATTACAATGCAAGAGAAACATTGTACGAATATTCACAAGTAATTGATGCGGAAATCGATCGTAAACGTTCTGAATTTGGCTTGAAGTTGTTGAAAGACAGCAAATAAGAAAGGATAAATTGATATGAAGAATATTTTAATAATTATTTTAGTTATAACGATATTATGGATGATTTATCTTTTCGTTAAAACTTTAAAAACAAGTGCTTCAACAGGTAGCTTTCAAAAGAAACTTGCTGAACGTAAACTAAAAAAAGCTCAAGCTAAAACAAGAGAAGAGAAAGCTCAAGAAAAAGCCGAATTAAAAGCGGCTATGAAAGCTAAAAAAGAAGAATGGAAAAAAGAAGATTTAGAAAAAGCTAACGAAGCTAAAGCTGAACTTGAAACTTTAATTAAACAAAAAGAAGAGGCTGATGGTAAATGGAAAGAATTAAGAGAAAAACATTTATCTAATCCTACTGATGAAGCTTTAGAACAAGAATTTAGAGAATATAATCAATATTATGATCGTCTAAAACAAAAAATAAGAATTTGTAAGGATCGTTTAAGTTTAACTAGAAAATTAGAAAACTGGAGTAAACGTGGTGGCAAATTTAGAAGACAAATCTTCTTAAATAGACAATATTACTATTTAGTTGCACCGTATACAATCTTATTTATTATCTTTACAGTTATACCAGTTGTCATGTCTTTATACTTAAGTTTCACATATTTTAACCTGCTTGAAACTCCTCGTTTTATTGGTTGGGAAAACTATATGAACTTATTCGTTAATGATAAAGTTTGGATGATAGCTCTTAAAAACACTGCTATTCTAGCTATTATTACTGGTCCCGTAAGTTATATTATGGCATTCGTATTTGCATGGCTTATCAATGAATTAAGACCAGTTCTAAGAAGCTTTATGACATTGATTTTCTATGCTCCTTCAATTTCTGGTAACGTATATTTGGTTTGGAAATTGATATTTAGTAGTGATATGTATGGTTATGCTAACGCTATTTTAATTCAATATAACATTATTAATGAACCAATAACATGGTTGCAAAACTCTAAATATATCATTTGGATTCTAATTATTGTTCAATTATGGATGTCACTAGGTGTATCATTCCTATCATTCATTGCCGGTTTACAAAGTGTTAATAAAGAATTATATGAAGCTGGTGCAATCGATGGTATCAAGAATCGTTGGCAAGAATTATGGCATATAACTCTTCCTCAAATGAAGTCACAATTATTGTTCGGTGCCGTAATGCAAATTACCTCAAGTTTATCAATAGCTGAAGTTTCTACCAACCTTGCCGGATTTCCATCTGTTGAATACGCTGGACATACAATTATCACACACTTGATGGACTATAGCTCAATTCGTATGGAAATGGGTTATGCTTCAGCAATCGCAACAATTCTATTTTTAATAATGATTTTAGCTAACTTAGTAGTTCGAAAAATTTTAAGAAGGGTAGGTGCTTAAGATGGCAGTTGACAAAATTAATGTTGATGAGCAAGAAGTTAAAGGCGTCGAAATGTCGAGTGCTGAAAAGCGTCGTATTAAGCGTCAAGAACGTAAACTTAAAAAATTCGGATTAAAAGATGAATCAAAAATGGGGAAGATGGAATTATTCTTCTACCGTATAGGAAAGAGAAGAAGAATAAAGAAGAAAAAAAGAGTAAGTCGTAGTCTTGCAGGTGATATAGCTTTATTTATTTTACTTGCACTATTTGGATGCTTCAGTGCATATCCTCTAGTATATTCAATTTGTGCGGCTTTCAAGCCTTTAAGTGAATTGTTTATTTTCCCACCAAAGTTATTTTTCCAACATCCAACGTTAGATAACTTTGCAGATTTAAACTCATTACTAGAAGATTCATGGGTGCCATTCTCACGTTATTTCTTTAATACAATTTGGATTACATTAGCAGGTACTGCTGGCCACGTAATTATTGCATCAATGGCTGCATATCCTCTTGCAAAATACAAATTCCCTGGTTCAAAGATTATTTTTGGACTTGTTGTATACTCACTAATGTTTGCTGCTCAAGTAACAGCAACTCCTCGTTATATTATTTTTAGCGGTTTAGGATTAGTTGATACACAACTCGCCATAATCATTCCGGCCTTTGCCTATTCATTAGGTCTATACTTAATGAAACAGTTCATGTCGGACATTCCAATGGAATTAATTGAATCTGCAAAAATAGATGGGGCTAATGAATTTCAAATTTATTGGAAAATAGTTATGCCAATGGTTAAACCAGCTTGGTTAACATTGATTATTCTATTATTCCAACAATTATGGAACAATGATGGTGGTACTTATATATATACAGAAAGTTTAAAACCTTTATCTTATGCATTACACCAAATTGTTGCTGGTGGTGTTGCTCGTACAGGTACATCATCTGCCGTAATGCTAATTATGATGATTGTTCCAATTACTGTATTTATTCTATCTCAAAGCCAAATCATCGAAACAATGGCTCACTCAGGTATGAAGTAGGAGGCATATTTCATGAAGAAAATATTTAAAAATATGACATTATTTAAAACTCTTACGATTACATTAGCTGTTGGTATTTTTATGGCTGTTCTAACATCAAAGTCAAATGTTAAAGCTGATAGTTATGTATATGATTTCTGGAAAAATGTAATTCCTTCAACAGAAGGCATCACTTATAAAGAAACATATTATGCTAAGAATATTAAAAATGCATATAACCCTAATGAAACTTTAAATGAATTTAGACATTTAGCAGATATGGAAGTTTATGAAAATAATATCTATGTACTAGATCAAAATTCGGAAACTTCGGAAACAACAGATATCCATCTTGCTAATGGTGTCGTTTATAAAGCTTTAAACGTAAGTTATGTAGCAGTACTTAATCAAAATTTCCAATATGAAAAAGTCGTTAATCAATTTTTACTAAGCGATTATGCTAAAAACAAATTGGATAAATTCTATAATTTTAACACAAAGTTAGAAGATATTACAGAAGAACAAGCATCGTCAAAAGAATTTGTTGATGTATATGATATTGAAACAGCTAGTGCTACATCAAAGAACAATCGCATTTACTTTAGCGATATTACTGATTATTTAACTAAAAAAGATCAAACAATTTATAGTGTAAATTATATTACTTACACTGGCGAATATGGTGGAAGTGATTATTCAGAAATAACAAATGTATCTAAAAAAGATATTGAAGTAGTTAAACTTACTAAATTAACAGTATCAACTACGGAAGTTACTTTAGATGAAGCAATTGATGCTTTAAATAAAATTGGTTGTAAAGTAGTAGATAGTACAAGTGATTCATCTTCATTTACAATAACTGTAGATGAACAAAATAAAGACAAAGCTAAACAAGCTATTCAATCTTTAAAAGAAAATTTAGAAATTAGCGTAACTACTGATGGCTATTTTGATGTAAGTGATGCACCAAAGACAAGTGGTAATGAAAAAGTTAGATTTGAAGTTACTTATAAATATTTAAAACTTGCAGCATGTGCTCCTTATTTACCTTATTATGATAGCGAAACAGGAACTGTTGATACAACTAAAGCAGCTGTATATCTAAACAATGCTCGTGGTATCACGGCTACTGAAGACTCTATTTACATTGCTGATACTGATAATGCACGTATCTTAAAGTTAAATAAAGATTTCGTAGTTGAAGATGTATATTTAACACCAAGCGATAGTTCATTTTATCAAATTTTAGATACTGCTTATGAAACTGAATATGGAACTGCTTATGAAATTATAAGCGATCAACATTCATCTCTTTACACAAAAATTACAGATAAACAAGTATTCTATCCAATAAAAGTTGCTGTTAATAATTCTGGTGTATGTTATTGTATTGCTTCAAACATTTATGAAGGTTTAGTTGAATTTGGTACTAATAAGACTTTCAATAGATTCTTAGGTAAGAATGAAGTTAGTGCTAATGCATTAAAACAATTATGGTCAAAGATTTTTACTGATACTCAACTTTCATCACTTGCTTTAAGTTTACCGCCAATGTTTAATAACATTGCAATAGCATCTAATGGATTCCTTTACGCAACATCTAACCCTGAAACTGATGCTACAAATCCTAAAAATATGGTAAAAATTATTAACACTAAAGGTAATGATATTACAAAACGTAATGGTTATGTAGCACCTGATGGTGATGCTGTATATGTTACAGCTTCTAATGTTAATGGTGCTGTTTTAGGTTCATCTGTTTTAACAGCTGTTGCAATCTCTAAAACTGGCAACTACACAGTAGCCGATCAAACTCGTGGTAGATTGTTTACTTATGATTCTGAAGGTAATTTACTATACTTAACGGGTGCTCAACCTGGTGGTCTTTCTAGTAAAGGTTCTGGTAACAGCTTATACAATAGTATTACGCAACCAGTTGCCATAGATTATTTATATCGTACTAATGTTTTAGGTGAAGAAGAAGAAACAATTATTGTTTTAGACCAAGCTTCAAGTTCAATTATCTTATTTGAAACAACTGAATTCGGAAAAGCTGTTAACCAAGCAACTTACCTATATCAAAATGGTGTTATTACTGATACTTATTTAGTAGATGAAAAGAACAATTATGTTACAGTTTCTAAAGATGGAAAATTAGCTATTATTGATGATGCTAATAACATCTTAACTGATGTATCTTTAAGTTCAATTAATCTTACGACTTCTGAAAAAGAATATACATTTACAGATCCATCTGGTAATGTTTTAGGTACACTTTCAAAAGGTAGTGAAGAACAAAAAGTATTAATTGCTTATGGTGCAGAGTCATATTGGCGTCAAGTAATTAAAATGAATACCAACTATGAACTTGCATACCTTGGTATTGGAAAAGCCTTAAATAGACGTGGTGAATATAAAGAAGCTATGAGATATTTTAAACTGGCTCACAGTGCAACATATTATTCAAAAGCATTTAGTAGTTATCGAGATGCTATATTGAATGAAAACTTTAACTTAATTATGACCGTTGTGGTAGTAGCTGTTATTGCTTTAGTGGTTAGTAAAGTTACAAAAAAGATTAATTCTAAAAACAAACTCGGCAAGAAAGGAGAGGATGAATAATGGAAAATCAACAAGTAAATATGACAAAAGAAAAGCAACCAACAAAATTTGTTGATGTTGTTAAAAAAGTTAAGAAAGCTATTTCTGTTTTCTTCCAAGAAGTATTTGGTTATCCACTTTATATTCTTACTCATCCTATGGCTGGATGGCAATCATTCAAACAAGAGAAAAAAGGTAAAATGTGGGTTTCAATCGTTATTATTGTGTTATATGTTGCCATGAAAATGTTGGAATATAATTTTCAAGGTCCGGTTATCAATACTAACAATCCCCAAACATTTAGTAGTATTAGAGTTTTAGTATATGGTGCCCTACCTCCACTACTATTATCAATAGCTAACTGGAGTGTTACTACCCTAATGGATGGTAAAGGCAAAATGAAAGAAATCTTTATGATGGCATGTTATTCATATTTCCCAGTTATGATATTAGGATTTATTAACATACCTCTAAGTAATGTTATTACAGCAAGCGAAGCTCAATTTATTCAATTGATACAAATTCTTGCCTGGACATTAACTGGTTTCATGGCACTTACAGGCTTGATTTCTATTCATGAATATGGACTTGGAAAAGTACTTTGGTCAGTAATTTTAACAATTGTAGCAACGGCTATTATCGTTTTCTTAGCATTGTTAATCTTTAACTTAGCTGAACAAATCTACGGTTTCTTGTACTCAATTTATGATGAGATATCAACAAGGTATATGTAGGAGGCAATAAAATGAAAGCAAGTTTTGGTACTTTAATTAAAAGAACATTATGGATCATTATTGCAGTGATCATTGTTATTGTTGTTGCTACTTATTTCTTAGGAAAATATAAAGCTTCTACAAATACTGTTGAAAATGAATATCCTTCTGATTATTGGAAACAAGAAAAATTAGATGGATTCAAATATTATGATGATATTACCGTAAATGTTAAAAAATTTGACTATTTAGATAAAGAAAATTATAAATTACCTTGGGTTCTTACTGGTCATAACGAAGATGGTGATGGTTTAACAGAAAAAGAAAAACTTGAAGCTGCTCGTTATCAAGAAGAATTACTTTCAATAGCCGCTAAATTGAGAATAGATGCTATTTACAGAGAACATAAGACAAAATATGACCTTTGTGAAAAAACATATGATGGAACGGTTGAAGAATGGTTAAAAGCATATTTTGACATTACTGTAGATGATTTAACAGATGTTACTTGTGAATATGATGATGTTTATGAATTCGCTTTAGCAAATGGATTTGAAGGTGAAAAATATGATTTTTATTCAGCATTAAGAGATGCCCCTGAAAATCTAATTGATTTATTCCCTGATTGGAATGATGATGAAATTGCCTTATTCAAAAGTTTCGGAGTTGTAGCATTAAAAAATAATTCTTTTGCCCTTATGTTAAAGGATAAAAAATGTGGCATGAGCGAAGAAGAATATGATGAATTTATCACTGAATTCAACAAATATGATGAATTATCATCATTAAAAACACTTCTACAAAAATCATTACCAAAGTGGGATGATTACAAGAATGAAACTCTACTTGGTTTTGGTGGCCTTGCAACAGATTATCCTAATAAACCAGTTTTATCAAAAACTGATAGCAAAGGTAATACTTATAGTTTATGGTTCAACTATCATTTAACGACATTTAAACTAGAATTAACAGATAAAGAAGATAACGTTGTTCAAACATGGTTATCTAATCCTACAGGTGATGATTTATCTACTAACGTTTCTAGAGAGTTAGAACAAAATACAATATTAAATCTTAACTATTCAATATTTGCAGGTAACCCTGGAAGTAGATCAAATTATCAATATTCAGTTCTAGATCGTAACATTTCAACTCAAGAAGAAATTACACCAAATTTCGCTGTAAGAGTTGATGAGGAAACTGGTAAACTTATTGTTTGGTATTCAATTGAAAAAAGAGGAACAACATACGCTGATTTCCCTAAATATATTTCGGCTGAACGTTTTGATGCTATGCTTAATAACAACCCATATATGGGAGCTATATTCTCAAGTGGTACTGATAGCGATGCATTAAAGAAAGCCTTAGATGATGCTGAAGCAAATGGTTACCCTATTTCTAAAGACGACGTAATCTTATTCTTAAAGATATTTGGAAACTTAATCACTAAAGATAGTGCTTTAAATGAATTTAAAGATAAATTTGATGGTGGTATTGACTATTATGAAATAGCTGATTATTGCGATTCTAACGGATTCTCAAAAATGTCTATTCAAACTATTCAATTATTAAAGAAAGTAATGTATGATTATTGTGGTTATACTGTTGAAGATTTAAAAGAAGATAACGATATGTTCGGACAAACAATCGATATTTCCGATCCAAAATATTCAATTGCTATTGAATATACAATAACTGAAAATGGTTTAGATGTAATGATTCCTGGTAATTCAATTGTTGATGACCCTTCATATCCACTTACATATATTGATATCCTACCATATTTTACAGCTACAAAAGCTGGCATTGAAGGATACACTGTAATTCCTGATGGAAGTGGTTCAATCTTAAATCATGATAATAACAAATTACAATATTCAAAATATGTAAAGAGAGTTTATACAACGGACTTAACTTATACTTCAGAAATTAATAAAGGTAGTTTCTATGATTTAATGTTCCCTATGTATGCGGTAGTTAATACAGGAAACACTTCTGGTGTTATTGCTTACGCAACACAAGGTGCTTCCCAATTACAATTAACAGCTGATATTTCTGGACGTAAAGATAACTTTAATACAAATTATTTCAGTGCATATTATCGTGAATACACAACAATTACTTTAGGTAGAGCTTCTTATGAAAGAAAAACAGTTAACAAATGGACTGATGCTATTGTCAAAAGTGATTTGAAATTATCATTTGCATTATTATCAGAGGATGAATTAAGTTATTCTGCTGTAGCTAAACGTTATCAAAAAATTCTTATTGATACTTACAATATTGAAAATATAGATACAACAACTACTCCTGTATTAGATATGCAAGTTCTTGGTACATACTCTTTTGAAAATAATTTTGTTGGTATTAAGTATAAAGATAGAGCTTCATTAACAACTTTAGATGAATTTGATATAATTGTACAAGCATTTAAAATTGTCTGTGTTAAAAATATTAATGCTTTCTATTATGGATGGCGTAAAGAAAATCTTGTAAACACTTCATTTAAAACAATTAAAATGTCAGGTCTTTTAGGTTCTAAAGAAAAATTTAGAGAATTAACGGCAAACAAAGATGAATCATTAACAGTATACCCATATGTTTCATTTGGTGAAATTGTAAAATTCCAAGAATCATTTGGTAACAATCACTATACAACTCATGATGCATCAGGTAAATATGCAGTTAAACAAAATTATGAACCTAACACAAATATGTATGATAAAAAATCTGAAAAGATTAGATCATTGTCACCACGTTATTATTTTGAATTCGCTAAAAAATTAGCTGATAATTATAAGAAACTAACACCATCTGGTAATAGTTTAGCTATTGATAAGATGGGTTCATCTCTTGCTGGTGATTACAAAAAAGGTGTTGAAACATTCAAAAATGATGCAATAAAAGAACAAATTAAATCTTTAGAGTATATGAAAGAAAAAGGAATTAATAAATTTACTTTATATGCTCCATATGATTATGCATTCCAATATACAACTATTGCTAAAAATATCCCATTTGAAGGAACTAAATATGAAATTATTGACTATTCAATTCCTTTCTATCAATTAGTTGCTAATGGATTATTTGATTATAGTGGTTATAACTTTAACGCTAATTCAGAAAAAGGTTCAATGGAATATTTAATGCATGTTATTGAAACTGGTTCTAACCTTGCTTATACATTCACATATGAGTCAAGTGATAAATTACTTCAAACTGATTATAAGAGTTATTTCTATACACTATATAGTAACTGGGTTACTGATGTAGAATATATGTATGAAACATTAGATGAATTAAATATCTACAAGGGAACTTTATATGCACATGAATGGCTTGATGAAAGCATCTATAAAGTAACATACAAAGTTAATAATAAAGATGTTGTAGTTTACTTGAATTATAGTCGTAACAATTATACAGCAGCCGATGGTACTGTTGTTTCTGCAAAATCATTCCAACCATCAGTATTAAATTAAAGAAGGAGGCAAGTAAATGAAAAAAGACAAATCTAATCAAAAAGACAAGAAGAGTTTAAAAAATAAAATTGCCGAATTCTTTAGTGGTTTATGGAATAAATTTATTAACTGGTATCGTGTTTCTAAGTTATCATTAATACTAGAAAAAATTGGTCGTTTTATTGGTTATATATTTTGGCCATTAGCTTGGGTAAAAGCAAGAACATTTGACCGTCTTCGTTTTGATGTACAAAAAAAGATTGTTTCGGTAATGTTCTTACTTCCAACAATCCTTGGTTTCTTAGTATTCTTTGCATATCCATTAATAATGTCACTTATTTATTCGTTTAGTACAATTGAACTTTCTGCTAGTGGTGTAATTGTTCACTTTAGTAAGTTCTTTAGTTCTGAAGCAGTTAAAATTGGTGATTATACAAACCCAATATCAACAGATTTCTTGTACAACTATAAATATGCTTTCACAGTAGACTCAAAGTACCCAGTTGAATTATTAAACACAATTGGATCAACTACTAGTGATTGTGCTGTTATAACAATCTTTAGTTTATTGCTTGCAGTAATGTTAAATGGTAAATTTAAAGGACGTGGTGCCGTAAGAGCTATCTTCTTTTTACCAGTAATATTTAACTCACAAGCTGTATCAGCAGCAATTGAAGCAAGTTCAAGTTTAAACAATGCGATGGCTGCTCAAGGAAATAATGCTTTAACAACATTGTTTGATATGAGTGTATTCTTACAAGGTATTGGCGTTCCTAAGTTTTTTGTAACTTTCCTTTCTGGAATTACATCAACAATTTATGATACAATAACGTACTCAGGTATTCAAATTCTAATTTTCTTAACAGCTATTCAATCAGTTCCTAAACACTTATATGAAGCAGCAAAAATGGAAGGTGCTACACAATATGAAATGTTCTGGAAAATTACGTTACCAATGGTTTCACCAATGATTCCAACGGTTATCGTATATACAGTTATTGATTCATATTTACGTTCTAGTGTTAACGATGTAATTGAAACATATGCTGACAAATCAGAATATGGTATTCATGCCGCTATGTCATGGGCATATTTAGGTGTTATAGCAATCTTACTTTTAATAGTACTTGGAATTTTATCGAAGGTGGTATTCTATTATGACGACAAAAAATAATGAGACAAAATTAACACTTAAAGAAAAGTTTGCTAACTATCGTAAAGATGCTAAAGAACGCTATGAAGAGTTTAAAGTAGATGTAAAAAATCCTATAAAAAGAGCCGTATTCGGTCAAAAAGTTTCTGCTAAGGCCGTATCAATACTTAGAGGATTCATTTTCATAGGATTATCATTTATCATTATTTATCCAATTTTTAGAGAAATAATTGTTGGTATCATGGATCCAGGTGACCTAAACAATCCTTTGGTTACTTGGATACCTGAGAACTTTTCTTTAGTAAATTTCAAAATTGCTGGTGAATTACTTGATTATTGGACTGCTTTAGGAGATAACATTAAAATCTCTTTAATTACAGCGATTCTTCAAGTTGGGGCAACATCCCTTGCTGGTTATGCTTTCGCAAGATTAAAATTTAAAGGTAGCAATCTTATTTTCTGGGTTGTAATGTTAACATTACTTGTTCCCCCTCAAGCTATTGCTTTATCACGTCAATTGTATTATACTCACTTTGATATTTTTGGAATATTCAAAGCTATGACTGGTAGTGCTTTAACACTAAAAGGTGAAGGAAAAGATATAATTCTTTATATAATGGCTATCTTTGGTCAAGGTATAAGAGCAGCATTGTTCATTTATCTATTTAGACAATTCTTTAGAGGAATTCCTGTAGAACTTGAAGAAAGTGCTCAAATTGATGGAGCTGGTGTTGTTCGTACATTCTGGAGCGTAATGCTTCCAAATGCTCGTGGTTGTATTACTACTGTTTCTCTATTTGCATTTGTATGGCAATGGAATGATGCTTATTATGTTAAATACTATGGTATCTCAGGTGATAGCTTCCCACTATTAACAATGAGAATGTTAAATATTTCCGAATGGATTAATAACTTGTTAAAGGACGTTGCATTTAAACATTTGTTATACTTAGTTGGTGATTCAGTCGGTTCCAACCCTTACTTTACTTCCGCTATAACAAACACAGCGGCTCTAATGATCATGTTACCATTACTAATAGGTTATCTATTTGTTCAACGTTTATTCATTGAAGGTGTTGAACGTAGTGGTATCGTTGGTTAATATTTAAATTATGAAGGAGAAGAAGAAATGAAATCAGTAAATTTGTACAATAGTAAAATATTTAAATTTTTTGACTATGTTTTTCGTATTGTGCTAATCAATTTGCTGATTATCATTCCTTCTTTTTTACTTCTATACCTATTTAATATTTTCTTTAAAGACTTACCTAATTTTAAGTATTGGAGTTATTTAACCCTAATACCAACCATTTTATATATATACCCAGCTATTTGTGCGGGCATTGATTTAGTATCTAAATTTGAACTAAAACTTTGTAATACTGTCTTTAAAGAATACTTTAAAAGCTTTAAAAAAGTATATAAAAAAGCTATTATCGAAACTATCTTTTTAGTAATATTTATATTATTGTTTTATAATAGCATAATTTATTTTTATACTTCCCTTAGTGAAGGACTTATAAATATAATAGGTTTAATCCTATCAATTTCTTTTTCAATCATGCTCCTTTGTATAGTTATTCATTTACCGTTAGTTATGAGCTATATGAGTGGATGTCGGATTATTGATGATATTAAACTAGCCACTATGATGGCTTTTAAAGATTTAGCAATTACATTGGCATTAGTATTGACCATTGTTTTAATAGCTTATTTATAAATTATTTATTATAAAATTTTAATAATT
>ENA-UOJG01001687-UOJG01001687.1-human-gut-metagenome-genome-assembly--contig:-C47-NODE-1687-length-21987-cov-20.937580_pt1 | contig 21987 bp, 16 predicted proteins | sample MGYA00242340_ERZ723887 | MGnify/ENA metagenome assembly ERZ723887 | reverse complement strand
CTCCTTCCGCTGATTTTCTTACAGTATAGCACAGATTTCGGCGGAGAGAAAGAGCAGCGTTGGGTTGGAGAAAACTGAGATTTGAGAGAATAGCAAGCACAGCCGCTGTCCGGACACGCGGCAATTTTGGGAGTATCCCAAGCCCTTATGATGTTGACTTTAATCGGGAAACGTCAGTAAAAATTCGAATCAAATATCAATGAGCAAAACACAGAATGTGGATACAGGAAACGAGAATTAGATGGCTCTCATAAAGCAAGAGAGGTTCGCATTGAGGTGCGAAACTTTCTTGCTTTATGAGCGAAAAAGTTGTATAATAAAATCAATATTTGTACCCGGAGGTCGAACGGTGATGGCTATTTCATATAACAAGCTCTGGAAACTGCTTGTCGATAAAAAGATGAGCAAGGCTGACCTGCGCAAAGCAGCGGGCATTGCGCCTAATACCATGACCCGGCTGAGACGGGACGAAGAAGTTACACTCACAGTGCTTAATAGGATATGTTCTACATTAGAAGTGGATATCGGAGATATTATGGAGTTTTTGCCGAAAGAGTCCTGAAAAATGGACAGGTCATAAGATATACTAGTGCTGTAAGACTAGGAAGGAGGCCTGCAAATGTGGTGTCGAAATTGCAATATAGAGACGAATGAAAAGAATTGCCCCATTTGTGGGCATGTTACAGAAGAAGATATACCCATTGAAGTTATGTGGTGCCCGAAGTGTAGAACTCCCATTGTCAGAGCAGTGAATGATCAGGCAAAGCATGACTGCCCATTATGTTATGGCAAGGTATCCCATATGTCTACTGATCTTCGTCCAGTATTTCCGGAGGAGCGACTTCTGCTAGAGTTGCTTCTTGATAAAAAGCCTAATGAGTATGTGGAAAAGTCAGTTTGGGCTTCGAATAGTAGGTACTATATTGATGGCAAATCATTAAACCTGTCTAGTTCTGTTTTTCAAACTGCTGATATCGACTCTCTTGCGAAAAAACTTGAGCAGCACTCGCCCCAAAATTCGTATAAATACTTTAACACACACATTGGGCATTTCATTGAAGCGAACAAAGATCGGCTACACTACTTGAAGGACGAAGCATCAAGCTATAGGGCTTCTTAAAGAAATTTCACCTGTGGCATATTTTGACTATTATGAATTCTATGAAGAAAGGTACGGAGTTAGGAAAGAATCTGCTCAAGCTAATCCGGTTATAGCAAACGCGCTTAGTGCCTACTATATTGATGGACAGTACATTATAGATGTACCGGCCATAGATGAGAGAGATGTTCAGCAAGTACTAGATGCATTAAGCGAAAAATCGCTGTGGTTTATTGAGGATATTGAAAATCTATTTGATAGAATTTGCCAGTATACACCTCATGACGCAATCAATGCAGCTGCTTTCAGACGGATTGGTTACACTCTCAACTCTTCGTATGTATATTGTTCCTCTTACGGTACTGCGCTGAATTTCTTTGAGGAGACAGTTTTCTCGAAGGATATTGTTGATCTTACGAGCCTTGATAGACGAATGGTCAATCTTGGAATGTTTGCTGCTGCTCTTGATAAAAAGAAAAAGACGCTTGAATATATCGAAACAGCCCCTAAAATCCTTATGTCGATAGAAAAGATCAGGACTGTCTATGACCTGAGTGTTGAAGAGATTAGAGAGATTCAATCGCTGATGTCCGTTTTCTATGACGAGCCATTCTTTAACGGTCGAAGTATTTGGGCTGAAGTAGAAAATTTGCCAATAGTACAAAAGCTCCAAGGAAATGATTGGATGCTGACGTGTATTATGAGGCAGCAAGATGCGGTTGCGTCGCTTTCTGTTGCGGGAGGTATTATCCTTTCTCTTGAAAGTGCATCATTGAATTTAAGCCGGATTTGCGAATGGATTGCATCGACACACGGCAAAATGTCAATTACCAATCTTGAGCATACATTTAACGAAACATTTGGAACAAGAATTCCAGCTTCAAAACTTGCTGAAAAGCTGCGGACAAGCGGATCATGGGATGCGGTCGTAACTGATTCTATGGACGAGTACATTGATAGCTTAGTAGATGCAGGATTATCTGATATTGATGCGGATGATCTCCTACAAGAGGAATTCTTCTGACATATTTGAACATACCACAATAGAACAAACTACCATTTGGATGTACTTTCCGCTGGTAGTTTGTTTTTGCTATACCCTTGATTTCAAGGGTATAATGGGGTATAATTCTGCATAGAATAGTATCTCACAGGAGGTGCGCTATGGACTTATCTGAAATGCAAACCCGTGCGGCGGAGCTGGAACAGCAGATTTCTGCTTTGCCTGCTGGTTCTGTTACGAAGAAGACTGTCAACGGTAAGGAGTATTTTTACCACCGTTGGACGGAGAACAAAAAGCGGCGGGAGAAGTATATTCCCGCTGACGAATTGGAGAATTTCCGTGCTCAGATCGAGCGGCGGAAGACACTGGAGCAGGAGCTGAAGGCGCTGAAAAAGCAGCTGCCCAAGGCGAAATCTGTGAACCCTTCTGCGTTTACCACCAATGTCCGCACCGGCGAAGCGCTGCGTTCCTTTGCGGCATCTGTTCGCGGCTATCGCAGGCGCGAGTGCTTCCGGCAGCTGCACGACTTTGTCTACGGCGAGCCGCAGGACAAGGTGTTCATTCTCTACGGCCTGCGCCGGACGGGGAAAACCACCATGATCCGCCAGATTTTTGCGGAGATGAACGACGCAGAACTATCCAAGGCGGCATTCATTCAGATCACCGCAAAAGACACGCTGGCAGACGTGAACCGCGACCTCAAGGCATTGGAAGCGCAGGGCTTTCGCTATGTGTTCCTCGACGAAGTGACGCTGATGGAGGATTTCATCGAGGGCGCAGCGCTGTTTTCTGACGTGTTTGCGGCCTGCGGCATGAAAATCGTGCTCTCCGGCACGGACTCGCTGGGCTTCCTCTTTACAGAGGACGAGCAGCTTTACGACCGCTGCATCCTGCTGCACACCACATTCATCCCTTACCGAGAGTTTGAATCCGTCCTCGGCATCCACGGCATCGACGAGTATATCCGCTACGGCGGCACCATGAGTCTCGGCGGCGTCCACTACAACGAGACCTCTACCTTTGCCAGCAAGGAAAGCACCGACGAATACGTGGACACCGCCATCGCCCGCAACATCCAGCACTCCCTGCGCTGCTATCAGTACGAGGGACATTTCCGCCATCTGCGGGATTTATACGAGAAGGGCGAGCTGACCAGCGCCATCAACCGGGTGGTGGAGGACATCAACCACCGCTTCACGCTGGAGGTGCTGTCGCAGGATTGGAAGTCCCACGACCTTGGCATTTCCGCCAGCAATCTGCGCCGGGATCGGAAGAACCCGACGGACATCCTCGACCGCATCGACCTTGCGCTTGTCACCGACAGCCTGCGGAAGCTGCTGGAGATCCGCAACAAGGCGGAGCAGACCGTGGCGCTGGACGATGTTCACGCGGCGGAGATCAAGGAGTATCTGGACTTGCTGGACTTAACGCAGGAAATCGATGTGCTGCACCTGCCGGATGTCAGCACGAAATCCAGCCGCACGGTGATCGCGCAGCCGGGTCTCCGCTATGCGCAGGCGGACGCGCTGATCCGCAGTCTGCTGCTGGATGAAACATTCAGCGCGCTGTCTCTTGCGGAGCGCACCGCCGTGCAGCAGCGCATCCTGACCGAGATCAAAGGGCGGATGCTGGAGGACATCGTCCTGCTGGAAACCAAGCTGGCAAACCCCAAGAAGCAGGTATTTGTCCTGCAATTCCCTGTGGGCGAATTTGATATGGTGGTGTTTGACCCGGAGGCAGGCTCCTGCCGGATTTTCGAGATCAAGCACAGCGAGGAAGCTGTCCCGCAGCAGTATCGCCATCTGATCGACGAGCAAAAATGCGCCCAGACCGAGCACCGCTACGGCCCGATCACCGGAAAGTTCGTCCTCTATCGCGGGGAAAGCCAAGTGGTTGAGGGCATTCAGTATCAGAATGTGGAAGAATATCTGAGAAACCTTGCATAACAAAACCGCCGCCCCAATTTTCCGTTCGGGGCGGCGGTTTTTATGATGCAGCTTGTCATATGACAAGCTGTGACGCAAAATAAACTTGACGTATGACAAGTAGCAATGCGCAAAAATCGTGCGGCGAGAATGCAAGAATGCAGTCGATGACGAAAACAATAATGTTCTAAATAGCACGCATCACTCATTTCATCAATCATTTTCTCGATACACATGAGCGATGCGCTCCGAACTGGCACGATCAGCGCGCGAAAACCCCTGCCTCCCGCAGAAATTTTCAGATTCTTCCCTGGGGGACCTTTTCAAATGGATTCCAATCCGATATAATATACCTGTCAACCTAACGATATAACATCATGCGAGGTGCCGCCATGAAAACGAAAGATACGCCGAGGCAATACGTTATCTACTCCCGCAAGTCCAAATTCACCGGCAAGGGCGAGAGCATCGAGAACCAGATCGAGCTTTGCCGCCAGTACATCGCCATGCACTTTGGCGAGGAAGCGGCGGAAAACGTGCTGGTCTACGAGGACGAGGGCTTTTCCGGCGGCAATCTGGAGCGCCCGCAGTTCAAGAAAATGATGAAGGACTCCCAGAAGATCTCCTTTGCCGCCATCGTGGTCTACCGCCTCGACCGCATCAGCCGCAACATCGGCGACTTTGCCAAGCTCATCGAGGATCTGGGCGACCGGCACATCGACTTCATCTCCATCCGCGAGCAGTTCGACACGTCCTCGCCCATGGGCCGCGCCATGATGTACATTGCGTCCGTGTTCTCCCAGCTGGAGCGGGAGACCATCGCCGAGCGCATCCGGGACAATATGCACGAGCTGTCCAAGACCGGGCGCTGGCTGGGCGGCACAACGCCCACGGGCTACGCCTCGGAGAGCCTGTCCAGCGTGACGGTGGATGGCAAGGTGAAGAAAGCCTGCAAGCTCAAACCCATCCCGGAGGAAATCCAGCTGGTCAAGACGATCTTCGAGGTGTTTATGGAGACCGGCTCTCTCAGCAAGACCGATCAGTATCTTTTGGAGCACCGCTGCGTCACGAAGCGCGGCAAGCAGTTCACCCGCTTTGCCATCCGGGGCATTCTGACCAATCCGGTCTATATGATCGCCGACGACACGGCGTATCAGTATCTGAAAGAGAACAATGTGGATTTGTTTGCCGAGCGCTCGGAATTTGACGGCGAGCACGGTATCATGGCATATAACCGCACCCTCCAGCGCCCCGGCAAGGCGAACCAGGTCCGCCCGATGGAAGAATGGATTGTGGCGGTGGGTAAGCATCCCGGCATCATTGCAGGAAGCGACTGGGTGCGGGTGCAGGCCATGCTGGATGTCAACAAATCCAAGAGCTACCGCAGACCCCGCAGCAACGTGGCGCTGCTGTCCGGGCTGCTGCGCTGCGGCGAATGCGGCGACTATATGCGCCCGAAGCTGACCAACCGCAAGAATGCGGAGGGCGAGCTGATCTACACCTACATGTGCTCCACCAAGGAGCGCAGCCACGGCACGGTCTGCTCTATGAAAAACTGCAACGGCAACACGCTGGACGCCAAGATCATCGAGGAGATCCGCAAGCTGTCCGCCGACAAGGAGACCCTTACCCGGCTGCTGGCGCAGACCAAGAAGGTCATCAGCGGCAGCAAGGAGGGCTACGACGCAGAGCTGGCGCTGCTCCGGGAAAAGCACACCGAGACGGAAGAGCGCATCAAGCGGCTGGTGGAATCCCTGTCCGTTGCCAGCGACACCTCCGCGAAGTACGTCATGGAGCAGATCGACGCGCTCCATCAGGAGAGCGAGACCCAGCAGCTGCGCCTTGCCGAGCTGGAAGCCCTCACCGAGCAGAGCCGGATGCTCCATCAGGAGTTCGCCTTCCATCAGGAAATGATCGAATCCTTTGCCAGCGCGGTGGATTCTGCCACGCTGGAGGAAAAACGCCGCCTGCTGCGCACCATCGTCAAAAAGGTGGTCTGGGACGGCAAAAATGCCTATGTTTACCTCTTTGCGGAGGATGGAGAGGCGGATTTGCCCCCTGTTGAGCAACCTATGTATCCGTTGGGAGAGGATAGCGAATGAAATCCTGATGTACTTTCGTGCGCGGAAAAAGCTGCAGGGCGAGGTATCCCTCAGCGATACCCTCGAAACAGACAGCGACGGCAGCGACCTGTCCATCGGCGATGTGGTGGGCAAAAGCGACACCATGCTGGATGACCTGCAGGACCGGGATGACCGCATCCTTGTGCGGCGGCTGGTGGCGGAGCGGCTGACAGAGCGTGAGGCGGACATCATCCGCCGCCGCTATGGACTGGACGGCCATATGCCCCAGACTCAGCGGCAGGTGGCCGCCGTGTACCACATCAGCCGGAGCTATGTATCGCGCATTGAGAAAAAGGCGCTGGGAAAGCTGGAGGAGGCCCTGCGGGAATTTCTTTGACGCCTGTATCGAAAAAGGAAGCCCTGCTGCCAAAGCAGCAGGGCTTCCCTATAATTATTACGAACCGCCCAGATAGTTTTGCGTGGTATCCAGCAGCTCCTCTTCCGGATCGTCCACCGTATCGTCGACATTGCTGTCAGGTGTCACCACGGGAGTCTGCATGACATAGGTGGCCTGCGGATGGTGCAGCACCACACCGGCATAGTCGTACTGGATCAGCTGGCGGGCGTAGGAGTACTTGGCGTCCACCAGCGCGGTAACGGTATCCACATAATCGTCCGCCACCGTGATGCCGGGATTGGGGGTAAAGGTACGGGTCTTGGCATCGTAGGTGCCTGCGGCGGTGATCCAGCTGTTGCCCCGGTTGGTGGGCAGGATCACCAGCGGCATGCAGGTGGATGCCTGAGAGGCGTTATAGTTCTCGGCAAACACGTCCCGTCCCGACAGCAGGCGGGAGTCGTAGGTCAGGCCGAACAGGTTGCTGAGGGTGGGAACGATATCAATGGAGGAGCAGGGCGTATCGACGGTGACCGGCTGCTCCATGCTGCCGCTCCAAAGAATCAGGGTGTTGCGGTAGCGGGAGATGTCCAGCTCGCTGTCCTGCAGGCCGCTGAGCTCCTGATAGTAGTCCCCGCTGTCGGTGACCAGCGCATAGGGATAATGGTCGGCAGTCAGGCAGATGACGGTATCATCGGCGATACCTGCGGTCTCCAGCTGCTCCAGCAGGTATTGAAGGGCGTATTCCAGCTCCAGATTGGCGGCGATATAGCCCTGCACCGGCTGGGAAGCGTTGGGATAGGCGGCCACGGCGGCCTCGCGGTTCTTGGCGGACATGGCATTGCCCCAGCCCCAGTTGGCATGGCCGCTGACGGTCATGTAGTAGGCGTGGAAGGGCTTGCCGTTCTGCACAAAGTCCTCGATATAGGCCGGAGCCGTCAGCTCCATCATCTCCAGATCGGAGTAGGGCCAGCCGGGGCCGGTGATGTTCAGGCCGTTGCCCTGTCCGTAGTAGTCATAGCCCAGATTGGGGTGGGTCAGGTGACGGTTATAATAGGTGTAGGCGTTGTTGTGATAGGCCACAGTGGTATAGCCCAGCGCCCGGAACTGGTTGCCCAGCGCAAAGGGCATATAGTCCTTGTGGCTGACATAGAAGCTGAGGTTATTGTTGATCCATGTGGGGATCACGCCAGTCATGGCGGCAAACTCGCCGCCGGTGGTGGACTGGCCCCAGCCGGGCTGGTAGTAGTTATTGAACACAAAGCCCTCATGGGTCAGCTTATACAGAGTGGGCGTCAGCTCCTTGCTGATGACGTAGGGCGAGAACGCCTCGGCGGTGATCTGGATCAGGTTCTTCCCCTCGAACATGCCGGTGTATTCGTTCTTCTGGCTGGCAGTAAGGCTGCTGAAGTACTTGTGCATGTTGGCCAGTGTCTGGCCGCCTACCAGTTGAGACTCCGCCTCGAAATCCAGATCCATCTTGTTGTAGTCATAGGCCATCGGTTCCGGCGAGGGTTCCGGCTCCGGATCCACCACCTCGATCACCGGTGCGTCAGGCAGGCCGAACAGCGCATACTGGATCTCCAGCCGCACGGAAGCGGACAGGCCGAAATTGGGCACAGCGCGATCCGTGATGAAATTGTAGGTGTAATCGGCCTTGTACTCGCCGGTATAGCACAGGGCGGAGCCGGCGGCCTGAAACACGATGAAGCCCGCCAGCGCCAGCAGCCGCGTTCTGCCGCGCAGTTGTCTGCCCGGCAGCAGATGGCGGCGAAATACGATCAGCGCCGCCAGCGGCACAAAGGCCAGCAGGATAAAGGGCAGACGGCTCACGATGATCTCCAGCATGGTGGTGAAGAAATTGCCCACCACATTGCCGGTCATCTGCATGACGAAGCCAAGGCCCCAATAGGTCTTGAAATAGCTCTTGCAGCAGTATTCGATGCATGTCAGCACCGTCCAGCCCACGCACAGGACATAGGTGACGATGTGAGCGGCCTTCCGGGGCAGCAGATCCACCAGCGCCGACAACAGCAGGCCCATGGCAGCGGAAAACAGCAGGATATACACCAGCGGCATCCCCAGAAACTCCGCGCTGCGGTCAAATATATGCATCAGCAGCTCATGATAGATGATCGCCAGCGGAAGGAAAAACAGCGGCCACAGGCTCCGCTTCGGGGCATTCTGCGGCGTCTGCTCCAGATGTGTGTGATTCTCGTGCTCCATAGGGTCTCCTTATCGTCCCGAAGGACGCGATCAAATTGGAAAATCTTGTCGAACGGACAGTCTTAATATAGTAGCACGCTTTATCCGGATTTGCAACGGTGACGGCCTGTATCTCACGAAAAATTTACAATTTGATATTTGCTGATTTTGGCGTCGGATATCAGTCGTCCCAGCCGTTAAACTTGCCCACGTTGCCAAAGGTAATCGCGCCCTTGCCGTACTTGCCCCGGATGGCGTCCATGGCCTGCTCCAGCTTCTCCTGCTTCTCACTTCGCTTGGGCGCTTCCCCGCCCAGCAGATCCAGCTGCTCAAAGCTGTCGGCATTCTCGGTGAGATACAGCGCCGTGATGGTCAGGGCGCGGATGGGGTCGGGGGCGTGCCACGACTGCTGGGCCAGCGCCAGCGCCGCGCGGTAGATGTCCTTCTGCAGATGGGTGGGGCTGTCCAGCCGCATCTGCCGGCTGAACTGGCGGAACTGGGCGTTCCGGATGGTCAGCGCCACGCCTCCGCAGTACATGCCATAGCGGCGCAGGCGGCCCGCCACACTGTCGGACAGCACCGCAAGGCCGGAGCGCACCTCCTCCCACCGGGTAAGGTTCCGGGGAAAGGTGGTGCCGTTGCCCACGGATTTCACCGGCTCGGTCTCGTGCTGGGGACGGACAGGGCTGTTCTCCAGACCGTTGGCGTAGTCGTGGAGCTGCGCGCCGTGCTTGCCCAATAGTGTCTCCAGATTCTGCCGGGGAAATTCCGCCAGCTGGCCGATGGTCTCCACACCGTACTGGTGCAGCAGCTTTCGGGTGGAGCCGCCCACGCCCAGCAGGTCCCCCACCGGCAGCGGCCACACGATATCCTTCCAGTTGTCCCGGCTGATGACGGTGGTGGCGTCGGGCTTTTTATAGTCGCTGCCCAGCTTGGCAAAGATCTTATTGAAGCTGACGCCCACCGAAATAGTCAGACCCAGCTCCTGCCGCAGCCGGTCCCGCAGCTGGTCGGCAATGGCCTTGCCGTCGCCGCCGAACAGGTGCATGCTGCCGGTGATGTCCAGCCAGCTCTCGTCGATGCCGAAGGGCTCCACCAGATCGGTATACTGGCCGTAAATGGCGTTGATCTTCCGGCTGTACTCCTTATACAGGCTGTGGTGGGGCGGCAGGGTGATAAGATGAGGTGCCTTCTGTCTGGCCTGCCAGATGGTCTCCGCCGTTTTGACGCCCAGCTGCTTGGCGGCCTCGTTCTTGGCCAGCACGATGCCGTGGCGGGACTCCGGATCGCCGCACACCGCCACCGGCACGTCCCGCAGCGCCGGATAGCTCAATAGCTCCACCGACGCGAAAAAGCAGTTCAGATCGCAGTGCAGGATCACTCTGTCCTTCATGCCGCTCCCTCCTCTCGCTCATTTGTTCGAGGATAGTATACCACGTTTTTCGGAATTTGAAAAGAGAAAAAGCTTACTTGACAGCTATGATATAATAAGAATGATTGAAATTTTTGAGAAATAAGAGGAAAAACGCTATGGAGATCACCCAAGGGGTGGATTTTGAGAGCTTCGGCCTGTCCGAAGCCACGCTGCGGGCTATCCGCAACAAGGGATATACCATATCCACGCCGGTACAGGCCGGCTGCATCCCGCCCATGATGGCGGGCAGGGACGTCATCGCCAAGGCCCCTACCGGCACCGGCAAGACCATGGCCTTCGGCATCCCCATTATTGAAAAGATCGATCCGGAAAGCGAAGAGGTGCAGGCGGTCATCATGGCCCCCACCCGGGAGCTGGCCATGCAGATCACCGACGAGATGCGGGACATCGCCGTGTATCACGAGGGTGTGCGGCTGGTGTGCCTGTACGGCGGCCAGCCCATCGGCAAGCAGATCAACGCCCTGAAGCGCAAGCCCCAGATCGTGGTGGCTACCCCCGGCCGTCTCAGCGACCATATGAAGCGCCGCACCGTGGTGCTGAAGGCCGTTAAGACCGTGGTGCTGGACGAGGCGGACCGTATGCTGGACATGGGCTTCATCCACGATGTGACCCGTATTCTGGACAAGATCCCCAGCCGCGAGAATCTGGGCATGTTCTCCGCCACCATTTCCCGTGAGGTCATGGACATCTCATGGGTCTATCAGCGGGATCCGGAGGAGATCACCGTGCAGGCCACCAAAGAGAACAAGCCCGACATCCTGCAATACCGCATCGAGGTGCCCTCCGACGGCAAGGTGGACGCCATCGCCAGAATTCTGGAGCACGAGGGCTATGACCGGGTGATCTGCTTCTGCAACACCAAGGGCAACACCGAGCGGCTCACCAAGTTCCTGCAAATGCGGGACGTGGACGCCAAGTGTATCCATGGCGACATTCCCCAGAGCAAGCGCGAGGCTGTCATGCAGCAGTTCCGCGACGGCAAGCTGCGGGTGTTCGTGGCCACCGATGTGGCCAGCCGCGGCATCGACGTGGACGACGTGGACGCCGTGTTCAACTACGACGTGCCGGAGGAAAACGAGTATTACATCCACCGCATCGGCCGGACAGGCCGTGCCAAGCGCCACGGTGTGGCCTACACGCTGCTGAGCGATTTCCCCAGCCGTATGCGGCTGGACGACATCGTCCGCAACACCCGCAGCCAGATCGTGGCGGCGAAGCTGGCGGAGGACGGCAGCGTGGTGGCGGAGTGAAATTGCCGCACTTCCCCGCACCCCTGAAAGGAGCATTCCATGAAACGAACCAAACGACTATTATCGCTGGTGCTGGCGCTGGCCGTGGTGCTGACTACGGCAGGCTGCGGCACGGTGGAGCCGGACAGAATGACCGTCCGCGCCGCGCTGGTGGACGCGCCCATCACGCTGGACCCCGCCCGCGCCTTTACGGAAACGGAAAAAACCGTGGCCGCCAACCTGTACGAAAACCTGATGAAGCAGACGCTGACCGGTATTGCCGCCGGTCAGGCCGCCAGCTATGAGTATACCGACAACATGGACGGAACGGAGACCTACTCCTTCACCCTCCGCAACGATATCTACTGGTCGGACGGCAAGAAGGTCACGGCTCATGACTTCGTGTACGCATGGCAGCGTCTGGTGGATCCGGAGACCAAGTCTCCCCACGCCTCCATTCTGAACATGGTGGCCGGTTATGCCGATGCTGTGGCGGGCGATCCTGCCGCGCTGCAGGTCCGGGCAGCCGACGACCGCACCTTTGTGGTGACCATCAGCGGCCACTGCTCCTACTTCCTGTCGGTGGTGTGTACGGCGGTATGCACCATGCCGGTGCGGGCGGATGTGGCCGGTACGGCGGACGCGGCGGACGACAGCGCAGATGTCCAGAGCGCGGATGCTGCGGAGCCAGAGCCGCTGCCGGACTGGTCCATGGACGCGGCTACCCTGCTGACCAACGGCCCCTACGCCGTCAGCCGTATGACCGATGAGGGCGTGTCGCTGACGCAGACGGACAAGTATTATGACGCCAAACGGCTGGGCCCGGACGAGATCGACTTCGTCTATGCCGCCGATACGGAAGCGGCTATGGCGCTGTATGACAGCGGCGACGTGGACTTCGTGCTGGACGCCGGCGAGGCCGAGGGCGCGGTGGAGGCTTCTGCCGCCGCCGTCAGCACCGTGCTCATCAACCAGATGGCCACCAGTCTCAGCGACTCCATGCGAACCGCCATGTCCATGGTCATTGACCGCGGCGCGCTGGCGGAGCTGGCCGGCGAATCCGGCGAGGTGTACCGCGCGGCGGACGGTCTGATTCCCTACGGCATCGTCACCTCCGAGGGCAAATCCTTCCGCGAGGTCAACGGCGCGGTGATCGACAATGACGCCGAGCAGTACGACGCCCGCTGTCAGGCGGCGGCGGAGCTGCTGAGCCGCGCCGGGTATACGCCCACGATGCTGGAGCGCATGAGTCCGGTAACGCTGCTGTACGAAAGCACCGGCAGCAACGCCAAGATCGCGCAGGCGCTGCAATCCGTCTGGCGGGATAAGCTGGGCATCCGCATCTCCGTCCGGGGCGTTTCGCCGGAGGAGATGATGACCACCCTGCGAAACGGCGAGTTCTCGCTGGCGCTGACGAATGTCAGCGGTGACCGCAACACGGCACTGAGCTATCTGAACCGCTTCAGCAGCAGCCAGCAGGAAAATTACGGCCAGTTCTATTCCAACGCCTACGATATCCTGATCCGCACGGCGGCCAACTCCAGCAGCGACGAGGCCCGCGACGCCTATCTGGCAGACGCGGAGAAGATGCTGCTGGACAGCGGCTATGTGATCCCCCTGTATAACGAGACCTATACATGGCTCCTGCGGGACACGCTGACCGGCATCCAGACCGACGGCATGGGCGTTTACTACTTCCAGCATGTGGTAAAGGCCGCTTCCTGAATCCCATAATGAAGATAAAGAAAGTCTCAGGCAACCGCCTGAGACTTTCTTTATCTTATTCTTCAAACAGATACACCCTTGTCTCATAGGGCCTTGTGCGGAAGGGCCGGGCCGGATCGTCCACTGGGTAATTCTGCAGCACCAGCTGGCCCTGTGCAAGATCGTACCCTTTGGGCGGCGTCACTGTCAGGGGCCGCTCGGCGAAGGAGCAGATCACCAACAGCCGCTGCCCCTTCATTTCCCGGGTATACATGTAAAGACTTCCCGCCAGCGGGCAGCAGTCGCGGTACTTCCCTTCCCGCACCACCGGCAGACGCTTGCGCAGGACGATGGCCTTACGGTAGAAATTCAGCAGCGAATCGGGATCGTCCTCCTGCGCCGCCACATTGACGGCGTGATAGTTGGTGTTCACATAGAACCACGGCTTTCCGTCGGTAAAGCCCGCGTTGGCGGTATCGTCCCACTGCATGGGGGTGCGGGCGCTGTCACGGCTGCCCAGCCACAGCCACCGCAGCCGCACCTTCTCCGGCAGATTGGGCATGAAATTGCGGCTCTGGACATCCTCATACATATCCGTATGGACGGGCCGCCAGTTGGTCATGCCGATTTCCTGTCCCTGATAGACAAAGGGCGTGCCCTGCTGGAAGAGATACGCCGCCGCCAGCGCCTTGCCGCTCTCGGTGCGGTACTCCTCGCTGCCGTAGCGGGAGATGACGCGGGGGTGGTCGTGATTTTCCAGATACAGCATGTTCCACGCCTTGCCCCGCAGCTTCCGCTGCCACAGATCCCACACCCGCTTCAGCCGCCGCAGAGAGAAGGCCGTGTGGGCGTAGTCGGTATACAGGCAGTCGGCGCACATGCTCTGGAACTGGATCATCATGTCCATCTGGCCCCGCTTTTCGTCGATGTATTTCAGGGCCTGACGGGGGCTGACCATGGGGGCCTCCGCCAGCGTCACGCAGTTATAGTGATCCAGCACGTCCCGCTTGAACTCCTCCAAATACTCGTGGACACGCGGGCCGTGGTTATAGTGGCGGATGCCCCGGGCGGCAGGCATCAGCCGGTCGTCCGGCAGGCCGTCCTTCTTGGAGATAAAGGTGATGACGTCCTCACGGAAGCCGTCCACACCCAGATCCAGCCAAAACCGCAGGATATCCTTTACCTCCTGCCGCACCAGCGGGTTATCCATGTTCAGATCCGGCTGCTTCACGGCGAACAGGTGCAGGTAGTACTCCTGCCGCAGCTCGTCCCACTGCCACGCCTTCCCCTCGAACACGCTGTCCCAGTTGTTGGGCAGGTCGCCGCTGGGCTTCTCCTTCCGCCAGATGTAGTAATCGGTGTAGGGCGCGATGCGGCGGCGGGACTTCTGGAACCACTCGTGCTCGTCGCTGGTGTGGTTCACCACCAGATCCATAATGACCTTCATGCCCCGCTGATGGGCGCCCTCCAGCACCTTTTTGAACCATTCCATGCCGCCGAACTCCGGCGCGATGTCCCGGTAATCGGAGATATCGTACCCGCAGTCCGCCCCCGGTGAGGGATACAGCGGCGAGAACCAGATGCCGTCCATGCCCAGACTTTTGATATAGTCCAGCTTTTCGTACACGCCCTGTAAGTCGCCCATGCCGTCGCCGTCGCCGTCCTTGAAGCTGCGCGGCCAGATCTGATAGAACACCATGTCCTTATACCAGCGGTCACGTCCCATATGCTGCACCCCTTTTCGTATTTTTCTCCATTATAGCGCAAGCGCCGCAGCCTTGCAAGGCTGCGGCGCTTGCCGATCTGTTAAAAAAACGATGCTGTATGCTTCAATAAGTGAGCAGCGGGGGAGCTGAGGGGGCAAGGCCCGCCTCAAATCAAATAAACCGCCGCCGAAAACCTTGCTATAGCAAGGTTTTCGGAAATAGCATTTTGAACAAGTTCAAAATGCTCGGCGGAAAGCGCAGGAGCGGCGGCCTTGCAAAGCCGCCGCTCTTGCAGAGTGTGATTTACTGAATGCCCCTGACGGTATAGCCCGCCCCGGTAATGGCGGCGCGGATGGCCTCGTCGGTCACGTCGCCCTCTACCACGGCGGTGCCGGAAGTCAGATCAACGGTGGCCTTCACGCCGGGCAGGGCGGTCAAAGCCTTTTCCACATGGGCCACACAGTGGGTGCACATCATGCCTTCGATGGTCACGGTCTTTTTCATAGTCGGTTCCTCCTCATTGGATTCGGTATTATGTTCCGCCGCGGACGGCGCGGCATGGGATACAGCTTTCAGCCGGGGCTTCCACAGCCGCAGGCGCAGGGCGTTGGACACCACACACACACTGCTGAGGGACATGCAGGCGGCGGCGATCATGGGGTTCAGCAGCAGGCCCAGCGCCGGGTACAGCACGCCCGCCGCCACGGGGATGCCCACGCTGTTATAGAAGAAAGCCCAGAACAGGTTCTGGCGGATGTTCCGCAGCACGGCGCGGCTCAGCTCAGCGGCGGAGGCCACGTCGGCAAGGCTGCTTTTCATCAGCACGATATCCGCCGATTCGATGGCGATATCGGTGCCCGCGCCGATGGCAAGGCCCACGTCCGCCTGTACCAGCGCCGGGGCGTCGTTGATGCCGTCGCCCACCATAGCCACCAGCTGGCCCTCCTTCTGGAGCTTCTCCACACAGGCGGCCTTATCCTGCGGCAGCACCTGCGAGATCACCTGATCCACGCCCACCTGACGGGCGATGGCGTTGGCGGTCTGGGCGTTGTCGCCGGTCAGCAGCACCACACGGCAACCGCTCTGCTTCAAGGCGGCGATGGCGGCGGCGCTGTCGGGCTTCACCGTGTCGGCCACGGCAATCACGCCCAGTGCACGGCCCGCCTCGGCAAAGTACAGCACCGTCTTGCCGTCCTCCGCCCACGCGGCAGCCTGCTGCGCAAAGGCGGCGATATCCACGCCCTTTGCCTCCATATACGGCGCGTTTCCGGCAAAGATGGTCTTATCATGCAGCTTCGCCTGCACACCGCCGCCGGGGACGGCGGTAAAGTCCGTCACGTCGCACAGGGGGATACGCCGCTCCTGCGCCGCCTCGGTAACGGCGCGGCTGAGGGGATGCTCGCTGGGCTGCTCCACGCTGGCCGCCACGCAGAGAAGCTCCTCCTCGGTGACACCCTCCGCGGCAAAGCAGTCGGTGAGCCGGGGCTTGCCCTCGGTGACGGTGCCGGTCTTATCCAGCACTACCGTATTCACACGGCCCATCAGCTCCAGCGACTGAGCGGATTTAATGAGGATACCGTTCTCCGCCGCCTTACCGGTACCCACCATGATGGCCACGGGAGTGGCAAGGCCCAGCGCGCAGGGGCAGGAGATCACCAGCACGGCGATGCCCACTGACAGGCAGAACTGCACGCTCTGCCCGCCCACGAAGGCCCACAGCAGCGCCGCCACCAGCGCGATGGACATGACCACCGGCACGAACACGCCGCTGATCTTGTCGGCCAGACGGGAGATGGGGGCCTTACTGGAGGATGCCTCCTCCATCAGCTTTACGATCTGGGACAGAGTGGTGTCGTCGCCCACGCGGGTGGCCTCCAGCTCCAGATAGCCGCTCTGGTTCACGGTGGCGGAGGTAACGGTGTCGCCCACGGTCTTTTCCACCGGCAGGCTCTCGCCGGTGATGGCGGACTCGTCCACCGAGCCGCTGCCGGACACCACCACGCCGTCCACGGGGATCTTGCCGCCCTGACGCACCACCACGATGTCGCCCTTACGGATGTCCTCCGCCGCCACCGTGACCTCCACGCCGTTGCGCTTGACAACGGCGCTGTCGGGAGCCAGCGCCAGCAGCGCGGAGATGGCGTCGGTAGTCTTGCCCTTGCTGCGCTCCTCCAGATATTTGCCCACGGTGACCAGCGCGCAAATCATGCCCGCCGACTCGAAATACAGCTCCGGCATGCCGGACACCTGTCCGGCGGCAAGGCGCACCATCTCAATGAGACTATACAGCAGTCCCGCGCTGGCACCCAGCGCCACCAACGTGTCCATGTTGGGACTGCGGCGGAACAGCTGGGAGAAGCCCACCGTAAAATAGCTGCGGTTCAGGATCAGGATGGGGACGCAGAACACCAGCTGGGATATGGCGTGGGTCAGGTGGCTGGCCGTCAGGAAGCCGGGCAGCGGCAGACCCATCATGTGGCCCATACTGATATAAAACAGCGGCACAAGGCACACGATGGACCACACCAGACGGCGGCGCATCTTCACCAGCGCCTCGTCCTGCTCCTTGCGCACATCCTGCTTCACGTCGGCCGCCCGCTTCGCGCCGTAGCCGCCGCTCTCCACGGCGGAGATGATCTGCTCCGCCGTCACCTTCTCCGGATCATAGTCCACCAGCATGGTGCCCAGCATCAGGTTCACCACCGCGCTGTTGACGCCAGGGAGCTGCCCCGCCGCCTTTTCCACATGGGCCGAGCATGCCGCGCAGGTCATGCCCGTTACCACAAATTTCTCCTGCATAACGCCGCCTCCTTATTTCATCAGCTTTTGCAGCGTGGTCACCAGCTCGTCGATGACCGCGTCATCCCCCTGACGGATGCCGTCCGCCACGCAGGTGCGGATATGGGTGGCCAGCAGCTCCTTGCTGAAGCTGTTCAGCGCCGCACTGACGGCAGACACCTGAATCAGGATATCGGGACAGTAGGCATCCTTTTGCAGCATATCCTTCAAGCCCCGCACCTGTCCTTCGATCCGGTTCAGGCGGTTCGTCAGGCGCTTCTGCTCCTCGTCGGAGCGATGCTTCGTCTTCTGGCAATGGCAGCAGTCCATATCGTATACCTCCTAGGGGTATTATTTGATGGTGGCATTATATACCCCCCAAGGGTATTTGTCAACGCTTTTCTTTGGGCTTGCACAAAAGTGCCATCAAAAGGCCGAACACCACCGCCGCGGCGATGCCGCCCGCCGTGGCGGTCAGGCCGCCGGTGATGACGCCCAGCAGGCCCTGCTCCCCTACCGCCTTTGCCACGCCCTTGGCCAGCGAGTAGCCAAAGCCTGTCAGCGGCACGGTGGCGCCCGCCCCGGCCCAGTCCACCAGCGGCTGATACAGTCCCACCGCCTGCAGGATCACGCCCGCCACCACATAGCCCGTCAGGATGCGGGCGGGCGTCAGCTTCGTCAGGTCGATGAGCACCTGTCCGATCAGGCACAGTAAGCCTCCGCACAGGAAGCACCATACATAGTCCATTTCGTCCTCCTTATCGTTCCGCCGACAGCACCACCGCGTGGCACACCGCCGGCATGGTCTCCTTCTGAAATACGGTGGTAGGACTTTGCAGCGCGCCGGTGGGCGCGAAGATCATCCGCTTCCACCGGCGGCTCTTCAGCCCCGGCAGCAGATAGGCGCACAGCACCGAGGCACTGCATCCCGCGCCGGAGCCGCCGGCGTGCATATCCTGTTTCTTCCTGTCAAACAGCAGCAATCCGCAGTCGGTATAGCGGCTGTCCATGTTGAAGCCGTCCCGGGCCATCAGGTCCTTTACCACGCTGTGGCCGATAGCGCCCAGATCGCCGGTGACGATCAGGTCATAGTCCTGCGGCGTGGTGCGGGTGTCCCGGAACAGGGTCTCCAGCGTGTCGATGGCCGCCGGAGCCATGGCTCCGCCCATGTTGCACTCGTCATTGACACCCATGTCCACCACCCGGCCCATGGTGGCATGGGTGAGATACGGCCCGTCGCCGGTGCGGCCCAGCACGCAGCAGCCGGAGGCGGTGGCCGTCCACTGGGCGGTGGGGCACCGCTGGGAGCCGTAGGGCAGCGGCATTCGGTACTGCCGCTCCGCCGTGCAGTAGTGGGAGGAGGTCGTTACCGCCGCCACGTTGGCTGCGCTGCCCTGCAGCAGCATGGCCGCCAGAGAAAGCCCCTCGCCCATGGTGGCGCAGGCGGCGTACAGGCCGCCTACGCTGAAGGGCTGGTTCCGCAGGGCGAAATTGCTGGCGGCACACTGGTTCAGCAGATCCCCCGCCAGCACCAGATCCAGATCCTCCGCCTGCATGCCGCCCCGCTTCAGCGCATGGCCCATGGCCCGCTGCTGGAAGATGGACTCCGCCTTTTCCCAGCTGGCCTGTCCGCAGAAGGAGTCCGTCTCGATCTCGTCAAAATAGCTGCCCAGCGGGCCCTGTCCCTCCAGCCTGCCGCCGATGCTGCCCCATGACAGCACGCTGACGCCGCCGGAAAAGGCCACAGTCCGCCCGGTTCGATGCATTTCCATTTGCCTTCACCTCACATTTTTCCGGTAGTATGTGGAGACGGAAGGAAAATATGTGTTTGCTTGTTTCGCGCCGTTGCTGTGGCGGCGCGATGTGGGCATCACACCCTGCGAAAAGCTCCGATGGACTTGCGTAGGGTAGGGTGACCACACCCCGCGCGTACAACGATTTGGTGTCTACCGTTGATGACGTGAGCGGCAGCGGCGCAAGAAGTAAGTCAATGCGTCACACGCAATGAAACCGACCGTGTCGTGTGAACGCGTGGTACAAAGCACCAAATTAAAAAACACGGTATAGCGTGGGCGGATTCTTAAACCGCAGGTTTAAGCGGCCCTTTTGGACACTTTTGGGGCCGCGGCCAAAAGTGTCTCGCCCCGGAGGGCGAAATTTTTCCCGCGCCGGAGCGCGAAACTCCCCCTAACACAAAACAGAAAATAACAAATTCTTGCCATCTTCCCCTGTATGTGCTATTCTGTATACTGATATTTTATTGGTATGCAGGAGGCGAGGCCATGGCGTCGCTGAAGGACAAGCGGCTTTTTCTGCTGGATATGGACGGCACCCTCTATCTGGACGAGCAGCTTTTCGATAAGGTGCCGGAGTTTCTCGACCTGATCCGCCGTCAGGGCGGACAATACCTGTTCCTGACCAACAACTCCTCACGGGGCGTGGACGGCTATATGGCCAAAATGCGCCGTCTGGGCATCGAGACCGCGCCGGAGGATTACATGACCTCCGCCGACGCGGCGGAGCACACCCTTCTGACGGAGTTTCCGGGGCAGAAGTGCTACGTCTCCGGCACGGCGTCGCTGAAAGCGCAGCTCCGGCAGGCGGGCATGGACGTGACAGACACCCTGTCCGACGATATCACGGTGCTCCTCAGCGGATTTGACACGGAGCTGACCTTTCAGAAGCTGGAGGACAGCTGCATATTGCTGAACCGGGGCGTCACATGGCTGGCCACCAATCCCGACTGGGTATGCCCCACATGGTACGGCTCGGTGCCGGACTGCGGCAGCGTGTGCCAGATGCTGGAACGGGCCACGGGGAAAACGCCCCGCTTTCTGGGCAAGCCCCAACCGGAGATGGTACGTCTGGCGCTGGCGCGGACAGGCTTCGGGCCGCAGCAGGCGGTTGTCATCGGCGACCGTTTGTATACCGACGTGGCCTGCGGCGTCAACGCCGGGATTGACAGCATTTTCGTCCTCAGCGGCGAGGGCGTCATGGGCGACATCGTGAAATACCGGATCAACCCCACATGGATCTATCAAGACATCGCAAAGCTCTATCAAGATTTGAAGGAGAACCGAATATGAAGCTGAACTACAAACGCACCATTCTGGTGGGCTTTGCCTTTTTCCTGATCTGCGCCTTCTGGCAGGCCTATGACAACACCATCCCCCTGATCCTGACCAACAAGTTCGGCATGAGCCAGACATGTTCCGGTGTCATCATGGCGGCGGACAACATTCTGGCGCTGTTCATGCTGCCGCTGTTCGGCGCTATTTCCGACAAATGCACCCACCGCAGCGGACGGCGCACACCCTTTATCGTGCTGGGTACGCTGGTGGCCGCCGTGGCGCTGATCTGTCTGAGCTTCATTGACAACACCCAATTGAAGCATCTGGGCGACGCCGCCAACATCGACGATCCCGCCGCTCTGAGCGCCATCTACAAAAGTCAGGCGGACGAGCAGCTCATCACCCCTCACGGCGACAAATTCGTGCTGCGTGAGCAGTTCACGGAGGAGGAATTTACCGCCATCCGCAGCCAGCTGGTCAGTGAGGACGGCACCGCCGTCACCAACCCCAACTACACCAATTACGTGACCCCCGCCCGTCAGGCCTATGCATGGCAGGTGACGGCGGAGCACCCCGGCACGCTGGTGTTCTTCATTCTGGTGCTGCTGGTGATCCTCGTGGCCATGGCCACGTTCCGCTCGCCCGCCGTGGCGCTGATGCCGGACGTGACCATGAAGCCCCTGCGCTCCAAGGCCAACGCCGTCATCAATCTGATGGGCAGCGCCGGCGGTATTCTGGTACTGGCGCTGGGCATGGTGTTCGCCACCTCCGCCGTGCGCAACTCTCTCATGAGCTACACCGGCTATTTCGGCGTCATTGCCGCCATTATGCTGGCCGCGCTGGTGATCTTCATGCTGACCGTCCGCGAGGTAGAGTGGGCGCAGGAGATGCAGCGTGACAGCGTGACCTACGGCGTGGAAGAGGCCGCGAAGGACGGTGCGCCGCAGGAGGAGCGGAAGCTGTCCGCCGACGAGGTGAAGTCCCTCATTTTCATTCTGCTGAGTATCGTGCTGTGGTTCTTCGGCTATAATGCCGTCACCAGCAAATATTCCGTCTATGCCAGCAACATCCTGCACAAGGACTACAACCTGACCCTTATTATCGCGCAGGCGGCGGCCATCATCGCCTATCTGCCGGTGGGCCTGATCTCCAGCAAGATCGGCCGCAAGCGTGCCATTCAGGCTGGCGTGGTCATGCTGACGGTGGCCTTCGGCGTGGCGGGCTTCCTCCATGCGGAGAGCCCCACCCTGCTGATGAACGCCATGTTCGCGCTGGCCGGTATCGCCTGGGCCACCATCAACGTGAACTCCTTTCCCATGGTGGTGGAGCTGTCCAGCGGCGGCAATGTGGGCAAATACACCGGCTTTTACTACAC
>ENA-UOJG01001680-UOJG01001680.1-human-gut-metagenome-genome-assembly--contig:-C47-NODE-1680-length-22102-cov-18.946659_pt1 | contig 22102 bp, 18 predicted proteins | sample MGYA00242340_ERZ723887 | MGnify/ENA metagenome assembly ERZ723887 | reverse complement strand
ATCAGCCACTTGTGCTTGATGAAGAGCAGCACGCCGTGCTTGTACTTGTTGACCATCGTACCGAACGTGGTGTTGAACGCCTTGCGGAAGCGGGCGGCGAAGTTGTCGCGCATCTGCCCGTTCTCGTCCATGTAGGGTTTCAGCAGCAGGGCACAGAGCGCCGGCGAGAGCGTAAGGGCGTTGACGGCCGAGATACCGACGGCCACGGCCATCGTGATACCGAACTGGGTGTAGAAGATACCCGACGTTCCGCCCATCATGGCCACGGGAATGAAGACGGCCATGAAGACCAGCGTCGAGGTGACGATGGCCGACGTGATGCCCGACATGGCGTCGATGGTGGCATGGTAGGAAGACTTGTATCCCACGTCGAATCGCGCCTGCACCGCCTCGACGACGATGATGGCATCGTCGACGACCGTACCGATGGCAAGCACCAGTGCGAAGAGCGTCAGCAGGTTGATCGAGAAACCGGCCACCGACAGGAATGCGAAGGTTCCGACGAGTGCTACGAGAATCGAAATCGTGGGGACGAGCGTCGAGCGGATGTCCTGCAAGAAGACGTAGACCACCAGCACCACGAGGATGATGGCTTCGATCAGCGTTTTGAGCACCTCGTTCATCGAGGCGTAAAGGAAGTCGTTCACACTTTGCAGGTGAGCGATTTCGATGCCTTTCGGCAGTTCGGCACGTACCTCTTCGAGCAGCGCTTCGACATCCTCGACGACCTGCGTGGCATTCGAACCGGCGGTCTGGAAGATCATCGTGCTGACGCCCGGGTGGCCGTTGGTATAGCCCTTGTAGGCATAGGATTCGCTGCCCAGTTCGATGTCGGCGACATCTTTCAGACGCAGCACCTCACCGTCGGGGAGCGAGCGGATGACGATCTGGCCGAACTCTTCGGGCGTTTCGTAACGTCCGCGGTATTTCATCGTATACTGGAACGTGTTCTCCGAGTTTTCGCCCAGCGTACCCGTGGCCGACTCGATGTTCTGTTCGGACAGTGCGGCCGTCACGTCCGACGGGATGAGCTTGTACTGCGCCATCACGTCGGGTTTCAGCCAGACGCGCATCGAATAGTCGGCGCCGAGCGTGAAGGCTTCGCCGACGCCCGGAATACGCAGGATACGCGGTTCGATGTTGATTTTCGAATAGTTGGAGAGGAACGTCTCGTCGTAGGAGTCGTCGGGACTGTACAGCGAGAAGATCTTTACCATGGAGGTCTGGCGCTTCATGGTTGAAACGCCGATCTGGGTTACCGCGGAGGGCAATTGTCCGGTGGCGCGGGAAACTTTGTTCTGTACGTTCACGGCCGCCATGTCGGGATCGGTACCCTGACGGAAATAGACGGTGACCGAGGCGCTGCCGACGGCTGCGCTGGAGGTGATGTAGGTCATGTTCTCCACGCCGTTGATGGCCTGTTCGAGCGGTACGATGACCGACTTCTGGATCGTTTCGGCACTGGCGCCGGGGTAGCTGGCGCGGACCATGACCGTCGGAGGCGCGATATCGGGATACTGCTCGATGGGCAGCGTCGCAAGTCCGATGATACCGGCGATGACGATGACGATGGAGATGACCGACGCCAATACGGGTCGTTCGATAAAATGCTTGAGTGTCATGGCCTATTCCTCCTTTGCGGTTTCGGGTTGAGCGGCTGCCTGGTCGGCGGAGGGCGCGGCGGCCTTCTGTGCCTTGGGCTGCACGGGCGTGCCTTCGCGCATCAGACCCACGCCCTCGGCGACGATCACGTCGCCCGGCACCAGACCCGAGTTGACGATGTACTCCCTGCCGTTCGAAATCCGGTCTACGGCGATCGCGGCCGACGTGGCTTTGCCGTCGACGACCTTATATACATATACCTTGTCCTGCAATTCGAAGGTCGCGGCCTGAGGGATTACGACGCATTGCTTGCGGACGTACGGCAGGATGATGTTGCCGGCTCCGCCGCTGTGGAGCAGCCCGTTCGGGTTGGGGAACGCCGCGCGGAGCTGCACGCTGCCCGTCGAGGTGTCGATGACGCCGCTGATGGCCTCGATGCGGCCCGCCTCGTCGTAGACCGACCCGTCGTTGAGACGCAACTGCACGTCGGGCATGTTTTTCAGCGTGTTGTCGATCGAACCGTACTCGCGCGTGAGGTTCAGCAGTTGGTTCTCGGTCATCGAGAAATAGACGTACATCTCCGAATTGTCCGATACGGTAGTCAGCGGCTGCGGCGTCGAAGGACCGACCAGCGCGCCCACCTTGTAGGGCAGTGTACCCACGATTCCGTCCGAGGGACTGGTCACGACCGTATAGGAGAGGTTGTTGGCGGCGTTCACGCGCTGTGCTTCGGCCTGTGCGAACTGCGCCTTGGCCGTCAACAGGTTGTTCTCGGCCGTCGAAAGGTCGAACTGCGAAACTACCTTGCGTGCGAAAAGTTCCTTCTTGCTGTCGTAGGTCAGCTGAGCGGTCGCAACACTCGCCTTGGCGGCGGCGACGTTGGCTTCGGCCGTCTGCAACGCTGCCTTATAGGGAACCTGGTCGATGATGAAAAGCGTCTGTCCGCTGCGGACGCGCTGCCCCTCGTTTATGCAGACCTGGGCGATCTTGCCCGATACCTGCGCATAGATTGCGATATCCTGACGACCGCGGATCGTCGCCGAGTAATCCACCGGAATGGAACGGTCGGTCGTAGCCACTGTCAGGACGTCGTACTCCGAACTTTGGGATTGCATCGGCGCCTGACGACAGCCGAGCATGAAAAAGCAGCAGGCGAGTGCTGCTGCACGGATCGAATTTTTCTTCATGTTTCGTTTTTCCTTTTTAATCGCGACAAAGATAGGCAAAAGCCGTAGAACATCCGGTTTCAAAAAATGGGCGGAATTTTTCAAAACGTGAACTATCATGGGCTTTTTTGCCGAATTTTATCTATTTTTGTGACGTATTTATGTCAAAAACGAGGATATGATCGAATTATTGTTATCCGACGAACAATCTTTTTCAGTGGAGGATACGAATTTGTCCGCTTTTCTGAAACGTCCCGTTCGGGTGAATGGCGGCGCCGTGTTCCTGTGCACGGCCGGCCGTGCGGTCGTATCGGTCAATGTCGAGGAACATGCGATCGAGTGCGATACGGAGGTGGTGCTGCTGCCCGACATGGTCTTCATGCTCGTCGAGGCGAGCGCCGACTTCCGCGTGATCTTTTACGCTTCGAGCATCCAAGTGTTCGACGGAGCGATGCAGCGGCTCGATACCGAATGTTTCCACTATCTGGAAACACATCCGGCGATCCGGCACCGCGGGGAGACGGCCCGCGGGGTGAAAAACCTTTATTCCGTGGTATTGGCCGCCAGCGCGGAGACGGAGAACATCTACCGTTCGCAGATCATGTACCTGCTGATGCGTCATATCCTACTGAACGTTTGCGACAAGGTCCGGCGGAACTACATCCGTTATCAGGAGGAGGGCGCCCATCGCAAGCGGGAACTTTACGATCGCTTCGTGAAGTTGATCGCCGAGCATTTCATCGAGCGGCGCGACGTGGCCTTCTATGCCGGAAAACTCTGTATTTCGATGAGTTACCTGGCCTCCGTGACGCGCACGCTGACCGGCGAGACCCCCAAGGAGATGATCGACAAGTGGATCGTACACGAAATCAAACTGATGCTCATGTTTTCCGATCTTTCGCTGCAACAGATCGCCGATCGGATGCACTTCCCCGACCAGTCCTATCTGGGGCGTTTCTTCAAGCGCCATACGGGATGTTCGCCTCTTGCCTACCGCAATGCGAAGTAGGCCGAATCGGTAAAAGTGGTAACGAAATCCGTAATCCGTGTAGGTCGTGCAGTGCGGAATCTCCGTAATTTTGCATCGTGAACCTAAAAACGAAGAGACGATGAGAAGAATCGCATGTCGGCAGGCAGTCGTTTTTGCACTGCTGATCGGTTCGGCAGGAACAATTCATGCACAGGAAAACACGATGAGAGAGAATCCTATCTTTGGGCAGATCTTCCCGCAGGGCGAGAAGCTGCCGGAGGAATTTTCGGCCTATTTTATCGGTCAGGCCTACCGTGCGCCGTTGGTGCGCGACGAGGCGTTGAACTGTCCGGTGTCGAACGTGACTTTCAGTCCCGGATGCCGCAACAACTGGCATAGCCATACCGGAGGGCAGCTGCTGCTTGTCACGGCCGGCCGGGGCTATTACCAGGAACGGGGTGAACCGGCGCGGCTGTTGTTGCCGGGAGATGTGGTGGAGATCGCTCCCGACGTGGAGCACTGGCACGGAGCGGCACCCGACAGCTGGTTTGCGCATCTGGCCGTCGAGACTAATCCGCAGACCAACGAGAATAGGTGGCTCGAACCGGTGGACGACGCGCAGTATGCAGCGGCGACCGCCGGGATGGAGGAATTCCGCAGCCGGATGTCCCGGGCGGCGCTCCGCAATTTCGATGCGTTGTTGCCGGCATGCAAGTCGGAGTTGGAACAGAGCGATCCCGAACTGGCGGAGATCGTCGGCAATTTCGCCTTCGACGAGGTGTTGCGTTACGGAGAACTCGACGAGCGGACGCGCAGAATGACCCTTCTCGCTTCGGCGATCGCCTTGCAGGCGGAGGGGGTCTACCGCTCGCTGCTCGACGCGGCGCTCGACGGCGGCGTGACGCCCGTCGAGGTGAAGGAGATTTTGTATCAGGCCGTGCCTTACGTCGGTTTGGCCAGGACCTTCGATTTCATCGGCATAGCCAACGATGTGCTGCGGCGACGGGGCGTGGCGTTGCCGTTGGAGGGGCAGTCGACCGTTTCGTCCGATGACCGCTTCGAAAAGGGACTGGCCGTACAGCGATCGATCTTCGGCGAACGGATCGATCGGATGCACGAGGAAGCACCGGAGAATCAGGTGCATATCCAGCGCTATCTGTCTGCCGATTGTTTCGGCGACTATTACACACGCGGCGGGTTGGATGTGAAGACTCGTGAACTGCTTACTTTTTCGATGCTCGTGTCGCTGGGCGGTTGCGAAGCGCAGGTGAAAGGGCATATTCAGGGCAATGCGAACGTCGGTAACGGCAAGGCGACACTGCTGGCCGTCGTTACGCAGCTGCTTCCCTACATTGGTTACCCGCGCACGCTCAATGCGATCGCCTGTCTGAACGAAGTGATTCCCGAATAAATGAGAAAAACGATTCGCCGTATGTCCGCAATCCTCTTGTCGATCGTCGTGTTGCTCGCTGCGGCGGGGATCGCATTCGTCAATCAGCGGAGTTTCGGCCGCTTGCCGCGCGGCGAGCGGTTGGAGCGTATCCGCCGTTCGCCCAATTACCGCGACGGGCAGTTCCGCAACCTGCATCCTACGCCGCAGATGACTTCCGACAAAGGGTTTGCGGGCAGCATGTGGGGTATTCTCTTCGGGAGTAAAGAGCGCCGCGAACCGGCGTCGGCGCTTCCGGTGCTGAAACCCGATCTGCACCGTTTGGAGCGGGCGGAGGATGCGTTGGTGTGGTTCGGCCATTCGTCCTATCTGCTGCAATTGGACGGGGTGCGTCTTCTGGTCGATCCGGTGCTGACCGACAAGTGGCCGATGTCGCTGTTCTTTTCTCCCTTCAAGGGTACGGACGTCTTTTCTCCGGAGGACATGCCCGATATCGACTGCCTGATCGTCACGCACGACCATTGGGATCATCTGGATTACCGTACCGTAATGCAGTTGAAAGAGCGTATCGGCAGGGTAGTCTGTCCGCTGGGCGTGGGGGAGCATTTCGAGTATTGGGGATTCGATTCCGACCGGATCGTCGAACTGGATTGGAACGAGAGCTGCGGTTTGTCGGACGGGTTCCGGATCCACTGCCTGCCTGCGCGCCATTTTTCAGGGCGCGGGTTGCAGCGCAACCGTTCGCTCTGGGCCTCGTTTTTAGTGGAGAGCCCTTCGCGGCGGGTCTATCTTGCAGGCGACGGTGGTTACGATGCGCACTTCGCCGAGATCGGCCGCCGGTTCGCGCCGATCGACCTGGCGGTGGTGGAGAACGGGCAGTACAACGCCGACTGGCGTTACATTCATCTGATGCCCGAAAAATTGCCGGATGCGATCCGCGACCTGCGCCCGGCACGTGTGCTGACGGTGCATCACTCGAAATTCGCGCTGAGCCGCCATGCGTGGGACGAACCGCTGAAAAACGCCGCCGAAGTGGCGGCAGGCGACGGGTTCGTACTGTTGCAACCGATGATCGGAGAGATCGTGCCGCTGGCCGACACCGTCAGGCGTTACGAGGCATGGTGGCGAGGGATCGATTGATTGACCGAATCATAGATAATTAGGTAAAAAGATGAAAAAACGAATTTTGCTACTTTCGTCTTCTCCACGCCGGCACGGGAATTCCGACCGGCTGTGCGACGAGTTCCTGCGCGGGGCGCGGGAGGCGGGGCACGACGCGGAGAAGATCTCGCTGCGCGACTGCCGGATCGGTTACTGCACCGGTTGCGGCGTCTGCTACGATACCCGAACCTGTCCGCAACGGGACGATGCGGCGCAGATCGTCGGGAAGATGATCGCGGCCGACGTGATCGTACTGGCTACGCCGGTCTATTTCTATACGATGAGCGCCCAGATGAAGACGCTGATCGATCGTTGCTGCGCACGTTACACCGAGATGACGGGCAAGGAGTTTTATTTTATCGTGGCGGCGGCCGACGACAGCAAGGCTGCCATGGAACGGACGATCGACGGTTTCCGCGGTTTTCTGGACTGCCTCGACGATTCCCGCGAATGCGGTACGATCTACGGCGTCGGGGCGTGGAAAATCGGTGAGATCGAGGGTAGTCCGGCCATGAAACAGGCCTACGATGCGGGGTTGAATTGCTGAATACGCGGGGGCCGTCATTCGGACGATGCGACAACGGAGCGGAGCGGCGATCGCCGCTCCGCTCCGTTTGCTCTGCTGAAAAGCGCCGGACGCCTGTACGTCTTGGGTTCGGTGGCGCACGGCGAAATGACGGATTGCGCCGGCTGTTCCCGACGGAGGGCTTTCAAATGTCCGGTGATGCGTGCGGGATACGTCGCGCATCTGAACGATAAGTAAAATATAAGACGCCGTAACACGACACAGGAAAACCGAGCGATATTTCCCGGCCTTCATCCGAAACCGCGGCCGGCCCGACGACGGGCTGTACGACGGTACGGAACGATCCCTCCTTGCCGGGAAAATAGTTGCGGATATTGCTCGGTCCGATGTTTGCGGCGTCGGCGATCTCGCGATGCGACGTCCCGCGAATCCTCTGATACGAAAGATCCGTGCGGCTTGTCGCAGAATTTCGGCACCTATCCTCTTTTTACGCTTTGCATGTTTGCATGTTCGAAATATCCCTTTTCGAGACGCAAAGCAGAGGAAATTCCGTCGGATACGCAATACCGAATTATAGCGATTTCGACATCGGCCGAAGGCCCTGGGTGTGGAGTCCGTCCGCGGTACGTGCGTGCGGAATTCACACGGGCAGCAGGATCGAGAAGCGGCTGCCCTTGCCGATCTCGCTTTCGACGCCGATCGTGCCGCCGTGCGCCTCGACGAACTCCTTGGAGATGGCCAGCCCCAATCCGCTGCCCTGTACCTTGGTGCCCGGTACGCGGAAATAGCGTTCGAAAATGCTCTTGTGGTAACGCGGGTCGATGCCCCGTCCGAAATCCCGCACGTAGATTTCGACCGCCTTTTCGTGCTGTACGGCGCCCACGATGATGCGCGATTTTTCGGGCGAGTGGTGGATGGCGTTCGACAGCAGGTTGGTGATGACCCACGCAATCTTTTCGCTGTCGACGAACAGTTTCGAGATTTTTTCGGGGTATTCCACCTCGACGAAACAGCAGAACCGCTCGGCCAATACCTGCGTCGCCTTGACGGCGTAGTCGATCAGTTCGATCGGCTTGGTGATCTTGGGCATGAGTTTGAGCTTGCCGGTCTCGATCTGCGTCATGTTGAGCAATTCGCCCGTGATCGAGAGAAGACGGTCGCTGCTGTCGCGGATACTCCCGACCAGCTGCTTCTGTTCGTCGTTGAGCTTGCCGAGCCGGTCGTCGCCGAGCAGTTGCAGGCTCATCAGGATCGACGAGATCGGGGTCTTCATCTCATGCGAGACGGTCGAGATGAAGTTGGTCTTGGCCGAATCCAGTTCCTTGTATTTGGTGACGTTGCTCAGGATAATCAGGTTGCCGACGAACTGTTGTTCGCGTCCGCCGACGGGCGTGATGTAGAGCGGCGTGTTCTCCATTTGGAAGTAGCTCTCCTTGTTGTCTGCGTAGATTTTCAGCGGCTCTCCTCCGGTCGATCGCTTTTCTCCGTAAAGCTCGCGCATCAGACGGCGCAGCAGGTCGTTGGAAAGGGCGACCTCGGCGGCGTTGCGGCCGACGACCTCCGCTTGCAGATTCAGCACCGCGAGCGCTTCGCGGTTCATGAAGAGGATCTTGCGGTCGGGGCCGAGACCGATGATCGGCTCGTGGAGCGTATCGACGATCGCCTCGATGCGTTTCTTGGCCGTCATCAGGTCGTCGAGCGAACTGCGGCGGTATTCGTCGAGCTTGGCCGCCATGTCGTTGAACGATTCGGCGACGGATTCGAATTCGCGGTTGCCCGTGAAGTCGAGCCGTTGCTGGTAGTTGTGGTTGGCGATTTCGCGGATGCCCTTTTTCAGTTCGTCGATGGGACGCAGCACCAGCCGCGGAAACCATACCAGAATGGCGCCGGCACTGACGACGCAGAGCGCCGCCACGACGATCAGCCACCACATCACGTAGTCGGCGCGTTCCTCGACGGCAGAACTTTTGGCGCGGATGGCCGCCATGTTGAGTTCCATGATGCGCAGCAGGTCCTGGCGCACCGTTTGCAGTTCGGCCTCGGTGACGGGGTCGCTCAGCGCCGCGATATGGCGGCCGAGCTCCGATGTCATCTCCCGTTCGCTGATCTCGGTGATGTTTTGTTGTTGGAGGGCGAGACTCTGCCGCAGGGCGTGCCGCGAAACGGAATCTTCGCCGATGTCGTTGAGCGAACGCAGCATGTCGGCGGCGTATTGCAACGAGTTGTAATTGTCGGCCAGAATGGTTCCCGTGGCGCGCGAAAGCTGCCGCACGTAGCTGACCGACTGGATGCCGAGCAGCACGATCATGGCGAAAAGAATGCCGATGCCCAATGTGAGCCTTCGTTGTATTTTCATGGTTATGACAATATATACAGGTCGATGTTCATGCGCGACAGTCTGCCGATGAGGCGGCGCATCCCGACGACGTTTTTCAACAGCGAAAATAGTGAAAATTCGGGTCGGCCGACGCAGACGATATTGATTTTTTGTTCGCGGCAGATCTCCACGATCGTCTCGACCGGACGGTTGGAGTGCACCTGCCGGATCTGACCGCCGAGTTCGGTGGCCAGATTGAGGTTGTTGATCAGGTAGCGCTGGTTGGCCAGCGGGATGCGGTCGGCGGTCTCGCGGTCGCTCTGGACGTAGAGTACGATGAACGAACTGTTGAGATGCGTGGCCAGACGCGCGGTTTTGCGGATCAGGCGGCGGGCGCGTTTCTCGCTGCTGTCGATCACGGCCAACAGCTTGTCGTGCAGCAGGGCGGGTTTCTCCGTCACTTCGTTTTCCACCTTCTTCTCGACGCGCAGCGCCACCTCCTTCAAGGCGAGTTCGCGCAGTTGCAGGATGTTCTCCTGCCGGAAGAAGTTGCTCAGGGCGGTCGGCACCTTGTCGGGTTTGTAGATTTTACCCGCTTTGAGCCGTTCGATCAGTTCGTCGGCCGTCAGGTCGATGTTCACCACCTCGTCGGCCGTCGCCAGCACGCTGTCGGGCACCCGTTCGTGGACTTCGATACCGGTGATCTCCTGCACTTGTTCGTTCACCCCTTCGATGTGTTGGATGTTGACGGCCGAGATGACGCTGATACCCGCGTCGAGTATCTGCATCACGTCCTGCCACCGTTTGGGATTTGCGCTGCCCTTGATGTTGGTGTGCGCCAGTTCGTCGACCACGACGATATCGGGGTGGAGGTTGATGATGGCCTGCATATCCATCTCTTCGAGCTCCTTGCCCTTGTAGAAGAGCTTGCGGCGCGGAATGAACGGAAGCCCTTCGGTGAGGGCTTCCGTTTCGGGACGGCCGTGCGTCTCGATGTAACCGATCTGGACGTCCACGCCTGCGTCGAGCAGTTGGTGCGCCTCCTGCAACATGCGGTAGGTCTTGCCCACGCCGGCACTCATGCCGATGTAGACCTTGAATTTCCCGCGGTGCGAGGCTTTGATCAGGGCGAGAAAGTGCTCGGCGCTTCGCCGGGTGTCCTGTGTATCCATAGTTATTACATTCTGAATGAAAATCCTCCGACAAAGTTAACGTCGTCGAGAGCAGGATTCCAAATCAGATTGGTGAAAATTCCGATTTTCATGCCGTCGGCACCCTTGATGTCCCAGGTCTTGCCGGCATTGAGGAAGACGTTCTGCACGTAGAAGTCGCGATCGCCGCAGTTGTAGGTCGTGGCGGCATTCCAGGGCACCATGCCCACGCCGGCCTTCATGTCGACCGTCTTCACCGTGAAAGGATAGGCCACCTCGAAATAGGAAGCATAGGCGCGTTCTCCTTTGTCGTTCCGGTCGGCGGCGCCGAACAGAATCGTGTACCACGACAACGTGAAGGGCAGTTTTTCCGATACGACCCAGCTCGCGCCTACCTCGATGCGGTGGGGGGGGGAATGGCTGTCGAATATGAAATAGCGGTCGTCGTCATGTCCGGTCCAGTAGAGGTCGGCCACCGAAAGCGTCACGGGCCCCAGCTGGTAGGCCAGCGTGAGATCCATCTCCTTGTAGCCGCTGTCGCTGAAATCGATCGACCCCCATGCCGTTACCGAGAAGTTTCCGGCCGTCATGGTCAGCGTGGGCTGCAAGGCCGGGCCCGACTCCTTGACGCCGCGCCAGTAATACGAGCTTACGAGATCGGAACCGCCGCTGAACGATACCCCTTTGTCTTGAGCGGCGACGTGATTCGTTCCAAACATGGCTGCCGTAGCCAATACTCCGAGTAAAATACGTTTCATAGAATTTAAAAGATTTCTTCGTTGATTGTTGATGATTCGGGTTTGTTTTTCCGTCCGTGGCGCCACGGAACCCGTTTCCGGGCCCGGGCGTACGCGACGGGAAATAGAGGGTTTGCGCAGTCTGACTTGCGAAAGCAGGATGACCGACAGGGGTCAGATCAGATCCGTAATCAGAAATACGACCAGAAAAACGATCAGTACGATCAGCCACCGTTTGGTCGGTTTATCCAACTTTTTCATAAGTTCCGCACACGCTATTTGTTCTGTGCGGCGTCCAACGCCACATTCAGTTTCAGAACATTGACCTTATAGGTGCCGAAGAGTCCGAGCCACGGTTTGTGGATATTCTCCTCGACGATCTTCTTCACCTCGGCTTCGGACATGCCGCGGGCTCCGGCGACGCGGCGGATCTGAACTTCGGCGCCGCGGATCGAGATGTCGGGATCGAGGCCCGAACCGCTCGCGGTCACCATCTCGGCGGGAACCTCCTCGCGCGAGAGGTAGGGGTGGGCGGCGAGGAACGCATCGATGCGCTCCTCCACCTGGGCCAGATATTCGGGATTGTTCGTGCCCTTGTTGCTGCCGCCCGAACCTCCGCCGTTGTAATCCACGTTCGACGGACGTCCCCAGAAATAGACGCTGTCCGTAAAGACCTGGCCTACGTTGGCAGCGCCGACCACCTTGCCGTTATAGGTCACCACGGGAGCCTCTCCGTCGTTGGGCGATGCCACCCATGCCACGAGGCGCAGTACCAATACATAACCGACGAACAGCACGACGCACATCGCCAGCGTTATCTTGATTGAAATCCAAAGATTTTTCATGATTCAAGCAATAAATTAAAAGAACACACTTACTAACATGTCGATCAGTTTGATGCCGATGAACGGAACGATGATGCCGCCCAGACCGTAGATGAAGAGGTTGCGGCGCAACAGGGCCGAGGCTCCGATCGGTTTGTAAGCGACGCCGCGCAGGGCCAGCGGAATCAGCAGCGGGATGATGATCGCGTTGAAGATCACCGCCGAGAGAATGGCGCTTTCGGGCGAATGCAGGTGCATGATATTCAGCGTTTGCAGAGCCGGAATCGAGGTGATGAACAGAGCCGGAACAATGGCGAAGTATTTGGCTACGTCATTGGCGATGGAGAAGGTCGTCAGCGTGCCGCGCGTCATCAGGAGCTGCTTGCCGATCTCGACGATCTCGATCAACTTCGTGGGGTCGTTGTCCAGGTCGACCATGTTGCCCGCCTCCTTGGCGGCCTGCGTACCGCTGTTCATCGCAACGCCCACGTCGGCCTGAGCCAGCGCCGGAGCGTCGTTCGTACCGTCGCCCATCATGGCCACCAGTTTGCCGGCGCGCTGTTCGCGCTTGATGTACTCCATCTTGTCCTCGGGCTTGGCCTCGGCGATGAAGTCGTCCACGCCTGCCTGCTCGGCGATGTATTTCGCCGTCAGCGGATTGTCGCCCGTCACCATCACGGTCTTCACGCCCATCTTGCGCAGACGCTCGAAACGTTCGCGGATACCCGTCTTGATGATGTCCTGCAATTCGATCACACCTTTGATCTGTTCGTTTTCCGAGACCACGAGCGGCGTACCGCCGTTCTCCGAGATCGTGCGCACGATCTTTTCCACCTCCGGCGAGAAGCCGTTGCCCGCTTTCCGGACGATCGCACGGATTGCCTCCGAAGCGCCCTTGCGGATGCGGGTGCCGTCGGGCATGTCCACGCCCGAACACTTGGTCTCGGCCGTGAACTTCACCATGTGTACGCCCACCAAATCGGTCTGGCTGAACCGGAAGCCCTGTTCGCGTCCCAGTTCGACGATGGATTTGCCTTCGGGGGTCTCATCGGCCGCGGAGGAGAGGACGCAGAGCCGGAGAAAATCCTTGGGGCTCACTCCATTGACAGGATAGAACTTGGTGGCTTTGCGATTGCCGATGGTGATCGTACCGGTCTTGTCCAGCAGCAGCGTATCGATGTCGCCGGCGGTTTCGACGGCCTTGCCCGACTTGGTGATGACGTTGGCTTGCAGGGCGCGGTCCATACCGGCGATGCCGATAGCCGACAGCAGACCGCCGATCGTGGTCGGGATCAGGCAGACGAACAGCGAAATAAACGCTGCGACGGTGATGTTGGCACCCACGTAATCGGCGAACGGTTTGAGCGTGGCGCAAACGATCACGAAGACGATCGTGAAGCCTGCGAGCAGGATGGTCAGCGCAATCTCGTTCGGGGTTTTCTGACGCGAGGAACCTTCCACGAGGGCGATCATCTTGTCAAGGAAACTCTCGCCCGGCTGTACGGTCACTTTTACCAGAATACGGTCGGAAAGAACCTTCGTACCGCCCGTGACCGAGCTCTTGTCGCCGCCCGCCTCGCGGATCACCGGGGCCGATTCGCCCGTGATGGCGCTCTCGTCGATCGACGCCAGACCTTCGATAATCTCGCCGTCGGCGGGAATGGTATCTCCGGCGACGCATTCGAACACGTCGCCCTTGCGCAGTGCCGAGCTGCTGACGATATGCGACTGTCCGTCCTTCTCGATACGTTTGGCAGGGGTCTCCTCACGGGTCTTGCGCAGCGAATCGGCCTGTGCCTTGCCGCGTGCTTCGGCGATGGCCTCGGCGAAATTGGCGAAGAGCACTGTGGCCAGCAGGACCAGGAAGATCACGATATTGTAGCCCAGCGAACCCTGCGACGTGTTTCCTGTCACGGCGATCCAGACAATCAGCAGCAGCATGACGAACGTTACGACCTCGACGGTGAACATGATCGGATTCTTGATCATCACACGCGGATCGAGCTTGCGGAACGACTCAACGAAGCTTGCGTTTACAAGCTGTTTGTTGAACAACGAATTATTTACTCGATTTTTCATTTTTCAAATCCGGATTAGAAACTTAAATAATCGGCGATGGGACCCAGAGCCTGTGCCGGGAAGAACGAGAGGGCGGCCACGATGATGATGACGGCGAAGGTCATCAGCGAGAAGGTGAACGTGTCGGTCTTCAACGTACCGGCGCTCTCGGGGACGAATTTCTTCGAGGCGAGCAGTCCGGCGATGGCTACCTGTCCCACGATCGGGAAATAACGGCCCATGATCAGGGCGATACCGGTCATGATATTCCAGAACGGCGTGTTGTCGCTGAGTCCCTCGAAGCCCGAACCGTTGTTTGCCGCAGCCGAGGTGTACTCGTAGAGCATTTCGCTCAGGCCGTGGAACGAGGGGTTGTTCAGCCACCCGATTTCGGGGTTCGCGGCGGCCACAGCGGCGGAAATACCCGTACCGACGAGGATCAGGAAGGGGTGCATCAGTACGACCATCGTGGCGATCTTCATTTCGCGCGCTTCGACCTTATGTCCGAGGAATTCGGGCGTGCGGCCCACCATCAGTCCGCTGATGAAGACGGCGATGATGAGGAAGGCGAAGTAGTTCATCCAGCCCACGCCGACACCGCCGAACCAGCAGTTGATCTGCATGTTGAGCATCTGCATCATACCGCTCAGCGGGGTCTGCGAATCGTGCATCGAGTTCACCGAGCCGTTCGAGGTGACGGTCGTCACCATGCCCCACATGGCCGAAGCGGCCGAACCGATGCGGATCTCCTTGCCCTCCATCGAGCCGAGGTCCTGCGCGATGCCCATTTCGTCGATATTGGGGTTGCCGCCCATCTCCTGCGGAACGGAGACGAAGATACCGGCCGTGAAGGCGAAGAGCATCACGCCGAAGATCCAGGCGGCCAGCTTGCGGCGACGGACGTAGAAGCCGAAAGCCCAGGCCATCGCCATCGGGATGATCAGAATCGACCAGCACTCCAACATATTCGTGAAGGCGTTGGGATTTTCGAGCGGGTGCGAAGAGTTGACGCCGAAATAACCGCCGCCGTTGGTACCCAGCTGTTTGATCGGCACGATAGCGGCCGTGGGGCCTTGCGAGATGACCTGCTCCTGGCCTTCGAGCGTCGTGATGGTCTGTTTGCCGTCGAACGACATCGGGGTGCCGTTGATCACCAGCAGGATACCGACCAGAAGCGACAGGGGCATCAGGATACGGGTCGTGCTCTTGACCAGATAGACCCAGAAGTTGCCGATGGCCTTCGTGGTCTTCGCTGCCAGCGCCTTCATGATGCCGGCCATGGCGGCCATGCCGCACGCTGCGGTGATGAACTGGAAGAGCATGATGACGAACAACTGCGTAAAATAGGTGAGACCCGTCTCGCCGCTGTAATGCTGCAAGTTGCAGTTGACCATGAACGAGATGCAGGTGTTGAACGCCAAGTCGGGGGTCTGGTTGGCGTTGCCGTCGGGGTTGAGCGGCAGCCAGCTCTGGCAGCAGAGCAACACCATACCCCAGAAGAACCAGAAGAGGTTGACCATCAGCAGAGCTTTGAGGAACTTCTTCCAGTCCATATCCTCGTCGGGATCGATGCTGCATACCTTGTAAATGCCCCTTTCGAGCGGAGCCATGAAGTCGAGCCACGTGCGCTCGCCTCGGTAGACTTTGGCAATGTAGCGGCCCAGCGGATAACAGAGCACCACCAGAGCCACCCATTGCAGAATTACGCCTAAAATTTCCGTATTCATTTATTTATCGTTTTACGGGTCAGACAATCAGAATTTTTCGGGTTTAACGAGCACATACATCAAGTAGATGAATCCGATGATACTCAGAATAAGCAATCCTGTAAACATTTTCCATTAAATTTTTTCGAACCAATCCACACATTTGAAATAAAACCAATAGCACAACGCCCCTAAGGCGCAGAGCAGGATGAAAAGTACGATTGCATTCATCGCTTCAGCTTTTTTGAGTTAGACAACTTTTTCACGAAACCGCACATCATGCGATCGAACAGGCATCCGATGCCGCAAAAAAACAGAATCATTAGTATCACCTGCATTTCGCATCCTCCGTTTGGTTCGTGCCGACTTCTATACGAAGGCGGTGCCAAAAAACCGCCTTTTTATTCAATCCGCTTTGGAATAGGCGTTTACGTTCTTTCGCGATGCGCCGAAAAAGAAGGGCGTCCTATCAAAATGATAAGACGCCCTTCTCGGAATGAAACGGTGCGTGTCTACTTGACGCCGTAACTTTCCAACTTGCGGTAGAGTGTCGCGATGCCGATGCCCAGCAGGCGGGCGGCTTCGGTTTTGTTGCCTTTGGCGTATTCGAGGACTTTCAGAATATGATGCCGTTCAAGTGCGTCGAGTGCCAGCGAATCGGGAGGTGCGCCGGCGCCGGCGCGGAATTCAGGCGACAGCGTATCGGCGGAGAGCCGTTCGCCGTCGGCCATAATCAGGCTCCGTTCGACGACGTTGCGCAGTTCGCGCACGTTGCCGTGCCATGTATGGCGTTCCAGCGCGGCGATGTATGCGTCGTCGATGGTTTCGATGCGTTTTCCCATCTTGGCGGCGAACTGCCCGACGAAGTAGCGGGCGTATTCCGCGACGTCTTCGCGCCGCTGGCTCAGGGCGGGCAGCTGGATGCGGAAGACCGAGAGCCGGAAATAGAGGTCTTCGCGGAAGTTTCCGGCGGCGATCTCCTTTTCGAGGTCGCGGTTCGTGGCGGCGATGATCCGCAGGTCGACTTTCGTCGGGCGGGTCTCGCCGATCTTGATGAATTCGCCGCTTTCGAGCACGCGCAGCAGCTTGGCCTGCAATTCGACGGGCATTTCTCCGATTTCGTCGAGAAACAGCGTTCCCTTGTCGGCCTCTTCGAACAGCCCCTTTTTGTCCTTCGTCGCACCCGTGAAACTGCCGGCGCGGTGGCCGAAGAGTTCGCTTTCGAGCAGCTCTTTGGAGAAGGCCGAGCAGTTGACCGCCACGAATGCCTCTCTGGCGCGCGGCCCGGCTTGGTGGATCGCCTGCGCGAAGACCTCCTTGCCCGTTCCGGTCTCGCCGGTGAGCAGTACCGACGTGTCCGTCGCAGCGACTTTGCGCGCGAGGTTCACGGCCTGTCGGAGCGCCTTCGACGAACCGATGATGCGGTCGAACGAATGTTCGTCGGAGAGTTTCGCCTCGAAACGCGCCAGTCGGCGCTGCATCCGCGCCTTCTCCGTCGCACGGCTCAGCAGCGGCAGGATCTTGTTGTTGTCGTCGCCTTTGGTGATGTAGTCGAATGCGCCGTTCTTGATCGCCTGCACGCCGTCGGGTATGTTGCCGTAGGCGGTGAGCAGGATGACTTCGGCGGCGGGTGCGATCTCCTTGATCCTGCCGACCAGTTCCACGCCGTTGCCGTCGGGGAGTTTGACGTCGCACAGCACGACGTCGGGTTCGTATTGGCTGAGCAGCCGGAGGCCCGTGGTACAGTCCGGAGCCTGCTCCACGTCGTATCCTTCCAGTCCGATGATGCGCGCCAGCAGCGCACGCAGTTGGGGTTCGTCGTCGATAATCAGAATTTTCGCCATTGCGGTTCGCGTTCTTTGCGGCAAAGGTACGACAAAATTCGAAATTGTCGACATGCTCCTGCGGCGGCCGTCGCGGAATCCTGCCGTCCGGTTGTGGGGTGTGTTTCCGGTCGGAATTGCGATGCGTTCCTGCCGGTCAGGCCGCCCCGTCGCATATCCGTCCGCCCGATCCGGACGGCGTAACGGAGGGCAAGAGTGAAATTATTCCGGAAAAAAATTTAACAAAATTGTTGAATGTTTCGAAACTCTTCGTATATTTGCACTGACAAAATTGTTAAATCAAAATGTTAAACAAAGGTAGAATGGGAGAGAAACCGATGCGGAACAAGGAGCAGGCGATTCTCGAAGCGGCCGAACGCGAATTCATCGCCAAGGGATTCGCGGGGGCGCGGACGACCTCGATCGCCGAAGCGGCCGGCGTGACGCACGCCATGCTGCACTACTATTTCCGGACGAAGGAACAACTATTCGAACGTATCCTCGACGAGAAGATGCGGTTGATGGGCGAATCGGTGCTGGCAGCCTTCGGGCAGCCGGGATTGCCGCTGGCGGAGCGGCTGCGCGACGGAATCGAGCGGCATTTCGATTTCATCATGGCCAATCCCGACATGCCGCGCTTCATCGTCAACGAAGTCTTTTCGCGGCCGGAACGTTATGAAACGATGCAGGCGCGCATCCGTGAGATCGCAGGCGTCCTGATGTGCGATATCCAGCGGGAGCTCGACGCCTCGGCCGACCGCGGCGAAACGGAAAGGATCGACGTGCGGATGCTGTTGCTCGACATCATCTCGCTCAACGTCTTTCCGTTCATCGCCTATCCTGTCATCGAACCGATTCTGGGTGACCTCACGGCCGACCGCGAACGTTTTTTCGCACGGCGCAGGGCGGAAAACACGAAGGTGATCCTGCGGCGGCTTAAAAAATGCGACTCATGAAACGGATCGTTTTACTGTGCGGGTGTCTGCTGGTCTGGAGTTCGGCCGGCGCCCAACTGACGCTCGACTCGTGCCGTCTGCTGGCGCGGAACCATTACCCCGAAATCCGGCGCTACGACCTGGTGCGGCAGACGGAGGAGTACACGCTTTCGAATGCACGGCGGGAGTGGCTGCCGCAGCTGTCGCTTTCGGCGCAGGCCACGTGGCAGACCGCCGTGCCCGCGTTCCCCGATGCGCTGACCGGTATGCTTACCCAGTACGGCGTAGGGATGCCGGGGATGAATAAGGACCAATATAAAGTGCAGTTGGAAGTGACCCAGACGATTTGGGACGGCGGAAAGTCGGCCGCCGACAAACGCATCGCCGAAGCCGAAGCCGCCGAACAACGGCAGGCGACGGATGTCGATCTCTATGCGTTGGAGGGGCGGGTGGACGACCTCTATTTCGGCATTCTGCTGCTCGACGAACGGGTCGCGCAGACGAAACTGACGCTCGGACTGCTGCGGAGCAACCTCGACAAGGTGCGTTCGCTGCAACGCAACGGTGCGGCGATGCAGAGCGATGCCGATGCCGTCGAAGCCGAACTGCTGACCGTCGAGCAGCAGCTCGCGCAGGTCGAAGCCTCGCGTGAGAGCTACCGCCGGATGCTGGAACTTTTCATCGGAGAGGAGCTGGCCGGTCGGGCGCTCGTGCGGCCGGACGTCGCGGAGCCCGCTTCGTTCGAAGCCGCCCGTCCCGAACTGGCGCTGTTCGATGCGCAGGCCGAGAAGCTCGCGGCGCAGCGACAGCTGGTAAAATCGGCGACCCGTCCCCGTTTCGGACTCTTCGCGCAGGGATACTACGGGTATCCGGGCATGGACTACTTCGAGAGCATGATGGCGAACGACTGGTCGTGGAATGCGCTCGTCGGATTCCGGATGTCGTGGAATTTCGGGGCGTTCTACACGAAGAAGAATTCGCTGGGCAAACTCCGCACGGCACAGCGGCAGCTCGATGTGCAGCGCGACGTCTTCCTCTTCAACACACGGTTGCAGACCGTCGAGGAGAGCGGCGACATCGCCCGCCTGCGCCGCGCGCTGGCCGACGACGACCGCATCGTGCAGCTGCGCCGTGCGGTGCGCGAAGCCGCAGAATCGAAGCTCCGCAACGGGGTGATCGATACCAACGACCTGCTGCGCAAGATCACCGAGGAGGCGACGGCCGCCACGGCACGGTCGGCGCGGGAGATCGAGTTGGTGAAGACGATCTATGAATTGAAACATACGATAAACCGATAAGACCATGAAACGATTCATTATTTACGGTGCGATCCCGCTGTTGGCAGTCTCCTGCGGGGGCGACGGGGATTTCGATGCCACGGGGACGTTCGAAGCCACGGAGATCGTCGTGTCGGCCGAAGCTGCCGGGCGTATCCTCCGCTTCGACGCCGAAGAGGGGGACGTGCTCCGAGCCGGCAGGCAGGTCGGTGCCATCGACACCGTACAGCTCTATTTGCAGAAATTGCAGCTGGAACGTCAGCGCGCTTCGGTGCGGAGCGGCCGTCCCGACATCGGGAAACAGGCCGCGTCGCTGCGCGAGCAGATCGCCAAACAGCAGACCGAACGCCGCCGCGTGGAGAACCTGTTGAAGGACGGTGCGGCCACGACCAAACAGCTCGACGACATCGATGCGCAGTTGAAGGTGCTCGGCGGGCAGTTGGACGCGCTGTTGTCGACGCTGGAAAACAATGCCGTGTCGATCGACGAGAATTCGTCGGCCATCGAGTTGCAGATCGCGCAGGTCGAAGACCGGCTCGCCAAGTGCCGCATCGTGTCGCCCGTGACGGGAACGGTGCTGGCCAAATATGCCGAGGCGGGCGAACTGGCCTCCGTCGGCCGGCCTTTGATGAAGGTCGCCGACCTCGACCGCATCTACTTGCGGGCCTATTTCACGTCGGATCAGTTGGCCGACCTGCGTCTGGGCCAGGAGGTAACGGTGACGGCCGATTTCGGCGGGGAGCGGCAGCTCGACTATCCGGGACGCATCGTGTGGATCGCCTCCGAGAGCGAATTCACTCCCAAAACCGTTCAGACCCGAAATTCGCGGGCCGGACTGGTCTATGCGGCGAAGATCGCCGTCGAGAACGACGGCCGGTTGAAGATCGGCCTTTACGGAGAGGTGAAACTCTAAGTGCGACGACGATGCGGAATGCCATAGAGATTCACGCCCTGACCAAACGTTACGGTACCCTCACGGCGCTCGACGAGGTGTCGTTCGAGGTCGGGCGGGGCGAGCTGTTCGGCCTGATCGGTCCCGACGGGGCCGGCAAGACGACGCTTTTCCGGCTGCTTGCGACGCTCGTCGCACCCGACGGCGGCACAGCCTCGGTCGACGGGCTGGATATCGTGGCCGACTACAAGCGCATCCGCGAGCGGGTAGGCTACATGCCCGGACGGTTTTCGCTCTATCCCGACTTGTCGGTGGGGGAGAACCTCGCTTTCTTCGCGGCGCTGTTCGGGGTGGAGATCGCGGAGAACTACGATCTGATCGCGCCGATCTATCGCCAGATCGAACCGTTCCGCGCACGCCGTGCGGGAAAGCTTTCCGGCGGTATGAAGCAGAAGCTCGCGCTCTGCTGCGCGCTGATCCACCGGCCCGCGGTGCTCCTTCTCGACGAGCCGACGACAGGCGTGGACGCCGTGTCGCGCAGCGAGTTCTGGGATATGCTCTCCGAGTTGAAAGGCAAGGGGATTTCGATGCTCGTTTCGACGCCCTACATGGACGAAGCGGTGCGCTGCGACCGCGTGGCGCTGTGCGATGGCGGGAAGATCTTGGCCGTCGACACGCCGCAGGGCGTCGTCGGGCGGTTCGACGAGCCGCTCTATGCGCTTGCGGGCGACGATATGTACGGCCTGCTGCTCGAAGCGCGCCGCCATGCCGACGTGAAGGAGTGTTACCCCTTCGGCCAGACGCACCACCTGATCGCGGGCGAGAGGTTCGACGCCGGACGCTTCGTCCGCGAGACGACTGCGCGGGGATTCCGCCGTGTGACGCTCCGACCGGTCGGGGCGGGAATCGAGGACGTGTTCATAAAACTGATGCGCCATGCGTGAACCGATCATATCCGTCAGGGAACTGAGCAAGCGGTTCGGCGACTTTACCGCCGTAGACCGCATTTCGTTCGATGTGGCGCGGGGCGAAATCTTCGGATTCCTCGGCGCCAACGGTGCCGGAAAGACCACTGCCATGCGGATGTTGTGCGGATTGAGCTATCCCACGTCGGGAAGCGGTACGGTCGCCGGTTACGACGTGATGCGCGAAGGAGAGCGGATTAAACGCCGCATCGGCTACATGAGCCAGCGCTTCTCGCTCTACGACGACCTCACGGTGCGGGAAAATATCCGGCTTTTTGCCGGAATCTACGGTCTTCGGCGGATGCAGACGCTGCGCCGCACCGTCGAGCTGCTGCATCGCCTCGATTTCCGCTCGGAGGCCGATACGCCGGTAGGTTCCCTGCCGCTGGGCTGGAAGCAGAAGCTCGCCTTCTCGGTGGCGACGCTCCACCGTCCCGAAATCGTCTTCCTCGACGAACCGACGGGCGGTGTCGATCCGCTGACGCGCCGTCAATTCTGGGAGATGATCTACGAGACGGCCGCCGCAGGGACGACGGTCTTCGTTACCACGCACTACATGGACGAGGCGGAGTACTGCTCGCGGGTGTCGATCATGGTCGACG
>ENA-UOJG01001674-UOJG01001674.1-human-gut-metagenome-genome-assembly--contig:-C47-NODE-1674-length-22164-cov-20.379348_pt1 | contig 22164 bp, 25 predicted proteins | sample MGYA00242340_ERZ723887 | MGnify/ENA metagenome assembly ERZ723887 | reverse complement strand
GGTTGAAGCTGCCGGGGATGCGGCCCACGGAGTACATCTTCTCCTCAAAGTCCACACTCAGGGGGAAGAAGTCGATACCGTCGCGGGGACGGGCGGAGGCGGTGACGCAGCACAGCACGCGGGTGTCGCCATAGCCCACCATGACGGCGGCGTTGGCCAGCTCGGCCAGCTTGCCCACCTCAAGGGTCAGAGGACGGCCGGCCAGATCCATGGTGTACTTGTGATACTGGGGGAATTGGCGATGGGTGATAATAGTCGACATGTCGTTTCTCCTTTTTGTAAAAATATGGCCTTACCATCCATGCCGCCACCACCGTTTAGCACTTGAAAACGCCCCGAAATCCGCCGTTTCGGCACATTTTCAACTGCTAAAGGCCAGTCTTGGCACAGACGGCAAAACGTGAAAGAAGGGTGATGCGCGTGCGCACATCACCCTGTTTCAACAAATTACTTACGCAGACCCAGCTTGGCGATCAGGGCACGATAACGCTCGATGTCCTTCTTGGCCAGATAGTCCAGCAGACGACGGCGCTTACCGATCATCATCTGCATACCGCGGCGGCTGTGGAAGTCATGGGGATGCACCTTCAGGTGAGCGGTCAGCTGGTTGATACGCTCGGTCAGAATGGCGACCTGCACCTCGGGGGAGCCGGTGTCGGTAGCGTGAGTGCGGTTGTTCTCGATAATAGCGGTCTTCTGGTCTTTCAGCATCATGGTTGTATATCCACCTTTCTTGAATTTTGCCGCGCCGCTGCGTCGTGGGACAGGTGAATGATCCGCATAACGAAGCCGGACGGCCATAATCATGCACATTAACGTGCCTAAATAGAATATCACAGAAAACCAAGGTTGTAAAGTATTATTTTGCGGGATTTTAGATGTTGTGAGTTTTAATATGTAATTGGACAGTCTCCGGTAGGTCCGGGGGCTGATTTTATTTACAGGGTCGTACCAAGGCCCGGAAAGTATGGAGGAAATTCCAATGGAAGAAAAGACGTTTGTAGGCTTCAATTATGGGCGGTTCCAGAATAACGAGGGCAATATGCAGAACTACTGCAACGTGTTCATGCTGGAGGCCTTCGGCGGCGAGGAAAACAACGACTATCATTTCAGCGGCCAGAAGGCTGTGAAGTATGGTTGTGTCAGTCCTGATGTGTTCAAAGACATTAAGGTCGGCATGAAGGTAAAATGCTTCTTTGACAGCAAAAAGAAGATTTCCTACATGGTTCCCGCAGACAAGGCGTAACCCCTCGTAATTCGCAAAAAGCACCGGGAGGTCGCTCCTCCCGGTGTGCCCCCCCCGCTAACAGGGGGGCACTACCTACAAAGATAGCCAAAAGGGGGGCGTTTTGTGGATGGTGCAAAAGAAAACATTGTACTGTATGACTGGCTGTCTTTTACATCAAAGGTACATACTCCGGAAGATTTAATATCGGCGCTGGGTCTCTCTCAATGTCCATGGCAGGAGATCAAGGGGGCCCATGGCTACCGGGATCGTAAATACTTCTCATGTATCAGCATCCACTACAATGGCCGCGAGGATATGGGCGTGTGGGTGGAAATGTCCGGTCAAGGCTGCCGTACTTTTGAGACGGTATCAAGGCTCGGTTGGCCCGCTCTGTTCGCCTTCATCGCCAACAACGGCTTAAAGATCACACGTCTGGACGTGGCCTTTGACGATCATACCGGCATCTTTGATATCCGGGACGTGGTCGAGGATACGCAGGATGGCAACTTTGTGAGCCGGTCTGATTACTGGGAAACGGTGCTATCCTCCAAAGGCTCTACGGTGCAGATCGGCAGTCCGCAGAGCAAGGTGCTTGTCCGTATCTATGACAAGGCCCGTGAGCGGCACTGTGAGGAAGGTACCCATTGGAACCGTGTGGAGCTTCAGCTTCGGGATGATCGGGCGATACAGTTCACCAAGTTACAGCTGCCGATCGGAGAAGCGTTCTCCGGGGTGCTGCTGAATTATCTCCGGTATGTGATCCCGGATGATACGGATTCCAATAAATGGCGCTGGCTGATGCGGCCTTACTGGCTGGACATGCTGGAGGTGTTGACGCCGATCAGCGTCTATTCCGCGCCGGGTATGGATTATAACGTGGATCGCTGCCGGGACTATGTGGTGAATCAGGCGGGCAACGCCATTGATTGTCTCATTCAGATTTACGGTCTGAATGAGTTTAAGGCCATGATCGATAACCGGCCCACAAGCAAGAATCCCAAGTATGAGAATCTGGTGAAGCAGTATTACTTTGACCGTCTGGCGGCAAGGTTTGAGAAGTTTTTCGGATGAATGAATTTCAGATATTTTACATGGTGTGGCACTTTCTGCGCCATGCATGGTATAAGTACAGGAGAAAGTTTATGCGGTTCTGGAACAGGTTTGTGTGGGCGCTGATCGGTGGTCTCGGCTATTGTCTGGCCCGTTTTCTGTTTCAGTACTTTCAGAGTTTAGGAGGTTAATATGGCTCTCAAGAACAACATTCGCAGTATCCGGTTTTCGGATGAACTGATGGAGATCATTAACCAGCAGGTCGGTGACAGCTTCAACGCACGGTTTGAACGGCTGGTCTATAACTGCTATATGCTGCTGCCGGAACGGGAACGACAGGCCCAGCTTTTACAGGATCGTATTGATCAGCAGAAAAAGGAGCTAGCGCAGCTTTCTTCACGGTACTATACGGCTGCCAGTCTGATGCGGTCGATGGAGTACAAGCTCAACGACATACAGAAGATGCTGGAACTGGCCGAAAAGGAAATGTAACACATAACCAACACGCTGCGGCGCTGATTGCCGACATCTGAAGCTTCGCAGTGTGTTACATGGCGGGGTGTTGTAATGGTAGCATGTCAGGTTCTGAGTCTGGCAGTGGTGGTTCAAATCCATCCCCCGCAACCATTGATTTTTTAGGAGAGGAGGGCTGCACTCAGGAATCCGCTACTACCACCGTTGCCACTATCCTTGGCAATATGAGTTCCATCAAGACTGTCGTTGGCGACGTCTGGGACGTGATGACCGCAAATCCTGTGCTTTGTGTGTTCATCTGTGTGTCTCTGCTGAGCATCGGATTTGCCGTGTTCCGCAAGGCCAAGCGCGCTGCCCGCGGCTGATGCTGCGGCTCAAGGGGTGTGGGGTTCGCCCCATACCCCTTACTTTTTTACAGGAGGTGAGGATATGCCCGTATCGCTGCCTGCGGAAGTGCCATGGTATAAATGTGGTTACGCCGCTGATGCCCGTGTACTCTTTGGTGGAGTGAGCAAGATGATCAATGAGACATTTGCCGCGATCTTCGGCGCGGATCAGACGGATGTCTTTGCCGTCTTTATGGTATTTCTGGTGGTGGCCATTGTGGCCGGACTGCTTTTGTATATGTTCCGAAAGATGAAAAAGTGAGGTATTGATATGATCAAATTTCTTGTAACGGCACTGATCGTGATCGTCTGCGTGTTCATTCTGGTTCTGATGCTGTGCGTGATGGTGTGGGCCGTTACGCGCTTGCTGCGCTTCCTGTTCCCCCAGCGTTTCGGCCCCGGCAAGGCCGCGCCGAAGAAGCCCAAAAAGAAGGTCAAGAGGATTGTCGAGGAAGAGGATGAAGAAGCGTAACACATGACGCCCGGCAGCTGCCGGAAACCTTCAGCAAAAATGTGTTACATAGCAAAATCCCCCGCCTGACGGCGAGGGATGAAGATTACTTTTTTAATTCGTTGATTAGGTTATTGGCTGCTTTATTGATTCTATCAAGACGTTTTTGTTCAGCGCGGTCTATTTTCCCATCATCTTTTTTGGCGGCGAATTCCATTCCCATCTTAAAGTTTTCAATAATTTGAATCATGTTCTTTGCTTGGGCATCCATGTAAGAGTTCATAATTTTCACCGCCTTTCGCCTTTATTTTACTTTATTTTTGGGGGTTATGTCAATGAAAAAGATACTATGCTGCATGATTTCCCTCTTTCTTATTGTATCTACAATTACTATTTCTTTTGCTGCTGCATATCCGACAGAACCTCCGTACAAGTTTTATTCTATCGCCGGGCAGGTTGATCATGGCGTCAATTTGGGTGTTGTTCAGGTTGACCGTTCTGTTATTTATGGTTCTGAGCTTTCGCAGGTCTCTTACAGTAATTTGATGGATATGTGCGTTCGGTTGAATTCTGCTCAGTCCTATTACAGATTTGCCGTTGTTTGCGTTTTTAGCAATGATGCTGGAAAGCGCTATATGGTCAATGCACTTCATTCTGTTTCCAGTGGAAATGGATTTTCTTCTACTTATGAAGGTCGGCTTGGTGGCTATAACTCATCCAGTAAAACTACTGTAATTTACTACGCCTTTGTTTCAGCTGAATCCTCAACAGGCTCTGGCTCTGGTTCCGGTTCCGGTACTGGTTCTGGTGCTGTTGATAGCCCGTCCGGTACCGACTACACATCTTTGTTAGAATGGATTGGTGATAATCTCGTCCGTCTTTGCGATATTTGCGAGAATTTTCGTAGTTCTCTATTGTTTAAGCTTAGAGATATCGAAAGTTGGTTTAATGCTATTTTGTATAATGCATAGCGCGCAAGGAAGTGAAGAAACCATCGGTTTCTTCCGGCTCTTTTGCCCACTTTTCCAGCTGTTGGGAAAAGTGGGCCGCCGGAGGCTAAAACGTATAGAAAATATCCCACGGCAGAGCCGTGGGATATACCTTACCCTCTAATCTCGATCGCCCCGGTGGGGCAGCTGTCGGCGGCCTCCTGCGCCGTCAGGCGGCAGTCCTCCGGTACGGGATCGGTAATGGCGTGGGCAGGCGCGCCGTCATCCAGCGAGAACACCTCGGGACAGATGCTGGGGCACAGCCCGCACTGGATGCAGGCCTTCTGGTTCACATTTGCGTACATAGCAGCACACTCCTTTTTATTCAATATGGAATGGCTGCATTATGCCCGTCGGGGCGGGATATTATTCCGGCAGCGGCAGACCGTGCATCATCACCCGGCCGAAGCAGGTGAGGCTGCGGCCGCTGCCCTGATGAAACACCACGTCCATATCGGCACGCTTCCGGTTCAGGGAGAACAGGTACACTATGCCCAGCGGGTCGCGGTAATACTGCTTGCACAGCATGTCGCCGTCCACGCAGAAAATGCCTACGTCGCCGTTTTGCAGGGGATCATGGTTCACATAGACCACCGCGCCGTTGTCGATCCACGGCGCCATGGAGTCGCCTTGGATCCGCACCGCCAGCTCCGCGCCCATGGGTACGTCGCCCGTGACGGGAATCAGCTCGTAGTCCTCCAGAAACACCGGCGCGGCAAAGCCTGCGGCGGCAGGGGAGGCGTACAGCGGAATGGTGCGGATGTTGTCCGCCGGGGCATCCTGCCGCCACTGCTCCTGCAAGTCCGACAGGCCGTCCAGCACGGCGTGTACCATCTGCCGCCCGGCCAGCGGCAGGGCGCGGTATTTCTCCACCATCCGCTGCTCCTCTCCGGAGCAGGTGAAGGCATGGCGGAACGCGCCCCGGTACAGATAGTTGGGGTCCACCTGAAGGGCGTCGAACAACCGCAGCAGCACGTCCTCCTTGGGCGAGCTGACGCCGGTCTCATAATTGCCGATGGCGCTGCGGCTGACGCCCAGCATCTCCGCCAGCGTGTCACGGCTCATGCCCAACTCCTCGCGCCGCCTGCGCAATTGCTCACCAAAGCTCATGGGGCATCCTCCTTTTACAAGCTTCTTGTTTTCTTGCCCTCTATTTTACAGGAGTGAAAGAGCGGTGTCAAGAATTAAAACAAGAAACTTGTAAAATTGCGCTTGACAAATCAAGATTCTTGTTGTACTATGACATCGTTGCCAAGAAACTTGTGTGGTAGAGTGAGGGGAGGGGGAAAAAGAAAACCGCCCGGAGGCGGTCGTGGTCAGCGGCTCTTGGCGGTATTCAGCGAGGCGATGAGGAGACGCTTAATTTCTTCTGCCAGAGAAAGAAGGGATGCAAAATCATATTCGACCAGTCTGGTACGATCCAGCAGCGTGAGCCAATAGATACTTTCACCGGTTTCCTTCAGTGCGATGTGAAGCTTGGAGATAAAGCCGGCTTTGCTGTTTCCGTAGATGGCCTCATTGATATTGGCCCCCACCGAAGTGCCGGAACGCAACAGCTGTCTGGCGATCGTCGTGTCTTTTTTGGCCTTGGAAAACGTCTCATAAAACAGGACGATTTGTGTTGCAAAATCCAGAGATTTCTCTAAAAGAGGGCTGGTCATGAAAAATCACCTCAGAAAAAGTATAGCAGAAAGGATGCTATGCTGCAATGTCAACTCTTCACTTTTCTCTCTTATCTCTTCACTGGAAAAAGTCGCTGCAGAAAGAGAACAGAGAAGAGTGAAGAGTGATAAGTGAAAAGTACAAAAAGAAAAAGCCACACTTCGTGCGACTTTTTCTTTTTGGTGGGGGATGGTGGATTCGAACCACCGAAGGCGTTGCCAGCAGATTTACAGTCTGTCCCCTTTGGCCACTCGGGAAATCCCCCATATGAAATTGGAGCTGGTGGACGGATTCGAACCCCCGACCTGCTGATTACAAATCAGCTGCTCTACCAGCTGAGCTACACCAGCATGCTACCAGCGAAGATTATATTAGCAGAAGTCCTTTCATTTGTCAACAAAAACTTTCACAAAATGACGGAGAAAAATCACGCACTTTTACGCATAGTTACCGAAGAAAGGGAGGGAGCACATGACACTTCTACAATTATCGCAGGAATATGCCTATTCGGCGGAGCTGCTGTCCCGCCGGATCGCCCAGCTGCGGCGGGAGGAGGCCGCCGCGGAGGGGGAGGACGAGCGCTTCATGCTGCACCGGCGTATTCTGGATCTGCAGCCCATGCTGCAGCAGTGCCGCCATATCCAGCGTCTGGCGGCGGGATACTACGACAGGAGCTACTACCGGGATGAAAGATATACTGTTTGATTATGCACAATTGGCCCAGTGGCGGCAGGGTGACGGCGACAACAGCCAGCGTCTGCGCCGTTTGCGCAGGCGGCTTCCCGACGCGCTGGCGGAGCTGACGCCCCGTCAGCGGGAAATGCTGCGTTTGCAATATGAGCAGGAGCTGTCCATCACCGACATCTCCCGGCAGCTGGGCGTCAACAAATCCACCGTGTCCCGATGCCTGCGCCGGGCGCGGCAGCGGCTGTATGACCGGCTGCGTTTTACGCTGTAAAAGTGCGGAAATTGCTTGACAACCCCTATGGCATATATTATAATTGCCCCGCAAAAGTGACAAACCCGATTTTACATAGATACGGAAGGGAAGCGACGTGACGTATGCTGCAAAGGGTGCAACAGAATAAATGGCTGCGTCTTGGCATGGGTGTGCTGGGCGGTATATTGCTGGCGGTGTCCATCAATCTGTTCGTGGTGCCGCAGGGCATGTACAGCGGCGGCCTGTACGGATTGTGTCAGGTGATCCGCACGCTGGTGGTGGATCGGCTGGGAGTCAAGACCTCGGTAGATCTGGCGGGCGTGCTGTACCTGCTGGTGAACCTGCCGCTGATCGCGCTGGCGTGGCGCACGCTGGGCCGGGGCTTTGTGGTCCGCATGACGGTGGTGACGGTCGTCAACTCCATCGCGCTGGCGGTGATCCCCTCGCCGGCCGCGCCCATCATCGCCGACAAGCTGACCTCCTGTCTGGTGGCCGGCATCCTCAGCGGCTTTGCCTGCGGACTGGTGCTGACCTGCGGCTGCTCCACCGGCGGACTGGATATTCTGGGCCTGTACCTCAGCAAGAAGGGCAAGGGCTTTACGGTGGGCCGGTTCTCCATCAGCTTCAACGCGGCGCTGTACGCCCTGTGCGCGATACTGTTCAACCTGAGCACCGCCATCTACTCCGCCATCTATGTGGTGTTTCAGGCGCTGTTTCTGGATCGGATGCACCAGCAGAACATCTCTGTTCAGATGATTATTTTCACCAAGGAGGATCCTGAACGGCTGAACCAGACCATTCTGGAAAAGCTGGATCGCAGCTTCACCCTGTGGGAGGGTCGGGGCGGCTACTCCCATGAGCAGGTGCATGTGATGTGCGTGTGCCTGAACAAGTACGAGGTGGTGTCGGTGCAGATGGCCCTGCATGAGATCGACCCCCACGCCTTCTATGTGCTGCAGGAGGGCGTCCGGGTGGGCGGCAACTTCGGCCGCCACCTGTCGCCATAAGACTTCTCATAAAAAAGCGCCTCTCCCGCCGGGAGAGGCGCTTTTTTTATTGCTTCTGTGGGATATTACGCACCGAGGGTCTCTTCCGCGGGCTGGGACTGAAAGCCAAGCACCTCGCCGTTGGAGGCATCCACATAGCAGTCGTAGTCCATCCACTCGCTGTGCAGCAGCACCTCGTACAGGCCGTCAGCGTAGGACACATCGGCGGACAGCACCTCGCGGTTGCGGAGGTTGCCGTACAGCACAGCGGCGGCCACGGCCACCTGAGGGTCGATCACATGAGAGGTCATATCGTTCATCGTTTTCATCGTAGAAACTCCTTTCAAGCTCTGGTTGTTTTCCTGTTATGGGTATAGCATAACCGGAAACTTTAAGAAAAGTATGAAAGGAATTTAAATAAATTTTGAACTGAAAAAAATTTACCGCTTGGGCAGCGTGATGGTAAAGGTGCTGCCCTGACCGGGCGTGCTGTCTACCGTGGCCCGTCCGCCGTGGAAGGCGGCGATCTCCTGCACCATGGAAAGGCCCAGACCGCTGCCGCCGTCCTCGCCCCGTGAGGGATCGGCCTGCCAAAAACGCTGCCAGATCTTCTCCTGATCCTCCGGCGCGATGCCGATGCCGTCGTCGGCCACCGACAGCGCCGCGCCGTGTCCGGCGGCCCGCAGCGTCACGGTGATGTGGCCGCCGGGCTTGCCGTACTTATAGGCGTTCTGCAGCAGGTTATAGACGGCCCTTTGCAAAAGGGAGGGGTTGAAGGTGGCCTGTACCTCCGGCTGGATGTCGGTGGTCAGGGTGATGCCCCGGTCGTCGGCAGGCAGGAAATCCTCGCAGCAGGAGGTGACAAAGCCGCTGACATCGGCGCGCTGCAAAGGATAGCGGGTGGTGCCCTGCTGCAAACGGGTCAGGCCCAGCAGCTCCTGCACCAGTTGGGACATGTGCTGGCCCTGCTCCTCGATGACGCCGATGGACTGGAGGAAATCCTCCTTGGTCTCGCACTTCCGCTTGGCCCGGTCGCACTCCGCCAGAATGACGGTGATGGGCGTGCGCAGCTCATGGCTGGCGTCGGAGGTGAACTGCCGCTCGGCATGGAAGGATTTTTCCAGCCGGGCAAACAGACTGTCGAAGGAGCGGCTCAGCCGCCGCATTTCGATGGGGCCTTTCTTCAATCCGATGCGGGCGGACAGATCCCGGTCGTCGTTGATGGCGTCCGCCGCGCCGATGATCTGTTCCATGGGGCGGAAGGTCAGGTGGGCGATGCCCCAGCCGCCGGCCACCGTCACCACCAGCAGGCAGGGCAGCAGCACCGCCGTCAGGATGTTGATGGTGTGCATGACGCCGCTGCGGCTCTCGGTGGAGATGACGCCCCGTATCCACAGGCCCGTCACGTCCATGTCCACATACACGTCATACATATAATATGGGCCGTCTCCGCCGGAAACAGTGCGCAGCGCGCCGTCCTCCGGCGGCAGCTCCGGCAGGCCGTCGGGCCGCACACCCTGTAAGAACGCGCCGTCCGCGTCGCAGACCCAGCAGCTGACGCCACGGCGGTAGAATTTCAGATCCTCCCACTCAAAGCGGCCATTCTCAAACTCCACCTTCCGGGCGTTCCTGTCCACACGGGCGATCAGCTGGCTCTGGGGATCGTCAGCCACGGCGCTGCCGTTTACCACGAACACGAAGGTCAGCGTGGCGGCGCACAGCAACAGCATCATCAGCGTGAACCACGCGGTCAGTCTCAGCTTTGCGGACATATGTCATTCCTCCTTCAGCACCCAGCCGGTGCCCCATACGGTGTGGATCAGCTTCTTCTCCGCACCGGCGTCCACCTTCTTGCGGAGGTAGCCCACATACACGTCCACCACATTGGTGCCGCCCTCGTAGTCATAGTTCCAGAGATTGTTTTCGATCATCTCGCGGGACAGCACCACGCCCCTGTTGCGCACCATGTACTCCAGCAGGGCGAACTCCTTGGCAGTCAGCTTGATGTCCCGGCCGCCGCGGGTAACGGTGTGGGCGGCGCTGTCCAGCGTCAGGTCGGCCACGGTGTAGGTGTTGGAGCGGTTTCCGGTGTATTTCCGGGCCGTGGCCCGCACCACCGCCAGCAGCTCCGGAAAGGCGAAGGGCTTGGTCAGGTAGTAGTCGCCGCCGGATTCCAGTCCGGTCACCTTGTCCTCGATGCTGTCGCGGGAGGTGAGGAACAGCACCGGCGTGGCGTTGCCCTCGCCCCGTAGGCGGCGCACCACTTCAAGGCCGTCCATCCGTGGCATCATGATGTCCAGTACCAGCACATCGTATTGGGCGCAGGCCATGTGCTCCAGCACCTCCACGCCGTTGAAGCAGCTGTCCACGCTGTACCCCTCGTCGGTGAGGGCTTCGCTGATGATGCGGTTCAGGTGCTTTTCGTCCTCGGCTACCAAAATACGCATAGGCCGTCTCCTTTGCAGAAATATCCAGTATCATACTGGCAGAAGCTTCTAAGAATTTTATGAGATATCCTTGTCTATCAATGGTATTTTATCAAGAACCGCAGCCAAAGGCAACGGTATCCTTGCGCCGGGCGGAGTTTTAGGGTAAAATGAGAGACAAATATCACTGCGTTGCAAGGAGGAAGAAAAATGGAAAAGATCGCGCTTGTCACCGGCTCCAGCCGGGGTATCGGCCGGGCGGTGGCCCGTGAGCTGGCCCATCAGGGCTGGCGGGTCTGCATCAACTACCGGGAGCGGCGGGACTGCGCCGAGAGTCTTGCCGAGCAGCTGGCGGTGAGGGGACACGAGACCATGATCTGTCAGGCGGACGTGTCCCGGCGGTATGAGGTGCAGGCCATGGTGCGTGCCGTGGAGAAAAAGTGGGGGCCGGTGTCGCTGCTGGTGAACAATGCCGGTGTGGCGGGACAGGCCCTGTTTCAGGATGTGACCGACGAGATGTGGCACAGGTACTTCTCCACCAATGTGGACGGGGCGTACCATGCCATTCAGGCGGTGCTGCCCGCCATGCTCCACGAGCATGAGGGCTGCATCATCAACATCTCCTCCATCTGGGGCCAGCGGGGCGCCAGCTGCGAGGTGACCTACTCCTGCACCAAGGCGGCGCTGATCGGTCTGACCCGCTCGCTGGCGTCGGAGCTGGCCCCCACCCACATCCGGGTCAACTGCATTGCCCCCGGCGTTATCAGGACCGATATGCTGAACGCTCTGCCGCCGGAGGTGCTGCCGCAGCTGGCGGAGGAGACGCCTCTGCGCCGTCTCGGCACACCGGAGGACATCGCCCACGCGGCGGTGTTTCTGGCGTCGGACAAGGCCAGCTTCATCACCGGACAGGTGCTGACGGTGGACGGCGGCTTCATCCTGTGACCGCCCGCGTGGATCGCGCGATTCAATTGCAAAAAAATGACGTTGGCTTAGCCAACGTCATTTTTTATTTGCGCTTACACCAAATCGGGGAAGTTCTTCACCACGGCGGCGCAGCGGGGGCACAGTTCGGGGTCCTCCACGTCGCTGCCCACGGTGGGCAGCACCTTCCAGCAGCGCAGGCACTTAGCACCGTTGGCGGGGCGGACGGCCACGGTCAGGGCGTCGCCAACTTCCACGCGCACCTGAGACACGATCAGCAGATCGGCCAGCATGGCGCTGTCCATCTCGGTCAGGAAGGCATCCTCGGCGCCGACGGTCAGGTCGACCTCCGCCTCAAGGCTCTTGCCAATGGTCTTGGCGGCGCGGGCCTGCTCCAGCTCGCCGTTGACGGCGTTGCGCAGGGCGGCGATGCGGCTCCACTTGGCCATCTCGTCCTCGCTGAGGGCGTACTCGGTATAGGGCTGCACCATCTCGTTGAACAGCACGTTCCGGGCATCGTCGCTGCTGCGGTGGGGCATGGCCAGCCAGATCTCGTCGCAGGTGAAGGCCAGAATGGGGGCGAACAGGCGGGTCATGGCATCCAGAATCAGGAACAGGGCGGTCTGTGCGCTGCGGCGCTCCAGACCCTCGGCGGCGTCGCAGTACAGACGATCCTTCAGGATATCGAAGTAGAAGGAGCTGAGATCGACGACGCAGAAGTCGTTGACCATATGGGACACCACATGGAACTCATAATTGTCATAGGCGGCGAACACCTTGGCGATCAGATCGTTCAGGCGGGTGACGGCCCACTTGTCCAGCGGCAACATGTCGGCGGGCTGCACCAGATGGTCAGCGTCGAAGCCAACCAGATTATCCAGACAGAACTTGGCTGTGTTGCGGAACTTCAGATAGTTCTGGCTCAGCTGCTTGAAAATTTCATCGGAGCAGCGGACATCTACATGATAGTCGGCGCTGCCGGCCCACAGGCGGAGGAGATCCGCGCCATACTTGTCAAAGATCTCGGCGGGATCCATGCCGTTGCCCAGAGACTTGTGCATGGCCTTGCCCTCGCCGTCCACGGTCCAGCCGTGGGTGACGCACTCCTTGAAGGGAGCGCCGCGGCCCAGCGCGCCCACGGCCACCAGCAGGGAGGACTGGAACCAGCCGCGATACTGGTCAAGACCCTCGATATACATGGTGGCGGGCCAGAAGCCCTGATCCCGCTCCATGGCGGCGAAGTGGGTGGAGCCGGAGTCGAACCAGCCGTCCAGCGTGTCAGTCTCCTTCTCGAAGCCGGTGGACTTGCCGCAGTGGGGGCAGGTGAAGCCCTTGGGCAGGATATCCTCGGCCTCCATGTCGAACCATGCGTTGGAGCCCTTCTTCTCGAACAGGTCGGCCACGGCCTCGATGCTCTCCTCGGTGCAGACGGGCTTGCCACAGTCCTTGCAGTAGAACACGGGGATGGGCAGACCCCAGCGGCGCTGGCGGCTGATGCACCAGTCGGTACGCTCGAGGATCATGGAGCGCATGCGGTCCTTGCCCCAGCCGGGTACCCAGCGGACATCCTCGCAGGCGGCGATGGCGTCGTCCTTGAAGGAATCCACGGAGCAGAACCACTGGGGCGTGGCGCGGAAGATGATGGGCTGCTTGCAGCGCCAGCAGTGGGGATAGCTGTGGACGATGTCCTCGCTGGCGAACAGGGAGCCGTTGTCCTTCATGTCCTGAAGGATGACGGGGTTGGACTCGTCGGTGGTCATGCCCTCGTACTTACCGGCGTAGGCGGTGTGCTTGCCCTGATCGTCCACGGGTACCACCATGTCCATACCGTAGCGCTTGCAGGTCAGATAGTCGTCAGCGCCGAAGCCGGGCGCGGTATGGACGCAGCCGGTACCGGACTCCATGGTGACGTAATCGGCCAGCACCAGACGGGAGGTCTTGGGCAGGAAGGGATGCTGGGCCAGCATATTCTCGAAGAAGGAGCCGGGATGGCTCTCCAGAATCTCATAGCTGTCGAAGCCGCCGATCTTCATGACCTTGTCGGTCAGGGCCTCGGCCATGATATACATTTCGCCGTTGGGGGCCTTGACCACCGCATAGCTCTCGTCGGGATGCAGAGCGATGGCCAGGTTGCCGGGCAGCGTCCACACGGTGGTGGTCCAGATCACGAAGTACAGCTTGCTGTGATCCAGATGGCCCATCTTGCCCAGATCGTCGTTCATGGGGAACTTGACATAGACGGTGGTGCAGGGATCGTCCTTATACTCAATCTCCGCCTCGGCCAAAGCCGTCTCGTCGTGGGGGCACCAGTACACGGGCTTCAGGCCCTTGTAGATATGGCCGTTCTGATACATCTTGCCGAACACCCGGACCTCCTGCGCCTCGAAGCCGGGGTCCATGGTCTTGTAGGGATGCTCCCAGTCGCCCACGACGCCCATGCGCTTGAAGCCCTCGCGCTGCACGTCGATGTAATGATCGGCAAACTCGTGACAGGCGGTGCGGAAGTCCGCCACGCTCATGGCCTTGTGGTTCAGCTTGTTCTGCTTGATGATGGCGGACTCGATGGGCATGCCGTGGTTATCCCAGCCGGGGATATAGGGGGTGTAGTAGCCGCGCATGGCGTACATACGGGTGATGAAGTCCTTCAGGGACTTGTTCAGGGCATGACCCATGTGCAGCGCACCGTTGGAGAACGGAGGGCCGTCATGGAGGGAGAACAGGGGCTTGCCCTCGTTCTTCTTCAGCAGCTCGTTATAGAGGTCGATCTCCTCCCAGTGCTTCAGCATGTCCGGCTCGCGCTTGGGCAGGCCGGCCCGCATGGGAAAGCCGCTCTTGGGCATGTTCAACGTCTTTTTGTATTCCATGTTGCTTCTCCTTTTTATCTGAAAATTTTTTGTGTGCAAAAATAAAAAGCGCCTTTGTCTCGTCAAGAGACAAAGGCGCTTGGAAAAACGTCCTCTGCGGTACCACTCTCGTTGCCGCGCAACGCGGCCACTCAGCCCCACCATCCGTGGGCGCGGGGTGATAACGGCCCGCTTCCGTCCGTGCCTACTTTTTGCTTTCAGCCGGATGCTCCGGGGTGATATCCGCGCCAGACCTGCGTCCGCCTTGCACCGAAACGGCGGCTCTCTTTGCGTCAGGCTGTGGCGTTGCGTGTCCCCTTCATCGCGTTTGTACCATGTTTACCATGAGATATCTGTTAATATAACCACTTTTTCTCCGTTTGTCAATGGCATTTTCACCAAAAACAAGGAGAAATCCGGCATTTTTCAGATGATACCGAACATAGTCAGGATGCCGATCAGGCCCATGGCGGTGTAGACGATGCCCATTACCGTCAGCAGCACGGTGACAAGGGTGTAGAAGGTGCTGTCCTTCTTGGTGTGCTTGAAGCGGCGGGTATAGAACAGCACCAGGCAGGTGATGCCCAGCAGCAGTGAGGAGATGTAGTTCATCAGCTGGTTCTCTTTATACACCGTGAAGCGCAGGATCAGCGTGACGGCAATGGCGGCGAACAGGACGATCAGCGTGATGTTCAGCCACATGGGCAGCTTGACACGCTCCTGCTGACGGCCCTTTTCCGCCAGCTTCTGGGCCATGTAGGCGCCGGCGCCGGGGGTATAGCCGCCGTAGTTGCTGTTTTTCTTCTTGGAATGGTTATTCTTGTTGGGGTTGCCCTTCGCCTTGCGGATCTCCTCCTCGCGGTTGGCGTACTGGTTGATCTGGGAATAAACCTTGTTCTTTGCCATGGATATGATCTCCTTTTAATCATCTGACAAAAAAGCTGCGCTTTTGTCAGGCGTATTTTTGCGTTGTCTCCTATTGAATATAGGCCAGCAGCATCCGGAACATCTCATCCGCGGCGGCGGCGCGAATGGCGCTGCGGTCGCCGGAGAGGTGCAGAAGCTGCACAGTGGTTTCGTTCTGGGCGGACAGGGCGATATACACGGTGCCCACGTCGTGGCCCCGGTCGTCCCTGTCGGGGCCTGCCACGCCGGTGACGGACAGCACGAGGTCCGCGCAGGTCAGGCGGCGGACGCCCTCCGCCATGGCGCGGGCCACAGGCCCGGACACCGCGCCGTATTCCTCCAGCATGTCGTGGGGGACGCCCAGCGCCCGCTCCTTCACGCCGTTGGTATAGCTGACCACACCGCCCAGAAACACCGCCGACGCGCCGGGTACATCCGTCAGCCGCTTGGCGGTCAGGCCGCCGGTGCAGCTCTCCGCCGCGGCAAGGGTCAGGCCCCGCGCCTTCAGCGCCGCGATGACCTGCTGCTCTAACGTCTCGTTCATGGCGCGCACCTCAGTGCTTGGGGTACAGGCGGATCATCTCACGGCCCGCCAGCGCCTTGTCGCACAGTGCGTCGATGTCCAGCGCCGCCTCGTACTCCCGGACCTCCTCCAGATTGGGCTTGGTCTTGGGGTGGCGGGGCGTGAACACGGTGCAGCAGTCCTCATAGGGCAGGATGGAGGTATCGAAGGTGCCCACATGGCGGGCGATGCGGACGATCTCCTCCTTGTCCATGCCGATCAGGGGCCGCAGCACCGGCAGGGTGGCCACGTCGTCGCTGACCACCAGCGCCTGAATGGTCTGGCTGGCCACCTGTCCCAGACTTTCGCCGGTGACGATGGCCTTGCAGGCCAGCTCATGGGCCAGCCGGTCGCCCAGCCGCATCATGAACCGCCGCATAATGAGGGTGAAGTGATCCTCCGGACATTTGCGGCGGATCTCCTCCTGAATTTCGGTAAAGGGCACCACATGCACCGTCAGCCGCCCGCACCAGACCGTCAGCTCCTGCGCCAGCTGCAAGACCTTTTCACGGGCCTGCTCGCTGGTGTAGGGCGGGGAGGCAAAGTGCAGCAGCTCCAGCTGCACGCCGCGCTTGGCGATCATGTAGCTGGACACGGGACTGTCGATGCCGCCGGACAGCAGGCTCACCGCGTGGCCGCCCATGCCGATGGGCAGGCCGCCCGCGGCGGCCTCCGCCGGGCCATGGACATAGGCCGCGTCCTCCCGCACCTCCAGATGCACCGTCAGCTCCGGGTCATGCACGTCCACGATCAGGTGGGGGAAGGCGTCGTGCAGCGCGCCGCCCACCCACTGGCTCAGCTGGATGCTGCCCATGGGGAAGGACTTGTCGGAGCGCTTGCTCTCCACCTTGAAGGACTTGGCCGCCAGCAGCGCCGGAGCCAGATACTCCTTGGCGGTGTTGAAGATGGCCTCCTTCTCCTTGGCGCAGGGCACGGCCCGGGCGATGGCGATGATGCCGAACACCTTCTTGCAGGCGTCGTAGGCGGCGTCCAGATCGCAGGTCTCCTCCACCGGCTCCACATAGATGGTGGACTGGCGGGAATAGATTTTGAACTTGCCGTACCGCTGGGTGCGGCGGCGGATGTTGCTCATCAACTTCATCTCAAAGCTGTGGCGGTTCAGTCCCTTCAGGACGATCTCGCCCAGCTTGCAAAGAATGATCTCGTGCATGGGGGTTCTCCTTATTTATATATGAATGAAATTACTTCAACAGATTACTGCTCCGGTACTGGATGGCCTCCGCCAGATGCTGGACGCCGATGTTCTCCGCGCCGTCCAGATCGGCGATGGTGCGGGCCATGCGGAGAATACGGTCATGGCTGCGTCCGGTCAGGCCAAGGCGGTCAAACGCGCCCTGCATGACCTTTTCGCCTGCCGCGTCCAGCTGGCAGTACTGGCCGATCATCACCGGGGTCATGTAGGCGTTGCAGGTGACGGACGTGCCCTCAAAGCGGCGCTTCTGCACCTCCCGGGCGGCGTTGACCCGTTTGCGCACCTCCGCCGAGGACTCCGGCTGTTCCTTGCGGCGCATGGCCTCGTACTCCACCGACGGCACCTCGATATGCATGTCGATGCGATCCAGCAGTGGGCCGGACACCCGGCGCATATACTGCTCCACCTGCTGAGCCGAGCAGCGGCACCGTCCGGAGGGATGGCCGTACCATCCGCAGCGGCAGGGGTTCATGGCGCACACCAGCATGAAGCGGCTGGGCAGCGTCAGGGAGCCGGTGGCGCGGGTGATGGTCACCTGTCCGTCCTCCAGCGGCTGGCGCAGGGTCTCCAGGGCGGATTTATCGAACTCCGGCAGCTCGTCCAGAAACAGGATGCCGTTGTGGGCCAGCGATATCTCGCCGGGACGGGGGATGCTCCCGCCGCCGGACAGGGACACCGGCGAGGCGGTGTGGTGGGGACTGCGGAAGGGCCGGGCGTCCACCAGCGGATGTCGGGGGTCGGTCATGCCCGCCACGGAGTAAATTTCCGTGGTCTGCAGGGCCTCGGGCCGGGTCATATCCGGCAGGATAGAGGGCAATCGGCGGGCCAGCATGGACTTGCCGGAGCCGGGGGAGCCGATCAGCAGCACATTGTGGCCGCCTGCGGCGGCGATCTCCAGCGCCCGCTTCACGTTTTCCTGCCCCATCACGTCGGCAAAGTCCGGCAGGGGCCGGGACGGCGCGGAGGGCTCCCACCGGGGCGCGGGACCGATGGCGCTTTCACCCTTCAGGTGGGCCGCCAGCTGTCTCACGTTCTCCACGCCGTAGACGGTCAGGCCGTCGGCCAGCGTGGCCTCGGCGGCGTTGGCGGCGGGGACGTACAGCTGCCGGATGCCCTGACGGGCGGCGAACATGGCCATGGGCAGCACGCCGGTGACGGGCCGCACGTCGCCGCCAAGACTCAGCTCACCCAGAAAGGCGGCGTCCTCCGGCATGGCGCGCAGCTCGCCCGCCGCGGCCATGATGCCCAGCAGGATGGGCAGGTCGTACACCGTGCCCTCCTTCCGCAGGCGGGCCGGAGCCAGATTGACGGTGATGCGGCTGACGGGGAATTGTGCCCCGCAGTTTTTCACCGCGGCCCGCACCCGCTCACGGGCTTCCTTTACCGCCGCGTCCGGCAGGCCCACCACGTCGAAGGCGGGCAGTCCGCCGGAGAGCATGCACTCCACCGCAACCTCATAGCCGCTGACGCCCGTCAGTCCCAGTGAACGCACCGTGGTCACCATGATCCTCGCCTCTTTTCCGCAAATTCACATATTCATATTATTTTATCACATAAACAGGGAAAAGGACAATAGTTTTTGCAAAATAAGTGATGCTGTCATCGGCTGTCAGAATTCTTAACAGCAAAAACGCACTTTTAGTTTCCTGTTACGAAATTTTCATAAAAATGCCGTTTACACTCCGGTTTTTTTGTGATATTATCCTGATACGCTGAGTATTTCGCCTTGTAAAAGGCGGAGAGTGTATGAAGGAGGTTCATAAATGGTAAGAAAAATGAAATCCATGGATGGCAATAACGCGGCCGCGCATGTGAGCTATGCGTTTTCCGAAGTCGCTGCCATCTACCCCATCACCCCGTCCTCTCCCATGGCTGACTTCGTCGACCAGTGGAGCGCCAACGGCCTGAAGAACATTTTCGGCACTCAGGTCAAGGTCGTGGAGATGCAGTCCGAGGCCGGCGCTGCCGGCGCAGTGCATGGTTCTCTGGGCGCCGGCGCTCTGACCACCACCTACACCGCGTCTCAGGGTCTGCTGCTGATGATCCCCAACATGTACAAGATCGCGGCTGAGCAGCTGCCCTGCGTATTCCACGTTTCCGCCCGTACCGTTTCCACCCACGCGCTGAACATCTTCGGCGACCACTCCGACGTGATGGCCTGCCGCCAGACCGGCTTTGCCATGCTGTGCGAGGGCAACGTGCAGGAGGTCATGGATCTGTCCCCCGTGGCCCATCTGGCCGCGCTGGAGGGCAAGGTTCCCTTCATCAACTTCTTTGACGGCTTCCGTACCTCCCACGAGATCCAGAAGATCGCCGTGTGGGATTACGAGGATCTGAAGGACATGTGCGACATGGACGCCGTGGCCGAGTTCCGCCGTCACGCCCTGAACCCCGAGCATCCCCATATGCGCGGCTCTCACGAGAACGGTGATATCTTCTTCCAGCACCGCGAGGCCTGCAACAAGTACTATGAGGCTCTGCCCGCCGTGGTGGAGAAGTGCATGGAGAAGGTCAACGCCAAGCTGGGCACCGACTATCAGCTGTTCAACTACTACGGCGCACCCGACGCTGACCGCGTGATCGTGGCCATGGGCTCCATCTGCGACGTGGCCGAGGAAGTCATCGACTACCTGAACGCCCACGGCGAGAAGGTTGGTCTGGTGAAGGTCCGCCTGTTCCGTCCCTTCGCTCCCGAGAAGCTGATCGAGGCCATTCCCGCCTCCTGCAAGAAGATCGCCGTTCTGGACCGCACCAAGGAGCCCGGCTCTCAGGGCGAGCCTCTGTATCAGGATGTTGTCACCGCTCTGGCCAACGCCGGCAAGAACGACATTACCGTCATCGGCGGCCGTTACGGTCTGGGCAGCAAGGATACGCCTCCCGCCTCCGTGTTCGCCGTTTACACCGAGCTGGCCAAGGCCGAGATGAAGCGCCAGTTCACCATCGGCATCGTGGACGATGTGACCAACATGTCCCTGCCTGAGGACCCCAACTGTCCCAACACCGCCGCAGAAGGCACCATCGAGTGCAAGTTCTGGGGTCTGGGCGGCGACGGTACCGTGGGCGCCAACAAGAACTCCATCAAGATCATCGGCGACCATACCGACAAGTATGTCCAGGCCTACTTCCAGTACGACTCCAAGAAGACCGGCGGCGTCACCATCAGCCACCTGCGCTTCGGCGACAAGCCCATCCGTTCCCCCTACTATATCAACAAGGCTGACTTCGTCGCATGCCACAACCCGAGCTATGTGACCAAGGGCTTCAAGATGGTGCAGGACGTCAAGCCCGGCGGCGTGTACATGATCAACTGCCAGTGGGACTTCGACGAGCTGAACCACCACATGGATGCCGCCTCCAAGCGCTATATCGCCCGCAACAACATCCAGCTCTATACCATCGACGCCATTGATCTGGCCATCGAGATCGGCATGGGCAAGCGCAACAACACCATCCTGCAGTCCGCGTTCTTCTCTCTGGCGAAGGTTATGCCCGAGGAAGAGGCGATTGCCTACATGAAGGAGAAGGCCAAGGCTTCCTACCTGAAGAAGGGCCAGGATATCGTGGACATGAACTACAAGGCCATCGACCTCGGCGCCACCGCTTACAAGAAGGTCGAAGTGCCCGCCGACTGGGCCGACGCCGTCGACACCAAGGAGCCCAAGCAGCTCAAGGGTAAGCCGGAGCTGGTCAAGATGGTCAAGGAGATCCTCGATCCCGTCGGCAAGATGGACGGCGACAGCCTGCCCGTTTCCGCCTTCGTGGATCATGTGGACGGCCAGTTCGAGCTGGGCGCCTCCGCCTATGAAAAGCGCGGCGTGGCCGTGTCCGTCCCCACCTGGGACGCCGCCAAGTGCATCCAGTGCAACCAGTGCGCCTATGTCTGCCCCCACGCCACCATCCGTCCCTTCGCGCTGACCGCTGACGAGGCCGCCAAGGCTCCCGAGGCTGCCAAGATCGTGGACGTGAAGGCCGGCAAGGGCAAGGGCGTGTATCAGTTCACCATGGCCATCAGTCCTCTGGACTGCATGGGCTGCGGCGTCTGCATCGGCGCCTGCCCCGTCAACGCGCTGACCATGGTGGCACAGGAGGGCGAGCTGCCCCAGCAGGATGTGTTCGACTACTGCGTCTCCGAGGTGTCCGAGAAGAAGGACATGCAGGACAACACCGTCAAGGGCAGCCAGTTCAAGCAGCCCATGCTGGAGTTCTCCGGCTCCTGCGCCGGCTGCGCCGAGACCAGCTATGCCCGTCTCGTCACCCAGCTGTTCGGCGACCATATGTATGTTTCCAACGCCACCGGCTGCTCCTCCATCTGGGGCGGTCCCGCGGCTACCTCTCCCTACTGCACCAATAAGGAGGGCCACGGCCCCGCATGGTGCAACTCCCTGTTCGAGGATAACGCAGAGCACGGTCTGGGCATGTACACCGGCCAGAACAAGATCCGCGAGGATCTGGCCACCAAGACCCGCGAGCTGATCGCTGTCGAGTGGGCACAGCCCGCCCTGAAGGAAGCTGCCCAGAAGTGGCTGGATACCATGGACGACGGTACCGCCAACGCCGAGCCTGCCAAGGCTTATGTCAAGGCGTTGGAGGAGAGCATCTGCACCGTGGACGAGCTGGCTGCCGTTCCTCAGTTCGCTGAGCACGCTGCCGAGCTGAAGGCCAAGGGCGCGCTGTTCTGCGACTGCGCCGCCTGCACGCTGGTGGCCGACATCCTCAGCAAGAAGGAATATCTGGCCAAGAAGTCCATGTGGATCTTCGGCGGCGACGGCTGGGCCTACGATATCGGCTACGGCGGACTGGATCACGTCATCGCCTCCAAGCAGGATGTGAACATCTTCGTGTTCGATACCGAGGTGTACTCCAACACCGGCGGTCAAGCCTCCAAGGCTTCCAACATCGGTCAGGTGGCACAGTTCGCCGCTGCCGGTAAGGAAGTCAAGAAGAAGAGCCTTGCCGAGATCGCCATGCAGTACGGCTACGTCTATGTGGCTCAGGTGGCTATGGGCGCCAACCCCGCGCAGACCATCAAGGCCATCACCGAGGCCGAGGCTTATCACGGCCCGTCCCTCATCATCGGCTACAGCCCCTGCGAGATGCACTCCATCAAGGGCGGCATGATGAACT
>ENA-UOJG01001669-UOJG01001669.1-human-gut-metagenome-genome-assembly--contig:-C47-NODE-1669-length-22201-cov-17.574822_pt1 | contig 22201 bp, 18 predicted proteins | sample MGYA00242340_ERZ723887 | MGnify/ENA metagenome assembly ERZ723887 | reverse complement strand
AAGCCTGCCGCTAGCGTTCATCCTGAGCCAGGATCAAACTCTCCATTGTATAAAAATGTTTTGTTAAATCTTTCGCTCTAATCCCAAAGGTATTGTTTGAAATCACTCATATAGAGTGGATTAAACTTAGCTGCTCAATATTTTCAAAGAACGTCGCTCTATCTTAATCGTTAGAACTTTTCGCGTTCGTCTCTGCTTCATTTTTCGAAGCGGAAAGCGGTTGCAAAGGTAAAACCTTTTTTCGGACTTTCCAAATCTTTTTCAAAAAAAAACTTCAAAAGTTTTAAGGCTCTTTCAGAGCGGAAAGTGGTGCAAAGATAACTCATTTTCGCATCCCTTCCAAATCTTTCGGAAGATTTTTTCGAACGAACTTTTCAGAGAACCTCGTTGCCTTTCAGAATACGTTTCGTTTTCTGATTGCGGGTGCAAAGATAAGGCATTCCGTCGGATATTTCCAAACATTTCCTAAACTTTTTTCAATATTAATTTTCATCCTGCCATCACATCGCTATCCGACAAGCAGTTACGATTTTCCATTTCCGGCGGAAATATCCATATATAATAAGGTGAGAGTTTATCGGCCGATTCCGAAACAAAACCGTCGCTGCATGCAAACGTGCAGCGACGGACTTCGGTTTTATATCCGGACGGCAACGGAACGCCTACTCTTTTTCCAGAGAGCGGAGGGCAAACGCGTGCGTAATACGATAAATTCCGTAGGCGAAGAAGGCCAGAGAGATCATCGAAACGATGAACAGGCCGTTCCACGCAGGGCTGACGAGAAAGAAAAACGAAAAGATAATCGCCAGCACGGCCAGAATAATCAGCCAACTGCCGTCGGTATAGCGCCGGAACTCATAGGCTTCGCCCAACGCCCAGAAAGCGCGGAACAGAATCCAGAAACCAACGACATAGATCAGCGTCCCCACGACCGACCCGATGGGCATGACCATCAGCATGATCGCCAGCAAAAGTTCCATGATTCCCGTCACGAGCATCCAGCCCCAACCGCGCAGCATATCGCTGTTGGAGGCGGCCAGCACGATATCCATAATTCCGTCGACGAGCAGCACGGCGATAAACAGCATCGACAGTGCGACGAGCGTCGCGTCGGGCGTCACCAAACAGAGTACGCCGACCAGGATCGAAAGCAGACCGGCAATCAACGACACCCACCAGTATTTGACATGGCGGCTGTCCCGAACAAAGACATTTGTTTTCATACAAAGAAGGGTTTTGCCCTATCCCGAACAAAAACAATGCCCGGCCGAAGCGGACAATGCGCTACCTGAAAGGCGAATCGGGCTCCTTGGACATATACCAATAGAAGAGCCTGTCGAGCAGCGACGGCCAAAATTTCTTGACGAAATGCGTGGCACGTCCCTGAAATTCCATCAGGCACAAGCGCTTGCGCCGCACGACCGCACGGGCGATGATACGGGCCACCTCTTCGGCCGTCATCATCTTGCCCTCCTCGCGGGGCGTCTCTCCCTGTTGCGAACCATCGGCCGTAAGTGCTGAAAAGCGCACGTTCGAAGCCGTAAAGCCCGGACAAGCGATCATCACGTGCACGCCCTTCTTGCGATTCTCGATACGGATCGTCTCCAAAAAGCCCGTCATCGCATACTTCGAAGCCGAGTAACCGGTACGGCCCGGCAGCCCGTGAATCCCGGCAACCGACGACACGCCCACGATCGAACCGCGCGCCTTCTGGATATAGGGAAGCGCATACTTCGTACAATTAACGCAGCCCCAGAAATTTACATCCATCAACTTGTGCAACACCGCCAGATCGACCTCGTCGAACAAGGCGCGCATCGAAATGCCGGCGTTGCAGATCAACACATCCACCCCGCCGAACGTATCGACCGCCGTGTCGATCAGTCGCTTGCAATCGGCCTCGCGCGTCACGTCGCACACGGCATAGGCGGCGTGTCCGCCCGCCGCACCGATCCGGCCGACAATCTCCCTCAACGCATCTTCATGCCGCGCCCCGAGCACCGCATTGGCGCCCGCAGCAGCGAAATACTCGGCCAGTGCCCGGCCGATTCCCGACGAAGCGCCGGTCACGACCACGGTTTTTCCCTTAAAAAAATCCATATCTTCAAATTATGATTTCCAATCCGTCGTAAGCCAGTTCGACCCCCCGCGGCAGAAGAGCCGTCGTCGCCGCGTGCCGTCCGATCTCGTGCGACACATGCGTGATAAGCGCCCTGCGAGGCGCGACCCGGGCGATGAGTGCCAACGCCTCCCCGACATTGAAATGCGAGGGATGCGGTCGAAAACGCAGGGCGTTGACCACCAACAGCTCCACCCCGATCAATTTCCCGACCTCCGCGTCGGCGATCGTCTTGAAATCGGTCAGGTAGGCCATGCGGCCGATGCGGTAGCCCGTCACCTCGAAACGCTCGGAGTGGTGCCCCGACACGGGCACGATTCGCTCGCCCGCGATTTCGAGCGGCCGTGCGACGTCGATCTCGTGCAGCCGGATGTCGGGTGCGCCGCGGTACTTCTCCTCCTCGAAGGCATAGTCGTAGTCCTTGCGCACGACACGGGCCGCAGCAGGCGCCGCATAAATGTCCACGGGATGAATCACCGGCGGGTAATCCACGAAATTGAAAGCGCGCACGTCGTCGATACCGCCCGTATGATCCTTGTGCTCGTGCGTCAGCAGGATCGCATCGAGACGGCTTACCCCCGCACGCAACATCTGGCAGCGGAAATCGGGGCCGGCATCGATCACGAAGCGCGCTCCGCCGTCGGTCTCGATCATCGCCGAGGTGCGCAACCGCTTGTCGCGGCTATCGGTCGAAGTGCAGACTTCGCAGCGGCATCCGATCACCGGCACGCCCTGGGAGGTTCCCGAACCAAGAATCGTCAGTTTCATTGGAACAAAGATACGATTTGCATTTAAAAATGGAAAATCAAGAATTAAAAATTCGGATTTATCATCCCGAAGAGGAAGCCTTCGGGAATTCCGACGTAAGGATCAACCATTGCGCACCTGCCGGTCGGAGTTCGCGGAGGACACCGTCGTGCGGGCCTCTGCGGGCGGAGGCGCCGGCCCGTGCGGCGCCGAGATGTCGCAGGGCGTTGGAATATCTGTCTCACCGATTGTTCTGCTGTCCGTCTTATCGGTCAGCTCGCGGCCGGCGGAAGATGCTTTCCGAGCCGCAGAGACGAGGTGCAGCCCTCCGCACCGGACGGCTGCGGACTGCCGCTCTTCGATCAATGGAATGAATAATCTTCGTTGCGTGGAGCGCATAACTGTCTCCGCATTGCGAAAAATCGGGAAGAAGAACGGGCGGCGGATGCGCCGTCGAAAACGCGGGCGCGAGCTCGTCCGCGTAGCGTTTTAGGCGCAAGCCGTCGGCCGTTCCCCGACTTTTTCGCCCTGCGGACACTTTTGGCACCACCTTTTGGTGACAAAAGGTGGTAAAGATTTTCTTGCAGGAAATTCCCGAAGAGAAGGTCGGGATTTTCCCAAAGAATCGATCGGGAAATTTTTCTTCTCTCAGATTTTTTCTTGTGCTTTTGGCATGATCCAAAAGCACCAAAAGATCAAGCAGCGCGAAAAGTAGCGGGCGACGACACCCGCGTTCGCTGAGCGATCACGAAAGACTGCGCTTTTCGCACGATCGCTCCGGGCGCTCGCACAGGTGTCGTCACTCTTTCCGCTATTTTCGCAGTGCGATTCCGCAGGCCGAAGGCCTGCTAAATGAGAAGAGAGGAATTCAAATCGCAATAAATCATCGTTGCGCGGAGCGCACAACAGACTCCGCCTCGCAAAATTCAGATCTTCAACCTCCGCCACCGTCCGCTGCGGATGTAGGCATAGGAGAGCGCCAGCGAGATCAGATAATAGACGTGGTCGGCCGTCCAGCAAAGCGCCACGTCGGCCCGGAGGACATAGACGAGCCATAGCGTATAGAGCGTATAGGCCGTGACGCAGACCAGCGTAATTCCCAGCGCCGTGCGCGTATTGCCCGTGCCCGAAACGCTGAACTGGTAGATGAAGGCCGGCACGCACGGCACGATCGTCGTAAGCATGACCCAAAGCGAGGGTACGGCGGCGGCAATCAACTCCGCATTGCTCGTATAGGCACCCAGCACCACACGGGGCAAAAGCGCGAAGAGCAGCGATACCGGCAGTACGAAGGCGAAGCAGAGGCGCACCATACGCCGGCATAGCCCCCATACCCGATCCGCCTCGCCGGCGCCGATCAGGTTGCCGACCAGCGAGCTGGCCGTCGAAGCGAAGGCGTTGATGAAGAGGAAGACCACCGACGAAATGCTACGCACCATATTCGTAACGGCGAGCGGCCGCTCGCCCAGGTTTTCGATCGCCACGAAAAAGATGAACCAACTGATAAAGGCGATCGCCTCCTGCAACATGATCCAGACCGAAACCCCGAACACCTGCCGGAGAATCTTCCACTCGATTCCCCTGAACCGGAACAGGCCGTAGGTCCGCCACGCGACACGACGATAGGTATAGACGACGAAAAAGACGAGCGACACGGCCTCCGAAATGACCGAAGCGATGGCCGCGCCTGCGATTCCGAGCGGCGGAATCCCCCACCCTCCGAAAATCAGCAGGTAGTTCAGCACCACGTTCGTCAGGACCATGACCACCGAGTTGGCCGTCAGGATACGGGTATTGGTCGTCCCGACGTAGAAGGCACGGAACATCGCCGCGGCGAACGAGAAGAAGAACCCGAACGTACGGTAGCCGAGATACGACTCGGCGGCGGCGCAGATCGCCCGCGACTCGATCAGATGTCCCAGCAGCCACGGCGCCAAGGCCCGCGACACCCCGAAAAAGAGAACGGCCATGCCCAGCAGAAACCACATTCCCTGCATGAAGATCGGCCCGATTCCTGCGAGATTGCCTTCGCCGTTGCGGCGCGCGATAAGCACTTGCGCACCGATGCTGAACCCGAACCCCACCATGAAGATCGTCAGGTAGAAGATGCCCGCAATGGCCGACGCACCCAACTCGACCTCGCCCACATGGCCCAGGTAGATCGTGTCGGTCAGCCCGATGAGCTGCTCCATCATCAGGCTCAGCAGCACGGGGAAGGTTATTTTCAGAATTTGTCGATTGGTAAAACGCATCGTCGTCTAAATTTCGGGGATACAAAGATAGGAATAAAGCCGGGAGCGAAAGCAAATTTCGGTTGCATTTTGCCGAGGCGGAGTATCCGAGGCGAAACCAGAGATACGAAAATCGGGAAGAAAAGCCCGGCTTTTCCTCCCGACGGGGTGACGTCCGTCGCGGAACGTCAATACCGGTAATGCTCCGCCTTGTAGGGGCCGTCGACGTCGACACCGATATAGTCGGCCTGCCGCTGCGAAAGACGGGTCAGTTCGACGCCCAGATTGTCGAGATGCAGCCGTGCGACCTCCTCGTCCAAGTGTTTCGGCAGGCGGTAAACACCTACCGGCATCTCCTTCTGCCACAGCTCGATCTGCGCAAGACACTGATTGGTGAACGAGTTGGACATCACGAACGAAGGATGCCCCGTCGCACAGCCGAGGTTCACCAGCCGTCCTTCGGCCAGCACGAAGATCGAATGGCCGTCGGGGAAGGTGTATTTATCGACCTGCGGCTTGATCGTCGTCTTCACCGCAGACGAAGCGTCGAGCCGCGCCATCTGGATCTCGTTGTCGAAATGGCCGATGTTGCAGACGATCGCCTGATCGCGCATCCGCTCCATGTGTTTGAGGGTGATGATGTCGCAGTTGCCCGTGCAGGTGATGAAGATGTTACCCTCAGCCAGCGCGCTCTCGACGGTCTTCACCTCGAAGCCCTCCATCGCGGCCTGCAACGCACAGATCGGATCGATCTCGGTGACGATCACCCGCGCGCCGTAGGCCTTCATCGAGCGGGCGCAGCCCTTGCCCACGTCGCCGTAGCCGCAGACGACCGCCACCTTGCCGGCGATCATCACGTCCGTGGCGCGTTTGATGCCGTCGGCCAGCGATTCGCGGCAGCCGTAGAGGTTGTCGAACTTCGATTTGGTGCACGAGTCGTTGACGTTGATAGCAGGCACGAGCAGTTCGCCCGCCGCCTCCATCTGGTAGAGCCGGTGTACGCCCGTGGTCGTCTCCTCGCTTACGCCGCGCCATTCGGCCACCGTACGGTGCCACTTCGAAGCATCTTCGGCAAGGATCGAACGCAGCGTTCCGAGGATCACGGCCTCCTCGTGCGACGAGGGGGCGTAATCGAGCGTCGAGGCGTCGTTCTCGGCCTTGTAGCCCTTGTGGATCAACAAAGTCGCATCGCCGCCGTCGTCGACGATCAGGTTGGGCCCCTTGCCGCCCGGGAACGAGAGCGCCATGGCCGTGCACCACCAATATTCTTCCAGCGTCTCGCCCTTCCACGCGAAGACCGGCACGCCGGCTTCGGCGATGGCTGCCGCAGCGTGATCCTGCGTCGAGAAGATGTTGCACGAGCACCAGCGCACGTCGGCACCCAATTCGACGAGTGTCTCGATGAGCACCGCCGTCTGGATCGTCATGTGCAACGACCCCATCACCCGCACCCCGCGAAGCGGTTTCTGCGGGCCGTATTTGCGTCGCACCGCCATCAGGCCGGGCATTTCGTGCTCCGAGACCTCGATCTCCTTACGTCCCCATTCGGCCAACGACAGGTCGGCAACCTTGTAGGGAATCGATTCATCCAAATACATCGTATTCTCGTTTTTAGTTTGATTCAGCGGTGCAAAGATACGAATAAGCGAGGGCAATGTCAAATTTATTTGAACATTGCCGAACGGGAGTATCTTCGGCGAAGCCAAAGTACGGAAAGTCGAGAGCAGAAGCAAACATTTATGTTTGATTATGCAGAGACGGAGTATCTAAGGCGTCAGTTAAAGATATGGATTTTCGCACGCATCCCCAACGAGTCGCGCAGACCTCCGTCCGCACCGTCCCGCCGCCCGTTCAGAGCATCTCGGCCTGCCGCAAAGCCTGCCCCACCAACGCGTCGGGACGCAGCCACTCACGGTAATAGGCCGCATTGGCCTCCTTCATGCGCTGCACGGCGTCGGGACAGCGCATCAGCAAATCGACCTGCGCCACGCACTCCTCGGCCGAGGCATAACCCAGGTAGTTCACACCCTCGCGGAAACCGCCCGGCACCTCGTAGACGAAACGTTCGTTGACGACGGCACGGGCCGCAGCCACGTATTCGCCCGTCTTCCAGCCGATCGAGTCCCACAAACCCGTAGAGCCGATGCAGATGTCGCTGCGACGCATCAGGCGCAGGTAACGGGCGCGATCGGTGTACTTCTCCGCAACGATCAGTTCGGGACAAAGGGCACGTGCCAGGGGCGTATCCGTCACCCCGCCCGTAAAGTTCCGGGGATAACGTTCACCGAGCGCCCGCACGATAGCGATTCGCATCGCATTGATCGCCCGGTTCTGCTCGCCCTCCCACAGCCGCGTGAGAAAAAGGATCTTCAATCTCTTCGCCGCAACCCTGCGTCCCGCTCCGCATTCGAACTTTTCCACCGTAAAATACTCTCCCTCCTCCGCAGGACGCGGACGCAACAGGGCGATCAGCCGTTTCCGCAACGATTTGATTTCGACGGGAGCCGGATTGATCGGATTCTCCGGACAGGTCACATGGTAGTTGAAGCCCAGCGGGCGGATCTTGGCGCGAACCTCCGCCGGAAAGACTCCGTTGCGGAACGTCGAACAGCTGCGTTTGAAATAGAGGTCTACCCCGCGGATGTAAGCCGCCGCGGCCACGACGTCGAAATTGTAGCCGTCGAGCATGTCGAACGCGATCCGGCGGCCGCCGACGAACGCTTCTACCAGATGCGGATGTGGATACTCCTCCCGCCGGTGGCCGGCGTCTTCGATCGTCAGTGCGATCCGACGCCGGCGTGCCAGCATCAGAAACCCCGTCACGACCTGGCTCGTATGCGCACTGCGCGACACGAGCCGCAACCGGACATCGGGGTATCCGGCGAAGAGAGATTCAACGGAACCGGCGTCCATACCTCATCGCGGATCAAGCGGTTCTCCCCCTCCGCCGCAGACCTCGCGGCGGTCGTCCCCGATCTGGCGGAACAGCTCCTCCACCGAACCGAACCGCCGTTCCGGACGGATGAAGCGCAGCAGCTCCACCCGCAGCCGACGGCCGTAGAGGTCGCCCTCGAAGCCGAAGATATTGGTCTCCAACAGACGGCGCCGGCCGTCGACGGTCGGCTTGTAGCCCAGATTCGACATGGCGTCGTACATGCGTCCGTCCACCTCCACGCGCGAGGCATAGACTCCGTCGCGCGCATCCAGCGACGCGTCCGCCTCGATATTGGCCGTAGGGAAGCCCATGCGGCCTCCGAGACTGTTCCCGTGGACGACGATCCCTTCGATTATCATACGATTCAGATTTTCTCCGTGAGTTTCTGTACCAGCCGGAACTGCGAGAAGAACTCCTTGGCGAAGACGCGCAGCACGGTGTACGACGGGATCGCCAGCAGCATTCCCACGATTCCCGCCAATGATCCGGCGATCAGGATAACGATGAATATTTCGAGCGGATGCGCCTTCACCCGTTCCGAATAGAGCGTGGGTTGCAGCACGAAGTCGTCGAACCCCTTGATGATGAGCAGCGATCCGGCGATAACGAACATCGTGTGCCCTGTGGTCATCCCCTCGATCGGCGTCACCACGCCCATGAAGACCGACATCACGCCGCCGATGAGCGGGCCGGCGTAGGGCACGACGTTCATCACGCCCATGATGAGCCCGATGAAGAAGGCGTCCTGCGTCCGCATACCGAAGAAGATCATCGTGACAGAAATCACGATCATCAGGATGCAGCTTTCGCTCAGGATTCCCGTAAAGTAGCGCATCAGCAACTGCGAGACGGAGGACATCGCCCGCTCGATATTGCCGTGTACACGCTCCGGAAAGGGTGCTTTGAGCATCGACAGGAACAACTCGTCGTCTTTGAGGAAGAAAAAGGTGATGAACGAGATCGAAAAGAAGGCGATCACGGCCGAGAGCGTCAGACTGACGATCGACGAAAAGGCCGTATTGATCGTATCGTAATCGAAGATGCTCTTGAACCACTGGATCAGCGAATCGGTCAGCGAAAAACGTTCGTCGGGCAGGGCGAACAGATCGTGGAGATACTCCTGCATACGGGCGATCGGCTCCTCGACGGAACGGAGCACCGAACCGAAGTCGAGCGTAGCGAACTGGTAGAGTTTGTCGAAGACCAGCGGGACGAAGAGCGTACACGCCACGACGAAGAGCACCCAGATCAGGATCAGCGTCGCCAGCGCCGCCGCCCAGCGGGGAAGGTGCCAGCCCCGTATCCGCAGCCGCGCCAGACGGCCGACCAGCGGTTTGAAGATGATCGCCAGCAGCGCCGACACCAGAATATAGACGACGATCGAACGGAAATACCACATCAGGAACGCCACCGCAACGGCAATCAACAGGCCGACGGTGTAGCGTGCGAGTGTGGGAGGCGTAAGCAACATGTTCGTTCGTAAGTTTGTCTCGTCTTGCGGAATCATCCGGCTCCGACCGTCCGGCGCTTCGAGTTCTCCGTATCCCTCCCGCGCCGTTACACGGTCGAGGGAGCGAAACAGGCCGGCGGCGACGGATGCGGCGTTCTATTTCGTCTGCGGTTTCAGCCGCGCGATCGGCGTCTGCGAGCCGACGACGGGATCGCCGATCTCGACCAACACTTCGCTGTCTTTGGGCAGCAGCACGTCGATGCGCGAACCGAACTTGATGAACCCGCACACGTCGTTCTGCTTGACCCGCTCGCCGACCTTCATGTAGGAGACGATACGCCGTGCGATGAGTCCGGCGATCTGACGGAACAGCACGTGACGGCCGTCGTCCAGGCGCACGACGGTCGTCGTCCGCTCGTTCTCGGTCGAGGACTTGGGGTGCCACGCCACGAGGAACCGGCCCGGATGATACTTGAAATACTCGACCACGCCGCCCACCGGAAGCCAGTTCATGTGGACGTTGGTAATCGACATGAAGATCGAGATCTGCATCATCTCCCGATCGAGATACTCGCTCTCGTGTACCGGTTCGGTCACGACCACACGGCCGTCGCAGGGGGAGAAGACCAGATCGGCGTCATGTATTTTCACGCGGCGCGGCTCGCGGAAGAACGCCACGATGAAAAACCAGAAAAGCAGCATCAGTACGACCAGCACCCACACGAGCGTACCGTTGTCGTGGCTGCTCAACAGGCGATAGATCCCCGTACCGAGCAGCAGGCAGATCAGGCCGGTGATACCGATGATTTTGTAACCTTCCTTATTGATTTTCATTGTCAGTAAAGATTAGTCGTTATACGAACCTGCCGACCAGCAGCAGGTAAAGGAAGACATAGGGCGCCGAAAGCAGCAGCGCGTCGAAGCGGTCCAGCACACCGCCGTGACCGGGGATCACCTGCCCCGAATCCTTGACCCCAGCCTCCCGCTTGAACATCGACTCCACCAGATCGCCCGCTACACCGGAAAGCGAGGCGACGAGCGCCAGGCCGCCCCAGACCCAATAATTCGCATCGAGCGCATACGCGGCGGCGAGTCCCGTCACCACGGCGCCCGCGAGGCCGCCGAAGAATCCCTCCCACGACTTCTTGGGCGAGAGGCGTTCGCACAGGCGGTGCCGCCCGAAGGTCATCCCCACCAGATAGGCGAAGACGTCGTTGGCCCAGATAATGAAGATATAGCACAGCACCGTTTCGGGACGCCACACGCCGTCGCCGGCGAGCACCGGAACGTAGAGCAACAGCGACAGCGGCACAGCGACGTACAGCACGCCCAGCAGCGTCGCCCCCAGATTGGCCAGCGGCGTGGCGCTGCGACGGAACAGTTCGCAGACGAAGAGCGTCGGCAGCAATAGCCCGATGTAGAGCAACAGGTACAGCACGGCTCCGCCGGCCTCGTCCGTCACCGACCGGCTGAATTGCCGGAAAACGATGAAATTCAATGCGAACAGCAGCACGCCGACCGCCAGTCCCATCCATCGCTGGGGCGAAAGCCCTGTCTCGCGGGCCAATTTGTAAAACTCCGTCTGACCGCCCACGAGAATCAGCAACAGCAACGCGCCGAAGCTCCATTGCGATCCCAAAACAGCGCCGACGAAGACGGCGACCAGCACAAGACCGCTGAGCGTCCGCACCATCAGGTTCTTCATTTTCATCCGTTCTTTAAGCTTCGGTTAATTCATCGGCTGCGGCCTTGCCTCCGGCACCCTCCTCCGGTTTCGTCCCGGCAGCGGCGGCACGCTTGGCCGACTGCGCCGAAGGACCCAGAATCCGTTCGATATCTTCGGCATAGATCGTCTCCTTTTCGAGCAGCAGGTCGGCCATCGCATTGATCCGGTCGTTCTTCTGCTCGATGATCTTCCGTGCACAGGCATAGGCATCCTCCAACATGCGGCGCACCTCGCAATCGATGTCGCGGGCGGTCTGCTCGCTGAAAGGTTTGGTGAAGGTATCGCGCGTACCCGTCGAATCGTAGTAGCTGATCGGGCCGATCTTCTTGCTCATACCGTAGTAAGCCACCATCGCGTAGGCGGTTTTCGTCGCCCGTTCCAGATCGCTCAATGCACCCGCGCCGAGCGTCCCGTAGTTGACCTCCTCGGCGATCCGGCCGCCCAACAGACCCGCCAACTGCTCTTCGAGCGCTTCGTTGGTGACGTGCACTCGCTCCTCGTCGGGCACCGACCACGTGGCACCGAGACTCTTGCCGCGCGGCACGACGGTCACTTTCAGCACCGGATCGCACTCCGCGAGCGACCACATCACCGTTGCGTGACCCGCCTCATGGATCGCCGTGGCGCGACGTTCGGAAGCCGTCATCGGCATGTTCCGTTTTTCGAGTCCGCCGACGATACGGTCGATCGCCGACATGAAATCGTCGCACCCGATGCTCTTCTTGTCGTGCCGGGCGGCGATGAGCGCTGCTTCGTTGCAGACGTTGGCGATGTCGGCACCCGAAAAACCGGGCGTCTGACGCGCCAGAAAATCGCGGTCGATCTCCTTGTCCAGTTTCAGGTTACGCATGTGAACGGCGAAAATCTCGGCCCGTTCGTGCACGTCGGGCAGGCCGACGTCGATCTGGCGGTCGAAACGGCCGGCACGCATGAGCGCCTTGTCCAGAATATCGACGCGGTTGGTGGCCGCCAGCACGATCACGCCCGAATTGGTTTGGAAGCCGTCCATCTCGGTAAGCAGCTGGTTGAGCGTGTTCTCCCGCTCGTCGTTGCCCGAAAATCCGGCATTCTTGCCGCGGGCGCGACCGATCGCGTCGATCTCGTCGATGAAGACGATGCAGGGCGCCTTCTGCTTGGCCTGCTCGAACAGATCGCGCACGCGCGAAGCACCCACGCCGACGAACATCTCCACGAAGTCCGAACCCGAAATCGAAAGGAACGGCACGTTGGCCTCGCCGGCCACGGCCTTCGCCAGCAGCGTCTTGCCCGTTCCCGGAGGGCCGACGAGCAGCGCCCCCTTCGGAATCTTGGCACCCAGATCGCGGTATTTTTCCGGCTTGCGCAGGAAATCGACGATCTCCATCACCTCGACCTTGGCCTCCTCCAATCCGGCTACGTCCTTGAACGTCACACGCTTGGGCGCATCCTTGTCGTATACCTGCGCCTTGGCCTTGCCGACGTTCATCAGCCCGCCGCCCGCAGCGCCTCCGCCGCGCGACATGCCGCGCATGATGAAGAACCACACGCCGATGATGAGCACCCACGGCAGAAAATTGACGAGCAGGTTCATCCAGCCGTTCTCCTTGTTCTCGTAACGCACCGGAACGCTCTGTCCCGACTGCTGCTCGGCGGCTTTCAAATCCTCGCGGAAGGCATCCACCGAACCGATGTTGAATACCAGCTGCACCCCCTCGTCGGGCAGCCGTTTGAACTGGGGCTGCGTCGAATCGGTACGGTACTTCTCGACCGCATCCTTTTTCAGGAACACCTCAGCCACGTCGCGGTTCACCACCTCGATCCTCTCCACGTCGCCGCTGCGAACCATCCCTTCGACCGTATTCCAGTCGCTGCGGACAGGCTCCGTATTCTCCGCACCGTAAAGCGAATAGCCGATGATGAAGGCCGCCACCAGCACGTAAATCCACATATAGGAGGGACGCGGCATGATCGGGTTGCGCTGGCCGCCGTCCTTTTTCTTCTTTGCTGTCATAAAATCTCTTTACTCCTCGTAATCATAACGTTTGAGCGGCGCATCGGCCCACAGCTCCTCCAATTTGTAGAAGGAACGCAACTCGGTCGTGAAGATATGTACCACGACGTCCATGTAGTCCATCGCCACCCACAGACCCGTCTGCTTGCCTTCGACGCGCCATACCTTTTCGCCGAGCTTCTCCTCGACGGCCTCCTCCACGCCGTCGGCGATCGCCGCGACCTGCATGGTCGAATCGGCGTTGCAAACGACGAAATGCGAACAGATGGCGCCGTCGAATCCCGAAAGGTCCAACGATACAATATCCTTACCTTTTTTATCCTGAATCGCACCGACTATCGTCTCAATCAATTTTTCCATATTCCAATATTCCGTAATAGCCCGCTATATCCGTGCAAAGATAGTAAATAAATCGGAAATCGACGAAAAACGGCGACGGAATGAGCGGATTGCCCCGGCGCACGGACCGTACCGCAGAAGGAAAGCCCCCTCCTGCATAACGAGCGCCTCCCCCGCGCAACGCCTATTTGCGGTAGGTGCGGATCGATTCGGCGAGCGCCTTGATGATCGAAGATTTGACGAACGTGCGCCGCACGGCGATGGCGATCTTGCGCGACGTGGCGCCTTTGGCCAATGTCTTGACGCGGTCGCGGTGCTCCTTGGGCACATATTCGACGGCCATTTCGGGGATGATCGTCACGCATTGCGTGCAGTCGACGATACGCATGAGCGTATCGAGCGAACCCGACTCGAAATAGTAGTGCGACGGCACGCCCCGCTTGGCCTGACACAGTTCGATGACCTGGTCGCGCATGCAGTTGCCGTCCGAGAGCAGGATCAGGTCGCGCAGGTCGATGTCTTCGATGCGAACGTTCGAACGTTCGTAGAGGGGGTTGTCGGGCGAAACGTAGATGAAGAAACGGTCGTCGAAAAGCTCCTGCTCCTGAATTCCGTCGCCGCAGGTGCCGCCGGCCACCAGCGCGGCATCGATGCGGTCGTGCTTCATCGCATCGACGATGTCGCGCGTCATCAACTCCTTGACCTCCAACTCCACATGGGGATAGTCGTGCACGAATCCCGGCAGGAACTTGTGCAGCAGGTAGGGCGCGACGGTCGGGATGACGCCCAGACGCAGCCGCCCCGCTATTTCGCCCTTCAACTCGGCGACCGATTCGCGGATATTGTCGTAGGCCCGCAGCGTCTCGCGGGCCCGTTCCAGCACCACCTCGCCCGCCTCGGTGGCGATCACGGGTTTCTTCGAACGGTCGAGCAGGACGACGCCCAGCTCCTCTTCGAGCGATTTGATCTGCATACTCAGCGACGGCTGCGTCACGAAACAGTGTTCGGCAGCCAACGAAAAACTCCCGCAATTGGCTACTGCCAGCAGGTATTCCAATTGAATGATGGTCATAGACGAAGGGACTTATTCTGTCGCGCAAATATATAAAAAAAACTTATATCCGTCAAGACACCCGGCGAAGAACCCGCTCTTTTCCCGCATCTTCCGCTCCGAACCGGCAGCGACGAAACCCTTGCGCACCGCACCCGTTCCGGCGGAGAACTCCGTATCCTACGGGCTGCAGCGCTTGTCTCCGCCGCGATTTATTCCCGACGGACATATTCCATGCGATACAGGTCGAATCCTTCGGCCCAATAGTCCTTTTCGATCCCTTTGAGCTCGAACCCCCGCTTTTCGTAAAACCCGAAGGCCAGCTGCGACGTTCTGACGGTGATTCGGCGGACGCTGCGCATCGCTTCGAGTTTTTCGATCCGATGCCGCAGCAACCGCGTTCCCAGCGATTTTCCCCGATACTGCGGATGCACCATGTCCCAGCTGATTTTCCCGACCGTCCCGCCGTCCGCAAAATTGATTCCGCCGCAACCAACGATCCTCTCCTCGTGAAGCAGGACATAATAGAGTTCCCGCTCGCGTTCCAGATAGGCGTCCAAATCGGCCGCCTCCTCCGGCGCGAAATATCGGGGCGTATTCAACCGAAGCAGCTCCATCACGGCCTCCTTGTCGGCCGGTTCGTATTCCCTGATTACAATCTTCCCGTCCATTATTCTATAAATTACTTCCGCCCGACGACGGACACTCCGCACAAAGATAGCCAATCTCCCGGAATCCGCGGCCTTCACCGCCCCGAAAATCCGTCGGCCGAAGCCTGCCTGAGGCCGAGAAGCGGTACGGCGGCGGGACGCTCCGTCCCGCAAGCCGATGCGGCCAGAAAACCTGCGAAGAAAAAGCGGAAAGAGGTTTGTCTTTTCCGTATAGAATCCCTACCTTTGCCCAAACAATCAGGGCATCGGTCGTCCGGCGCCGGAAACGGCTTGGTCGGGACGTATGCTCCGAATTCCAAAAATCCGAAAAAATTCATCCCGCGATCGGGTCGGTCGACCCGGCAAAAACCAGAAATACAAAAACGACATACGCTGTTATGGGAAAAATCATCCTGACCGGAGACCGGCCGACCGGCAAACTGCACCTCGGCCACTATGTAGGTTCGCTGCGCCGCCGCGTGGAGTTGCAGAACTCCGGAGAGTTCGAGAAGATCTTCATCATGATCGCCGACGCGCAGGCGCTCACCGACAACGCCGACAACCCCGAAAAGGTGCGCCAGAACATCATCGAGGTGGCACTCGACTACCTGGCCTGCGGCCTCGACCCCGAACGGTCGACGCTCTTCATCCAGTCGCAGATCCCCGAACTGTGCGAACTGGCGTTCTACTACATGAACCTCGTCACCGTGGCCCGTCTGCAACGCAACCCGACCGTGAAGGCCGAAATCCAGTTGCGCGGCTTCTCGGAGAACAACGCGGAGAACGACTTGCAACGGCAGGGCATTCCCGTCGGGTTCTTCACCTACCCCATTTCGCAGGCGTCGGACATCACCGCTTTCCGCGCCACGATCGTCCCCGCTGGCGAGGATCAGGAGCCGATGCTCGAACAGACGCGCGAGATCGTCCACAAGTTCAACGCGGTCTACGGCCCCACGCTCGTCGAGCCGGAAATCCTGCTGCCCCAGAACGCCGCCTGCATGCGCCTACCCGGCACCGACGGCAAGGCCAAGATGTCCAAGTCGCTGGGCAACTGCATCTACCTGAGCGATTCGGCCGAGGAGGTACGCAAGAAGGTGATGGGCATGTACACCGATCCCGACCACCTGCGCGTGGAGGACCCGGGCAAGGTCGAGGGCAACACCGTCTTCACCTACCTCGACGCCTTCTGCCGCCCCGAGCATTTCGCCGCCTACCTCCCCGACTACCCGTCGCTCGACGAGTTGAAGGCGCACTACCGCCGCGGCGGTCTGGGCGACGTGAAGGTCAAGAAATTTCTGATCGCCGTGCTCAACGAGACGCTCGACCCGATCCGCGAACGCCGCCGCTACTACGAGGAGCGCATCGAATGGGTCTACGACGTGCTGCACAAAGGTTCCGAGACTGCCCGCGAGGAGGCCGCACGGACGCTTCACGACGTGCGCGAAGCCATGAAAATCAACTACTTCGAGGACCGCAACCTGATCGCCTCGCAGGCGGCGCTCTACCGAGAGAAACTCGGATAACGCCTTCGGGAAGCCGACCATGAAACTCAGGGATTTCCGATACGAGCGCATCTTCGCCCTCTTCTACCGCCTGACGCGCCGGTTGAGCAACCGCCAGATCATGATGCTGCTGGCCATGATCGTCGGACTGCTGGCCGGGCTGGGTACCTATGTCTTCGAAATCCTGCTCTATGCGATCAAGAGCTGCCTGGTCAACTGGTTTCCTGTCGGGAGCGCACATTTCCTGCTGCTGATCTACCCTGCGATCGGCATCGTCCTGGCGACGCTCTTCGTCAAATACATCGTGCGCGACAACATCTCGGAAGGGGTCACGCGCGTATTGTACGCCATGTCGCGCCGCGATTCGCGCATCCCGCCCCACAACTGCTGGACTTCGATCGTGGGCGGCGCCACCACGATCGGCTTCGGCGGTTCGGTCGGCCCCGAGGCGCCGATCGTACTGACGGGCGCCGCCATCGGCTCGAACGTGGGAAGACTCGCACGCCTCAACTACCGCAATACGACGCTGATGCTCTGCTGCGGCGCCGGGGCGGCGATCGCCGCGATCTTCAAGGCCCCGATCACGGGCGTGGTCTTCGTGCTGGAAATCCTGATGCTCGACATCACCGCCTCGTCGGTCATCCCGCTGCTCATCGCCTCGATCACGGCCACCACGATCGCCTTCGTCTTCCGCGGCTTCGATCCGATCATCGCCGTCACGCTCACGGCGGCCGACGCCTTCGAACTGCGGCAGATCCCGATGTTCATCCTGCTGGGCGTATTGTGCGGAGGGATGTCCTATTATTTTACCACGGTCAACTCACGCATCGGCGCCTTCTACAAACGACTTCCGTCGCAAGGCCGCAAATGGCTCTACGCCGGCATCACGCTGGGCGTCCTGCTCTTCGTCTTCCCGCCGCTCTACGGCGAGGGCTACGAGGGCTTCACCTCGCTCATGCACGGCGATACCCGATCGCTGTTCAACACCTCGCTCTTCTACCGTTTCAGCGACATCGACTGGGTGGTGATCCTCTACGTCGCTGCGATCATGTTCTTCAAGGTGGTGGCCATGTCCTCGACCAACGCCGCGGGCGGCGTGGGCGGAACCTTCGCGCCGTCGCTTTTCGTCGGCGCCTTTTCGGGCGCCATCGTGGCGCTGCTCTTCAACGCGCTGTTCGGCTGGCACCTCTCGATCGCCTCGTTCACGCTGGTGGGCATGGCGGGGGTCATGTCGGGCGTGATGAAGGCGCCGCTGACATCGATCTTCCTGATCGCCGAGCTGTCGAGCGGCTACGGACTCTTCATCCCGCTGATGATCGTCGCCTGCATCTCGTTCGCCGTCGACTATTACCTCGACCCCGACTCGATCTACACCAAGCAACTGCGCCTGAGCGGCGATCTGCTGACGCACGACAAGGACCAGTCGGTCTTCGTCTTCCTGAAACTCGAAGAGCTCATGGAGACCGACTTCTACCGCATCCGAGAGACCTTCACGCTGGGCGACATCGTCCACGTCATCTCCCATGCGCGGCGCAACATCTTCCCCGTGATCGATGATTTCGGCCGCTTGATCGGCGTCGTGCAGCTGGACGACCTGCGCGAAGACATGTTCAAGCGCGAGAAATGGGGTACGCCGATCGGCCGCTATATGATCCAGCCGCCCGACCGCATTCTCGAACACGAACAGATCCAGTCCGTGCTGCCCAAGTTCGAGGAGAACCAGACGTGGATGCTGCCCGTCGTCGACAAACAGAATCACTACCTGGGCTTCATCTCCAAGTCGCGCATCCTGAACGCCTACCGCGAGCAGCTGGTCAAGATACAGCAGTAAGCCGGCACTCTCCGAAAAAGGCATCGCCCCGCCGCAGAACGTTGCGGCGGGGCGATACCGTCGAGGACGGCAACGGCCGATCACTCGGGATGCGTCCCGCCCAAAACACCCGCCAGAATCTCCTTCGCCTTGAAAAACGCCTCCGTATATCCGCGGGCCGCGATCGTCCCGTCGGGTGCGATGAGCACGAAGGCAGGCCACCCCTCGATCGCATACCGCTCCAACATCCGCCCGTTCTCCGGCCGGTCGGTCTCAACCTCGATCTCGGGCCACCCGTGCGCCAGCATTCCGGCCAGCGCGGAACGCATCCCGGCCGCACTCTCGTCGTCGGGCAGCCCCTCGTACACGCGCCGGATCATATCGACCGACTCGGTCAGACCCACCATACGCAGCCCCCGATCCTTGTAGGCCGCATAGAGATCGCGCACCTGCCCGTCGATCCGGATCGAACCGGGACACATCCCCCAATGGTAGAACAGCACGTAGCCGCCCGCGAAATCGGCCTTGGCAATCGTTTCGCCCCGGGTCGTCACGAGCGAGAAATCGGGTGCCGGCTGCCCGACGGCGAGGCTCTCCATCCGTTGCAGGAAGTCGGCGTACACACCGCCGAAGTAGCTCGACTTCAACTCCTCTGACAGCGCCTCGTAGAATGCGCGCGACTCGGCCAACGGCCGGTAGGCCACCGTGGGAATCCGGTCGACGAGCAGATAAAGCGTCCCCTGCGGGTGCCCTTTCCGATAATTCTCGTTCAATGCGCGTTTGCGTGCGGCGCCCGGATCGTCGGCATAAAACCGATTGAAGAGGTCGTTCCACCTCCGGCCCTCCGCTTGGTCGCCGCGTGCGAAAGCTGCACGCGCATTTTCGCTGTAACCGCTCCAAATCCGACCGAGCGAATCCGCGACGTACAACAGTTCGGAAAGCGCGGGATCGTCGTAGATACCGCCGCCGAGAGTACAGTAATAGATCGCCTCCGCCGTACCGGTCAGCGTGATCCGGTCGCCGCCTGTCACGATCATCGACTTGCCCCGACGATCCGCATCGGCGGCCCTGCCGCTCTTCGGATGATAGGTCATCGAGTAGTAACCGTCGTGCGCCTGCTCGCCCCGATAGGCGAACGCACCCGCCTCCCCGACCACGACGTCGAAGGCCGGTTCGTAGTTCCACTCCGGCAGCAGGACACGTTCGAAACGGAGCGTATCGCCGACTTGCAGGCCGTCGATACGGCCGCTCAGCTCGAAAGATTGCATGCGTGAACAGGAGGCCGCCGCCACGAACAGTGCGGCGGAGAGTCCGAAAATTCCGAAAGACCGGTACATAGGCGTTGACAGATGGTTGAAATTCGTTTCCGCTAAATTAACGATTTTCCGGCGACGCCGAACGTTTTGCTCAAAAAAACCGTCGCCCGACGATCTCTCGTCGGGCGACGGTTCACGGCTGCGGCGGCGCTCACCCCTCCTGCCGCGCCTCCTCGTAGCCCGTATCAACCAGCAGATCGCGCCCGTTGGCCGCCGCCACGGCCATCTGGTCGCAACGGTTGTTCTCCACTGTCTCGGCATGCCCTTTCACCCAAACGAAACGCACGCGGTGACGGCGGTATACGCCGAGAAATCTCCGCCACAGATCGGGATTCTTCTTTCCGGCGAACCCCTTCTTCTCCCAACCGAAGACCCAGCCCTTCGTGACGGCGTCGACGACGTATTTCGAATCGGAGTAGACCACCACGTCGCTCCCCGCGAATTTCAGCGCTTCGAGCGCGACGCACACGGCCATCAACTCCATACGGTTGTTGGTCGTCAGCCGGAAACCGGCCGACATCTCCTTGCGGAACGGCCCGCTCAGCAGCACCGCCCCGTAACCTCCCGGACCGGGATTTCCCAGTGCCGAACCGTCGGTATAGATCGTAATATCCAAAATAAAAATCTTATTGTACGGCGGTCTTCCCGTCCACTTCGCGGAGCAATTCCTCGGCCCGCCGCCGCTCGTCCACGTCGGGCGAGTCGAGCAACCGCCTCCACCACGTGCGGGCGCTCTCCTTGTCGCCCCGCCGCAGATAGAGGCAACCGGTGTTGCAGATCAGCGTGCCGTCCGAAGAGTCGATCCCCGAAGCACACACGAACCCGTCGAGCGCCTCGTCGACACGCCCTGCACTGCAATCATCGCGGCGGTCAGTTCAACGCCGCCAGCTGTTCGCGGATCGCGGCGATCTTCGCCTCGGCGTCGGCCTTCTTGGCGCGCTCCTTGTCGACCACCGCTGCGGGAGCCGACTGCACGAAACGCTCGTTCGAGAGCTTGCGCTCGACGCTTTGCAGGAACCCCTCGTAATAGGTCAACTCTTCGCCCAACTTGGCGATCTCGGCTTCGCGGTCGATCCGATCGCCCAGCGGCACGAAATACTGCGTGGTCTTCACGATGAAGGCCGCGGCCGCGGCATCCTTCTCCGCCACCCGTTCGATCGCCGACAGATTGGCCATCTTCGTCAGCACGGGTGCATAGTCGGCCGGATAGTTCGCGTCGGCGATCACTTCGAGCGTCAGCGCCTCGCGCTGCGGCAGGTTCTTCTGCTTGCGGATATTGCGCACGGCCGTGATAGTCTCCTTGACCAGTTCGAACCGGGCCAGCAGCGCCTCGTCGGCCTGCCTGTCGGCCTGCGGCTGGCGTGCGACCATGATCGATTCGCCCGCCGCACGCGGCGCCAGATCCTGCCATATCTCCTCGGTGACGAAGGGCATGAAGGGGTGCAGCAGGCGCAGCAGCGCATCGAAGAACCCTTTGGCTTCGTCGACCGTCCGCGGGTTGATCGGCGCCCCGTAAGCAGGCTTTATCATTTCGAGATACCACCCGCTGAAATCGTCCCAGAAGAGTTTGTAGAGCAACATGAAGGCCTCCGAAATGCGGTAGCTGCCGAAATCCCCGTCCAACTCCGCCACGGCGCGGCGCAACGTCTGGCGGAACCATTCGCCCGCCAGGCGGTCGTTGTCGCTCTGGGCGAGCGTCCCGTCCACCGTCCAGCCGTTGACGAGCCGGTAGGCGTTCCAAATCTTGTTGCCGAAATTGCGGCCCTGCTCGCACAGCGCCTCGTCGAACATCACGTCGTTGCCGGCCGACGACGAAAGCAGCATCGCCACGCGCATACCGTCGGCGCCGTACTGCGCGATCAGGTCGAGCGGATCGGGCGAGTTGCCCAACTGCTTGGACATCTTGCGTCCGATCTTGTCGCGCACGATGCCGGTGAAATAGACGTTGCCGAAGGGCTTCTCGCCGCGATATTCGTAACCGGCCATGATCATGCGCGCCACCCAGAAGAAGATGATGTCGGGGCCCGTCACCAGATCGGCCGTCGGGTAGTAGTAGCGAATCTCCTCGTTGTCGGGGTTGCGGATGCCGTCGAAGACCGAAATCGGCCACAGCCACGACGAGAACCACGTGTCGAGCACGTCCTCGTCCTGCCGCAGGTCGCCGAGCTGCAACGCGGCGTCGCCCGTCTTCTCGCGGGCCAGCGCCAGCGCCTCCTCGGCCGTTTCGGCCACCACGAAACCGCCCTTGGGCAGGTAGTAGGCGGGAATGCGCTGCCCCCACCACAACTGGCGCGAGATGCACCAGTCCTTGATGTTCTCCATCCAGTGACGGTAG
>ENA-UOJG01001660-UOJG01001660.1-human-gut-metagenome-genome-assembly--contig:-C47-NODE-1660-length-22292-cov-17.135630_pt1 | contig 22292 bp, 25 predicted proteins | sample MGYA00242340_ERZ723887 | MGnify/ENA metagenome assembly ERZ723887 | reverse complement strand
TTTTGCTCTGTTTTGCACCGAAAACGGTGTTTACACAAAATTTGGGATATTACCAGACACAACGCTTGCGGGATTTTTTCTTGTATTTATGCGCATTTGCGGCGTTTTTGCTCTGCATCTATCTGCAAATACCCCAACATTTCAAATACTTTCCAGACGGACTTAACCTGCCATTTTGACAACAAAATGACAACGCAGTTCTGTTTACGGATATACCCGCTATTGATATAACACTATCAGGAGACTGTATGGATACTGTTCACTTCACCATTCACCGGAAGGCGGCGTTTGTCTGCGCGCTCCTGCCGTACCGCATCTACATAAACGGGCAATATGCAGGCAGTCTCCGCAGCAGAAAGACGCTTCACGCAGAAGTCCCCGCCGCAAGGGCTTACTATATCGAGGATGATGTCCTATCCCAAAGCAACGCCATTGTATATGACGACGGACAACGGGAGAAGCAGCTCCTATTGAAAACAGTGGGCGGATGGCGCACGGACGCAGGCATCGCGTTTTATACGGACGGAAAGCAGCTGCCGTCCTTCCGTTTTGAACGGTTTTATGACGCGATCCTCCAAGACGGGCAAGACGGTCTGGAGCACCTGACGCCGGAGGATCAGACGTTCGCGCTTTGTCTGAAATTCGATTGCATGGTCAGAAACGACCTTGGCGAGGTGTTGGCATCGGGCGACCTGCCGGAGATGGCAAATGCGCTGCAAAGGATCGAAGCGCACCAGTATGCCGATTTTCTCCGAGGGCTTATCCGCGACGGCTTCTGCGGCACAGCGCTTCCGCTGAATGACGATCAGCTGGAGGAAATGTATAAGGAGATCGAAGCAGCGGACAAGGCATTTTTCCATAATAAAGGTGCGCGGGAGGAGTTCCACCGGACGGTCGTCGCCTACATCATGACGAAGCTGACCCGTGCGGCAGAAACGTAAAGAAGCTATTGCCTTACCTAGCGGGTTGGTGGTATACTAAAGCATATCTCATCCGGAGGAGGAGACCCTATGATCTCGACGAAGGGACGTTATTCCATCCGCATCCTGCTGGATCTGGCCCAGCACCATAATGGCCGCTTCATTCCCATGAAGGACGTGGCCGCACGGCAGGACATTTCCCTGAAATACATCGAGCGCCTGACCCCGGCCCTGAAGGCGGCGGGACTGATTGAAAGCGTACACGGCATCGGCGGCGGCTACCGGCTGACCCGGCTGCCGGAGGATTACACCCTGTGGGAGATTTTGTCGCTTGCAGAGGGCGATCTGGCTCCGGTGGCCTGCCTTCAGGAGCACGCCGAGCCATGTGAGCGGGCGGCGGAATGCCGCACCCTGCCGGTATGGGAGGGCTACTACAAGCTGACGCAGGAGTATTTCTCCAAGATCACGCTGGCCGACCTGCTGGACGCGCCGACAGCGGACAATTATGTGATTTGATAAGCTATAAGAGCAGCGCCGCAGGCTTGACCTGCGGCGCTGCTCTGGTTTATATGAGGAGAGGAAGGAAGATAGCACAGGAAAGTGTATGCTCAGTCAGCAAACAAGGGAGTGGAAAGGTAACGGTCGCCGGTATCCGGCAGAAGGACAATAATGTTCTTTCCGGCGTTTTCCGGACGCTGGGCCAGCTGGATGGCGGCCCACACCGCTGCGCCGGAGGAAATACCCACCAGCACGCCCTCACTCTTACCGATCTCCTTGCCGGTGGCAAAGGCGTCATCGTTCTCCACGGGGATGATCTCATCATAGACCTTGGTGTCCAGCACGTCAGGCACAAAGCCCGCGCCGATGCCCTGAATCTTATGAGCGCCTGCCACGCCGGTGGACAGCACAGCGGAGGACTTGGGCTCCACGGCCACCACCTTGACGGCGGGGTTCTGGGCCTTCAGATACTGGCCCACACCGGTGATGGTACCGCCGGTGCCTACGCCAGCCACGAAGATATCCACCTTGCCGTCAGTGTCGGCGTAGATCTCCGGGCCGGTTGTGGCATAGTGGGCCTTGGGGTTGGCGGCGTTGACGAACTGGCCGGGTACGAAGCTGTTGGGGATCTCCTTGGCCAGCTCATCGGCCTTGGCGATAGCGCCCTTCATGCCCTTGCTGCCCTCGGTCAGCACCAGCTCCGCGCCGTAGGCCTTCATCAGCTGGCGGCGCTCCACGCTCATGGTCTCAGGCATGACAATGATGATACGGTAGCCGCGGGCGGCGGCCACAGAGGCCAGACCGATGCCAGTGTTGCCGGAGGTAGGCTCGATGATGACGCTGCCCTCCTTCAACAGGCCCTTGGCCTCGGCGTCGTCGATCATGGCCTTGGCGATACGGTCCTTGACGCTGCCGGCGGGATTGAAGTATTCCAGCTTCGCCAGAATCTTCGCCTTCAGGTCATGCTTCTTTTCGATATGAGTCAGCTCCAGCAGCGGGGTCTTACCGATCAGCTGGTCAGCGGAAGTATAAATGTTAGACATGATATGTTCTCCTTTTCTATATGCATCAGATGTTGTTTGCTGGTTATGACAGGCACAGGCAGGGACAACATCGGTGATCCATAGGAAATGAGAAGGCAATGTGGCGCATGACGCATACCTCACAGTTTTTGTAAAATTACCACCAACCAAGTAGGTTGGTTATGTTATAGCACAGCGGTACGGAAATGTCAAGCATAAAATCAAAAAAATACCGGAAAAATATGTCAGCGGAGAATTGGCCCAAATCTGGCGGACACTCCCGCCGGGATGGGGTTGACAAAGGCCGAAGCGCCCCATATAATATGGAATTTGGAACAACACACGCATAGAAAGGAAACACCATGAGAAACATTACCTGCAGCATTGCCGATACCCGCAAGCGCGTATTCGCCGAGGTGGCGAAGATGGCATATGACGAGGATTATTCCCGGATGGAAAAACTGCCGTATGAGATCATGCCCAGCGAAAAGGCCACCGTGCGCGAGTCCATCTTTCTGGAGCGCGCCATCGTGGGCGAGCGCATCCGCCTTGCCATGGGTCTGCCGCTGCGCTCCGTATCGGAGCACAGCCTGCTGAGCGACGGCGTGGAGGAGAGCGCCATTGCCGAGAAATACTATGATCCTCCCCTCATCAACATTATCAAGTACGCCTGCAACGCCTGCCCGCCCACCCATTACGAGGTGACCAATATGTGTCAGGGCTGTCTGGCGCACCACTGCTTCCACGCCTGCCCCAAGAACGCCATCTCCTTCGTCAAGGGCAAGGCCGTCATCGATCAGGAAAAGTGCATCAAGTGCGGCCGCTGCAAGCAGAGCTGCTCCTATCAGGCCATTATCAAGTTCGAGCGTCCTTGCACCGAGGCCTGCGGCATGAACGCCATCACCAGCGACGAGCTGGGCCGCGCCCAGATCGATCAGGACAAGTGTGTATCCTGCGGCATGTGTCTGGTAAACTGCCCCTTCGGCGCCATCGTGGACAAGGGCCAGCTGTTCCAGCTGATCCACGCCATCAATCAGGGCCAGAAGGTCGTCGCCATCATCGCCCCGGCCTTCTGGGGTCAGTTCGGTGACAAGGTCACCGCCGGTCAGATCAAAGAGGCCATGAAGCAGCTGGGCTTCGCCGCGCTGGAGGAAGTGGCCATCGGCGCAGACCTGTGCGCTATCGAGGAGGCCGAGGAGTTCATGGAGAACGTACCGGAAAAGCAGCCCTTTATGGCGACCTCCTGCTGCCCCGCATGGGCCATGATGGCCAAGAAGGAGTTCCCCGGCATGGCGCCCTATATCTCCATGACCATGACGCCCATGGTGCTGACGGCCCGGCTCATGAAGCGCCGTGACCCCAACTGCCGCGTGGCCTTTATCGGGCCCTGCGCCGCCAAGAAGCTGGAGGCCAGCCGCCGCAGTGTCCGCAGCGAGGTGGACTTCGTCCTGACCTTCGAGGAGCTGCGGGGCATGTTCGAGGCCAAGAACATCGATTTCAGCCAGATCCCCGATGTGGAGTCCCACTTTGAGGCCAGCGCCCCCGGCGTAGGCTTTGCCGCCAGCGGCGGCGTTGCCAAGGCGGTGGAGGACGTGATCCACCGTGAGAATCCCGACATGGAGGTCAAGACCGTGTATGCCGAGGGTCTGCGGGAGTGCCGTCAGATGCTGCGCATCGCCCGTACCGGCAAATACGACGGCTATCTGCTGGAGGGCATGGCCTGCCCCGGCGGCTGCATCGCAGGTGCCGGCACTGTCCGGCCGCCGGAGAAGTCCAAGGCATGGCTGGAGAAATACAAGGCCGCCGCACCGCTGAGCAATCCGCTGGAAACGGCGTATATCAAGGATCTCTCCCTGCTGCATGAGGACAGCGAGGAATGGGAGCGGGTCAGCCACCACTGAGCAAACACACAAAAAGAGAGACGGCCTACGCCGTCTCTCTTTTTTCTATGATCGTCAGGGGTGCTCTCTGGTCGATGCATACTCGTCCAGAATGAAGTCCGCATATCTGCCGGCCTGCCGCTCTCTGCCGACCGGCGTCAGAGGGATATCGTTGATCCACTGGTAGTAATGGGTCAGCTCGTGGGCCAATGTGAGCAGGATCGACGCAAGCGCGTTGTCCTTTCCTCTGGCGGCGGCCAGCGTCTCATAATCGCCCGACGCGAGCCGGATATACGGCTCGTCCGAATAGGAAAAGGGTTCAAAAAAGCTTCCCACCACATGGTCGCCGTCCTTTGTGCGGATGGTCTCCGTTCCCTTGACGTAGACAACGACTCTTAACGGGAAATGATACTGCGTCCGCAGCCAGACCGCGAACTCTGAACAGGCCCGTTTCACCTCGGGAGGCACATTCCGGTCGTACCGGAAGCGCAGTCCTGTCCGTCTGGGGATGTCCTCTGGCAGGTTCTTTTCCCACGCATGGATCGTCCAGATATGCATATCGCTGATACTGCCGGACGCGCTTCTGCGGTCAGATCCGGCGATCCCGCTTCTGGCTGTCGTAATGCTTTTGCAGCAGCGGATAGACGAAGCGGTAGATCAGCTTGTTTTCCAGATTCAGCATGTAGATGGCGAATGTGACCACGAAGCCGATCAGGCCCGCAATCAGCAGCTTCCACAGCACCTTGCCGATGATCTTCAATGCTTTTTTCATGTGCGTTCTCCTCCTTACCACGCCTCGCTGTCGTCAAAGTCCACCAGCGTGGCGTCCAGCGGCGTTTCACCCAGAATGACGGACATGTAGTCGTTGACGCAGCGGCGCATATCCCGGCGGGAGATGGTGCGGCAGTCCTCCAGATCGTGCTCCACAAAGATGAAGTGGAAGCCCAGATCACGGGCCTGCTCCTCCATCATGGCGTGGACGCCGTTCATGCCCTTGCAGGCCACGTTGTCGTTGAACAGCACCATGTCGCAGTGGAAGTTCTTGGCCCAGTCCCATACGGCGTTCACGTTGTCCCAGCCGCCCACGGCGTGGTGGCGCATAACGCCCTTTTCCGAGAACAGGGCCAGATCGTCCATGGCCTGCTCCGGGTCGGTGGTGGAGATCATGTTGTGGCCCATGGTGGAGTCCATGTTCAGCACAATGTTGATGCCCCAGCAGTTCTGGGTCCATGTGGGGAAGTCGGTATAATACACGGCGGAGGGACCCCACAGGAAGGCACGGTGGCGGGTGGTGCCGCCGAAGGGCTCATAGCGCCGCTCATACGCCTGCTGCATGAGCTTCAGCACCTTGCGGTCGTTTCTGGTGAACTGATCCTCCTGACCGTTGACGCTGGCCCAAGAGTACAGGCGGTACAGCGTCTCGGCAATGCCGCACAGGGCGGAGTAGGGAGTCTTAAAGATGTCCCACTTCTCCAGCTCGATGGTATTCTGCTCGTTCATATGGGCGGCCCGGTCGAACAGGGCGTCCCAGTCGTACTTGACGCCGTATTCCTTTTCGATGAAGGCGATGGCGTCCTTCAGCACCTGCTTGGAGTAGGGGTGTGCGCCGGGCTCGTTGTGAATCATGGCCATGGTCACCGGGAAGTCGGGCAGGCCGATACGGCGGCGCTGGAACATGGAGGTGGCTTCGCTGGCGTTGCAGGGCATGTTGGTGGACAGCATGGCCTTGCCGAAAATGGGGAAGTCATCGTCGATGGCCACGCCGGTCTCCGCCGAGCAGCGGGAACACACGTCCGCCGCCAGACCAAAGGACTCCGCCACGTCGATATAGTGGGGCTGGAGATGCTGGTCGATGTCGCAGATGATGAACTCCGGCAGGGTCTGCAGCGGAATAGGGATCAGTCCGGGGAAGCCCGCCATGAACAGGGGCGGCAGCACCTCATCCATGGGCACGATCCGGTCGGACAGCGGACCGCCGCCGAAGCGCTTGTCGTTGGACAGCACCAGCGCGATCTTCTTGGTGAGGCTCACCACAATGCAGTGCATATTCATATGGGCGATGCGCAGCTCCTCGCCCCGGAAGCCCTCGAAGAGACGGTCGATAAAGGCGAAGGTACCCAGATAGGAGCCCATCCAGCGGTACTCCCAGAAGCCCTTCAGGCACGGAACAGGCGCGGAAGCCACCATCTTGCCCATGGCCAGCAGGTTATTCAGCCACGCGCCGTAGTCCACCAGCGTGTCCTTCACGCCGCGCCATTCGCGGTAACGGGCGATGCCGGTCTTGTCCTGATAGCGGCTGCGGAGGCCGCCGGTGCCGTGGCGCGCCTGCCACTTGGGGTCGAACCGCTCCAGCTTTTTGTCGATGGCCGCGCAGGCGGTGGTCAGCGGATTTTTGATCTTCTTCATTTCGTCTCCCCCTTTCGGGCCGCTTCGATCTTCTTGATCTCCAGACTCTCCACAAAGGCTTGGAACCGGGTGCGCAGCTGGCCCACCGAGCCGAGGGTGTACTCCTTCTCGATGGTGCAGCAGGGGATGCCCCGCTCGGCGCTGAGGATATGACTGGCCAGCACCTTTTCATAGCTCCAGAATTCGCAGAACTTCATGCTTTCGTAGATGATGCCGTCGGCGTGGTATTCCTTCACCAGACGCTCCAGCTCGTCGTGACGCTGGTCGATCTTGCCGCCGTCCATGAACCGGGCGCACTGGTTCCAGTGGAGATAGTGGCGGCAGATGGCGTCATAGGCGGTCTCGCCGTCCCGGATCTCGATCTCCTCACGGCTGGGGAAGCTGCCGAAGCAGTACCGGTCGGCCACCACCATCGCGCCGCACATCTCCAAAAGCTTGGTGAATTCAGGATCGTCGATCTCGCTGCCGGCCAGCACCACGCGGGCGCGGAAGGGGAATTTCGGCTCCGGCTGGCGGGTACGCAGTTCCTCCAGCGTCTCCTTCAGATAGGGCAGGATCAGGTCGTGGGGACAGACCTGACTGACCAGCTGGATCACATGGAACTCATAGCCGGTGATGGGCGGATTGTCCAGCTTACGGAAATCGCCGATCTCGGTAATGGTACGGCACAGGTCGTTGTGCTTTTCCACCGCCGTGCGCAGAGCCTTGTCGGAGATATCGATGCCGTAGAGCTGATGGAGCTTGTCCAGCACCTTCTCCTTCAGCTGGGCCTTGTAATAGTCAAGGCTGGTCTGATCGCCCTTCATGGGCGGGTCGATGATGGTGACAAAGAAGCGCTCGTTCTCCACCGGCTTCAGCAGGAAGAAATGCTCCTCCATCCGCTCCATGGCGGCGCAGCCCTCCGCTCCGAACAGGGCGCCCAGATAGTTGAAGCCACCCTCGATGGCCCGCTCCAGAATACAGCGGACATAGGGACAGTTGCGGTTGGTCATGTAGTAGGACGCCACATCCGCCGTGGCACTGTTTGGGGCCCGCAGCCGGGAGGAAAAACAGCCCGGCAGATTCAGCAGCACCTCCGGAATGTAGTAGCAGTTATAGCCCAGCGCCACCTGTCCCTGACTGGTGGCCTGCTCCACCAGAGCGTTGTGCGCCTGCTGCAAAAGGTCCTCAAAATAGATCAGATGCTTGAGATCTTTCATGACGGCACTCCTTCTCTCTCCACCGCCCCACCGGTCGGCATTTTCTGTGTAAATTTTACCAAAAACGTGCCGGTGCGTCAATGAAAAAAGTGCAATTTGCAGAAAAATCCACGATTTGGCGGAAAACTGTTGAATTTCCCGGTCGGTTTGTTGTCCTGCCACGGGCAACAGCTGCCTTTTCCCCGCCCTGTAAGCAGGAGGGCCTTCCGCCCTTCAATACGAACAGGAGGTAATTTGTATGAGCGATATCAAAATCGCCGTCAGCGCGGCGGATGCCGCAGTCACGGAAGCCGCCACGCTGACCTGCGGCATGGTGGGTGCTGCGGTCACCTTCACCTTCTCCGGTGACGCTTGGACGGCGCTGCGGAAGATCGCCGTATTCCGGGCCGGAAGCGTTCAGCGCAGCGTGGAGCAGTCGGACTGGAGCGGCAGCAGCTGCACGATCCCGTGGGAGTGTCTGTGCGACGCCGGAGAGCGGCTGCTGGTCGGCGTGTACGGCATGGGCGAAGCCGGTCAGGTCGTGATCCCCACCATTTACGCGGACTGCGGCTGGATCCAGCCCGGCGCCGACCCCTCAGGCGATCAGGCCATGGAGCCCACAGGGCCGTTTTATACGGTCTTTCTGGAGGACGCGCTGGCCAAAGCCAAGGCATCCGGTCTTTTCGACGGCGCAAAGGGCGATACCGGCGCGCCGGGTAAGGACGGTGAACCCGGCAAGGACGGTGCGCCGGGTAAGGACGGTGCACCGGGCAGGGATGGCGCAGGTATGGACATCACCGGCGCTGCCGTGGGGCAGATCGCCAAGGTCGCCGCGGTGGACGCCAGCGGAGTGCCTACCGCATGGGAGACGGCAGATCTGGCAGAGGGAGACACATGGGAGCTGATCAATTCCTTTACGGTCAGTGAGGAAAACGCATCGCGGATCATCAAGATCGACCGAGATATGGAAGGAAACACGTTCTCCCTGAAAGCCTTTGCGTTCTCAGCAAACACTAACTCCACCAAAACTGACGGCAGCGTTTACGGGTGGTTCTGTGTGAACGGCAGGGGTACCTATAATTCCGGCGCATGCGGTTTCGTTACGAATTTCGTAAGGCATCCCTCAACGGGAACGGCGATCTACAACGACGTGATTTGCCGTGTTCTCCCGTTCGGCCTTGTCTACGATCACACCACGGGACGAAAAGCGCCTGCTGGCGTGCAGAATCGAACCATCGCCGATGTCCACGAGGTGGAGCTTGCGGGATATCAGTACGCGGAAAATCAGCTGTACGGAACATTTCAATTATGGGGGTACGAAAATGAACATCTGTGAAAACGGCTTTGTGCGGGAGATGACAGCCGAAGAGCAGGCAGCCGCCGCACCCTTTACGCCCGTTTCCTATGACCGGCAGACATCCGCTCTCCACGCCGTGCGGCTCCTGCTGCAGGGCAAAGGCCCCGTGACCGCGGACGAGCACATTCAATGCGGCGCACTGTATGACGAATGGGCGGCGGGCAGCCACGACGCCGGGGACATTTATACCGCGCTGGAGCAGGTGTGGGAGTGTTATCAGGCCTACGACAACGGTGTATATCCCGGCATCGTACCCGGCAGCGCCGCGTGGTACACCTTCAACCGCCCCATGCACGGCACAACGCCGGACACCGCGCGGGCCTTCGTGCAGCCCTCCGGCAGCCACGACGCCTATCACACCGGGGAATACGCTGTCTATCATAACGCCCTGTATGCCTGCCGTCAGGACACCGCGTTCTCGCCGGAGGAATATCCGGACGCATGGGAGGTTCAAATCCCATGACCGAAGCGATCATCGTGGCGGTGCTCAGCCTTGCGGGAACGCTGGCAGGCGCGTATCTCGCCAACCGGAAAAGTGCCGCGCTGCTGGCCTACCGGCTGGAGCAGCTGGAGAAAAAGGTGAACCAGCATAATCGGGTGGTGGAACGCACCTACGCGCTGGAGGAAACGGTGTCGCTGCTGGGCGAGCGGGTCAAGGTGGCCAACCACCGCATTACCGATCTGGAAAAATCGCATAGAATGGGACAGGACTGAAGGTCTGGAAAGGAAGCGACACATGAAAAACTGGAAAACTTGGATCAAGGCGGCCGGTATCCGTGCCATCAAAACAGTCGCACAGGCGGCCATCGCTACCATCGGCACCAGCGCCGTGCTGGGCGACGTCAACTGGCTGATGGTGACCAGCGCCAGCGTGCTGGCGGGCATCCTGAGCCTGCTGACCAGCGTGGCGGGTCTGCCTGAGCTGGAGAAATGAGCATGCCTAAGATCTATCTGAGCCCCGAGGACAGGGCCAGCAACGCCTATGCGGCGCAGGCCCTCTGGAACGGGAAACCCACCAATGAAAAGGAACAGATGGGCCGCTGCGCCGACTATCTGGAGACCGCGCTGACGCGCTGCGGCTTTCAGGTAATCAATGCCCAGTTCGGCAACATGTATGATCGGGTAAAGGCCAGCAACGCATGGCCCGCCGACCTGCATATCGCGCTGCACACCAATGGCTTCAACGGCAAGGTAGCCGGTACACGGGTACACTGCTACCCATCGGCGGAAAGCCGCCGTATCGGCAAGCTGATACAGAACCGTATCGCTCCGCTGTCGCCGGGCACGTCGGAGCGTCTGGTGGAAAGTGCGGGCCTGTATGAGCTGCGGGCCCCGCACATGCCCGCCGTGCTGCCGGAGTTCGGCTTCCACGATGAGCCGGGCGAGGCGCAATGGCTGATCGACAACATGGAGCTCATCGCTGAGGAGACTGCCAAGGCGGTATGCGAGTTCTTCTCGATGCCCTACAAAGCCCCTGACGCCCTGTACCGGGTACAGGTGGGCGCGTTCCGCAGCAGGGAGCGGGCCGAGGCATATCTGGAGACCGTCAGGGCCGCAGGCTTTGACGGCGCGTACCTGACAAAGGCATAAGACAGCGAAAGGCGGGAACATCGGAAGATGTTCCCGCCTTTTGTCGTTGGTACGATAAACTGAAATTCAGCAAACCTCTAGAATTTCCCCATGGATACACACTCTGCCTCCATCTGGACATTTTATATCAAACATCTTCGCACGGGTATTTCCATAGTCTAATTCTGCTCCATTTTGGAGTGCATAAACAAGTGGGTACATATTATTCCATAACTCATGACATAATGGCGACACAAATCCTCAACAATAAATTCCTGACCTTTTTTGAAATAACCACTTCTACATTTGCTCTCAGTAATCGTAAGTTTTACCTTTATCATTTACTATCCTCTCTATAAATTCCGGTTTATCTTACAAGAATAGAATATCAAATAAAAAGCTAAAAAACAAGGACGGGATCATCAGCCCGCCCTTGCCAACATATAGAAAACATCTGAGGGACAATTGACATTCAACATGGACGCCGGTACACCGCCAATCCGTCACAGATCCCACCGTCGCGGAATCCTTTTTTAACTGCGATCCGTTTTGTTGCCTCCTTTGCCGGAACACATTCGATCACGACGCTTTTTTGCTGCTGCCGCGCCATGTCGATCAGCCGGTCTGTCAGCGCCGACGCATATCCGCGGCCCCAATACTCCGGAAACAGTACCCAGCCGATCTCCACACTTCCCTCGTCATATGCGTGATAGATCACATAACCAATGAGTATCCCGTTCTCTTCGGCAGCATACACAAGCGGTGGCTCCACCAGCCCCGCATGGCGCAGAAACGCCTCGGTCTGCGTTCTGCCATAGGGCGGCTCCAGATACCGCATGACCTCCGGGTCAGACAGCAGCCGGTACTGTGCGTCCGCGTCGCTGGGCCGCATGTTGCGAATCGTGATATTCACTGGTTCCCTCCGTAAAAATTGATTTGCCCCGCCCTTCTGAAGCTAATGCAGTTCGGATTATCATTACTTGGTCCGAATTTTTTGTTCCCGACACCGGGAACAAAAAAATATCCCCACGCTAAAGCGTGAGGATATTTTTGGTCCGAGTGTTGAGATTCGAACTCAAGGCCTCTTGAACCCCATTCAAGCGCGATACCAAACTTCGCCACACCCGGATATTCACTTGTCTGCCAGACAGCTTACTTATAATAGCACATCATTTTCCATTTTGCAACCCCTAATTTTCGATTTTTTTATTTTTTTACGGGAGCTCTTTCTTTTTGTTGACAAAATGCCTGCGGCATGGTAAAATATAACCTGCGTCTGGGTTCTTGCTACGGATTTTCGCATACGGAGAGATGGCTGAGTGGTCGAAAGCACCGGTCTTGAAAACCGGCGATGTGAAAGCATCCGTGGGTTCGAATCCCACTCTCTCCGCCAACTTCATATTATTTCATACCTGCGGAAGTACCCAAGTGGCCGAAGGGGCTCCCCTGCTAAGGGAGTAGGCCGTCAAAAGCGGCGCGAGGGTTCAAATCCCTCCTTCCGCGCCAAGTCAAGAAACCGAGGAACCACAACGGTTCCCCGGTTTTTCTTGTATTCATGCAGGTTTGCGGGCACTCGCTATTCTGTAACTCATAACGCTATTTTGGTAGTTGTCTGTAATTTTCGGTTAAAAATTACAGATGAAATTACAGATGAATTACAGTTGGCAGAGGAGTGCTACACGCCACGGTACATCCCCTGCAAGGTCTTGACCTCCGCTGCCCTGTCGATCAGCATACCCCCGTCTCAAGCAATACGTTTGAGACGGGGGTATGCTCTTTCCTTTTTGAAAAAAGTCCCGTTTCTTTAAGTCCGCTTTAGGAAACGGCGGTATGATACAGTCACAGTAAGAGAAACGGAACACACCGTTTCCAAGTTTCTTCCATAAATCTTACATACAAATGACGAAGGAGGTCATTTTCATGAAAAAGCTCATATCGATCTTATGCGCAGGCGCTATGCTGCTGTCGCTGGCGGCCTGCGGCGCAAAGGCGGATACCACCTACGCAGGCCAGACCATCACCGGAAAGGTCACAGCGCTGGAGGGCACGTCCGTGACACTGGCGCTGGGTGAGTTGACAGAGGACGCCGCACCCGGCGGCGACAGCCAACAGCCGCCGGAGATGTCCAGCGACGGTCAGACCGGCGATCAGCCCACCGGCACCCCGCCGGAAAAACCGGAGGACACCTCTGGCGATAACCAGAGCGGCCAGCAACCGCCGGAAAAGCCCGATGGTGACAGCAGCCAGTCCAATGACAATCAGCCTCCCGATATGCCGGAGGGCGGCATGGGCGGCAGCAGCTTCACCGAAAGCGGCGAGACGCTGACCATCGACATCTCTGATGCTGCCATCGTGAAGAACGATGAGACCGTCTCCGCCACCGAGCTGTCCGTGGACGACGTGGTGCAGGTGACCTTCGACGACAGCGGCAGCGCCGCCACCGTGGAGATCGTCTCCGGCAGCATGGGCGGCGGCTTCGGCGGCAGCAATCAGGTAACGCAGGGCAGCAGCGCCAACACCATCAGCGAGGATGGTACGTACACCGACACCACCTATACCTCCACAGGCGACGATGAGAATGCCCTGCGGGTGGACGGCGCCACGGTGACGCTGGACGGTATCACCGTGGATAAGAGCGCCGGGGCCACCTCCAACACGGAGAACGGCGACTTCTACGGCGTCAACGCCGCGCTGCTGGCCACCAACGGCGCCACCGTGACCATCACCAACGCCACGGTCACCTCCTCGGCCCAGAACGGCAACGGCGTGTTCAGCTACGGCACCGGCACCACCGTCATCATCTCGGAATCCATGATCACCACCGCCGACAACTCCGGCGGCATCCAGACCACCGGCGGCGGCACCACCAATGCCACGAATCTGGTGGTCAGCACCTCCGGCAATTCCTCGGCGGCCATCCGCTCCGACCGGGGCGGTGGCACCGTCAACGTGGATGGCGGCAGCTATGTGTCCAACGGCTACAACTCTCCCGCCGTGTACTCCACCGCCGACATCACCGTGAAGAACGCTTTCTTGACCGCCAACAACTCCGAGGCGCTGGTGATCGAGGGCAAGAACTCCATCACGCTGGAGAACTGCACCGTTACCGGCAATATGAGCGACACCAAGGGCAGCAGCTCCGAGGAGAATGTCCACAATGTGATGATCTATCAGTCCATGAGCGGCGACGCGGATGTGGGCACCTCCACCTTCTCCATGACCGGCGGCACACTGACCGCCAAGAACGGCGACATGATCTATGTCACCAACACCCACTGTGTACTGACTCTCAGCGGCGTCACCATCCAGAACGAGGACGCCGACGGCGCGCTGCTGCGGGTGGTGGGCAACTCCGCCAGCCACGGCTGGGGCACCGCGGGCAGCAACGGCGCGCAGGTAGAGTTCACCGCCGACAACCAGACCCTGAACGGCGACATCGTGGTGGACACCATCTCCACCCTGAACATGAAGCTGACGGGCGGCAGCACATTCACCGGCACCATCAGCATTGTGGACAACGCACAAAACGGCACAGCGGTCAGCAATAACGCCGTGGTCACCATTGAGAGCGGCTGCACATGGACGCTGACCGGCGACTGCGTCATCATCAGCCTGACCAACAGCGGCACCATCAACTTCAACGGCTATACCATCACGCTGGCCGACGGCACCGTACTGCGGTGAACCGGCCGCATACTACAAAGCGCTCTTTGAGGAAATTCCATGAAGGAAAGAGAGAGGGACTGCCCACCGGCAGTCCCTCTCTCTTTGACCATAGCCTGTCTTGCCCAGTGGCTTTCCGGCCTTACCAACGGAAAGGCCAATATGCTGGTGATTTGTCTGATCACCTCTATTTTCTCCTATAAAGAGCATCGGGCCGCACATGCAGCCCGATGTCCTTTATGCGTTTGCCGATCACAGGCAGGCATTTTTGTCAGCGCAGGATCACAGGGACTACCGGAGATCCGGCATCAGCCCTGCTCCTTGCGGATGGCCTCCACCATGCGGGTCAGGCCGGTCTCGATGATGCTGCGGGGCATGGCCAGATTCAGGCGGATGTACCCGGCGGCGTTGCCCACGAACAGGCCGTTGCCGCCCTCCAGCAGCACGCCCGCCTTGTTGGCGAAGAAGTCCGGCAGGTCGGTGGTCTCCGGCAGGCACTTGCCAAGGTCGACCCACGCCAGATACGTGGTCTCCGGGATGTACATGACCGCCTCCGGCAGCTCGCGCGCCAGAAACTTCTTCACAAAGGCGAAGTTGCCGTCCAGATATTCCTTCAGCGCCTCGTGCCACGCACCGCCGTGCTCATAGCGCTCTATCTCGTCGTACTCTTTTACGGCGTCATGGCCGGGAAGGGTAAAACGCTCCGGTGGAAATGCCGCCTCCAGCACCTTGCGGTTGTTGGCCGCAAGCTTGAAGGACAGCACGTCCAGCGCCAAGCGCAGTTTTCGCAGCGGATACGGGAACTGATAAGGAGTGATCCCGCCATCGATGATGGCTCGGCCGACCGGAATTTCTCCCAGCGCCAGCAGACGGGTCAGGCACGCGCCGCCCAGAGAGCAGCCGTAGGCCGCGTCCAGCCGGACAACACCATGGCTTTTCAAGTAGGCTGTTACCTCGTCCACGGTCTGCTCCACAGAGGTGAAGTCTCCCGGATACTCCGGCTGATGGCCGTCATAAATCACCTGAAAAACGTGCCATTTCCGGGAAAGCAGCGCAATGGTCTCCGAAAATGCCCATACAGGCTCTGCTGTACAGGGAAAGAACAGCAACGTCCTCGCATGCTCCTGACCGTGTTCCCATATCTGCATGATCTTCACCCTCCGCTTCCATACATCCAGCAGATATCCGCAATGCGCTCCGATAGTTAGGCTTCGCTAACCATCCAGCATTTGAAAAGCTACCACTGGTAGCTTGCGTATTTCTTGATCTTCGCAGGTGCAATGGCATAGCGGCGGCCGCCAAACTGCCTGCCCCAGTAGTACAGCACAGAACTTTCCAAAGGGAAAGAGCAATTTTTCAGGTACAAAGCGCCGCCTTGATCGAAGCGAGCATCCCTTTTCTCTCCCCAAATCCCACATATGCAAAAGGACTGATACGCTTGTGTCAGTCCTTTTTGTGCTCTTTACGAGACAATTCTCCGGAATTCAAACGCGGAAAACCGCTTTTGCAAGGACCTTGCCGCTCTCCGTCCACATAATCTTATGGATAAAGTTCTCCACATTCCGGCGCTCATAGCCGTTTTTGGAGGCATTGGCAATATAGTCCGCTTCCAGTAGGATCTGATAGTCTTTGCCGTGGACATCGGCAAATGTGTGATGGTGCCCCACAAGGAATGCCACACGGTCGATCTGCGCCTCCGCCAGTCCGGTATCCCGCAGGAAGTCCCGCACCATGGACGCGCCCTCCGTCTCCTGATGCTTCCCGTTGGTGTTGCCGTATTTCTCCCGGCACAGCGGGCAGGCGATATCGTGGGTGATGGCGGCCACCTCAAGGATATACTGCGCTTCCGCATCCAGACCCTCCAGCTCGGCAATGGTTCTGGCATATGTCCACACACGGATGAGGTGGTCGATGTCGTGGATGTTGCCGTCGGAAAAGTCGATCATCTTCTTCATGATCTCCGCGATCTTCATACGTGCTTCTCCTTCGATTATTGAAAAATGAGCGCTTGTCTGTCCGCATATCAAAGCGCGGTACCCTTCTTCGGGATAAAAAAGCCGGTCATGTCGGTATGTTCCCATTCCAGCAGCTTCACCTTTTTGTCAATTCCACCGGCGTATCCGGTCAGGCTGCCGTTTGTGCCGACCACACGGTGGCAGGGAATAATGACGGATATTTCATTGTGCCCCACTGCGCCGCCCACCGCCTGAGCGGACATCCGGAGCAGGCCCTGTTTCGCGGCAAGCTGCCGTGCGATCTCGCCATAGGTCGTGGTCTGCCCATAGGGAATTTGCAGAAGAATATCCCATACGTCTCGCCGGAATGCGGAGCCGATGGGGTGCAGCGGCGGCATAAAGTCCGGCTCCTGACCGGCAAAATAAATGTCCAGCCAGCGCTCGGCTTCCGAAAGAACAGGCGTGTTCTGCTCTACGCACTCCGCAGGCAGGCCACGGGCAAAGTATTTTTGCCCGTCGAACCACAGGCCGGTCAGGCCGGTCTCATCCGCCGCCAGCAGAATACCTCCCAGCGGAGAATCGTAATGCTGAATGAATGTCATAGCATGCGCCTCCCTTCGCGTTTTTCGTCTGTTATGCTAACATTATATCGTAAGAAGACAGGCCACGCAATCAGAAAACATCTGAAAACGATCGACATATCTGCTCCACTTTGCTGACCTTGCAGGCTTTATCCCCGTGGAAGAACTGCTGAAACAGGAAACGGCGTGACCGAAGCCACGCCGTTCTTGAGAAAATACAATATTGCTTTCTTATGATCCCCCGACCATTGCCGGAGGTTTTGTTTTTGGAACTCACTGGATCGAGATGGACGAGTTCTTCGGCAGCTTCTTCGTGGCCTTGGGCACGCTGATCTGCAGGATGCCGCTTTCAAACTTCGCGCTGATCTGGTCAGGCTCCACATCCTCGCCCACATAGAAGCTGCGGCTGCATGCGCCGGCATAGCGCTCCTGACGGATGTACTTGCCCTTCTTGTCGCTCTCGCTCTTGTCCAGACCCTTGGCGGCCTGAATGGTCAGGCAACCGTTCTTCAGGTCAATGCTGACCTCATCCTTCTTGAAGCCGGGCAAATCAATGTCCAACTCATAGGAGTCCTCCGTCTCGCGGACGTCGGTCTTCATCAGGTTCTTGGCATGCTTGCCGTACAGCGGATCGCGGCCCTGAGGAACCATCATGCCGAAAGGATCAGAAAAGAAATCATCAAACAGATTTTCACCAAAAATGCTAGGCAACATAAGTCATAACCTCCATTCATTTTTCGCGGCAGAGGGATAACGGCCTTCCGTCGGCGAAACTCTGTTACCATGACAGATACATGTATTTTTGATCTCCTGTGGGAGCTTTCTTTGCCCTCCCTCAAGGATCGCCTTTATTATAACGCCGATTTTAGCACTGTCAATAGGCGAGTGCTAATGTTCACAAAACATCCGAAGTTCGTTCACAAAATATGCGATTTTCTCCGGCGGCGCAGTTTTTTATCAGTCGGCGCATCATTTTGCACAATTCCCCCGGCTTTCCTTTCGGGAAAATATAGCGGAAAAGGGGGTTGTTTTGCGGAATTGGCCGTGTTATACTGTCCAATCGCATACGAGATTTTTACAAACGAGGAGGGCTGGCTATGGCACGGGAAAAGCAATTGCACACCATTGAAATGACCACAGGCTCACTGTGGAAGAATATTCTGCTGTTCAGTCTGCCCCTGATGCTGACGCAGGTACTGGAGGTGCTGTTCAACCTCAGCGACGTGGCCATCGCCGGAAAGTTCGCCGACTACCGGGCGCTGGGCGCGGTAGGCTCCACCACGCTGCTGGTGTCGCTGTTCACGGGCCTGCTGATCGGCATTGGCAGCGGCGTCAACGTGGCGGTGGCCCGCGGCCTTGGTCTGCGGGACACCGAGCAGGTGGAAAGAACCGTTCACACCTCCTTCCTCATCTGCGCCGCAGCAGGCATCATCATGCTGCTGATCTGCAACCTGCTGGCCCGGCCCATGCTGGCCCTGCTGAACACCAAGGATGAGCTGATCGACGGCGCGACCCTGTACTTAAAAATATATGCCTTCGGCATGCCTGCCATGGCGCTGTATAACTTCGGCAACGGCGTGCTGAGCGCCACCGGCGACACGAAGCGTCCCCTGCTGTACCTGTCGCTGTCCGGCGTACTGAACGTGATACTGAACCTGTTCTTCGTGATCCGCTGCCACATGGCGGCGGACGGCGTGGCCACGGCCAGCGTTATCGCCCAGTGGCTGTCCGCCCTGCTGATCGTGCTGCATCTGGTACGGCGGCAGGATGAGTGCCGTCTGGAATGGCGGAAGCTCCGGTTCCACATGCAGGCCGGCCGCCGGGTGCTGGCCATCGGCATCCCTACCGGCTTGCAGAACGCCATCTTTGCCATCGCCAACCTGTTCGTGCAGGTGGGCGTCAATTCCTTCGATGCGGTGATGGTGTCCGGCAACTCCGCCGCCGCCAACGCCGACACCCTGATCTTTAACATGATGGCGGCCTTCTACACCGCCTGCGCCACCTTCGGCAGCCGCAACTGGGGCGCCGGCAACAACGACCGCATCCTGAAAAGCTACCGCATCAGCATGCTCTATGCCGCCATCGTAGGCGCCGCGGCAGGCGGATTACTGCTGCTGTTCGGGCGGGAGTTCCTCTCGCTGTTCGCCAACGAACCGGAGGTCATCGACGCGGGCATGCAGCGCCTGCGGATCATGGGTTTCTCCTTCGTGGTGGCACCGTGGATGGACGCCAGCATCGCCGCCTCCCGCAGTATCGGCCGCAGCGTGGTGCCCACCATCATCGTGATCCTCGGTTCCTGCGTGTTCCGGGTCATCTGGGTATACACCATCTTCGCCTATTTCCACACCATCCCCTCCCTGTACCTGCTGTATATCTTCTCATGGGCCATCACCGGCACGGCGGAGTACCTCTACTTCCGCGTCAGCTACCGCAAGCATGTGCTGCAAAAGCGCCCTGCATAACGAAAAAAGGACCGTCCTACTTCCGCAGGACGGTCCTTTTTTCTTATTTCTCGATCACATGGACGTTCAGGTGGTCGTATGTCATCTCCACGCCGTGCTTCTCGAATGCGTCACGCAGGTTCTCGTTCAGGGCAAAGAAGGCGTTCCAGTAGTCCTCCGCCGCCGTCCAGCATCGGACGCTGTACTCGATGGAGCTGGCGCCGTAATTGGTGAGATACACCGTCGGCGCGGGATCGGGTAGCACCTTCGGCGTGGCCGCCACCGCCTCCAGACAGGCGGCCTTCACTGTTTCCGTAGGCGCATCGTAGGAGGCCGTTACCGTGCGCACCACACGGCGGCGGCCCAGCGCGGTGTAGTTGATGATACGGGACGCGGACAGCTCCTTGTTGGGCTGCATAACGATCTGGCCGTCCGCCGTCTCGATCTTGGTGTGGTTCAGGGTGATCTCCCGCACAGTACCTACCACGCCGCCGGACTCGATCTCATCGCCAAGGCCGAAGGGATGGGAGGACAGGATCACCAGTCCCCCGGCCACATTGCCCAGAATGTCCTCTGCCGCCAGCGTAACACCCAGCGTCAGCACCGACATGATGGCCGTCAGGGACGTGGTGTTCACGCCCAGCGCCTCCGCTGTGATAATGACCGTCAGCACATAGAGGACGGCCTTGGCGGAGGTCAGGATGATCTTCTGCAGCCGGTCGTTGATGCGTCGGGCCTTTCCCAGCAGCCGCGTCACCAGCTTCATCAACAGTCGTATCACCACAAGGCAGATCAGCAGCGTCAGCAGCGCGGACAGGATATTGGCCAGCGTATACCCGCCCAGCGAGGTTTTCAGAATATCCGTTATACTCTCCATGGTGTCTCCTTTTCCTTACAGCAGCTTCACGCAGCGGATGCCCGCGTCCAGCGCGGCGGCAAAGGCGTCGCCGTCGGTCTTTTCGCCCACGATGCTGCCGTAGTGGGTGGGAACGGCTGCTTGTGGATGGATGGCGTTGGCCAGCGCCGCAGCCTCCGCCGCCGTCATGGTATAGGTGCCGCCTGCGGGCAGAAATGCCGCGTCACAGCGGACAGCACGGGCCTCTGGCGTATCGTCGGTGTCGCCCGCCACATAGACACGGCGGCCCGCCACCGTCACCACATAGCCCACCCAGCGGTTGGACTGAGGATGGAATTTCTTGCCGATGTTGTAGGCAGGCACGGTCTCAAAGGCCACACCCTTCACCTGATACGCTCCGCCGGGCTGCACCGTCATGATCTGCCCTGCGGCAAAGCCCGCCGCCAGCACCGTCTCCCGGCAGCTCTCCGGCAGGACAAGCACGGCGTCAGCCTTCATCACCCGGCGGATGTCCTCCGGCGAGAAGTGGTCGTAGTGCTCATGGGTCACGAAGATCACATCGCCGTCAGCGGGTGCGTTCTCCACCCGGAAGGGGTCGAACCACAGCACCGTGTCGCCGCCGCAGCGGATGGAGCTGTGACAGTTGATGGAAAAGCGGGTCATAAAATCGTTCATATCCGGTTCCTCCTGCATACGGCAGCCGCCGTGCCCTCTGGTGATGGTTTGTCACCAGTATAAGGCACGGCGGCGGATAAGGCAAGATTTACTTTTTCAGGCGGCCGAACAGGCCCTTCTTCTCATAGGGCTCGCTGGCGTAGCCCAGCACCTTGTAGCCGGTGGGCTCGATAACGGCCCGCAGGGTCTCCTCGCTGATGTCCTCGTCGCTGAGGATCACCGTCTCGCCCTTGGCGTGGGAGGACGTGACCTTCTTCACCGGGAACTTGGCGCGCACCGCGTCGTTGATGTGGCTTTCGCACATGCCGCAGGCCATACCGTCGATCTTCAATGTGATCTGAACCATAATAGATACCTCCATATCAAAATTCCTGTCCTGTGCCGCACCGTGCGGTTAGGCAGCACTAACCGCACGGTTTTGGAAATGCCGCTCACGCGGCATTTCCGGCGGCACAGGGCCGTTTGTTACTTTTTGAAGCTGTCCTTCAGGGACACGCTGCGGTTGAACACCAGATGCTCCGCCGTGGAGTCCCGGTTATCCAGACAGAAATAGCCCACCCGCATGAACTGGAACGTAGGCGCGTTGACGCCGGTGCGGTTCTCCTGCTTGTCGAACTCCGCCGCCACCTTGCGCATCTCCGGCTCCACCTTGCAGCCGGTCAGCACCGTCAGGCTGCCGGGGTTCAGGCAATCCAGAAAATCCTTATCGGGGCCGTCCGGCGTGGCATCGGAGAACAGATTGTCGTACAGGCGCACCTCGGCATCCATGCAGTTCTCCGCGTCCACCCAGTGGAGGGTGGCGCCCTTCACCTTGCGGCCGTCGGCGGGATCGCCGCCGCGGGAGTCGGGATCGTACTCACACAGCACCTCGGTGACATTGCCGTTCTCATCCTTCACGCAGCCGGTGCACTTCACCAGATACGCACCCTTCAACCGGCACTCCAGACCGTCGGGGGTCAGGCGCTTATACTTGGGCACGGGGACCTCCATAAAGTCGTCCGCCTCGATCCACAGGTGGCGGGAGAAGGTGATGTCATGGGTGCCCTGCGTGGGATCGGTAGGGTTATTCTCCACGGAGAAGGTCTCGCTCTTGCCCTCGGGATAGTTGGTGACCGTCAGCTTCACGGGGTGCAGCACCGCCATGGTACGCTCGGCAGTGGCGTTCAGATCCTCCCGCAGGCAGTGCTCCAGTGTGCCATACTCGATGACGCTGGGGGTCTTGCCCACGCCGATCATCTCGCAGAAATTGCGGATGGAGGCGGCGGTGTAGCCCCGGCGGCGCAGGCCGCAC
>ENA-UOJG01001654-UOJG01001654.1-human-gut-metagenome-genome-assembly--contig:-C47-NODE-1654-length-22364-cov-20.365503_pt1 | contig 22364 bp, 26 predicted proteins | sample MGYA00242340_ERZ723887 | MGnify/ENA metagenome assembly ERZ723887 | reverse complement strand
CCAAATACGAATATTAATTTTTTTAAGAAGCATGATCTATTTGACTATATACCTGTTTCTTTAGTTCATTTTATTTTGATTAACAATTTTTTTAGAAATAATGGTAATTTTTTGTTAAACAAGATATTATACTAAATTGAAGATAAATAATTGATTTATATGTGTAATTTTGTATTATAAGCTGAATAATTAATATAAAACCTAAAAATGAGCTTAAAAACAACCATATTTATTTAAAGGATAATAATTAAAATTATAACCACATTACTAAAAAATATGAGGCGCGATTTCTATGGAAAAAAGGAGTTATAATAATTTTTCATTAATTTATCAATATATTAAAAATAACATACTCTCAAAATACGATAATCTTGTTGATTGTTATAGTTACGATGATGAAGATAATGAAAATATAAAGGAATATTATGTTAAATTTGATAAAGATTTATCATATAACGAAATAAAAGAATTGCAAATTAAAATATTGGACGATATTTATAATTATTGTCTTAATTCAGGGTTTCCTGATGAGTTTCAAAATATTTCATTATTCTTAAATAAGGTAATGCCATGAATACCAAAAATTTTGAAAAATTTAGTCCCATTAATTTTTTAAAAATATCTGAAGAGATTAACAAGTATTCAGATATATTGAATGTTAATGACTCAAGTATTGAAAGAACAATCTTTGGAAGATTATATTATGCTTCCTTTTTATATGCTAGAGAATGGTTATCAAAAAATTATGGTTACAAATCTAAAGGTCCAGCAGATCATAAAAATTTACCTTATTTTATTAAGAAGCACGGTCCTTTTGATCGAATTGGAAATATTAGGATTTCAGATAGTTTAAAAGAATTGAAAAAAAATGAGACATCAATCTGATTATTATCTAAAAATTCCTAAAAAGGAATCTAAAGAATACGATAGATGGAATTTTGGTGATATTAATCGTGCTTTTGAGTTAGCTAGAGATATTTTCGACTCATTTGAAAATTCAAATAATAATCAGCCATCATTATTTTAAGAAGTATGTGTTTCTATGAAACTTATTTAATTAGCATTATTCATTTCATTCGTTGATGAATTCTTTAGTAATTTTTTGTTAACATGATATTTTTATTGAAGTGAGAGTATTAAATTGATTTTAATCAGTAATTTTGTATTATAAGAGTAATAGTTTGGTGAAACTTAAAAATAGCTATTGAAAACAAGCGAAATTATTTAATGAAGGTTGTTTAAAGAGAATTAGTACATAAAAATAAAAAGGTGATATATTATGGCAAGACCAATAGCTCCAACTCCTGATTTTGAAGGAGAAGCAGCAGAAAAATTAATAAGGGAGATGTTAGAACCTCCATCAGAAAAACATAAAAAATTAGTTGAAGAAATGAAAAAACAAAGACTTGTGTCAATGTTTTAACTATCTTCTTCTAATCCTTTTATTTTTTCTAACTCTAAGTAAAGAGTAAATCTTTTTTCAGGATCTTTTTTTATTATCTCTTTTATTTTTTTGACATTTTTCTCGTCTTCTTTATGATACTCAAAACCGTGTTTATCTACATAGAACCCGAATGCTGAAGCGTAAGCATCTATTGTAATATATCTGAATCCTACAGTCTCTTTGATATTTGTAAGAGTAAATAATATGCTTCTAAAGATATGGCCTCCTAATCCTTTTCCGGCATATTTTTTATCAATGGCGAATCTGCCTATTTTAACTGCAGGAACGGTATTTTTATTTCCAATTACATTTAATTCTTTTTTTATTGTTTTTCTAAGCATTTCATCATCGATGTTTCCTATTTTGAAGGTATCTGTTAGTAGAGATACGAAACCGATAATCTTATTTTTACACATTATTAGGTTTGTGGAGTTAAGATAGAGTTCTTGTTGAGTCAAAGCATCATTTCTCAAGAATTCTGTTAAGTCTTTTGAAGAGCATTCAAAATCTGTTAAAACGTGTTCTACTGTTAGAGGCTGAAATTGATAATGGTCTTTAATGTATTTAGTGTTCATATAATAGTCTTTTAGACTTATAAGATATTAATTTTTTCTTATAGATAAAATAAAGAATAATAATACGAGTAAACATGATATTAATCGCTTAAAATTTATATAACAATAAATAAAATCCTCACATTAAAAAAATAAAGTAACAATATCATAATGCAATAACATCTAAAAATAGCTAATAAAAAGCATTAAAATAATTTAAACTAAGAATCAAAATAAAGAAGATAAATTAAATAGATTAACAACAAATTACAGAATATCCTGTCTTTTCATTAATACCTAATAATAAGTTATAACTTATAAGTAATAAGTTATATGTTATAAATCAGTATTAAATTAATGAAATAATCCCCCATGAACTTCAAAAGGGCTCTGCCAGAATCTATATTAATTTAATTTTTATCCATATAAATTAATTAAGACACAACCTAAAAAAACCAAAAATCAACATTTGATAGAAGACAGAAGAAATTATATCAACAGATATTTTATCTGAAAAACAATTTAATGAAACAAAACATTTTTAGTTTCCTAACTAATGTTTTACGTGAAGGTGTTGTAATTAGATGAAAGTAAAGCATTTATTAAAAAAGCAAAGAGCAAATTGGTTTCTAGTAAATCATTATATCTAGCTAAAAATTAATTCCTCATAACTATTTTTATAGAACTGCTTAAATACTCCTATAGCTATTTAAACTTTAAGAAATATATAATATAACTAATTTATATTTTAGGGTGTTTAAATGAATGTTATTGAAAAACTAAACTCCATAAAAAATCAGGAAATGACTGCTAGAGATAATGTGGAACAGTTTATTCATATAATCGATGAAAAGAATGACTCCATAAACGCTTTTCTAGAGAAAAATTATGAAAAGGCTATCGAGCAAGCTGAAGAGATTGACAGGAAAATAGCTGATGGAGAAGAAGTGGGAGCTTTGGCAGGTCTTGTATTTGGAATTAAGGCAAATATTAATGTTGAGGACATAATCATCTCTGCTGCATCAAAAACATTGGACAACTATATTGGAAGCTATAACGCCACTGTTGTCGAAAACATAATCAGGGAAGACGGAATCATTATAGGCATTAACAACATGGACGAGTTTGCAGCTGGAAGCTCAACAGAAACATCTTATTTCGGTCCTGTGCAAAACCCTGCAGCTCCCGGCAGAATTCCTGGAGGTTCAAGTGGAGGAAGTGCAGCAGCAATAGCTAGTGGAATGTGTGACATTTCAATAGGATCAGACACTGGAGGTTCAATAAGAAATCCTGCTTCACACTGTGGAGTTGCAGGTTTTAAACCTACCTACGGACTTGTTTCAAGACAAGGACTTCTTGACTTGTCAATGAGTCTTGACCAGATTGGTCCTTTATCCAAAGACGTCAGCGGAATTGCACTAGCTTTAAACACCCTTGTAAATTACGATTCAACAGAATGCACTTCTCTTAAAGAAAAGAATATTGACTTTACATCAGTTTTAGATGAAACCAGCCTTGAAGGAATGAAAATTGCAGTCTGTAAGGAATTTATTGACGTAACTGATGAGGAGATAAATAAGGTAGTAAACAAGGCTATCCAAAAACTTGTAGATGCTGGAGCAGAACTTGTTGAAGTGTCATTTGACAATATTGACCTTTGTCTTCCAACATATTACCTTATTAACTACGTTGAATTCTTCTCAGCTACCCGTAAATATGACGGAAGGGATTATGGTTATAGAATAGAGGATGTCTGTGGCGAAGAGGTTTTAAGAAGAATTGAAATCGGTTCATATATCTCACAAAAAGAGTTCAGTGGAAAATTCTATAAAAAGGCATTGCAGGCAAGGTCCCTTATAAGATCTGAAATAAATGCCATGCTTGAAAACGTTGATTTGATTGTAGGGCCAACTGTACCGAAGCTTCCACATGAAATCGGAACAGAGTTAAGTCCTCTTGAAATGTATGCCTACGATATTTTAACTGTAATAGCTAACCTTGCAGGTATTCCAGCAGCTAGTATCAAGGCCGGTGAGGTAGATAGTATTCCTGTCGGTTTACAGATTCAGGCTAAACCTTTAGATGACTTAAAAATCATTAAAGCTATGAGTGTTCTTGAAAACACCCAATAATTTTCTTCTTTTTTTATAAATTTTACACTTGAAATATATGTCTAAAGAGTTATAAATGCTGTGGTAAGAATGACTAAAATAGGAATAACATATCTGAAAGGAGCTGTTCCTGGGTTTGAAGATTTCGGAAATCTTCCAACAGACTTTGTAAATTCAGAAGGCCTTGTTAATGGGGTTGAAGCACATAAGGAACTAGAATGCCTTATAATTCCTGGAGGCACCATAATCGAATCAGCAGACTACGGCGACAGCCTAAAAAAAGAGATAAGACTTATGGCTCGTGACGGAAAGCCTGTCATTGGAATATGCGCAGGCTTTCAGCTACTTTCAAACCAGATTGACATAGGGCGTAACTCTGAAACACCAATAATAAAGGAAGGGCTAGGTCTTATTGACGTTGAATTCTCACCACTTGTAAGTAGTGACCGGGTAATAGCTAAAGCTTGTGACAACTCATTTATCGTCGATGGGATAGATGAGGTTACAGGATTTCACACACATACCTACGGAAAAATAGAAGGTAAGGCAAAACCACTTTTCTACTCAACTATTCAAAGGGCGAACTACAGTGACGTGAATAAAACAATCCTCTCAGGAGCTGTAAACGATGAGGGAAACGTTATCGGCACGATGATTCACAACATTCTAGATGAAAACCCCAAGATAGTTGAAAACCTCCTTAAATATATGGACATAGATGAAACAGCTACTGAAAACATATACAAAAGAAACAGGGAATATAAAGAGAAGTTAAACAAGGAAATCGGGATTAAAACAGGAATTGAAGTTGGAAGTGCTAAAAATACCAAATCTCCAAGATTTTTGATGATAGCTAGCGACGGATCTGAAAGCGGAAAAACTTTTATCCAGACAGGTCTTGCAGGAGCTATAAGAAGACGGGGATACAAGGTAGGACTTCTAAAGGTAGGTTCAGATGCAAGAGACATTATACCAGGACTTTACCTTACAAAAGGAAAGATGGAAGAGTACAGCTGCATAAAGATAGGAGACCTTGGCTGGTGCGACTTGAAAGACGGAATTCCAAAATCCAGTGATTACGATATAGTGCTTATAGAAGGGGTTATGGGCACCTTTACAGGACTTCTAAATGAAAAGACCCCATACTCAGCAGGTGAAATAGCTGCAGCTGCAAATATACCGGTGCTACTTGTAAGCGGCGTCAACAAAGGAGGAATAGAAACTTCAGCCATCAACATAACGTCACATGATAAGATGCTTAAAAAGCTTGGAGTAAAGGTAAAGGGAGCTATTCTAAATAAGGTATACAACCAGGAAATCTTTGAAAATGCAAAGACATTCATTAAAGCTAACTCAAATATCGATGAAGTGTTTTCAGTAGGAAAGTTTAAAATGCCAAAAAGAGGAAGCACACCTGAAATCGAAATAAGATACGATTTATTTTCACAGGCAGCTCTTGAAACTGTAGAAAAGTATTTAGATATAGATAAAATAATAGATATGGCAGAAGAAATTGAATTTGACAGATATTTAGAGATTGACGAGATAAAATCAAGAATAATGTGATAAGATGAAAATGGAAGGAACAGTAACAACAGGTCTTGGAAAAGGAGCGTTTTTTTTATCAAAGGATTTCTATAAAAATGCCCTTAACAAAAGATGCGGATTTATACCATTTCCAGGAACACTGAACATAATAATACCGGAAGACTATCTAGATGAAATAAATGAGATAAAGGAAAACTGCAAAAACATCATCAAGCCAGAAGGTGATTTTGGAGCTGTAAAATACATAACAGCTATTTTGAATAATGAAATCAAAGGAGCTATCGTATTTCCTGCAAAAACAGTCCATGAAGAGAACTACCTGGAATTTATAGCTCCGATGAAATTAAGAGATGAACTTGATTTGGAAGATGGAAACAAAGTTACCCTTGAGATATAAGTTAGTTAAATTTATCAAATGACGGCAATAGTTCAAAATCAAATCAATAGTGCTTGAAAACATCAATATCAAAGAATAAGCGTGTAAACAATAATTATTTAAACTATAAAGACGAATTATTTAAATAAGGTGATAAAATGGCAAGACCAATCGAAGCAACACCAGTTGTTAAAGGGAAAAATGCAATTCGAATTTTAAAAGATATGCAAAAGCCACAAACAGAAGAAGAAAAAGAATTCGCTAAAGAAATTAGAAATCAGAGAATAGTATTATTCTCTAGATAATTCTTTTTTAGATTAAGTTTTTATATTCTTTAAATCTATATAAAGTGGAATAGTTCTTTCTGAATTAATCTGCTTAATAGTCTCAATATTTCTAATAATATCATTATTTTTTGTAAGATATTTGAATTTATTTTTATCAACATAAAAACTACATGTTCTTGCATAGGCTTCTAGGGTTATAAACCTTAATCCAACAATATTATCAGAGATATCTAAGATACTCAAAATATATTTCTAAAAATATGTTGGCCTAATCCTTTATTTGAATATCTTTTATCGATTGCAAATCTTCCTATTTTAATTGCGGGAATTAAATTATTTCCACTTATATTTAATTCTTCAATTATTTCAATTTTAGCTTCTTTATCATCTATAATCTTTAATTTTACATCATCAGTTAAAATTGATACAAAACCAATAATAGCTCCATCACATACTACCAAATGTGTTAAATTAAGATGCATTTTTTGCTGTTTTAAAGCATCATTTTTTAAGAAGTCTGTTAAATCTTCTGATTCACAATCAAAATCTTCTAAATTATGTTCTTCAGTTAATTTTCAAAAATATAATTTTCTTTAATATACTCTAAATTCATTATTAACCATTTATAAAAATTATTATTTAATTTTATCCTGTTAAATGAAGTAAATTTTTATAATAAAGCTAAATATTACATTATAACCTGAATAATAGCATATAACAGCAATGTTTCAAATAGCTATTTGACCACAAAATATTTTATATATATTATATAAAATTGTTAAGTGATTAAGTTCTCAGGGCGGAGTGGAATTCTCCACCGGTGGTGACAGTCCACGAGCTAACAGCTGATTTGGTGAAAATCCAAAACCGACGGTAACAGTCCGGATGAAAGAGAATGATATTTAAAATTATTTTTAGCCCTGGTTCTTAGTAAATTACAATGTAGGAGAATATTACTATGAATCAAGATTTAGAAAAAGGAATGGAAGCATTAAGAAACGGAGAATTTATTCTCGTTTATGACAATGACGAAAGGGAAGGAGAAGTCGATATGATTATCGCTTCTGAATTCGTAACTCCAAAATCAGTAGCTACTATGAGAGACTATGCTGGAGGGTTAATCTGCAACTGTATCCATCCATTATACTGTGATGCAATAGGACTTCCATTTATGAACGAGATTATGAATGCTGCAAGTGACAAATATCCTGTTTTAAAAACACTTGCACCAAATGACATTCCATACGATGAAAGATCATCATTTTCCATTTGGGTAAACCACAGAAAATCATTTACCGGCGTAACAGACCATGACAGAGCTATGACCATTAGTGAAATGGCTAAAATGTTAAAAGAAGAAAGATACGATGATTTCGGTAAGACATTCCGTTCACCAGGTCATGTGTGCCTTTTAAGAGGAGCTGAAGCACTGCTTGCAAACAGAAGCGGCCATACTGAAATAGGTCTTGCAATGTGCGTAATGGCAGGAGTTACTCCAGTTTGCGTTGTCTGCGAGATGATGGACAGTGAAACAGGCCAGGCCACATCCTTTGAAGATGCTAAAAAATATGCAGAAGAAAACGGTCTTGTAATCCTTAAGGGAGACGACATTATTGATGCGTATCTAAATGAATGCGACTATTCAGAATTTACTATCTAAGGATTGAAAACAAAGTCAATCCTTAAGCCTATTTTTTTAAGATATCTAAGAATAGGATTTCTGTGGTTGTGACTATTATGAAAAATATATTTGATGAATGTGAATTCGGCAAATTTACATTAAACAATAGAATTATAAGACTTGGACATTGGGAAAGAGAAACTGAAGACGGAGGATTTTTAAAGCCAGAAGTCTTTGAAAGATATGAAAGAATAGCTAGCAGCTGTGGAGCTATCGTATCTGAAGTCTTTGCTCTAGATTCCAGAGATAAATTCTATAAATACTCAACAAATGCCAACTATAAGGGATTTATCAAGGATTACAAGGAGATTACCCAGATAGCTCACAAATATAATGTTCCGATTTTGGGCCAGCTAGCTTTTGTCAATTATAATGATGGATTTGAAAGCGTTGACGTCAATACTATTACAGTGGAAGGAATCAGACGGCTCCAGACTGAAATTATCATATTTGCAAAGAAACTAAAGTTCGCAGGATTTGATGGAATTCAATTGGGAATAGGAGCCAACTTCTTTTTAAACCAGTTCATAAGTCCAGATTCCAACAAAAGAACTGATGATTATGGGGGAAACACATTAAACAGAACAAGAATTCTTTTAGAAATAATCAAAACCATTAAAAATACCATTGATGATTTCCATGTTAACTGTAGAGTTAACCTTAGAGAAGAGCGTAAAAACGGAATGAACACTGAAGAAGGAATTGAAGTCTGTAAATTACTTGAAAAAAGTGGCGCTGACAGCATTCAAATTACCGGCCGCACAACCTCTAACATATATGATGAAAATAAAAGAAGGGATTTTCTAGCTGACATTGATGCCTTAATAGAAGCTATTGACATTCCAGTCATATTGCAGGGAACTTTTACTGAAATGGATACAATGAATGATATATTGAATTCATCAAAATTGGAATTCATCGGAACAGGAAAACCTTTCATAGCTAATCCTGACTTTTTAGATGAATGGAGAGAAAATAGTACAGGAGTTGCTACATGCGATAACTGCAACAATTGTTACAGTAAGAAATCCAGCCTCTGTTTTAAATACTGAAAAATAGCTATTTTAAATGGTTGATTCAATCGTGTCAAAGCAAGTATAATTTCCAAATAACTATTTAACAATAAATCTGAATTTATTAAGGAATTCTTAATAAATTCAAAAAAAATACCTCAAAACCTAAAAAACTATTTTTTAAAAGAGTTATATCCTAAATAATGATATTGATTATATTAATAGCTATTTAAATACATTTTAGAATTTATCAACTAATAGTTGATAAATCCTGAGAAAGCCGAAAGCCCTAAAAATAGCATGATAATAATGTGACAATATCAATAGATATCTATCATATAATTATTTAATAAATTATAACCAAAGATATTATTAACTAAACTTAAGGGTAAAAACAATGGAGATAAAAACAGTTTCATCAGACGTATTGATTATAGGATCTGGAGGAGCAGGTGCCAGAGCAGCTATTGAAGTAGATGAAGAAGGTCTTAAACCTTTAATCGTATCTAAAGGATTGTCTTTCAGATCAGGTTGTACCGGAATGGCAGAAGGTGGTTATAATGCAGTATTCAAGGCTGTTGATAAAGACGATTCACTTGAAACACATGTCTATGACACACTTAAAGGTGGGAGCTACCTTAATGATCCTGAACTTGTTGACATTCTGGTAGAGGAATCACCAAAAAGATTAGTTGATTTGGAAAACTATGGAGCATTGTTTGAAAGGCAGAATGACGGTAAAATCAACCAGAGACCATTTGGCGGTCAAAGCTATAGAAGAACCTGCTTCCAGGGAGACAGAACAGGCCATGAAATAATAACCGCTCTTAAGGAAGAAATTAACCGAAGAGATATTGAAACAGTAGAAGAGGTAATGATAACATCTCTTGTTCTTTCAAAAGACAATCCTACAAAAGTCATTGGAGCAGTTGGTCTTGACTTGAAGAATTCGGATATAATATTTTTCCAGGCAAAAGCTACAATACTAGCTAGTGGGGGAGCAGGACAGATGTTTCCAGTAACCTCAAATACTGTTCAGAAAAATGGAGACGGATTTGCAATTGCATATAATGCTGGAGCAAACCTCATAGACATGGAAGAGATACAGTTCCACCCTACAGGAATGGTATATCCTGAATCTAAAAAGGGAGTTCTTGTAACAGAAGCTGTAAGAGCTGAAGGAGGAATTCTTCTAAATAAAGATAAGAAACGCTTTATGGAAAAATATGACCCTGAAAAAATGGAACTAGCTACACGTGACGTTGTTGCAAGATCAATTTATAAAGAGATAATTGAAGGTAGGGGAACTGAAAACGGAGGAGTATACCTTGACATTACCCATTTAGACGATGATGTCATTGACGATAAGCTTGAAACAATGGTTCTCCAGTTTGAGGATGTTGGAATAGACATTAAAAATGAGCCTATGGAAGTTGCACCGACAGCCCATCACTTTATGGGTGGGGTTAAGATAAATGAAAAGTGCCAGTCATCACTAGCTAACCTTTTAGCCTGCGGTGAGGTAACAGGCGGGGTTCATGGGGCTAACAGACTTGGTGGAAATGCCCTTGCAGATACCCAGGTCTTTGGAAAAATAGCTGGTGAATATAGCTGCGAAGCTGCAAGAAATAGTGATTTTGAAACCAACCCTGAAATGGTCGAAAATGAGGCAGCAAGAATTAAGTCCCTAATGAAGGAAGGCGAAATAAAGCCATCTGAAATTAAGGAAAACATCAAGAAACTTATGTGGGAAAAGGTTTCAATAATTCGAAATGAAAAGGATCTAAACGAAGCACTAAGAGAGCTTCTTGAAATGAAAAAAGAGCTATCAAAAATGGACATCCCAAGTAAAACACAATACAACAGCGAACTTGTTAACGGTCTTGAAGTAATAAACATGATAGAAATAGCTATTCTCTCTGTAAAAGCTGCAATACTTAGAAGAGAAAGCAGAGGAGCACATTTCAGAGAAGACTTCCCAGAAACTGATGACAACTGGAAAAAAAGTATTGTTATGAATAAAAATAAAATGAGATTTGTAAATAGATAATTATTATAAATAAACTATTCACTTTCTTCTTTTAAGGTTTTAAGTTCAACGATAGCTGCACGGGCTTTTTTATAGATTTTCTCTTCATCTAATGTAGTAAGCTTTCTGTTTTCCATGAGTATTTTACCGTTACATATGGTTGTATCTACATTAGATCCTTTTGCAGCGTAAACAACATTGGAACTGATACAGCTGCTGTCTGGAGTCATGTTTGCTTCATCTGTATCAATTAAAATAAGATCCGCTTTTTTACCTACTTCAATTGAACCAATCTCATTTTCAAGTCCAAGTGTACGTGCACCGTTGATAGTTGCCATAGCTACTGTTTCTTCAGATGTGAGAACCTTAGGATCAAGAGTAGCTACCTTTTGAAGTAGTGAAGCTGTTTTCATCTCTTCTATTAAATCAAGATTGTTGTTTGATGAAGCTCCGTCAGTACCGATACTTACACAGATGTCATGACTTAGCATATTAGCCACTGGTGAGATTCCAGATGCAAGTTTCATATTACTGCAGGGGTTATGTGAAATCTTAACTTCCCTGTCCATTATTATATCAATTTCTTCTTCTGAAAGCCATACCGCATGAGCTGCAACAACGTTAGGACCTAAAAAACCGATATCATCTAGGTATTCAAATGGTCTTTTTCCGGTTTGTTCCAAAATGTCTTCAACTTCCTTCTGGGTTTCTGCAACGTGGATATGGATTCCTGTATTGAACTTACTGGCCAAATCTCTGACTTCGTCTAAAAGTTCCTTTGAAGCTGTGTAAGGTGCATGAGGTCCGAAAAATACTTTAATCCTGCCTTCAGCTGCATTGTTACAATTCTTAAACAAATCAACATTTGCAGCTATTTCAGCACGTCTTTTCTCTTCGTCAGCAAAATCTATCATTCCATATGATAAAACTGCCCTTAGACCTGATTCATCTACTGCCCTTGCAACATCCTCCATGTAAAAGTACATGTCAGAAAATGTTGTAGTACCTGATTTGATCAATTCAACAGCTCCTAGTAAAGCACCGATATAGCAGTAGTATCCGTTTAAATGTGCTTCTACAGGCCATATATAATCGTTTAGCCATGTATCCAAACTTAAATCATCTGCCAATCCTCTAAAAAGAGTCATTGAAAGATGAGTATGAGTGTTAATTAATCCAGGCATTAAAATTTTACCTTCACCGTCAATAACCTTATCGGCCTTTTCAGTGATATTGTCACCAATTTCTGCAATAATGTCGTCTTTTATCAAAAGAGAAGAAGTAGTTTTTAAGCAGTCATTTTCGCCAGGATTTAAAATAATAGCATTTTTAATTAAAATAGTTGAGTCTGTCATAAAATACACCTAAAAAAAGGAAAAAAAAGAAAGAAAAAAAGAGAAAGGATTAAGCTTATTTTTTAAGATTTTTAACAGCTAAATCGATGTCTTCTTTTTTAATGGTTTTACGTTTTGCAAGTCTTGCAACTTTGTTTGCTTCCACAGTAATCTCATGTGCTAAAGTTTCTAAGTGTTTTGTGATTGCATCTTTTGCATCATCACTAATTCTTTCTGCACCAGATTCTTTCATGATTCTTGTAATTGGAGCTTTTGGTATTTCTGACATAATAATACACCTCAATTTTGTTAACTTAGATTAAAATAATCATAAGTTAAATTAAGTTTTGTAATTAGGTATTATTTAAATATTTTGCCTTTATACTGGTTAAAATTAAATTAAATAAATAACTAGGTAAGAAAATCTTATTTTATTAAATTCATAGTTCTTAAAATGTTTATAATATTAAATCATATATAATTACTAACAATATTAGGAAGATTTTATATGAAAGTAAAAATAGCTGTTCCCTCTAAAGGGCGAATAAGTGATCCTTCAATAGAGATTCTAGAGAAAGCGGGATTAGGATTGAAGGACAATACCAATAGAAAACTGATTTCAGCAACATATAATAAAGATATAGATATAATGTTTGCCCGTGCTTCAGATATTCCTGAATTTGTAGAGGAAGGAGTAGTTGATATGGGTATAACCGGTGTTGATCTAATTGAAGAAGCTGAAGCTAACGTAAAGGAGTTAGTCGATTTAAAAATTGGAAAAACAGAACTTGTAGTTGCTTCACCTGAAGACTCCAGTATAAATTCCATAGATGACGTAACATCTGATATGACAGTAGCTACCGAATTTCCAGTTATAACAGAAAAATATCTTAAAGAAAAAGGTTTGAATTCAAAAATAACCAAGTTAACCGGTTCAACAGAAATTGCACCATTTATTGGAGTAGCAGATTTAATAACTGACCTTAGCAGTACTGGAACAACACTGAAAATGAACCATCTTAAAGTAATTGACGTAATACTTAAAAGTACAATTAAGCTAATAGCTAATCATGAAAGTTTTGATAAGAAAAACTATCTTATTGAATCAATAGCTACAAGTATTAAAGGGGTAATCGAAGCTGAGAGGAAAAAACTGGTAATGATGAATGTCTCATATGAAAATCTTGAAGAGGTAAAAAAAGTTATGCCTGCAATGACAGGACCTACAATTTCAGAAGTACTATCTGAAACTAAAACCGTTGCAGTGCAAGCTGTTATTGATGAAACTGAAGTTTTCAATCTTGTAAACAAGTTCAGAAATGCTGGGGCAAAAGACATTCTTGTGATACCTATTGAAAGGATAATATGAAAATAGCTATAATTTACTCAACAAATATAAGAGCTACCAAAAAAGCAGCAAAAATATTATCAAGTAAATTAAATTGTCAGACACAGTTGATACCAATAGAGAAGGCAAAGACTGCCTGCCTTTTAAAATACGATTATATAATACTTGCAGGTTCGATTAACAACGGAAATGTTCAAGGTGTTCTTAAAAGATACATCTCAAGAAATCTCAAAACACTGATGGAAAAACCAACTGCATTATTCTTAAACTGTGATGAAAACAATGAGAAAAATTTCGACAAAACATTTTCAGAAGAACTTGTAAAGTCATCTTTTTTAAAATCAAACTTCGGAACTGAAATAAACAAAGATGAAGGCAACTTCTTTGAAAAAAGATATAAAACAAGAATGATTTCAAAATATGAAAAAGAAGGCAAAAATCTTCCTGTATTAAACTTAAATGAAATCAATCAATTTGCAGACCATATTAACAGAGTTATAGAAGAAAGGATTTAGGATTGTGGTATTATTTTTAAATTAAAGAACTTTATTTCAATAAAAGATTTTGATAGAGAAGATATTGAATATATCTTAGATGAAGCTAAAAATCTGGAAGCCATTGCAAAATCAAAAGAGGTAAGTGAAGAACTTAAAGGAAAAATTCTTGGATGCATGTTTTTCGAACCCTCTACAAGAACAAGATTGTCATTTGAAACATCAATGAAACGTCTTGGAGGAGAATGCATTGGATTTTCAAGTAGCGGATCAAGCTCCGTATCAAAAGGAGAAAGTATAGCTGATACAGCTAAAATGTTTGAGGCATACAGTGACGTTTTAGTCATTCGTCATGAAATCGAAGGGGTTTCAAAATTCATTTCAGACATTGTAGATGTTCCTGTAATCAATGCAGGGGACGGTGCAGGTCAGCATCCCACACAGACATTACTTGATTTATACACAATTCAAAAGGAAATAGGAAGTATTGACGGATTAAAAATAGCTTTGGTTGGAGACCTTAAATACGGCCGTACTGTACACTCATTATCTAATGCACTGGCTTTGTTCAACAACATAAAAATCTACTTTGTATCTCCAAGCGAACTTAGAATACCTCCAGAAGTGCTCCATGACTTAAACAAAACAAATGTAGAATATGAAGAAGTCTCAAACATTGAAGATGTAATTGACGATGTTGATGTTCTCTATGTTACAAGAATTCAAAAAGAAAGGTTTGGAGATATTGATGAATATCTCAGAATAAAAGGAGCGTATATAATAAATAAAAATCTGATTGACGGTAAAGACCTTATTGTAATGCATCCACTTCCAAGGATTGACGAAATTACAACAGACGTAGACAATACAAAATACAATAAATACTTTATACAGGCCTTTAATGCCGTTCCAGTCAGAATGGCAATACTTAAAACATTAATAAAAAATAATCCTAAAAGTTAAAAAAAAATTAACTTTTATACAGGATATAAGCTGGTTTCAAGAAGATCAGTATCGCACTGAAGCGTAATGATATTTGTTCTTCCCTTTGCGCGACCACGAGAAATGGTATTAGTTGAAATAATACCTAAAAGCTCAAGTTCGTTAACAAAGTCAAATATTCTTCTATATGTAACAGAATCTCCTTTTGAAACCTCTTTATAAGTTTCATATAATCTTCCTGAAGTTATTTCCTCACCAGCCTGAGTTAATTTCAAAATAGCTTCAAGAACTCTTTGTTGTTGAGTAGGTAGAGTATGGATAATGTCTGTAACCTTATTGTGCTCAATTTTATCTTTAGCCATCCTTACATATTCCCCTTTGACCGTGTCTACTCCTTTGTCGTCAGCTATTTCCCCGGCTGTTCTAAGTAAGTCAAGAGCATATCTTGCGTCTCCTTCTTCTTTTGCCGCCATTGCTGAACATAATGGTATAACATCATCATCAAGAGAGTTTTCTTCAAAAGACAGCTTTGCTCTCTCATGCAAGATATCAGCTAGCTGGTCTGCACCATATGGTGGAAATACAATTTCCTTATCTCTTAAACTACTCATTACTCTTGGTTTTATGAATTTTTTAAAATCAATATTGTTACTGATAGAAAGAATTGAAACATTGTCAGTTCTGGTTAAAGTGTATAATATTCCATCTCCATCCTTTTCAAGTAAAACATCAATTTCGTCTAAAATAACTATTAAAATAAGATTATGACCGTAAGCGTTTTTTCTAGAAAAAATGTCTCTAAAAGCGTTGATTATTTCCCCTCTGGTCCATCCTCTGTGGGGAACATTTCTTCCAAGTTTCTGACATAATTGAGCTATTACCTGATATTCAGTTGTATAATCAGTACAGCGAATGTACTCTACTCTTACAAAAACATTTTTACTGTCTGTAGCTTCAAGCAACTGTCCTCTTGTGAATTTTGCTGCTGCAGTTTTACCAGTACCTGTTTTACCATAAATTGTTATGTCTGACGGAGTTGTGTTGTTGTTTAAAACTTCACTCCAGTATTTTGCTATTAGCTGAATCTGCTCATTTCTATGAGGTAAGTTTTCTGGTAAAAATCTATGATCTAAAGGTTGCTTATCTTTAAAAATCGATTTTCTACCTTCAAAGTCTTCAAAAATATTTCCCAATACAATCACCTAAATTAAATTTAATAAAAAACGTATAATAAGAATTTCAAATGTATAATATAAAAAATTTACAAAACAATAGTATTATTTCCAGTGATACTAATATTTGATACAAGTATTAAATAAAGGTTTTTATTTAAAAAAATAAAAATCCATCAATTTTAAAATAAGAATATGAAAGCTGTTTCAAAATAAAAGTTTTAAATCAGTCTGTTTTTTAATTTAGGTGGAAAAAATTTTTGAATATATAAGAATAAAGCCATATAAATAATATTTCACTATTCAATTGAAATTTCTGTATTTCTAATGAAAAACTTCAACTTCATATATATACAAAGAGGGAGAGGTATATTTCAAGTGTAAATGAAATCTTCACCCCCGCCGAAAATTCAAGAGAAGTGTTTCAAGTGTAAAATTAAAAAACCGGATTTTTAAAAAAATTTTACAGATGAAATATACCTCTTGTGTTCCTCAGAACCTTCGCAGAGTTTACACTTGAAATACATCCCTCTCTCTCTTTCACAAAAAAATTACATTACGAAATATTTCTCAATAGTCCAAACACAACTTAATCTGTCAGAATTGATTCTTCTCAAGGATCTCATAAACGAATCCTTGGTTAAACCGTCAGAATAAATAACATCCTGGATTATAAACCCTTTTAACATTAGATTGCTCTCATCAATATCCAAATCAAACTCAACATCAAAACTGTTGATTTTAAATTTAAAATCATATAAAAATTCATTTCTGTATTCCATTGTTTTGTTGCTCATCCATTCGCTATGTACAGATGAAACCTCACTGCTACAGACGATTACCAAAACATCGTCATTGACTTTAGGCTGGATGACATTCATTATCATTCCCTGATAATTAATTTGATAATTGAAATTTGAATTTTCATCATGAATTTTACATACAAACATATCTTCGTCTATAATCCAGTTTTTTACTATGTACTCTTCAATTTTAGTCATGTTTATCACTATATTTATTTAAATAATAATATTATATATTATATATATTATGTTCAATAATATTATCTTTTTATTTATAATATTATCATTATTACTATCATTATTTATTGATTTATTATACGGAGAATTGCCAACTTCAATTCATCCTGTAGTAATTGTGGGTAAAATAATTGACTTCTACAAAAATATACTGATGAAATATCGATCTAGACTATCTGGATTTTTTCTATATATTCTTGTTGCAGTAACATCACTTCTGATATTATTCATAGTGATGAAAATTGCTGAGCTAAACAGTATACTCTTTTTCATTGTTTTTTCAGTTGTTCTATCTTCAACATTTTCAGTTAGGATGTTGATTTCATCTGCAAGAGATATTGAAGACAAACTCAAGTCCAATATTGATGATGCACGTCAAGCTGTTTCATATCTGGTAAGTAGAGACACTGAAGAACTTTCCGAAAGTCTTATTGTATCAGCGACAATTGAAACACTTACAGAAAATATAACAGACAGTTATATTGCTCCTGTTTTTTACTATACCCTTACTTGTTTAATAATGATTATATTTAATAAAGATATGTTTATTTTACTATTGTTTATTCCTGTAATATACAGGATATCAAATACACTTGATGCTATGGTCGGGTATAAAAATGAAAAGCTAATGTATATTGGATATTTTCCAGCAAAGATAGATGACATTTTAAATTATTTGCCTTCAAGAATTGCAGGGTTGCTGATTGTCATATCTGCATATATTCTGAAATTCAATTATAAAAATAGTTACCTGATGTATAGAAGAGATGCAAAGAGATGTCCAAGTCCAAATTCTGGTTATACAATGGCTACAGTAGCTGGAGCATTGGATATTCAGCTAACTAAAAAAAACACTTATATTTTAGGAGATTCAAATAGACCAATAGAAATTGGGGATATTTCAAGTACAATCAAAATATCTAAATTAACAATGATGCTGTTTACATTGATTGTCCTTTTTTCATTAACAATAGTTTATATGGTGTAACTTATGAAAATTGCAGTTCTGTCAGTTTCAAATAAAGGTAACAAACTAGCTAAGTCAATAGAAAGCAAATTAAAAGATGATCCAACTGTAACTGATTCTAGACACTTTCATAAAAACATTAAAAACATAATTGAAGATGCTTTTACAAACTATGATGCCATCATAGCTATCATGGCAACTGGCATTGTTGTTCGATCAATCGCCCCATATGTCCAATCGAAAACCACAGACCCTGCAGTTCTAACGATTGACGACAATGGAAAATTTGTCATAAGCCTTTTGTCAGGACATTTAGGTGGAGCTAACAGGCTTACAGAAAAAATTGCAGAAATGATAAAGGCAACCCCAGTTATTACAACTTCAACTGATGTAAACAAACGTTTAGGAATTGACACATTAGCCAAAGATCTTTATCTTTCAGTAATAAATCCTGAAGCTATTCTTCCAGTAAATAAAGCAATCCTGGAGGCGGAAGAAATTATATTCTATATAAATGAAAATTCAGATTTCAGTTTCTTACAGGATTACTTAAAGAGAAATACACTTGAAATAAATGTCTCGATTAGATTTTCAAAAAACGTTCCCGTTGACGAGATTCATGTAAAAGCTAATAATAGCTGCTTAAAATTAAGAAAAGAGATTATTACTCTTGGAATAGGTTGTAGGAAAGGAAAATCCAAAGAAGATATTGAAAATGCCATTTCAAAGGCAGTTGATGAATTGAACCTGACAGTAAATAGAATTGACAGGCTGGCTTCAGCAGACATTAAGAAAAGCGAAAAGGGTCTTCTTGAATTTAGTGAAAGAAAAAACATTCCAATAACTTTTGTTGAAACTAAGGATATAAAAGATTTTAACTTTGACAACATTTCAACTTCAGAATTCGTAAAATCAAAATTCGGAATAAAAGGAGTTTGCGAACCAGCTGCATTGATAGCGGCAGGAGAAAAATCAAAATTAATCTATAAAAAAACAGCATTTAATGGCGTTACTGTAGCTATTGCAGTAAAATAATTAAAAAATAGAAAAAAAGTATTTAGATAGATTCTAACTTACTTAGCACTTCCCAAATTAAAGTTCTTGCATGAACTGGAATATTAGGATCGTTACTAATTTCATCTAACTTACTTAAAACAGTACTTATTTTAACTGACTCATCTTTTTCATCATCATTTAACATAACACTAGCATTATGTGAAGCTTCTCTAATATTACGTGGTACTGTGTTATTTTCATTAATATAATCTAAAATTTCTGTTACTTCCCTTATAACCTCTTCGCTCATAATAAATCCTCCTAAAATCAATTAATAAAAATAAGTTGTATTAATATTATATTTATATTATATTACTATTTATATATCTTTCGTTTAATATTTATCAGATGAGCATTTTTAGAAAAAAAAGAATTAAAGGAAATTATAAATCCTCAGCTAGATTCAACATATAGGATATATACTGGGTTTTAGCAGTATCTTCAATAAAAGCAGCTAACAAATAAGCTTCTTTAAGATTATCTCCAACAGCAAGGATACCATGATGCTTTAAAACCAGCACGTCTTCACTTCCAATACCTTCAGCTGCAGATTTTGCAAGATCCATTGATCCAGGTTTAGCATATTCGACCTCCTCTAAAAAAGGAGTTACGATTCTGCCGAAACCTTCATGTCTTTTGATTTTTTTGGATGAAAAAGCAAACCCTGTTGCATAAGGGGAATGTGTATGGACAATAGCATTGACGTCATCTCTTTTTTTGTAGATTTCCAAATGAAGGTTATACTCAGATGAAGGTTCTCCTTCTGTTAAGCTATTTCCGTCAAAATCAATAATAACAATATCTTCTTCTTTTAAATCCCCTAAAGAACTTAAGGTTGGTGTAATAGCTATTATATCACCATCATCTCTTTTAATTCTTACACTAACATTTCCGGCTTTTCCAGAAACAAGATTATTGTCATAAAGATTTTTTCCAACTTCAACTATATCTTTTGCATTAACATTCATTATCTCACCATATACTCTTTATATAAATTTAAGATGCTTGTATTTTCCTTTATGAAGAACAGGAACCTCAGCAGGTGTAGGTTCAATGTTGTAAATTTTCTGGAACTCAGTCTGAGTCTGGAAAGTACCAGAATTGATTAAATGAATTCCATTGAATTTTCTGTAGGTATTAATATGAACATGGCCAGTATGGAACACGTCAGGCACCTCATCAATTACAAGATAGTCCTCGAGCTCAGATGCAAGAGGAGTTCTTTCACCATAAATAGGGGCCAAATGCCTTTTCTTAAGAAGTTCTTCCATTAGCAAGTCATTTCTCTCATGAGTAAACTCCTTAACAGCCATAACAAGATCATCAAAGCTACGGCCATGATAAATTAACACATTGATGCCGTCAAGAGATACAACACCAGGATTGCTGATAAACTCTACATTGTCCAGCTCATATAAAGCGTTTGCGTATTCTTCAGGTACTGCAGGTTGTGGTTCAGCTACTCTACTTGCATCGTGGTTTCCAGGAGCAATAATGATTTTAACATCACTTCTAATTCTACCTAAAAATTTGGCAGCTTCAGTGTACTGTTCGGTAATATCCTTAATAGCCAGTTCCTTATCCTGATTTGGGTATACACCAATACCATCTACAATATCTCCACCAATAACAAGATATTTAACATCGCTAGCTATTTCTCTTTGCTGTTCATTACCAAAATCGCAGTTAATCCAGTCAATAAATCTGTTAAAAGCGTCTTCAAGAAATGTTAAACTGCCAATGTGAACGTCTGATAAAAATACAATACCAAAGTCCATTTCTTTCTCTTGGATTCTAGTAACTCCAGGATCAATAATCTGGTTACCAATAGCTAAATCCCCATTCTTATCAGCTAAAACCCCTACAACCTCATCTTTCACAAGTTTTTCAGCGGCTTTAAACAACTCTTCATTCTTATTGGAAAATAAAATTGGTATAGAACCAGTATCGTCTTCAAATTCAATAAGTTTATGACCATTCTTTGTAGTTCTGATTTCTCTAACCATTAAAATCAGACTTAAGCTACTCTGATTCTCTTCAATTTCTGAAACCTTTTGGAAAGTCTTAAGTTCAGGCCTTCTTTGAAGAATTTTAGCCAGTTTTTCATATCTGCTCTGGAAGTATGAAATAAGATTTTCCACTTCCCCACTGGTGTATGACTTTTTACTGGTATCTTGAATAATTTCAAAATCATATTCCACATTAGTTTTGTTTAGGTTTCTTTCAAATTTTATATTTGAATCTTCAACAGTTTCTGAAACTTTATTGATAAGACTGTTAACCATCTTTTTAGGTTTGTCCTTTTTTTTAGTATCCTTAGGTGTTTCATTAGTTTTTACAGTTGAAATGGTGGTCTTCTTTTTTTCATCAGTTTTTTTAATAGGAGATAAAGGCTTTTCCTGAGGTTTTTCACTTGAATCATCAATATTTAATTCCTTTTTAATCTCATCTATAACATCACCACTAACAGAAATCAAATCGTTAGGTGTGTAATTACCACTTTTAAGCTTTACAATAACTGATGAAATAAAATCAATAGGATCATCAACTTCCATTACTTTATTAAAAGCACTAGGAGAAAGATTTATTCCTTTTTTAGCACATTTCATTAAAACTTTAGTTGTCATTCAATAGAGTTATTTATTTTAAAAGTTTATAAATTTTATAGGATTTGCAATAATGACACATTCAAAAATTCTGTGCTTTTGATAAATCGACAAGATTTATAATATTCTATTATTTCTATGTAAAATGATTAAAATTTAAAAATAAGGCCATTAAGTTAATATAATGAGGGAAATTAGATAATGTCGGAGAAATGAAATCATGTGCTAAGCACATGATTTTTGAAAGTGCCCAATAATATTCTTTATTTTGCTTATAAATCATGGTTAGGAATAGTTTTTAAAATCTTATAAAAAATTCATTATCAAATATAAACAATTTATTTTCGTGAAACTTCAGTTTC
>ENA-UOJG01001634-UOJG01001634.1-human-gut-metagenome-genome-assembly--contig:-C47-NODE-1634-length-22664-cov-34.948649_pt1 | contig 22664 bp, 22 predicted proteins | sample MGYA00242340_ERZ723887 | MGnify/ENA metagenome assembly ERZ723887 | reverse complement strand
AAACAAATTTAACCGAAAACTTTGATCCAATTTTATTTGGATTGTAACAGGAAAGCCACTATGAATATTTAAATGAATAGAGAGTGGCCAAATAAAAGTTCAACAACAAATATATGTTCAAACTTTTAATGCAATAAAAACTATCAGTACCTTATAAAAAGACAAACTCGGAGCTACATTATCGGGAATTTTCAAGTCTCCTGGCAGGCAAATACGGAACAACAGCAGATCGTTGTTTGACACAAAAAAAAGAAAAAGCGGGGCACCCCATTGCGGTGTGCCCCACTTATAATCGACAAAACGAAATGTGACGTTTACAAAAACGAAAAGCGACTAATGAGGTGTTAGCGTGATCAAAACGAAATGCGACGAAAATTTCGCACGCACGTAAAAATACCGTTCGAACGACAACCAAACGACGTTCGAACGGTATTTTTTTGTCATAAAAACAGCGATCCCTGCGCTCGTTCTTCGTAGTTACAAACCATCCACTCCTCCTGTCGGCGACGGCTCGACTTCGAGGCGCTAATAGTTCGCTCAATGCGGTGGATGATCCACCCGTTGCGTTGGGCGTATCGATCGATCATATCGAAGGGGAACATCGTTAGCATAAACTTTCCCTTCACCGTTTCGAGCAGACGAAGGAGCTGATCCATATTCTGTTCGTTGAACGTATCTTCGTAGTGACCGCAATCAGAGTTCACATAGGGAGGATCGACGAAGTGAAAGGCCTCCGGCGCATCGTAGCAGGCGATAACATCGAGCGCATTGCGGTTCTCGATCGTCACCCGCTCAAGTCGAGTACATAGCTGCTCCGTAAACTCGTCCTTCGCATTGCGCAACTTCTTGGGCATCATACCTCCGAAGTCGTACCCGAACGTTCCATCTATCATCGAAGCGAACGACATCTTGCAGAGCGCCCAGACGGCCCACGCGCGCTCGACTGGCGTAAAGAACTGCGGGTAGCTGTTGATGTGCCCAGCGTGGGCATGAATGTCCCGGCTGTGCAGCGTCTTCTCGATTTGCTCCTTCAATTCCGGGTAGTAAACCTTTGCCATCCAATAAAAATTCGTCAGCTCCATATTGATGTCGTTGATCACCTCGGCCTCGGCCGGTCGCTTAGCGAATAGCACTGCGGCGCCTCCGCAGAATGCCTCCGTGTAGATCTTGTGGGATGGTATCAGCGGCAGAATGTGTTTGAGCATCGTCTGCTTGCCGCCGTAATAGGAAATCGGTGTTCTCATTTTGCTTTTCAATTAAAATCCGTATCTTTGTGCATCCTCTTACTTACGTACTTTACAACACAAAAAAACGCCCAACCGCGATGGTGGTATTCCCCCGGTCGTGCGGTTAGGCGCCTTTGTGTTAGTACGTAGGTAAGAGGACTACTAACAGGCCGGGGGTATTTTTATCCTCCGGCGCTTTCAATTTATATCATTTAGTTTCCTTTGATATAGCTTCTTTTATCAATATTCATTCTGTTTTTTATTTTATTGGCCTGCCGCAGGACAATGGCCTCGAGCCCGAATGTATCGAGGAGGATGTCGAACATATCACTACACAATAATCAGGATTGCAATCAGGAAAGGGAGCCACACGACGGCGCCTCAGCATAGGGTGGCCACGATATCGCGGAGATCCGTCTTGGCGTCGGCCTTTTCCTTGCCGACAGCCGCCACGATCACCGCAATGACCGAGGCCGTCAGCGCCAGCCATCGGGGGACGAATGCCACCAGCACCAGCAGAACGACGGCCGCAATGTCCGCTCCCAGCGCCTGGTGCTTGTACTTGTCGGCGGGGATCCGGTTCAGCCAGCCGACGATCTTTGTAATGATGTTCTTCATGGTCGTCATGCCTTCTCAACGTAGATACCCACAAGCGCACTCAAATCGTGGTACACCGCCTGCCCCGTGGATCGAGTGCACTTGTAGGTAACGCCATTCTGTGAGTAGTATTTTCCCTCGAACAACTCCATATTTCCGTTGTACGGAATCGGGTCGTCCAGCGTTCCGGCTGCCGTCTCGTTGATCTCCTCGTAGAGCGCAGCCGTAAGTTCCGACGGGGCCTGATTCTCCAGCACAGTGGCAATCTGCTGGCGGACCTTGTAGAGCCGCCCTTCGTATAGCACCTTGAATCCGACGTCGAGCGACTTGCCGATGAACGAAGCCCATTCGGGATGCAGGTCTTTGATCTTCAGCGACTGCTCGTCGGATAATGACATCGTATTCACCGCCATAGTGGCGAACATGGCCACCTGCCTGATCGTCGTGTCGGGGATCGGCTCGGGAACATACGGCGCCGACTCCGGGGTGTACTCCTCCCATGTCACCGTGATGCGATCGCCGTTGTCGGCGTAAACTTCCCGTAGTTCATTGCCCGGCGTCGTGATCTCCGGGCGCTCCGTGTATTCCACGGGTTTGTACCCCATCGGACCGAGGATCTCCGGCCCGGGGTTCATGATGACCATCCCGCCCTGCCGCACCTCGCCGGGAGCCGGGATCAAATATCCGTTTTCAAGTTTTGCGTATTGCATAGCGATTGCTGTTTGTTATTCGTTGTAGAGGATCTCCGGCGCGCCGTTTGCCGCCATGTCGTAACCGCCGATCGACTGGAACAGCGGCTCCATGTACTCGTCCGACAAAGGCATTTGCTTCGCGCCGTCGAGCCAGGATGTTGCGATCGTCTTGTCGTCCCGACCGTACATCAGATTCTGCGGCAGGTATTCCGCAAGTAGTCCGGCCCTTTTTGCCTTCGGCACGACGTACCCCATCGGGTCGCCGTTGTTGTCGAGGGCCTTCACCTCGTCAGCGCTCATGGCGTAGTTGAAGTGCTGGTGCAGGAGATAGTCGCCTTGAAATCTGTCGCTGTTATTATTCTTGCTGCCAATGCTGTATTCCGCAAGAGAAGATATGCTATATTCAGCATTTTTCAATAATTCTCCATTAACATAGACAGATTGGATATTAGTATCTACTACAAAAACTATGTTATATAATTTATCTAAATCAACTGGTATAACATTTGACGTAATACCAACAAAAATTTGAAGTTTAGACGTAGAAGTAAGATCTATTCGAGGAGATACACTACCAGTCGTAGTAGTGAAAATAGTCTGAGCATACTCAAGGACAATTCGAGGTATAAACACGCACTTAATAGTGCACGGCACTTGTCGCAAGGCTGGATCAGTTGTAGAGAATCCGCCCTGCGCCGTGAGAGCCCCGCGCTGCATCCGCTTGCCCTGCCGGTAGGCGGCCATCTTCTGCACGTTGTTGTAGTAGTACAGCAGGCTATTCATCGTAGGTCATGTTTCCTGCGCCAAACAGCACGCAGATGGTGTAACTCTTGTTTTCCTCGGGTTTCGTCCAGCCGGTGATATTGAAATTCTCCGGGTATGAGAATTGCGTAGCCGTAGCTCCCGACGTGAAGCGGATGATCGACGGCTTCGTCGAATTCTCGACGCTCGCAATTGTCAGCGAAGTCAGTTCTCCGCAGACGTACATCGTCCCGCCCTTAACATCCAGCGAAACGGCAGAGCCCTCGACCTGCTGCACGATGGTCCCGTCGTCGGCCCGGAACTCCGAGGTGACGTACTGCTGCGTTTCGAGGTCATAGAACGCCCAATAGGCCATGCCGTCCACCTCGACGATCTTGGGCGGATTATTAGCAAGGGCCCGTACCCGGGCGGCTTCGTCCTCCGCTTTTCGGGTCGCCTCCTCGCTGTTCCGAATCGCCTCGGAGGTATTTTCTTCTCTCTTCGTCTCCGCAGCCTGGCGTCCTGCCTCGGCCGTCTGGCGGGCCGACTCATTCGTCACCCGCGTCTGCTCGGCCAGGGTCCGCTGTTGTTCCTCCGTGACACGCGCCTGCTCGGCCGTGGCCCGGATCCGTTCCGCAGCCTCCCGGCCCTGCTCGGCCTGCTTCACCGCGGCCTCCGTCCCTTCGAGCTGCTCGACCATCGCCAGCGCAACTCCTGCAGCCCGGACAGGCGCCTCGGCATACTCCTCCTCGGTCAGTTTCGAATCGGGATTGTACTTCTTGAAAAGTTCGTAAGCAGATAATCCGTCCTTGCCTGGCATACCTGTTTGCAGGTTAGCCGTGCCGAGGTTCACGGTGGAAATATCGAGATCTCCCGGCGCATGATCGGTTTCCTCGCACGTCGTTGCGACCAGCTCAAAAGCATCGCAACAGTCCACGGCGGTCTGTCCGTCCTTGCCAAAGTTTTCCCACAAGGTGAGCCGATACTTTCCGGTAGATCTATGTTCCACACCGCGGAAATGAGCCACGATCATTTCGGCATCACTTTCTGATATATTGAACGGCAAAGGCATATCACCCAAATATGTGTGATGCATTACCAATCGCAAATCCCTGCCTAAAAGAGGCCGTCTCTCGCCATTCGTGGTGACAGACCATTTGATCTCTATGTCCTTGCCTATTCTTATGCGTTTCATGTTGCGTATATGTTACTCTAATCTATTGAATATTCAACGGCAAACTGTCGATGAATGCCGGAGACATGTTTTCCGCAAACTCCCGGAGCAGACGCTCGTCGGCTTCATCAAGATCGACGGGGCCATCGGAGCGAAAGATCCGCAAGGCAAGGTCATGCATGCGGATTCCGCGTCCCGAAAGATAAAGGGCGTCGGCCAGCGACTCGCGGACATCGAAGGTTCGGGTCTCGCGGTGAGAGATGCCTGTGTAGATTTGAAACTCCTTGAAATTGATCTTTGCCATGATGCTATATGATTTTACGCTTGATAACTTAGACTCAAAATCCACAACCCTAAAGACTGAATATAGGTCAATGTTCCGGTTCGACGGCCGGTCCATGTAACTTGAGTACGTCTGGTATCTTCTCCGGTAGGCTGAATGTACTTGCCGCCGGAGGAGTTCACAACCACAGTTTTCACAGCATACATTTTGTGGATCTCAATTCTCTGGTTGGGCTCAGGAGAAGATGGCAGATTTACGGTAACATTTCCGCTTGTGGTGTTGCAGACGATAAAATGGTCGTCATTGGTTGCGGTATATGTGGTTGTCCCTGTCAGGACACGAGATACAGGCCGGAATCCCACAAAAGATCCCTTTGCAACCTGGATGGCTACGTTCTTTGCTCCGCCGGACACGCTCACATGGATTCCATAGCGATTCCTGGTATCCGAGGATCCGCTGTTTTCGATCCGCAACGGACAGATGGAGTTCGGGAAGGCCGATGGCGGCAAAGAGTTCACTCCCAACCAGGCCGCAGTCCCTTCAGCCGAAGAGAGAAAGCGGATGGTACTGTACGACAACTGCAACTCGGACTGGTAGGTGCCTCCGTCCGGAGCTTTCGCCACAAGGTCCCGGTCTGACACGGTGAAGCCTCCGATTTTGCCGCCATCGGCATACAAGGACTTCGTGAACAACGCCCCGTCGCCATATATCCTTGTTGCGGCCTTATCAATGCTTTGGATGTTCTCGGCCCCGGCAAACATCATCAGAATGCCGTGCGTCGGGTCTTTGAATCCCGCGTTGTTCAGGGATTCAACCCCTCCGCCATACAATCCGGCCACCACGGCTGCAGCAGCCTCCGCAGAGTCCTTCACGGCCATCAGCCGCGAGAGGAACACACCGTTGTTGTCCACGACATTGTTCGGGAAGACCGACTTCAGGTAATCGAGGGCCGCGACGCCGTCGGCAAGCTCTTTCCACTCGCCCATGGCGGAAAGGCCTTTCGATCCGGGGCCGAACAGCACATCGCCCTGGATCAGCAGGCGGCGCCGGTCCGTCCCCTCCTGTTTCCGGTATGCGATCCACGAAGCATCTGCAGCCGAGAGGTCCCTGTCTCCGAACAGCACATCGCCGTGGGCATAGAGATAGGCCTCGCCGGTCCGGGAATCCGCTCCCATCCCGACGAAGTTCTTCTCCGAAAGCGAGTAGCTGTCCAGAAGGGCATATACCTCGACGGATCCATTGAGCGGATTGATGACAATGGCCCGTTGGCGGGCAGGGTCCGTACGGTTACCGAACTGTGCGATCTCGTCTCCTTCCAGGGGAATCCCGTCGCCGTCGGCATCCTCTTTCGAGAGATCCACATAATCGTCGCCCACAGCCACCACAAGGCGCCAGTAATACGTGACGACCGAGTGTTGTGCGGCGTCGTAGCGCTGGCACCGAACCTGGTCGTTTACCACCAGGCCGCAGAGTCTGCGCCCCTCCTTCGTGTCATAGTAGCAGCGGTAGATATCGCCGAGATCCTCGACGCGCGCGATTTCACAGCCGCCGTTTGAGAAGACCGTGGCCCCAACCTGGAAGGTCACCTGATTGATGACCGCCGTATTGAATACGGCCTTCCTGCGCGCCCGCAATATGTCCACCTCGGCCACCGCATTGCCGTTCTCGTCCCGATAGAGGCCGAATCCAGCCCCTGAGAAATCTCCCCGGCGGAAATCTTTGGAGGCGATGGCTCCGCCAACTGTTACGTCCTTGTCGAAGATGACATTCTCCTCGACGGCCCCTCCCCGCCGCCTGTTGAGGAACTCCCGTTCGCTCTTGCGCGACGAGTAGATCGTCGTGTCGCTGGCAGGTGTCTCCTCCCATGAGCGGATCAAGTCGGGGAATTCCGACGAAACCTGTTTGGTCAGCCGCTCGACCGAGGCGATGTTGCTCTCGATGCGGTTGATGCGGCCGGTTGATAGCACGTCGCTCATCTTGAGCGTCATGCTTCCGGGACGGACGAGCGGGCGCGAGATCGACACGATGCGTGTATCGCGGTATCCCGTATCGGGGAAGAGCCCGGCACTTTCGATCCGAACCCGCTGGCCGGGCCGCAGATCAAGGCCTCGGCGTTTGATGACCGTGAAGTCGGTCGAGGCCGTAAACTCGGACAGATCCTTTCGGTTGTCGGCCATGAACTGATCCACAGCCATCCTGTACTCCTGTTCCGCGGCCGGGTAGTAGCTCTCGGGCATGCGGATGTTCCAGAGGATGTACTCGTCTCCCGGAGCCGGAACCAGCGGTTCGGACGGCAGTTGCATCGCGTCGTCATAGGGCCACTGGGTGATGATCTCGAACTCCTTCCGATCCGCATCGTAGTTCACCTCGAACTCGCGGCCGCGCAGCTCGCCCGACTGGAAGGTTACCCGCTTGACCAGTCCGCCGATCTCGTACTGATTGGGGTCGAACGGGATGTCGGGGTCGGTGAAGTACCAAATCGTGAAGGGCTCACCGTCGTCACCCGTTGCCTCCTCGTGGCGCACCGTGCCTACCTGTCCGACACGCCGGGGATAGATCCCCTCGAAGGCTGCCTGCTCGTAGTGCTCAACGATGCCGAGGTGCACATCCTGCTCGACGTACGTCGCCCCGTCGGGCAGCTGCAGACGTGTATGGCCGTAGTCGTCGGGGTCGATGTTGCGCGACGAGCCCACCGGGAAGAGCCGCGTGAAGAACTTCACACCGTCGGCCGTCGTGCGCGAAATGCCGCCCAGCAGCCCGTTGCCGTACGACAACGGGATGGGCTCGCCGAACTCGCAGCGCGAGATGTTGAGCGTCATGCCGTCGAACCACCACTCGGTCCCGGCTGCCCCAGAGAGCTCGGAGAGGGCGTCGGAAGCGTATTTGCCCGTGTAGTCGATGTCGATGTACTCCGAGACGACCACCTCGCCGACCTTCCAGTCGGTCGTCCCCATCCGGCGGTTCAGGTTCGCCACGATCAGCGCCGCGTGTTCCCGGGCCGGCGCCGACAGGATCAGCACCGGGTTGTCTCCGTCGTCCGGATTGACCATCAGCGTCTGGGCAGCCAGTCCCTCGACACCGGATAGTCTGACCGAATAGGCCCACTCCCGGCGGGCGTTCATCGTCGGGACGTAGCGTTCGGTCACCCAGTAGCGCCGTCCCAGGAACTCCGCATAGTCGTAGACTTCGAGCGTGACGCATGCAAATGCGGTGAAGGAGAGCGACAGAGTGCTCTCTTCCTGAATGCCGAGCGACTCGGCATTGCTGCTCTCGGGAGCGACGGTCAGCTTGAGCCGTCCGTCTTTCGAATAGATATCGAGTTTCATTCGCAGGGTGTTTGAACGTTATTCATCGGGTTGAGGGGCGAGCTCTAAGGCGGGCTGCGGCTCATGGAACTTCACCGTGAAGGAGGCTGCGACCTCGCCCCGGCCGAAGGGTACAAGTTGCGAATAACCGGGCGAAGAGACCATGTATACCCGGAACTGCAGCCCCACGTCCGTCAGGCGGAGTGTCAGCCACCCGTCGTCGCCTTCCTTCAGGAAGCGCATGAAGGCAAAATAGCGCGTGAGGAATGTCCGGGCATCGGGTGCTGCAATGGCGAACTGCAGCGTGATGTCGCGCGCCTCGTATGCCTGTGCGACCACATCGGGAGTCCGTTCTCCATCCTCATCCTGAAGCGACACCTTCGGTTGCTCCTTGAGGCCAGGGAACTGAAGCAGCGAGTCATAGTTGTCGTTGCCGTCCTCCTCTTTCTCCGCAAGGAAGGCTCCATACTGTGTATATATGTCTGTCCCGTTGATCAGGAACAGCCCTGCAAGCACCTTTTCCATATCATTTCACCTTTATGCCCTCGCGGTCGAACTTCGCGAGCATCTCATACATCAGCGGCAGCGTATCGGTATTGATTCTTATCCGGTTCAGCGCTTCGAGCGATCTGCCGAGAACCGGGACAATCCCCTCCTCGACGGCCCTGTCCACATTCGCCTCATGGATCTGTATCGATGTAACAAGGCCCTCGACGCGCGAGAAGGCCTCCTGCGTTACGGTATTTACCGCTCCGGCCTTGCCGCTCTGGGAGATTCCCTGTATGTCGTCGATGGAGAGTCCGGCCTCGGCCGCGATACGGCGGAACTCCGCCCATAACCTGTTGAAGTCATCCTGCTGCCCCATGGCATCGGAGACCAGCTGCTGCATGGCGTCCGACCATTTTGCAAATCGTTCTTCATCCGACAGACCATTCTCCCGGTTGATCTCGTCGAAACGCCGCTGAGCATCTTCGAAGGCCTGCCCGATGGTATTCGAATAGATCATGTCCTTGGCCAGCTTCCGCATGGCCTGGCCCACGCTCTCCACGAACGATTCGGCCGCATCCGTACCGTTTTCGAACGCATCAACCAAGGCGTCGGTCAGCGTATTTCCCAGATCGCCGAATATATCCTGCAGATAATCGTTTACTGCACCGATCGCCTCCTCGTATGTCTCCCAATCGTCGACCAGAGACTGCAGCAGCTTTCGATTCGCATCCGACAGATGCTTGAAGGTGTCTCCGCCGTTCTCGACAAACTCCTTGAGCGCCTCCATGTTGAGCTCTCCATCGTCGAACAACTCCGGGACAAGACTTCCCAGCGACTTGTATTTGGCTGAACGGAACCAGGTCGAGTGGCGGGTCTGCACCCGCATGTTGTAGACCGAGTCTGCAACCGTTTCCCAGGTCTTTGCCACCTTGTCGAGATTGGCCAGACCCGTAGAACCCTTGCTGAACGAATCGAAGACCTCCTTGCCTCGGGTCATGATCTGTTCCTGCGTTTCACTTAACCCGTCGAGGGCGGTCCGCACGGCCTCGACGTTCTGTTTATAGCGGTCGTAGAGCCGATCCCCGAAAATCGAATCGTAGGCATCCGAGTCGATCTTCGAACGCTCCTTCATGATGCGCAGTTCCTCGTTAAACTCCCGGGCCAGGCGAAGGTTCCGCTCCATGGAGCTTTCCTGGTCGCTGAACAACCCGGCAACGGCCGTGATAACCTGTACGGCAGCCGCAATGATTGTCAGTATCACCGAAGCCTTTTCGACATTCGATATGGAGATTGCAGCGGCATTGGCCATGGTTTGGATTCCTCCGATCATGGTGATGATGGAGGTGGATATTTGTCCGGCCAGTTGAAGGATTTCGCCACCCGTACCTCCCACCTGATTGCCGATCTGTTCGAACTCATTGCTCGCGTCGCGTAGTACCTCCTGAAGATCCTGCCACTTCTTGATCGACTGGTCGTCGGGAGCAAGCGGATCTTCGTTCCCGGATTTTTCCAGTTTGGATTTCAACTCCACCACCTTGGCCCGAGCGACAGCCACGGCACCATTGTTGGCCGTCGGATCATTCTCCAGGGCCTCCAATTCTGCCTGTGCTTCGGACAGCAGCGTCTTCAATTTTTCGACCGAAGCGGCAACAATGCGGTCGGCCCAGGCCTCGAACTGCGGAAACTGCGAGGCGAACTTCACATCGAACTCATCGAGGGCTTTTTGCTTGGCCTGTTGTGCCACCTCCTGGTTCTGGGGGGCTGCGGCGAGTTTTGCAATGTCGGCATCGTATTTTTGAGCAAGGCGCAGACGGCCTTGCTGGTAGGTTTCATATTTCTGAAGCAGCTTCTCATAGGTTGCCTCCTCCTTCTTGTCGACTTCTGCCAGCTGCTTGTCCCGGAGTTGTGCTGCGGAGGATGTGGCTGCGGCCGAAAACGCCATCACCTGTTTCTCTGCTCCAGGATCGACATCGGCTCCCGATGCCCGCAGCTTCTTGATAAGCGCGAGCATCTTACGCTCCTCATCCTCATATTGCTGTCGTTTTTTCTCGTATTCGAGCCGTATCTGTGCCCGTTCCTTATCGGCTCCCTCCTGCATTGCAGCAACCGACAGTTCACTGAGTTCCTGCCGCTGCTTCAATACGGCAGCCTGGTATTGTTCGCCAAGTTGGTCTACGGAATCCGTATTCTTGGATTGTTTTTTTTCACTGGTTGGGTTGTCGTTCAGCTGGGCTTTTTCCGCTATGGCGGCCAGTTTGGTCCGCTGCTCGGCTATGAACTGCAGGAACGCTCCGAGGTTGCCGTCAAAGCGCTCCTTGATCTCATCGATGACCTCCTCGCCACCATCATACTTCTTGACCTCTTCGAAAATCTGCTTCTGCAGATCCTCCATCTCTCTACGGGCGTTCAGCAACAACACCTCCGCCCAGGTAAGATCCTTATATGGCTTCGAGGCATTTCCCCGCTGTGCCCAGGGGGTCGCCTCATAGATCTTGCGTTTGGCTGCAACATCTTCCTGGAATTTGAGGTATTTATCATAGGCTCTCTTATACTGGTCGATGTTCGCCGTCGTATCGAACATCTGTCCCTGCTGCTCCAGGTCGACCATGCTCTTGAATGCCGCCTGGGCTTTGGCGTATTCATAGATGTTTGCAACGAGCGACTTGTAGGCATCGCTGGCTTTCCCGACCATGATCTGCTCGTCCGAAAGATTCTTGAAATAATCGGGATATTCGTCCTTGAGCCTTTTCGTTGCTTCGAGCCGCTCATCCATGGCCCGGGCATTGTCCGTCGCCGCCCGATACAACAGATTCAGTTTGACAACCTCACTTTGAGCATTCCTGTTGCCTTCGAGCATCGTAGCATGAAACGCTTCGGCCGAACGGGCCGCCGCATCGAAGGCGTTCTTTCCCAGGAACAGGCTCGACACGAAGTTCCCGATCTCTTTGCCATAGACGACGGCCAGGGTAATGCCCACGGCCAGCAGGGTCTGGAAGGATCCGATCGACGAAAGCACCTGCTTCCATACGGGTGTGGCTTTCTGCCCGCTCGCCGTGAGCAGTTCATACTCCCTGCGGGCACGGGCCAGTTCATCGGTAAAGATCGGCAAGTTGTTCGAGATGGCCATGAAGAACATCTGCGGACCCATGGTCAGCGACGGCAGCTCGCGGGCCATCTGCTGGATCGACATGTTCAACCCGTTGTAGGTGCGTTGGACGGCCGGCGCATTCACGGGCATCAGGTCGGTCTTCTTCGCTGTGTTCTGCAACGCCTGAATCTCCCGCTGCAACGTCTCGATCTGCCGGATATTCTCCGTCTGATTCATCTTTGGCGTCTCGGCCATGACCTTGTGCAGTCGCGCAATCTCCGCTTCAAGCGCCTGAATGCGCTTCTGTGCGGCCGATGCACTCTTCTCCACACCCTCAATCCCGCCGGAGACTCCGGAGAGTCCCTGGCGGGTATTGTTCTTCACGAGAAACTCGATCTCGACGGGTTTTATCATATCTTCAACTTCGATTGAAAGATTTGTTCGGTTGTCATCCCTCCGGACTGCTTGTCGTCGGAGAACTCATAGTGCGGCGCATCGGCCAGCATCAGGGTAAGCGTCTGGAAGTTCACCCGCCACAGGATGTAGTGCACGGACCATCCTGTTGCCGAGGCGATCTGCCAGATGATTCCGAACGGGCTATGGGAGCCTTCCTGAACAGCTCTTAACTCCCGCTTATCGGACTTTTTTGGCTCGCGGCGGGCCGAAACGGATTGAGTGTTTCGGCCGAGGCGATAATATTGGTAAAATCCCGGGTACCGCGCAGCTTCTGAAACCATCGCTGCGCCTCGATCAGGTATTCGGGCGGCACCTTCCACCGGATCAGCCAGGCCACGACCGGAGCAAGAATCAGCCCCGAGAGATAGCCCCGGCAAACGGCGAAGGCCGCCATCATCGAGAGTTCGTGGAGGTGTTCGACGAAAAAGGCCCGCTCCTGGTCATCGGTGAACCGTTCTGCCTGCCGGGCGGTGATACCGAGCTTCAGGAACTGACGTGCGATACGCATCTGCGATCCCAGGCAGGGCCGACGCATGACCACCCTCCATGTCCACTCCTTGCCCCAAGTCCGGATACGGAAAAGAGGCAGCGAAATCCCCACATCGAGCAGGGCTTCCGCCGCCTCCAGTTCGACGGATCTCTTCATGGCTTATGCGTTGGGCTGCGTGAGCGTTACCGTCGCCTCCTGTTCGGGATCCGACTCAAGGATGAACTTCAGTTCACCGCTGCGCTCGCCGCCCGAATCGTTGTCGGAAGCAATCACCGTCACTCGGCCGTTGACGATCTCCACGGAGAATCCTTCGGGAACGGCTCCGACGGAGAACGGCCCGGACGCCTCGATGTTCACAGCCTTGCTCCCGCCGGCCTTTTCGAAGGTGAGCGACGTGGGATCGGCCGTGATGAACGGATCCGTCGGCTTGATCGATCCGGGCGAAGAACCGTCCAGCGGGGCAAGCACCTTCAGCCCGAACTCGATGCCCAAGGTATTCTCGCCGCCGAGACCTCCGCGAATCTTGGAAGCCCGCAGGGAGGCCCGTTTGATCAGGATCGTCTGGCCCGTACCGGTCAGGATCTTCAACTCGCCCTCGACACGGATCGAGCTGGCCGGCATCTGCCACTCGTCTCCCACGGCCTTACCGCCCATGATGTTGACACAGTTCTCCGGGACAAGTTCGATCATCTTTCCGGTGATCTCGTTCGTCGCGGCCCTGGTCTCGATGTCGAGAACGGGATTGTTGCGAACCTGGGCAGCCCACAGCTCCACGGTCTGGGCATCTTCGCCGCCCCAGTCGAGACCGTCTTCGGAGATGTAGCCGATACGTTTCCCCGCGAAGTAGATCGCATCGAGAAGCATCAGGTATCCCTGGTTGTTCGTTGTTACCTTTGACATAGTCAGAAAATTTTAATGAGTTTGTGTATAATGTCTGTCTTGTAGGCCCACCAGCCCCCGATGGCTCCGAGGATCATGCCAAGGAGCATCCATCCTCCCCGATGGGCGGGTGAGCGCGTCCGCTCGTCGAGCGTCTGCACCTGTTCGGCCGAGGCGGTCTCGGCCAGCAGATCGTATGCTTCGCGCGCTTGCGTCAGGCACCGCTCCAGGGAGTCCACCTGCCGGGATTGCCTCACCGACGTCGCTTCGTAATATTCGATGCGCCGCGCCAGCGAATCGCACCGCGCCGTAATGCGGAAGATCTCCCCTTCGCGTCGGGCTTCGAGTGTCAGCGACCCGTCGCGTGCGGTGTAGGCCGCGCCTTCGGGGAGGTTACGGAGGTTCTCCTCCGTTACCGTCACCGAGGCCGTCCGCGGAGGTATCACCTCCGAGCGCACTCCCCGCTGTACCGAGATCTCCTCCGACTGCGAGGTCGTCGCTGCCTGCGTCGTCCGCTCGGCGGCGTCTTGAGCGAGGCGATGCTCGTGCCGGGCGGTGTCGGCCCGAATGTCCGTTTCGGTCGAGACCGAGCTCTTCATCGATGCGCAGCTCGCCAGAAGCGCGACGAGCAGCACTGAAAAGTGTATTGTCTTCATAAGAGGTTCGTTTCCCGATGGCCTTGCGGAGTCGCTCGACCTCCTTGGTCAACCGGTCGATGCGTACAAGCATCTCCTCCTGGTTGGCCTTGAGGTCGATGTTCTCCCGGCGCAGCTGGATGTTCTCCTCGAGGATCTTCTTGTTCTCTCCCGAGAGCAGGTTGATCGAACTCTGCAGTTCCTTGAGGAAATTGTTGTCCTGTTTGCGGCGCGAGAAGATCCAGGTGAATACGCTGCCGAGGAATCCCCCGGGAAGTGCGAAGGTGAGCAGTTGCATCCAGATGCTGTCCATGGTTCAATCGGTGTTTGAAAAGTATTTACACGCGTTCGATCATGCGGGCGATGTCCGAGATCAGGTCAGCGTAGTCCGTCGGATCTGCCGTGCAGTAGCCGGCCCTGGCGATCTCGTAGGCATAGCGGGTTACATCGTTGCGATAGGCCCAGGCAGCCGCATAACGCTTGGCCGAAAGGACCTTTGCATGATCGCGGATGCCATCCTCCAGCGTATCGTAGTCCCGGAACTCCCGGTCGACCTCGTACCGGAAGCGTTCGTTCGAGGCCCGGGTGATCGAATAGACCCGCTCGAAGCGGCCGCCTTGCCGGTCGTCCGCGAAATATTCGAACGTCCGTACGGTCTGCCGTTTCCCCGTCCATTTGTCGCCGGCCGTGATACCGAAGAGGTTGTTGCCGATGGCCGAGCCGCCCCATCCGCTCTCGAGCGCGGCCTGCGCCGCCACGAACAGGGGGTTTAACCCCGTCTCGGCGCAGACCTGCTCGATAGCCGGATAGTATTGGCGTTTGAACTCCGCAGGCTTCATGGCGTTACTCGGTTGCGGCACCCACCAGCGCCATTACACCCGCATTGTCGCTGCGCATGATGCGGCCGCCGGCACGAACGAGGAAGGAGTAGAGATCTCCGTAGTAGTCGGGAGCCTTCTCCTGCTCAAAGACCTTGACCTCTCCCAGAGCGCGGCATACCGACTGATCGTGCCAGGCGAGGGCGGCAGCGAGGTCCGTAGCTTCACCGCTTGCGCTCCAAGCCTTCGGGGCTTTTGCCGTGGTGTAGAGTGCGGAGCGTGAGCGCATCATAACGTTGAACGAGAAGAGCTTTCCAAGGACGCCGTTCTGTGCATCCGCCGAGGCGAGGAACGCCGAGTTCTCGTTGGCCGTAAGGCTGTTGAGCAACTGCGAGTACATCATCGCATCGAGCAGCAGATAGCGACCTTCCTGGGGGATGTTCTCGTTGTTGAACTTCGTCATAAGCGTCAGCACGTCACCCTTGACGATCGCCTTGCGCTTACCCGTAGCCGACGGCGTATAGGCTTCTACCGCCTCACCTGTGGTTTCGATCACGCGTTCCGGTCCGGGGCTCCAGGAAAAGATGAAGTCCTTGGCCACGGCATCATACAGGGCGAGTTTGTCCTGACGCAGCACCGACTCGCGCTTGTCATACGACAGCTCGACCTTTTCTGCATCGTCGATCAGGACAGGATCGGTAGTGAACTTGTTCAAATCGAACGATACCTCCGTATCAGTACGCTGTTTCACGGTTGCCGGCAGCGTCTTGCGGTTCTTTTCGACGTTCGAGGCGACCCCGGCCTGCGGGATATGCACGGTCTTGCCCGCCTCGACGTACTCGTCGGCGTTGAACGCCTTCGAGAGGAAGCTGTTGGATGCGAAGAGACCTTCAACGATCGCCCGCATCCAGATTTCTTTCTGAATTGCCATAATGTTGTCTGTTTTTGATTAGTACTACATGTTGGGTTCGGTGCCGAACTCGGCCTTGAACTTCTCGCGGTAGAGTTCCGGGGCCTTGTCCTTGAGTTCGACCAGGCGTCCGGCTTTGTCAAGCTCATTCCACGACTTGCCGGCCAGGTCGGAGAGTTCTGTCACCTGCTGACGTTCACCTTCACGGATGCGTCCGGTAACAGATTGACGGCGCGGAATGGCGTCGAGCGTGGCCCGCGTGTTCTCGAAATCCGCATCGAAGAGCTTCAGGTAGGCCTCCTTGCCTGCGGCATGGATTCGTCCATCGGCAATGGCTGCATCCACGAGCCGGACGGCTTCGGCATGGCGGGCCTCCTTGCGCTCGGTCTCCGCACGCGCTGCGGTCTCTTTGAGTTCCTGGTTTTCACGGGCCAGCCGGTCGTGGTCCTCGATCAGCTGCTTCACGGCGCCGATCACCTCGGCGTCCTGTGCGGAGTCCTGCAGCTTGAGGATCTCCTTCAAGGTGTTGTCCATATTCGAATCGTTTTTTGAGTGATTGAGTCTGTCCATAAGCCGGATGACGGTCGAGGCATCCGTCAGGTCGAGGGGCTTCCCCGTCTGGCGGTCAAAGAGCACCAGGGCGTTGTGGTTGGCGCCGATCGTCACGATAGAGGCCTCGCGGGCCGTCCAGCGCGTTACGGTCGGGAGCGTCTGCCCGGGAAGTTTCAGTTCCTCGGCATCGCTTACCTCCTCGGGCGGCCAGGCGCCCATGGAGGCCATGCGCAGGAATCCGCCTTCGACCTTGCCGGCAATCTTCACCGCGATGTCGTCCTTTTCGTCGAAGAGGGCATCGGCAAGGATCTGCGTACCCTCAATGCGGATGTTCTCCCAGCGACCGATCGGCAGCTCCCAGTCCTTATGGTTGAGCAGGATCACGGGGTTCTTGCGGAACTCCTCGAGGTTGGCACCGCTGGTGAGCATGCGGAACCCGTAGGTGTTGACCGTCTCGTCGTGCAGTACGAATGTGGGTTGTTTCATAAAAAGCCATCATTTTTCGGCAAAGTTGGATCGAAAACAGGCCCCTTGCAAATCGCATTGTATTGGTTTACATTCTATTGCAGTTTAACTGCACTTTGTCGGCAGACCATTTATCCACGATTCGCTCCGTTCGGGCCGAGGCCTTACCTTTGGGGTGTAAAACCGAGATTTTCATGGCGCAGGAATTGGACAACAAGCAGAAAAAGGAGTGGGCAAAACTGCTCTTCCTTACGACGGACCTCACGCAGGCGGAGATGGCCGCGAAGGTCGGCGTCTCACGGATCACCATCGTACGGTGGGCCAAGGAGTGGGAAGGCCTCAAGCTGAACTTCCTCCAGACCCGGGAGGCACGGATCAAATCGACGCTCATGCAGCTCAATGAACTCGACGAGAGCATTGCGTCGCGTGAGCCGGGAGCACGCTATCCAACGGCCAAGGAGGCAGACATCCGACGTAAGCTCACGGCTGACCTGGAGGCGCTCGAACAGGAGGCTTCCGTGCGGGACATCGTCAACGTGTCGCGGGGTATTCTCGACTACATCCGCGCTCTCGACCTGGAGAAGGCCAAGGTGCTCTCGGACTATTTCGATTCATACATACAGGAGCGGCTGAAATGGGTAAAGTAGACGACATGCGCGCCTGGAACGAATGGCGTGAATATTATCGGGCTCTGAAGCGCGACAAAGCGGTAGACAGCCTCTCTCCCGTGGAGCGGAAGCAGCGGCTTGCAAAGCTCGAAAAGGATCCAGTGGCGTGGATGCTCTTCTTCTTTGCAGAGTATGCCCGGTATCCCTTCACGTCCTTTCAGAAGAAGGCCATCCGGCGGATCACCTCCAATTCCGAGTGGTACGAGGTGTTATCCTGGTCGCGTGAGTTGGCCAAATCGACCATCGTCTTCATGTGCATCATGTTCCTGGTGCTGACGAAGCGCAAGCGCAACGTGCTGCTCGTATCGAACAGCCACGAGAATGCCACACGCCTGCTCGAACCTTACAAGAAGGCCTTCGAACATAACGCGCTGCTGAAGGCCTACTACGGCGACCTGCGGGAGGCCGGCAACTGGACCGCCGACGAGTTCTCGCTGACCTCGGGAGCGGCATTCCGGGCGCTTGGAGCGCTCGAATCACCGCGAGGCACCCGCAAGGATGCCTTCCGTCCGGACACAATCCTTCCGGACGACTTCGATACGGATGCCGATTGCCGCAATCCCGACATCGTGAAGAAGAAGTGGCAATGGTTCGAGGAGGCGCTGATTCCGACCCGATCGGTAAGCGGCGACCTGCTGGTCGTTTTCTGCGGGAACGTCATCGCCCGGGACTGCTGCGTAACGCGGGCCGGCGCCAAGGCCGACCATTGGGACATCGTGAACATCCGCAATACCGAGGGCCGTTCGACCTGGCCCGAGAAGAACTCCGAAGAGCGCATCCGCCGCATCGAGCAGACGATCTCCACCAAGGCCTTCCAGCAGGAGTACATGAACAACCCGCTCTCCGAGGGCGAAGTGATCAAGGAGGTGGTCTGGGGCAAGTGCCCGCCGCTCGAACGGCTCCAGTTCGCGGTGGCCTATGCTGACCCGGCGCCATCGAACGCCCGCAACAAGGCGTCGAGCTTCAAGGCAAACTTCCTGCTCGGATACTGCGACGGGAAGTTCTATGTCTTCACGGGCTTCCTCGACCACGTCACCAATGACGAGTTCGTGGAGTGGTTCTACAACCTGCGCGACTATGCGGGCGAGCAGGTGCAGGTCTATTACTTCATCGAGAACAACACGCTGCAGGATCCCTTTTACGAGCAAGTGTTCCTTCCGATGTTCGCGGCGCGCGCCCGCGAGCGGGGATTCATCGGCATCACGCCCGACGTGCGGTGCAAACCGCCGAAGTTCGAGCGCATCGAGGGCAACCTTGAACCGCTGATCCGCCAGGGCCGCCTGGTGCTGAACGCCGACGAACGCGAGAACCCGCACATGAAACGCCTCGAAGAGCAGTTCCTGCTGCTCAACCGGCAAATGAAATCTCCAGCCGACGGCCCCGACTGCATCGAAGGAGGCGTGTGGATCATCAACCAGAAGATCTCCACGCTTGGCGAAGGCTCCTATACCATTGGCCGGCGACATCACGCTTCAAAACGTTTCTGATATGGCTTTTCTGACACCTGAAGAGTTGCAGACGCACCTCTACAAAGAGAACATCGAGACCATCTCCCGGGAGGATGATGCAATCGTGGCGGCGGCCATCGATGCCGCCATCGAGGAGGCCTGGGGCTATCTCGGGGCTTATGACCGTAAGAAGATCTTCGGCGCCGTGGGCGACCAGCGCAACGCGCTGCTGCTGATCCTCGTCAAGGACATCGCCGTGTGGCACTTCGTCAACCTCTGCAATGCCGGCACGGATCTCCAGCTTCGGCAGGACCGCTACGAACGGGCCGTTGCCTGGTTGAAGTCCGTACAACGCTCGGATACCAAACCCAACCTTCCCGTCGTGGAGGATGCCGATGGCGACGGCAAGCCCGACCCCGCCGTCGGAGAGTACATTTTCGGGTCGAACCCCAAACGATCGCAACATTTCTGACCATGGCACAGACTGGCAACAAAACATCAGCCCGAAAGGGATCCGGCTCGAAAACCTCGAAGCCGATTGTGGTGCAGCAGATCGTCGTACAGGCACCGCAACGCCGCGTATACGACATCGGAGACTGGCGTACAGCCCTTCGGGCAGCCGACAACGGACGGCCTAAATATCTATACAACCTCTTTGAGGATATCCTGATCGACGGCGTCCTTTCCGATGCGATCAACAAGCGCATCGAGGCCGTACTGAATGCCGAGGTGGTCTTCATGAATGGTCAGGGAAAGGAGGAACCCGCCATCAGCTCGATCATCGACTCAACGGCCTGGGAGACGCTCATCCGCGAGATAATGCACCGGCTGTTCTACGGCCGGGCGGGTGTGGAGATCTTCTTCAACGGAAGTTTCTGCGTCGAGCCCATCAAACCCAAGTATATCGACCTGGACAACCGCCAGATCCTGCTCAATGACGTGGGTGATCGCGCGGTCCCGTATGACGAGGATCCGAACCTGCTGGTCATCGGCCGTCCTGGAGACTACGGACTGCTGCTCAAGGCCGCGCCCTATGCCATCTGGAAGCGCGGCGGATTCGGCGACTATGCCCAGTGGATCGAGCTGTTCGGCATGCCGCAGCGCATCGGCAAGTACAGCACCTTCGACCCGCAGAGCCGGGAGCTGCTCAAGAAGGCGCTGGAGGAGGCCGGGTCTGCGCCCTACCTGGTCATTCCAAAGGAGGCGGACATCGAGACCAAGGAGGGGAACACCGGCTCCGGATCGTCGTTCAACGAATTTCGCCAGGCAACGAACGAGGAGATGCTTATCACGATCCTCGGGCAGACGCTGACCACCATCCAGGGCGAACGCGGCGCCCGTTCGCTCGGGGAGGTGCACCTGCAGGTCGAGGATGCGAAGCACAAGAGCGATCTGCGCTTCGTGCAGCGCACACTCAACGAACGGCTGCTCCCCATCCTGGAGGCCTACGGGCTGCCTGTGAGCGGCGGCCGGTTCGTCTATCCGAAGGCGGCCGACCCGCTCTCGGTGGACGATATTGTGAAGCTTGCGACGATTATTGACATCCCCGCAGCGTTCATCCACAACAAGTATTCGATCCCGATGCCGGATAAGGGAGAGGCGGTTGCGGGCGAGAAGATGCAATCGACGGCCAATCTTCATTCTGAAGAGGATCCCGATGATGGGATCCGGAATGCCGACAGCCGCAGCTTCTGGCACTGTCTCCGGGATTTTTTCGTCGCAGCCCCGCAGGGCGGGGCGATCGATGGCACAACCCTCATGCGGATGCAGGACAGTAATGCGCTCGACGAGCGGCTGATGGGACGCGTGGCCGCCTCGCAGCCCTCGTTCGACACGGAGCTCTTTCTATTCCTCTCCGAAGACCTTTTGAAGGCCGTTCAACCGGGAGCCGACAGCATCGGGAATGCCGATGTCGGGGTTGCGTACGGCGTGCGCGACGATGCCTTGCAGACGGCCATGGAGATCAACCTGTTTCAGTTCTCGGCCGCCAAGACCCTGGCCGAGCTGCAGGAACTCAACCGCCTCTTCCGCGAGAGCGGCAGCTTTGCGGATTTCGAACGCGAGGCCCGCAAGGTCTGCACGGCATTCAACCGCGACTGGCAGCGCACCGAGTACGACACGGCGCTGCTCACGTCCGAGGCGGCCAGCACTTACCGCCGGCTGATGGGCAAGACGAAGCTGTTCCCCTACTGGGAGTACCGGACCGTCGGCGATGACCGGGTGCGTCCGTCCCACCGTCGGCTCGAAGGTGTTGTCCTTCCCTACAATGACGCACGCTGGAAGAAGATCTTCCCGCCGAACGACTGGCGGTGCCGCTGTCGGGTTGTACCGCGGATGGCCCACGAGGTTAAGAAGGAAGAGATCGAGGCCTCGCAGCAACGCGTGGACGAGTTCTTCGGGACGGCGACCTGGAAGAAGGCCGCAGCGCAGGGCTGGGGCGTGAACCGCGCCCTCACCGGCGAGGTGTTCACGCAGAACCAGTTCTACATCCGCCGCTTCCAGGACAAGGCCTCGAAGCTGCTCGGCCGGCTTTACTACAACGACTGGGGACTCGACTCCTTTGCCAAACGCCTGGCGGCGGCCACGGAGCAGATGCCCGAATACAGCGGTACGGCCGCCGAGTGGTACGATACGCACAAAACACTGCACGACTACAAGGGCCGAGAGGTTGTCATGGACGAGAAGGTGTTCCGCAGGCATACGATCGGGAACTACGAGAAGACGCGGGTGCCGCTGTTGGCCTGCATCGAGGAGGTGCTGAAGAATCCTGACGAGGTGTGGTTGAATGATTACCAAAAGTTATTCAGGAATCTGAACTTTATCAAGTTCTATCAGGGGAAGGTAATCAATGTGATCTGTGAAGTGGATGAAAATCTCGAATATCGGATCACTACCTGGTTCGAGATCGTTCAGTCTCCGAACTTGAAACAGACAACGCGAAGCAGTCGCCACATAGATCCACGATGGAGATATCGGAGAGGCTTGCTCATAAAAAAGTCGTAGCGGCATGTCTTTGCGTCCGGACGTACTGTTGTTTACCCGGGGAACTCGTCCCGCAGATATCCGCAACGCCTTGGATAGCCAGTGCCATACCGCTGCTTCGGGTTAACGTACTCATCCGCTGTATCGAGCCCAGTCTTTGGTCCAGTGCCCCCATCACCCGCGAGGGATAGCAAGATGCAATTCACCCCCGGAATCATACGCTTCGGGACAAATATAGTGAATTTTTATGAAAATAGAAATCGACAAACTCCTTGAAAACCAAATGGAGGAGATTCTGCAGGGGACAGCCCAGATCGTCGCCGAGACATCCGTCGAATATTTCCAGAACACCTTTCGGACCAAGAAGTTCGACGGGAATCCCTGGGCACCGCCTCGGGTACCAAAGCGGTCGGGGTCGCTGCTCGTGCAGTCCGGAGCGCTGCTCAACAGCATCCGGCCCGTCCTGGTCTCGCCCGAGCGGATCGTCATTGCGGCCGGCAACGAGAAGGTCGACTACGCCCAGGTGCACAACGAGGGGTTCAAAGGATCGGTGACAGTTCCGGCCCATATCCGGCATACACAACGTGGCGACCAGACCGTCCGACAGCACACCCGGAACGTGAGCATCCCCCAGCGGCAGTTTATCGGCGCCGCCCAGGAACTCGAAAACGATCTGCAAGAACGGATCGAGGCTTATGTGAAATCCGTATTAAATAATCCCTATGTTTACAATCAGGGTAAGCCGCGATGATAGCGGATAAATGAA
>ENA-UOJG01001614-UOJG01001614.1-human-gut-metagenome-genome-assembly--contig:-C47-NODE-1614-length-22861-cov-5.138297_pt1 | contig 22861 bp, 17 predicted proteins | sample MGYA00242340_ERZ723887 | MGnify/ENA metagenome assembly ERZ723887 | reverse complement strand
CATCATCAATTAATGGTTGGAATAGTACCTGATTAATTAACTCAGTTACCTGTGCAAATAAATTATTCTGTGCCAACTGATTATTAATAAAACTTGATCGCAGTCGAACGGTATGCAACTGACCTACCCGACCAACACCAAGTGAAACAAATGCTCCATACAATTTTGCCATCTGACGTGCAAGCGCTGTTTGTGTCGGATAAAGATGAGTACTTGTTTCTAATAGGTTAGCAAGGAGGTTCCTTGCTGTGGCATTCGTAGTTGTCTGTAGTGTCGCAAAGTCAATCAAGATATGGGTCATCTTAAACTGCTTTGTCGGAATAACATGTAAATCGACACCCTTAGCAAGACGATAATCCACTGATATATCTCCCTTCCCCAATGCAATTAAAATTATAGATCGAACTAAATCATACTGAATAATAATACTTTATCACGCTCTAAATTACAAACTTTGCCAATAATTTAATTTTAAAAAGATGGGAGCGTGAATAGGGTTCCAGAGTTCGGTTATACCGGACACTGGAACCCATTTGCGTACCGCGCTGTTCGTATTTGAACTTGGTAAAAGTACTTATGTCACAATCCCTTTTATGGTTTAAATATGTCACAGAAAATTTTTAATCCGCACCAAGGTAGTTACTATTAGTACCAAACCATTTCTGGTTAATTTTCCTTAGTTCACCATTCTTTTGTAGTTTACCCAGTCCAGCATTAATTTTTTGGCGAAGAGTCTTATCACCCTTCCGCATCCCCACAGCATAATACTCAACAGGAAGTTCTTTACTAGAATAGGTTCTATAGGAAGAACTATTTTTTTGGTGTTTAATATAGTAATCCGCATATACCTGGTCCATCAAAATTCCTTGAATCCGATTTGCATTTAAATCAATAAATGCGTCCGGAAAAGTATCATAGAGGACTGGCTTCTGGTTTTTGATTAAGTCCTTAAGAACCTTTGGCCGCTCATCCAATGCAGTAAGTCCAGTTGAGCCATTCTGAACCCCTAATGATTTCCCCTTCATATCAGCAAAGGTTAAAATATTAGACGCATTTTTGGTAACAAGAATCTGTTCATTCTTCAAGTATGGTCGACTGAAAGCAACCTTTTTCCGTCGACTAGGGTTAATTGAATAACCATTCCAGAGCAAATCAATTGTCCCATTTTTTAATTCCGTTTCCTTCATTGACCAGTCAATTGGTTGAAAATCAGCTTTAATTCCGTACTGCTTAAAAACGGCCCGTGCCAAGTCAACATCATACCCAACTAACTTTCCGTTTTTTTGCCGAAACCCCATTGGAACAAAACTATCATCCAGTCCAATAACAACCCGCTTTCTACGTTCAATTCGATTCCAGGTATCTTGAGTATCCGCACGTTGGGTGACACTCTCACAACCACTAAGAATAATGACAGGCGTAATTAAAGCTAGAAGTACCAGCCAATATTTAATTTTACGCATCGCAAACACCTCTCATTCTTAGTCTCGACTTTGATCAAGCGGATTAACCTTCAGTAAATCGTCAGCAATTTCTTCAGCAAAATCCAAATCGTGCGTAACTACTAACTGCGTTACGCCACCCTTCTTTAGTGAAAGAATAATGTTAGCAACATCTTGACGAAGATTCGGGTCAAGGGCTGATGTCGGTTCATCATAGCAAAGAATTTTTGGCTTCATTGCTAAAGCCCGCGCAATTGCTACCCGTTGCTTTTGCCCACCAGACAATTGCCAGGGATAAAGATTTCCCTTTGTTGACAAACCTAATTCAGCTAATAACTCCTGAGCTTTTTTTACTGCCTCATCTTTTGGTTGTTTAAGCACCATCGTTGGCGCAAGGGTAATGTTTTCCATCACTGAGAGATTTGGGAAGAGGTTAAAATCTTGAAAGACAACCCCAATCACCCGATCTGAAGCACCTGTTCCTTGAGGATCAAATGGCTTACCATCCATCAGGAATTCACCACTATCAGGAGTATCTAGTCCAGTAATGCAACGCAACAATGTCGTTTTCCCCGCACCAGAAGGACCAACAATACAAAGAATTTCATCGTCCTTAACGGTTAGGTTAACATTATCAAGAATTACCCGATCGCCAAAACTTTTCTTTAAATTTTTAACTTCTAACATTGACTACTCCTCCTTACTTAAAATATGAATACCGCTTTTCGACTTGGCGTAATACCAACGTGCAAATTCCAACAAGAATTAGGTAAATTAAACCAACTAGAAGCAATGGGACAAGGGTAACATCCCGTGAAGTTGCCACATTCCCCGCACGTAAGAGGTCACCAAGACCAATAACATAAACTAAGGAAGAATCTTTTACCAAGTTAATAACTTCATTTCCAATTGACGGGATAACGATTTTAACAACTTGGGGAATAATAATCTTTCGAACTGTTTGCCAGTAATTTAACCGTAACACCTTAGCAGCTTCATATTGACCAACACTAACTGATTGAAAACCACCACGGAATATTTCAGCAAAGTAAGCGGCGTAATTAAGAATAAATGCAACTAAAGCCGCATCGTATCGTTGAAAAACAATCCCAATAATTGGTAGTCCATAAAAGACAAAAATTAATTGCAGAAGTAACGGCGTCCCCCGCATCAGCCAAACATAAATTTCTAAAACCCATTTAAGTGGCTTAACCTTCGATGTTAGTCCCAAACTTACAATGATTCCTAAGGGGATTGAAACAATTAGTGTCCAAAAAAAGATTTGTAGCGTTAATCCAGCCCCCTGAATAAGTGAGGGCAAGATTTGTGAAACATAATTGAGTGACATTTTAAAACCTCCTTGAATTGCGAAAAACGTTAAACAAAAAATCCTCTTAAACTAGTGTTAGTTTAAGAGGACGAGCAAGTCGTGGTCCCACCTCATTTTATAATTACCTCACAGTAATTACCTCGTGAGTCTAAATATCCGGAAAGAGAAAAACGCCCTCATAGCCAAAATTGACTATGAGGGCGTTTTACGCGGTTCCACCTCATGTTGTTACTTTCTCACAAAAGCAACCTCAGTAAGTTCATTAATTAAACTCCGCGCTGTAACGGGCTTCCCCGGATCCACCTACTTACTTCAATGGATCAACTTGCAGATGTGATTCAAGAACACTAACTCATTCACATCCCACCATCGTGAACTCTCTAAAGAGCAAGTTAATTCTTTACTAGTCTGTTCTTCGTTTTTTGATATTGTCATGTATCCTACACTTGATAATTAACTTTGTCAATCCTTTTCTAAGATCTTTTTTTCGTTAAAGCCCAAGTATAAATTGCCTGGATTGGCCAATAAAGGATCACAAAATAAACCAAGTTAAGGGCTAGTGTTGGCGCAAGAGTGTACACAAGGTAATCACCAAGATTCATATGCGTTATCCCGACCAATGAATATGCCCAGTATGTTAACGTTTCAAAGGCAACAATATCAATAAAGAAAATCATAATAATCGTTAAAAATGACTGGCTAAAATATCTCGAAAGAACTTTAGTAAGTTCAACGATTAATGGGAAAAGGAAAATATCTAATCCCAGAATTCCCGTAAAATAGACATCAAATACGATCCCTGCAAGTGCAGCAAAGGGAATTAATGGAATTTCAATATCCTCTTCAAAGTAATATGAGAGAACCAACCACAGCAGCACTAATTCACTCATCATTGAATACGGATAGCTAAAAAATAGCTTTGCCCAGACATTGCTTAATGAACCATCTAAGAACAATGATATAAACAACCCTAACGGAAAAATGTACCTTAATCTCGATAATCTATACATTCAACCACCTCGATTAAGCCGGCTCGGCAACGGTCACAATATTAACGTCATTCATATCAGCAGCAGGCTTAATGTATACCTTTTGAGCTAGTCCATAGTCGTCTTTCCCTACACGGGTTACGCGACCGACATAAAGGCCCTTTGGTGTTACTCCTCCCATACCACTCGTCATTACCTTGGTCCCCTTCTTCAACTTAGCCTTAGAACTAACCTGTCCCATAATTAGCTCATCAGTTGAAGCGTCATAACCGGTAATAATTCCGTTAACAGTTCGACCATTAGTCCCGTCAATCGTTACGGCAAATCGATTGGCGGATTCACCAGTATTGCTTAATAGTTCAACTTTACTATTAGTCTTGTTAACCTCACTAATTCGACCAATCAAACCGCTACCACTCATTACTGGCATATTTTTCTTGATCCCATTAGTTTGTCCCTTATTGATTACCAATTGCTTCTGCCATGAGGATGGTGTTCTCATCATTACAGAAGCCGTAATTGTATTGTAATCAGTCAAGGATTTATTAAGCTTTAACTCTTGTTTTAGTTCTTTATTTTCCTTTGCTAAGGTCTGATCACGGACCTTCGTTTGTGCTAATTCAGTTACCTGTTGCTTCAATTCCCGGTTTTCAGAATATGTATTCATCAATTGTCCCACAGAACTAAAGCCACTCTGAACAGCGTTTACCGGAATAGCAACGATTCCATCTACAAAACCAACGATATCATTACCAAATTGTTGGATCAATGGAGGCGTATTCCGACGATTACGCATTGAAACAGAACCGGCCATTAAACCGAAACACGCAATTAAAATCAGCACAAGAATAACAAGCCGTCGATTGGAAAAAAACTTGCGCATTTTATTCCTCCAGCATTTCTTTACTAGGTAATAAGAAAGGACTGGACAAAACAAATCGTTTTGCGACCAGCCCCATCCCGTTACTTATTACTTTTTCTTCATTACATCGATACTCTTTAATGATTCACCTGTCCCAGTTGCAACACAGTCAAGCGGATCATTTGCAATAAATACGGGAACCTTAGTAGCATCAGCAATTACGTCAGGCAGGTGCTTTAATAATGCACCACCACCGGTGAGGACGATTCCGTGATCAATAACATCAGCAGCAATTTCTGGAGATGTTTCTTCCAGAGTCCCTTTAATTGCATCAATAATTGAATCAACGACATCCTGCAATGCAACGGAAACATCCTTTGCAGAAACTTCCATTGTCTTTGGTAATCCGGTAACAAGATCCCGTCCCCGAACTTCTGTTGAACCCATTTCAGCAGCTGCATCGGTAGAAGCAGAACCAATATCCCATTTAATCTTTTCAGCAGTTCGTTCACCAATCAGCAGATTCATATTTTGACGAACATACTGTGCAATTGCATCATTCATTTCATCCCCAGCCATCCGAATTGAACGACTAGAAACAATGCCACCTAATGAAATAGTAGCAACGTCGGTAGTTCCCCCACCAATATCAACAACCATACTTCCTGTTGGATCCATAACTGGAAGACCCGCACCAATGGCAGCTGCAAATGGTTCTTCAATAACGTAAGCGTCACGTGCTCCCGCAACACGAGTAGCATCAATCACAGCTCGTTTTTCAACTTCAGTAATTCCACTTGGAACACATACCATTACGTATGGCTTACCGTTAGAATTACCAAGGGCCTTCTCAATGTAATACTTCATCATGGCAACAGTCGTGTCATAATCGGCAATAACCCCATCCTTCATTGGCCGAATGGCTGTAATACTACCTGGGGTTCGACCGATCATATCTCGAGCATCTTTACCTACAGAAATAACTTCATTGGTCTTGGTATTACGAGCAACAACTGATGGTTCACGTAATACAATTCCTTTGCCTTCAACATACACAATTGTGTTTGCTGTTCCAAGGTCGATGCCAATATTTTTGGTTCCGATTCCTAGCAATCTGCTTCTTCCCTTCATTTTAGTAAATTATTTTTAATCTAATATCGAGCATATTATACCATAGCAAAAAGCCATATACGAACCTTAATATACACAATAAATTGCCACAAAAGGCTTATTCTTTGATAAATTAACGTTTTCTTTAACTTTTTTCTTCCTCATTTTTGTGAAACGCCTGATTTTCACGCCAACTATAATAACTATTCTGACCAATAATGAGAAAATCAAGGAACGTTATTCCTAAGATCCGACTGCCACTTTCTAATCGCTTAATCATCGCAATATCAGCTGCTGACGGTTCAACATTCCCGGAAGGATGATTATGAACAACTGCAATCCCATTTGCAGATTGTAACAACGCCCGGCGGAAAACACGGTCAGGGTAGACACTACACTCACTTAACCCCCCAGCAAACATTTTTTTAATATCAATAATATCATTATGGACATCTGTACCAACTAAATAGAGGCTTTCTTGCTTTTCCCCGCTTAACCGATCCATCATCTCAGTGCTTAATAATTGACTAGAATAGGCGTGACCCAGCAATGGCGCCTGGCTCCGGACTACCATTGCCCCAAGTTCGATTGCTGCAAGAAGAACTTCCATTCGTTCATCTTCTTCAATCAGTTTATCTTTTTCAGCATTTGTCATATTTTTGATTGAAATTGGCGTTGGATACTGACTAATAAACTGCCGAAATAGTACATTTGCTTCTTCACTACCATCAATTAGAATTCTGCTAACAAGCTGTAAGTATTGGGTTGATTCTGATGTAAACATAAATAAAAACTCCTTTTTTCCGTTCTATATATACATGACGGAATAAAAAGAGCTTTGCATTATTTTATTTTAAATTTTTTCTAACTTCAGAAACAAAATAGAGCGAGCCAGTAATAATCATTACATCATCGGCTGCCAATTCTTGAGATAACTTGACGAATCCAGTCTGCCAATTTTCTGCAACCTGGATTGGGTGTTTCGTCTTAAACTCACTAATTGTAGTAGTTAGATTAGCGCTCGGTCGCTGAGGTCCGGGACCCGCAAAATTAGTAACCATCAAATGAACATTCCCCAGACTAGCCAATTCACCAAGCATTAGCTCATATTGTTTATCAGCTAAAATAGCAACGAGGACGTATACTTCACGATCGCTAAAATCATCGCGAATTGTTTTAACTAACGCCTGCATTCCGGGAAGATTATGCGCCCCATCCAATAATACTAGCGGCTCATTAATCACCGTTTCCATCCGGCCAGGCCACTGAGTCAGTGCTAACCCCTTTTTCAAATCAGCGGCAACTACCGGGATTCCTAGTTTCTTTAGTACTATTTTTACTGTTGTAATTGCAATTGCAGAATTTTCAACTTGATAGTCACCAGCTAGCCCGAGATTACTCCGAAAATGATGCAATTGACCACCATCATATATAATCTCCGCTTTAATGGCATTGTGGTTAATTTTCCGCGCTGAAAAGTCTTTACCTAATTCATAAACTTTGGCATGCTTTTCGGCCGCTTCTTCCATAATTACTTGATGCGCTGATGAGGAAAGCCGACCGATCACTACGGGAACTTTCTCCTTAATAATTCCCGCCTTTTGGTGAGCAATTTTAGCTAAGGTGTCACCAAGATATTTCATGTGATCCCAACTTACGGTGGTAATCACACTTACTAGTGGTGTAATTACATTTGTCGAATCATATAGACCACCAATACCAACCTCAAGAAGAACTAAATCTGGTTGCTTTTCTGCAAAATAGCAAAACATAATTGCAGTATCAATTTCAAATTCAGTTGGTCCACCAGTTGGTAATTCCTGGTCTAACTGCTGAACAACCGGTTCTACTTTGCGGGCGAACCTTGTCAAATCTTCATCACTAATCGGCTTAGCATTCAGTGCTATTCGTTCGTTAAAGCGAGTAATAAATGGAGAAGTAAAGCTCCCTACATTTAGCCCCGTCTCCATTAACATTGCTCTTAACATTGCAACGGTTGACCCCTTGCCATTTGTTCCCGTAACGTGGACGTACTTCAGCCCCTTTTGCGGGTTTCCTAACCTTTCGAGGAAAAGTTTCATCCGGTCTAACGTTGGAATTTTTTTGAATTTTGTCCGTCCATGAATAAAATTCAGCGCTTCAGCATATGATTCAATCATTTCCTATTCCTTCCACTCAATTAACTTAATACCACATCTTAACATAATTTAATCGATAAATGGACTCCATCCCCAGTCACTTTCCAGATAAACAATGCAGTATATAGGAAATAAAAGAGTTGTGACATAAGTTATCTTGCCTAGATGATATACAAACGACACAATATACAAAAAGACTTCAACGTCAGCAAAACCCAAACGTTGAAGTCTTTTTGTATGTGGAGGTTCGAAGATGAACTAGCGAACTAGTTCTATCTCCCTTCCTATTCTAGTGATACAAATCAAAACGTCCCTTAGCAAGGAGTTCCTTCAATCCCCCCACTTCTAAGAGTGAACGATTAGCAATCATTTTCTTCATGAACGAACCGATGTATCCCTTAACTTCATGTCCCATAGCAACACCAAAAGCACGTGTATTACCGACTGAAGCAACGGTACCAAGTGACTTGTATGAGTATGGCTCGCTTAACCGTTCGCCTTTTCTTACCCGATCGGCAATATCATCAGCCACATAATCAGCCATTGAAAGTGCCAACTGAGCTGTAGTTGGGTATGGACGAGGTGAACCTGGAGCCATAACCGCTGCCACATCTCCAATAATGTAAAGGTCTTCGTGATCTGGATCATTTAAGTGATCAGTAACAACAACCCGACCACGCCGCTCATTAAAACCAGACTCAGCCATTACTGGACTACCGCTAACACCGGTTGTCCAAATAATAGTACCAGCAGTCATTGATTCATCACCATTGCCACGACCATGTTGATAAATTACGGTACTAGGCTTAATCCGTGAAATCAGGCAACTTGTGTAAAGGTGAACTCCAAGCTTCTTTACCAAGTTAACACCGTAATTAGCAAGATCTTGGTTAAACATTGGTAAAAGACGTTCTGAGGCTTCAATCAGTGAGATTTGAATATCTTCAGGCTTTACCCCGGCAATTTGGGCATAACGTGGCCGAGCATCAACTAGTGCGCCCGCTAATTCAATTCCAGTAAATCCGGCACCACAAACGATAATCTTCAAGTCATCAGGATTCTTGGTAATCTTGTAATCCTTCATCTTATCAACAATGTGCCTGTGAATTTCAAGCGCTTCCTTTACGTTTGTCATTTGAAGAGCATTTTCCTTAGCCCCTTCGATTCCAAACGTTTCAGAAGTAAACCCAAGACTAACAACACAATAGTCATAATCTAATGGTTGTTCACGATGTGCTAATTCAACTGTTTTATCATCAGGATTAATCTTAACAACTTCATCTTGAATAAAGGTCGTTACCTTAGAATTAATCAAGTCACTAACTTGATATGAAATCTTTGCAGGTGGTAAATTCCCCGCAGCTACTTCATGGAGGTCAGTTGCTTCGTAGTGATAAGTATTCCGGTCAACTAAGACAATTCGGCCTTCACCCTTCAACTTCTTTTGAAGGAGAACAACAGTTTTTAGGCCCGCGTATCCCGCACCTAATACAACAATCTTTTTAATAAATAATTCATAAAATATTTAAGTAATAGTATAAAACTTTCTTCATCAATTATGCTTCTTTTTTACAGACCTTGATCTGCTTTTTTGAGTTTTTGGTAATGGGGGTTATTTTCCCATAACTCTTGTGGTGTCCCACTCATTGTTATTTTACCATTTTCAAGGAAGATCACGCGATCCATTGCATCAATTCCTTGTAAATGGTGCGTAATCCAAATAAGTGTTTTCCCAGCTAATTCATTCATAAAAGTATCAATAACCTGCTGTTCAGTTAGTGGGTCAAGACCAACCGTTGGCTCATCTAAAATAACAATTGGAACATCCTTTAACAGGATCCGAGCTAAGGAAAGCCGGTGCCGTTCACCACCAGAAAAGATCAATCCAGCCTCACCAATCTTTGTGTTGAGGCCATCCGGTAATTGACGAATTTTTTCTTCCAGACCGACTCGTTTCAGGACATTCCAAACGTCTTCTTCTGTTGCCTCCTCATTTCCTAAACGGATATTATTCAAAACAGTCGTGTTAAATAAGTATGGCGACTGGTGAACAACACCAATATAATTAGCAATTTGATCACCAAATTTAGCCGTTGGCTCGCCATTAATCGTTATCTGTCCTTCGGTAGGTTGCAGATCACCACGAATTAGACTAGCTAACGTACTTTTTCCGGTTCCGCTACGTCCAAGGATCGCTAACTTCTCGCCAGGCTTAATTTGCAAATTCAAGTGTTGCAGAATTTGCTTTGTGTCTGGTGAATAGCGAAAACTAACATTATCAATATCAATCTGATACGGCGCTTTAATTTGCGGGATCGCTTGCTTTTCCTTATTAGGTTCTGGGAGGCTATTCAAACGGACTAACGAATCTGTATAAACGTTCGTTTGCTGAGCAGCAGCCGGCAATCCGGCCAAAGCTTCATCCAACGGAAAAACACAGAGAACAAATGCAGCAATCCAATTAGCACCCCAATGACCGCCAAACCGATAAGAGCCCCAGACTACTAATGAAATAATAACCAGGAGAATTAACATTTGGAGAACAAAGTCACGGAAATTATTGAACCGGTGCATTTGCTGTTGCGAATTCAACAGTTTCTTTTCATCGTTATCATGCCGCTGAAGATACTTACTGGAGTTCCCTGAAAGCACCCAATCAGTAATTCCCATCACATTATCAGTTAAGTCAGAATAAAGCCTGTTAGTTGCTTCCTTTTCCTGTTCTTGACGTGCCCCATTAACCAAGATCGACCAGACTGGGATTCCAAAAATAATTAACCCAAATAAGATTAACATTAACAATCCCATCCATGGCGTTAAGGCACCCAGAGCAATTACAATAATGAGATACAGCCCGCAAGCAACCAACATTGGAAAAATAGTCCTCAAATATAGGTTTTGAATATGGGCAACATCTTCAGAAAGCAACCCTAAGATATCACCAATCCGGTACTTGCTGTTGAAAAACACTGCATCCTTTTCTAATGAGTCATAAAGTCTCTTACGAAACATTGAAGTCATTTTAAAGACCCAATTATGACTCGTTAATCGTTCAGCATAGTGAAACACGGGACGAAAAATTCCAAATGCCCGTGTTAATACTATTGGAACATAAACAAGTAAGATGTTAAACGGCATCGTTGCACACTTACTGATTAGGTAACCAGCAGTGAACATTAACCCACCAGCACAAACAAAGGTTAAAATTCCCAATGAAATAGCTAATACTAATGTCCAACGATATTTTTTGAGAAATGGGCGAACCCATCGATCATGACGGAGGGCTTTTAATAATGGAATTTTATTCATTAATCTTCCTCCTTTGAACGGTCAAACACCAAATCTGTGAAATATCCTGGCTTAGCCATTAATTGATCATAGGTTCCTTGTTCGATAATCTTACCATGGCGCATCACAATAATGTAATCCATCTGGCGCATCCAATGCAACCGGTGAGTAGCAAACAAGACAAGGTGCTCCTTCATGATTGGGATCATCCGTTCCTTCAACTCTAGTTCAGTTTCAATATCTAAGTGAGCAGTTGGCTCATCCAAGATCAGGATTCGCCGCGACTGATCCAGGAAGGCCCGGGCAAGCGCTATTCGTTGTGCCTGACCACCGCTTAATTGCCGATGCCCCTTACCAATCATCGTGTCAAGGCCATCGGGTAATTCCGCAACCAGTGATGTGAGGCCCATCATTTCAATAGCTTTATCAATTTGCTCCTGGCTAACATCCGGCGTATAGAAACAAATATTGTTCCGCAAAGTATCATCAAAAATATATGGGTCCTGGGGAATATAAATAATCTGTTTTTGCCAATCTTCAATGTTTAAGGTCTTAACAGTTTGTCCTTGAATTTTTATTGTCCCGGATGTGGGATGGAGGAAACCGCCTAAAAGATTAATTAAAGTGGTTTTCCCAGCACCACTCATCCCCACAATTCCCACTTTCTGAAAGCCATGAAGGTTGATGTTAACTGGTGCTAATTGACTCCCGTGTTCATATTGAAACTCCACATTGTTTAACTCCAATTTACTATCTGCTTGCCATTTTTTGAGATTAACATGCGGTTCAGGCGGAACTTCTTCTTGCAAAATTCTTTCAACTGCATGAAATGAATTCTTTCCGTTGAGAGTTGCGTGATAATCATTGGCAAAATTACGAATCGGCATGAAGTATTCTGGAGCTAAAATTAGGATTCCCAATGCTGGAAACAGTAATAGGTGCCCTTCAATCAACCGTAGACCCAAGAAAACCGCCAAAACAGCAATTGACAGGGTGGTAAAGAAGTCAAGAGCAAAAGTCGATAGCATTGCAACCCGGATAACACTCATCGTTGATTTTCGGAAACGTTCACTTGAGCGAAAGATACTCTTAGAATACCGTTTGCTTAAGCCAAAATATTTTAATGTATCAATTCCCCGCAATGAATCAATAAAGTGATTTGACAGAACTTGAAAGTTAGCATATTGACGATCAGCTTTAGCCTTGGCAGCATAACCAAGAATAATCATAAAAAGAATTATTAATGGGTAAACAAGCAACATTACCAGGCCAGAAATCCAGTCCAACCAAAAGCAAACAATCAGAATCATCACTGGGATAATCATCATGCTAACAAACTTACTAAACAAAAGATTAATGTAGTTCTCCACTTCAGAAATCCCGTCTAAAGTTAACGTCACAATATTCCCCGTACCTTGCTGTTGAACTAGTTGCGGGCCAAGCTTAAATAATTTAGCTAGTAATTCTTGTCGTAAATGCTGTGCGGTTTTCCGGGCATAGTTATCAAGCAAAACAGTATCGAGCCAATTAATAATATGACGACCAATAAAACAACTAATAAATCCAACTAGCCAGCCCCATTCACTTGCCAGAGAATGACCAGCCCAAAGATTTGTTAATAGTGAAGCTAGCGAAATTGCTTGACCAATGATAAGAAAAGCTTGCAGGACATAAAACCCTACAAGCTTTATCATGATCTGTTTGCTCCCCTTAAGCGTGAAGAGTAATCGATCAATCATAATGCTTACTTAGCCTCCGTAACAACTGGCATTGCAATCCGCTTACGGAAAATCCAGTATGCCCAGATCGTGTAAGCAAGAACAAATGGCAATAAGCAGCATGTAGCAATTGTCATTACTGTCAATGTGTACTGAGTTGATGATGCATTCTGAATCAATAAGTCATACCGTGGGCTAATTGAACTAATTAGTACCCGTGGGAATAAGCCGACAAACAGAAGAACAACCAATGCAACTAAAGTTAATCCACTAGCAATAAAGGCAGTTAATTCCTTCCCTTTAATAGCTGCTACTTGAGCAATAATAGTTAAAGCAACCATAACAACTAACATTACAATTGTTGCGACTGGGTGAACCTTCATGAAGTCGGTCATAAAGATTAGCATCAATGCGAAGACAACCAAACCAACATAAAGTACCCAGTAGAGGAACTGGGCAACATTATTTGCCCGTTGACGAATATCTCCAGCTGTCTTTAATGCAATATAGTTAAGTCCGTGAAGGTATGTTAAGAGGGTTAAAGCAATCCCACCAACAACGGAGAACCAATTAATGTAATCAAAGAAAGTTGCGTGGAAGTTCCCGTTAGCATCAATTGGCATTCCTTGAATCATGCTGATAAACATAACTCCCAGGAAGAATGGTGCCATAAAGCTTCCGATACCGAGCGCCCAATCCCAGATCCGCTTTCGTGGCATTGGTGACTTTGCACGGAATTCAAAAGAAACCCCACGAATAATCAGGCCAACCAAAACTAACATCAAAATAATGTAGTAACCACTAAATAAACTTGCGTACCAATATGGGAAAGAGGCAAACATTGCCCCACCGGCAGTAATTAGCCAAACTTCATTTCCATCCCACACAGGGCCAATCGTCCGAACCATTTGATCACGTTCTGCTTCGTTACTAGTTAACGTAACGGTTGCCATTCCGACACCATAGTCAAAACCATCGAGGAAGAAGAAGCCAGCAAAGAGAACACCAATCAAAACAAACCATAATAATTGGAGAAAACTCATTTAGAACGCCTCCTTATCGAATGGATCAAGAACCTTCTTGAACTTTGGCTCAATCGTTTGAGTTGGATCCTTCTTCAACTCATGAACAATTAACCCAATCAAGGTAATTGCTAACGCTGTAAACAATACAAAGTAAACAATATTAGAAGTTAATAGTGAGGCAACAGAAACGTTTGGCGAAACACTTTGTTGAATAGTAAAGAGTCCGTAAACGGTCCATGGAACACGACCAAATTCTGTAACGAACCAACCAGCAGTGTTACCAATAAATGGTAAGAAGGTGGTTAGTGCCAAAATCCAGAGCGTCCACTTATGCTTGTATAGGTATCCCGACTTCTTACGGCTCATAATCAAGCCAACGAATGAAACTAGAATAATCCAAGCAGAAATTGCACACATAATCCGGAAACTATAGAATAGTGTATTTACTGGTGGATAATAATCAATGTTCTTGCCATACTTCTTCTTGTATTGGGCATTCAGTTCATTCATCCCGGTAACGGCTCCGGTCGTCTTGTGATAAGACAAGATACTTAACATATCTGGAATATCAATGTTATTTTGAACCTTATGTTCTTTTGTATTAGCAATTCCGACAATGGTCCATGGAGCATGTTCACCAGTTGTGGTGTAAACATCTTCAGTAGCAGCGAACTTCATTGGCTGTTCCTTAACAAGGTATTGCATTTGAAGATCACCAAGTACAAGACCAAAGATCGCAAAAATTAATGACATCCACAAACTAAGACGCATTGTCTTCTTGTAAATTGTTCGTGCTTCATTGGAAATCTCACGCTTCTTCAATAACTGGAATGCGGTTAATCCGGCGAAGATTACCCCACCCATCATAATTGCGTTTAAGATAACGTGTCCATATTCAAACCATAATTGAGGGTTCTTCAATAAGGCACCGAAATTAACCATTACTGCACGACCACCACGAATGGCATAACCAACCGGGTGTTGCATAAATGAGTTGGCGGTCAAAATCCAAAGAGCGGAAGTAAGTGAACCAAAACTGGTCATCCAAATAAAGAAAGCATGGAGCCCTGGTTTTACCTTATCCCAGGTAAATACCCAGAGACCAATAAATGTAGATTCAATAAATAATGATAGCAAAGCTTCCAAGGCTAGTGGAGCACCAAAGATGTCCCCCATGAACCGTGAATAATCAGACCAGTTCATCCCAAACTGAAATTCTTGAATAATACCTGTAACAACACCGACAGCAAAGCTTAACAGGAAGATATTTCCCCAAAACTTTGTCATCTTTTTATATGATTCATTCTTAGTATGAACATACATTGATTCCATAATTGCAACAATGAAGGCTGTTCCGATAGTAAATGGAACAAAGAAAAAGTGGTAAACAGTCGTCATTGCAAATTGGAATCGAGCAAGACTAAGAATACTCATAATAAAGGCCTCCCTCCGAAAAAGAAATAAACGTGAAACCGTTACCGTGTTTCATTCACCTTTAATCATAATACTGTTGATAAATAATTACAATTTTTATTCCGAATTATTTTAATCTTTTTTCAAATCTAATCGCTTGACTTAGCTGTACTTTTCATCTTATCAAATGATATGTAATTCATAAAAATAAAGAATTAAAGTTTGAACTAAGCTGTTGGTTCACCTGCCTATTCTGTAAGGACGGCTTAATTAGTCAATCGCTAATTTTAGGCATAACAAAACCCCATAATTAGAATTTCTCATCCAACTATGGGGCTTCATATCACAAATAATAATTAAGCATCTTGAAGTGAAGCTAAACGATCCTTAGCAGCATCAAGTTTTTGTTGCCATTCTTTGGCCTTAGTTCGTTCTTCTTCCACAACTTTTTCTGGCGCATTCTTAACAAAGTTCTCATTTCCTAGCTTCTTTGCTGAACGCTGAACTTCCTTCTCAAGGTTTGCGATCTCCTTCTTCATCCGCGCCCGCTCTTCATCTAAGTCAACTAATTCCGCCATTGGAATGTCAACTTCTGCTCCGGTCAAAATCCCGGATAAAGCAAGCTTAGGTGTTTCAACATCGGTTCCAATAATTAAGTTTTCTGGATGACAGAAGCGGTCAATGTAATCCTTGTTTGCTTCAAATGTCTCAGCAAGGTGATCATTTTCAACCTTAATGATCAAATCAACCGGCTTCGACATTGGGGCATTTGCTTGGTTCCGAATGTTCCGAACCGCGGTAATTAATTCAATTAAGTGGCCCATTTGTTCGGTTGCAGTATCATCGTCAAATTCATCATGAGCGACTGGATATTTAGCGACCATAATTGACTTGCCATCATGTGGCATTGATTGCCAAAGCTTTTCTGTAACAAATGGCATGATCGGGTGCATTAACTTCAGGATTTGGTCTAAAACATAGCCAAGGATATTCTTCGTGTTAGCTTGTTCCTCGGCAGTCCCATTATTAAGCTTTTCCTTAGTCATTTCAATGTACCAGTCACAGAAGTCATTCCAAATGAAATTGTAAAGTGCTCGACCTGCTTCACCAAACTCAAACTTCTCGAACTGAGCATTAACTTGCTTGACAGTCGCGTTTAGCCGACTTAAAATCCAGCGATCTGCCAAATCCCACTTATCCTTTTCCGGAAGAACAGGCGCTGGCATCTCGCCAAGGTTCATAATAACGTAACGACTAGCATTCCAAATCTTGTTAATAAAGTTCCAAGCAGCATCCATCTTGGTATAGCTAAAGCGAATATCCTGTCCAGGGGTTGAACCGGTAATCAGGAACCACCGTAAGGCATCGACACCATATTTCTTAATTACATCCATTGGATCGATCCCGTTACCAAGAGACTTACTCATCTTCCGGCCTTGTACATCACGAATCAACCCGTGAAGCAAAACATTTCTGAATGGGGCCTTGCCAGTAAATTCAAGTGATTGGAAAATCATCCGGGAAACCCAGAAGAAGATAATATCGTAACCAGTTACCAAAGTGTTAGTTGGGAAGTAACGCTTGAAGTCCGCGGAATCGGTGTCTGGCCAACCCATTGTCGAGAATGGCCAAAGAGCACTTGAGAACCAGGTGTCAAGAACATCCTTATCTTGTTCCCAATTCTCAGCATCTTTAGGTGCTTCCATTCCAACATAAACTTCACCAGTCTTCTTGTTATACCAAGCCGGGATCCGGTGTCCCCACCATAATTGACGAGAAATGACCCAATCATGAATGTTTTCCATCCATTGTGTAAAAGTATGTTCGAAGCGTTCAGGAATAAAGTTAACGCGATCGTCAGTTTCCTGATTCTTTAAGGCAGCTTCTGCTAACGGCTTCATCTTAACGAACCATTGAGTTGAAAGCCGTGCTTCAACCTGAACTCCAGTCCGTTCTGAGTGACCAACTGAGTGAACAATTGGATCAACTTTAAGCATATAGCCTTGATCTTCCAGATCCTTAACCATCGCTTTTCGAGCTTCAAACCGGTCCATTCCTTCGTATTTCCCGGCATTTTCATTCATTGAAGCATCTTCATTCATGGTATTTAATTCAGGAAGATTATGGCGTTTACCAACCTTGAAGTCATTTGGATCGTGTGCTGGGGTGATCTTTACCATCCCGGTACCAAAATCAGGAGTTACATAATCATCCGCAATGATTTCAATCTCCCGATCAACTAACGGAACACGCACATGCTTACCAACTAAGTCCTTGTATCGTTCATCATGCGGGTTAACGGCAACTGCTTCATCACCAAACATCGTTTCCGGACGAGTAGTAGCAATTTCAATGTAATCCTTACCATTAAATTTCGTTCCATCAGTGAATGGATATTTAACGTGATAGAATGCTCCTTTATCGTCTTTGTGGATAACTTCAATATCCGACAATGCGGTCCGTGCCTGCGGATCCCAGTTAATAATGTAAGTTCCCCGGTAAATCAATCCCTTATTGTAAAGATCAACAAAAACTTTCCGAACGGCTTCGTTTAACCCCTTATCAAGGGTGAATCGTTCCCGATCATAATCAACGGAAATTCCCATTTTGGCCCATTGCTTATGGATAATGTCAGCATATTCATCTTTCCAGTCCCAAACTTGTTGAACAAATTTTTCTCGGCCTAAATCGTAACGTGAAATTCCTTGTTTACGTAGCCGTGCTTCAACCTTTGCCTGAGTAGCGATTCCGGCATGATCCATCCCCGGAAGCCAAAGGACATCATATCCCTGCATCCGCTTTTGACGAATAATCATATCCTGTAACGTTGTATCCCATGCGTGACCTAAGTGAAGCTTCCCGGTAACGTTTGGCGGCGGAATAACAATTGAATATGGATGTGCCTTTTTATCTCCACTAGGCTTAAATAAGCCTTGATCAATCCACCATTGATAACGACCAGCTTCAACAGCTGTTGGGTCATACTTAGTGGACATATCTTTTTCAGTACTCATTATGAGTCCTCCTCTAAGTAGTTAATTAGCAAGTATTTTACGCTGAAAAAATAAAAAAACTCGCCCTAAGATATAGGACGAGTTCCGCGGTACCACCTATTTTAGACTATCTAATTATAGTCTCACTCATTCATTTTATAACGGTAAAATGAACCGTTCTAACTTACTACTATTTCAGTTAGAGTGCTACCAAACTACTTTCAATAACTATTTTCTAGGAATATTCCATCAACTATTCCCTTTCTGCAAAAAAATAGCTACCTACTCTTTTGATCAACGCATTTACTATTTGCTTGTAATAATAGCCAATTTAAAAACGATCGTCAAGCAGAAGTTTAAAGAAGTTCTGCAAAAACGTCCTCATTCTGGTTTAAGAAATCCTCCCCAGAATGAATTTCAGTAATTTCAATCCCGTCTAACGCCCGTTTGATTAAGCCGTCAATGTCCAAACGTTCTTCGTATTTTCGTGTTTTTTCAAGATCAGGTTTAGTCTTTGGCGAAGGCGGTGTAAAGACAGTACAGCAGTCTTCATATGGCAAAATAGAAAGATCGTAAGTATCAATTTTCTTCGCTACATCGATAATTTCGGTCTTATCATAAGAAAGAACCGGTCGCAATACCGGAAGGCTAGTAACGTCATTAATTACTAGCATACTTTCCATCGTTTGCGATGCCACTTGTCCTAAAGATTCACCATTAAAGATTGCTAAGCCATGACGTTTCATCGTTAGTGCAGCGGCTAATCGCAGCATCATCCGTCGCTGTACGGTCATTAAGTAGCCTTCAGGAACCTTCTCCTTGACGGTTTCCTGGATTTCAGCGAATGGTACCTGAATGAACTTAATGCTCCCACTGTACTTAGCAAGTTTTTCCGTCAATTGCTTTGCCTTTGCAAGGGCTTGAGGACTAGTATATGGCGGACTGAAGAAGTGAACCATTTCCATGGAAACGCCCCGCTTCATTCCCAGGTAGGCAGCAACAGGTGAATCAATTCCACCCGAAAGCATCATCATCCCCTTACCAGCAGTGCCGACGGGGAGACCACCAGCACCCTTAATGGTTTCACTTGAAAGGAAGATCCCGTTCAAGCGAATTTCCACCCGGAGCGTTAAGTCAGGATGGTGAACGTCAACTTTCAAAAGATCTGGAAACTTTTGAAGGAGATAGCCGCCTAGTTGATCATTCATTTCAAACGTATCAATTGGAAACTTATGATCAGAACGACGGGTATTAATTTTGAATGTAATTGGGGACTTAACCTGTTCACGAATCATTTGTTCAGCAGCCTTTGCAGTTGCTTCAAAACTTTTATCAACCCTAACTGATGGTGAGAAATTTTGAATTCCAAAGACATCCTGCAATCGTTTCATTACCTGATTGTAATTAGCACCATTTAATTCGACGTGAAGACGATCCCGCTGAGCATGAACTTTAACCTGTTCAAAGCGATGAAGTGCTTTACGCACATTAGTACCAAGGCGGTCAATGAAATTTTTCTTGTTATGGCCCTTGGTTGATAGTTCGCCATACCGAACCATAATCTCAGTATAATCCACTAGTGTTACTTCCTCCTATTCAATAATTTTCTTAAATCCTGCATAGAGCTTATCAAAGGTTTCATTAAACTGATCTGCTTCTTCCAGCGTATTCTGATCACCTAAACTAATCCGAACCGCACTCGTTGCTTCGTCTTCTGGAACTTTCATTGCAGCTAGCGTTCCTGCTTCAGCATGTTTCTTTGATGAGCAGGCACTGGTCGTAGAGATGTAAATTCCTTGATCTTCAAACGCGTGAACGATTGTTTCACCACGAACACCGACAATTGCAAAGCAAAGGATGTGGGGGGCAAATCCCTGATCACGTCCCGAAAAGATCTTAACGTGGTCAAATTGCTTAATGTGATCATAGATTCGTTCCTTAATGGCTTGCTCACGCTTGATAGCATCAGCTTCGCCCTCTTTAACTAACCGGATTGCTCGGGCCATTGCAACGTCACCAGGAGTATTTTCAGTTCCACTCCGTAATCCTCGTTCCTGTCCACCACCAGCTACTAGCGGTGCTAACTTTCGCCCAGCCTTAACATAAACAAAGCCGGTTCCTCGTGGGGCGTGAAACTTGTGTCCAGAGAATGTAGCAAAGTCAACCCGATCACTAAAAACGACATCATCAATTCCCTTGCCAATTGCTTGAACAGCATCAACGTGGAAATGAATGTTCGGATAATCCTTTAATATTTCACCAACTTCTTTAATTGGTTGGATTGTTCCAATCTCGTTGTTCACTGCCATAATTGAAACCAAGATCGTGTCTGGACGAATAGCTGCTTTTAAATCTGCCGGATTAATTCGTCCTTCCTTATCAACGGGAAGATAAGTCACATCAAAACCTAACTCCTTTAACTGTTCCGTTGGGTTACGAACAGCGGCATGTTCAACCGAGGTCGTAATGATGTGCTTACCAAAGCGTTGTTTTGCCATCGCAGTTCCTTTAACTACCCAGTTATCCCCTTCAGAGCCGCCACTGGTAAAGATGATTTCACCTGGGTTAACGTGAAATAAGTTAGCAATTTGTTGTCGTGCTTGTTCCAACAGATTCCAAGCTTCTTCCCCAAAATTATGAAGACTGCTTGGGTTCCCCCAAATTTTTTGGCTAACCGTGTTATAAGTTTGGAGAACTTCAGGTGCTACCTGAGTTGTCGCACTATTATCAAAATAGATCATGCTTATTTTCCTTTCATCAAACAAAGCTTGATTATAAATATTATTAATGCGCTAAAATTGGATAGATATTTTGGTTGCGACGCCAATAAACCAGTTTTTTATTATAGCAGATAATAATTAAGAGGGTGAGAAAAACATCTGCTTTTCTTACCCTCTTAAATTTATTTTTCATTATAGTAGCTATCTTCAATTCGCTTATAACTACCAGGCTCAACTTCTTCTAGTGCCGTTGCAATTGTTTCTAAGCTTGTCGTGTAATTAAACTTATTAAACTCTTCCTGGGACTTTGCCGCTGCAGCAGCAATTTTGGGCTCATCACTAAAGCGATTAGCATATTGTTGAAGCCGCTCAGTCAGCTCAACGCTATCACGAATATCATTTGTCTTTTCACCAAGAGTTTCTAAGTCTGATTCAACAATGATTAGTTGTTTAGTAACTTCATCCATATTAACTTTATATTTTTGGAGTTCATCAGCTAACCGCTTGATCTCATCACTAACTCCAAAGAAGTAGTTCAAATAATCCTTTGGTAATCCAGGTAAATTTAGTTGCTCAACTTGTCGCCGCGTCGTCCGCAGCTTTGTTGAATACTTTTGCAGCATTTGTTCAGCCCGTTGCTGATCGCCTTGCAACTTAGCAACCTCATCGTTAATTTTTTCCTGCTGCTTTTCAATTTCTTTTAAAGAACGTTCATTTTTATTTTGCCGTGCAAGGACTTGACTATAAATTGCATTATGATCATTGATTGCAGCCTGATCATCTTTATATTCCTTTTCAATATTAATAATCTGTTCATTTAATGAACGAGCAGTTTCAATTTCGTGGTTATTCAACGTGTAATTAATGCTTAACCGCTCAAGTTCATTACTCAACTCATTATTTTGGGTTGCAGCATGGTTAATAAACCTTCCTAAAACTCCCATCAGATGTTCGACTTGTGGTCGCGCATCAATTTCACTTTGCATTGCTGCATATAAATCGTCAATCTGATCAGCAATGTCTTTAATCGAATCCTCAACCCCGTCAAGCTGAAGATTGTTAATCTGCTTGAGATCCTCTTGGCATAACTGCCGTAGCTGATCAACCTTTTCAGGAATGTTATCCATAGTAAACCGATAATTTTGCTTAGTTAATTGCTTATAGCCACTTGCCAATTCATTTAACTGAGTAGGAAATTCAGCAATCAATGGTTTATAAAGCTTCGGGACTTGTTCAATCAAGTCTGCCAGTTTTTGATTATTCTGCTTTAAATCAGTTAACACCTGCTGAGCAGCATCAAAATCTCCCGTCTGACTTAGCTTAGAGAACTGATCGTATTCATGTTCAAGCTCTTCAAGTTGATCATTAAGCATTTTAATACTATCGCCATATTCAAAGCTCTTTTCATCAAGGACGTGATGGAAATGACGATAACGTTGCTTGATTTGATCGATTGCCCGCTTATGAGCTTGATGCAGCTCTTCTAAATGATGAAGTGAAGTTTTTATTTGTAAGCACTGATCGTTCAATTGATGAACCGCTAATTCCAAATCACTTAACTGTTTAGAAAGGACGAGAGCTTTACTTGTATGAATTAGTGACTTAATTGTCGCTAAGTCGGGCACTATCTTCTTTTCTTGAGGAACAACCTTGTCTTGATAGTCTTTTTTGAGCTTCTTTAATTGCTCCTGGGAATCGCCTGTTACCTTCAATTGCTCAACCTTTTTAAAGTGTTGCTCAATTTTCATTTCCTGTAACTGCTTAACTTGTGCATCAATTTGCTCATATTGACGGATTAACCGCTTTTGATAGTAATATAATGCCGCCAAGATA